>Ga0315276_10006955_pt1 | contig 10450 bp, 10 predicted proteins | sample YL17G05_0_MG_FD_204542 | JGI IMG/M metagenome (GOLD analysis project Ga0315276, IMG submission 204542) | Sediment microbial communities from Yellowstone Lake, YNP, Wyoming, USA - YL17G05_0 | ecosystem: Environmental > Aquatic > Freshwater > Lake > Sediment | place: USA: Wyoming | collected... | reverse complement strand
CGCCTCGTCATCGCGCACGCGGCGCAGTTCGTAGGCAGGCGTCTCGAGGTACCGGTTCGGCACGAGGATCACGTCGACCCCGCCGCGCGCCTCGATGCTGTGCAGCCACTCGCGCTTCTCGTTCATCAGGTAGGTCGCGACGTCCACCGGCAACTGCGCGATAACCTTTGAAGTGCGGTCCTTGCGCGCCTCCTCGCCGATCAGGCGCAGGATTGCGAGCGCCAGCGACTCGACGCTGCGGATCACTCCCATGCCGTTGCAGCGCGGGCAGACGATGTTGGTCGTCTCGCTGATCGACGGCCGCAGGCGCTGGCGCGACAGTTCGAGCAGGCCGAAGCGCGAGATGCGGCCGATCTGGATGCGGGCCCGGTCCTGCTTGACCGCGTCGCGCAGCCGGTCTTCGACCGCACGCTGGTTCTTCTGCGACTCCATGTCGATGAAGTCGATGACGATCAGGCCGCCCACGTCGCGCAGGCGCATCTGGCGGGCGATCTCGTCCGCAGCCTCGAGGTTGGTATTGCAGGCCGTCGTCTCGATGTCCGTGCCGCGGGTGCTGCGCGCGGAGTTGATGTCGATCGACACCAGTGCCTCGGTGTGATCGATCACGATGCTGCCGCCGGATGGCAGCGTCACCTTGTGCGAGTACGCGGACTCGATCTGGCTCTCGATCTGGTAGCGCGTGAAGACCGGGACGTGGTCGTCGTAGAACTTGAGCTTGCGCAGGTTGCCCGGCATGAAGCGCTGCATGTAGTCCTGCGCCTCGGCGAAGATCTCCTGCTTGTCGATCAGGATTTCACCGATGTCGTCGGACAGGTAGTCGCGCAGCGCCCGCAGGATCGCCTTGCTCTCCTGGTAGATCAGGAACGGGGCAGGGCGGCTGTCCGTCGCCTGCTTGATCGCATTCCAGATGTCGACCAGGTTGTTGACGTCCCACTGCAGTTCCTCGGGAGTGCGTCCGACGCCGGCCGTGCGCACGATTGCTCCCATGCCGTCGGGGATCTGCAGGTTGTCCATCGCCTCGCGCAGCTGGTCGCGGTCCTCACCCTCGATGCGGCGCGAAACGCCGCCGGCCCGCGGGTTGTTCGGCATCAGGACCAGGAAGCGGCCGGCGAGACTGACGAACGTGGTGAGGGCTGCGCCCTTGTTGCCGCGCTCCTCCTTCTCGACCTGGACGATGATTTCCTGGCCTTCCTGGATCAGTTCGCGGATGCCGGGCCGGCCCGCTTCGCCGTCCTGCGCCTTGAAGTACTCGCGGGAGATTTCCTTGAGCGGCAGGAAGCCATGGCGCTCGGCGCCATAATCGATGAACGCTGCTTCGAGGCTGGGCTCTACGCGGGTGATGCGACCCTTGTAGACGTTGGCTTTCTTGGTTTCCCGGGAGGGAATTTCGATATCGAGGTCATAGATCCGCTGGCCATCCACCAGCGCAACGCGCAACTCCTCTTCCTGGGTTGCGTTGACGAGCATTCTCTTCATCGGTCCTCGCTGAATACGAGCTTGGGACCGTGAACGCCCGGACGGGTGGTGCCGTGGCCTTGCGGAGAGGTCTGGCAGCGGCTTGTAGTGTCATGCGGCTGTCATTTGTGGCGCCTGCCTTCGAAAGGGAACGCAGGCGTTGGACCGAATCCTGGTTGTCTGGCATCGAGCCCGCCGGTTTCCGCGCTGGTCCGCCGCCCGCCGGGGCCGGGGTACCTGCGCTTGTTCACGGCAGTGCGATGGTCTGACGTATCAGAACCAACTAAGATGCGCGCGCCGCAGGCCATTCGGCCCAAGGTCGTCACGCGGAATCGGCGCAAATCCGGCCGCAATAGCGGTCCGACAGCGCTTCTGTGCCGGACTCTAGCAAGCGAAGGTCGGAAAATCAATGGCTTACGAGAACCCAAAGGGTGTAGCCGAAGAGCCCGCCGGCGCGCGCGGCCCGGGCGTGCAGTACGTCGATGCCGGTGAGGGCGATGATGGCCAGCGCCTGGACAATTTTTTGCTCCGGGTTCTGAAGGGCGTACCGCGGACCCACGTCTACCGCTTGCTGCGCAAGGGCGAGGTGCGGGTGAACAGCAAGCGCGCCAAGCCTGATCAGCGTGTGGCGGCCGGCGACCGGATCCGGCTGCCCCCGGTCCGTCGTCCCGACCCGGCCGCGGCCGCGGGTTCACGGCCGGCCAGCCAGTCTCTGCAGGACCTGCTCACCGCCGCAATCGTCTACGAGGACAAGGACCTGCTGGTCCTGAACAAGCCAGCGGGCATCGCTGTCCACGGCGGCAGTGGCATGTCGCACGGAGTGATCGAGGCCCTGAGGGCTGCCCGGCCGGATTACGCTGAACTCGATCTGGTGCACCGACTGGACCGCGAGACGAGCGGCTGCCTGCTGGTGGCCAAGCGTCGTTCCGCACTTCGCGACCTGCACGCCCAGTTGCGTGATGGCACGACGGAGAAACTGTATCTCGCGCTCGTCTGCGGCACGTGGAACCTCGGCCACAAGCGCATCGAGCTGGCGCTGGCGACCGGCGAGCGACGCAGCGGCGAGCGCCACGTGGCGGTGCGCGGCCACGGACAGATGGCGGTCAGCACCTTCCGGCCCGTGCAGTTCTTCGGCAACGTGGCCTCGCTGATGGAGGTCGCGATCGACACCGGCAAGACGCACCAGATCCGGGTTCACGCGGCGTACGCCGGACACCCCGTAGCGGGCGACGACAAGTACGGCGATCGCGAAAAGAACGCCGTGCTGCGGCAGTACGGGCTGAATCGCATGTTCCTGCACGCCGCGTCGATCGGCGTGAACCGGCCTGGTACACACGAACCGCTGCACGTGAGCGCGCCACTCGGGGACGACCTGCGGGCCGTGCTCGACGCACTCGTCAAGGCACCTGGATCCCCGCGCGGCGCAGCGCGCCGCAGAGCCAGATCAGCGGCAGGCCGGTGAGCCCGGTCGGGTCGGCCGACTCGATACGGTCGAAGAGCGCGATGCCGAGCGACTCGGCCTTGAAGCCGCCCGCGCAATCGAGCGGGGAGTCGGCGGCCACGTAACGCTCGATCTCAGCACGGGCAAGGCTGCGAAACCGCACGACGGTGCGATCGACGAATGCCTCGCTGCGGCCGCCAGCAGCGTCCAGCACGAAGACGGCTGTCAGGAACTCGACCTCGCGGCCTGAAGACTGCACGAGTTGGTCGACGCAGCGCTCGAAGCCGCCGGGCTTGCCGAGCGCCTCCGAGCCACGTACCGCGACCTGGTCCGAGCCGATGACGACCGCGCCGGGACGGGCTGCGGCGACCGCTTCCGCTTTCAGCCGGGCGAGCCGCGCGGCCAGGGCCTGCGGCGCTTCGTCATGCAGCGCAGTCTCATCGACCTGCGGAGCGACGCTTTCGAACGGCACGCACAGCCGCTCGAGCAGCGCGCGACGGTACCGCGAGGTGGAGGCGAGAACGAGGCGGGGGCGGGGCACGGCACTCATGCGGGGAGCGCCGGGCTCTGGTCCTTGAAAAACAAGGGTTTAAGCTCGCTACGTTTTGACACCGGGGAGGAGCGTCACTATTATACGCGCCCCATGTCGGCAGCCCGGTCCGATCTCGTCAACGCAGTCGAGCTGGCCGGTCGGTCGGCTACGCTGGAGCGCAGCCTCGATTTGGCCGGGCTCCCGCGGCTCGTGGAGGCGGGCGCACTCGAGGGAACGCGAGCTGAGGCACGGCTCACGTTCGGCACGTTCGAGAAGAGGACGACCGTCGAGGTGAGCGTCGAGGGCCGCCTGGTGCTGCCATGCCAGCGATGTTTTCGCCCGTGCGAATGCCTGCTGGACGAGACCGCGCTGCTGATTGTGGTGGCGGACGACAGTGACGAAGTCCCCGGCGGTTTCGAGCCGGTGCTCGGTGATGCCGGGCGCCTGTCCGTGGCAGAGCTGGTCGAGGAACAGATGCTGCTCGGCATGCCGCTGGTGCCGATGCACGAAGACGATGACGGGTGCCATGATGTAGCGGCGCCCGTGACCGCCGTCGAGAAGGATTCGACGGCGGAGGATAAGCAGAAGCCCTTTGCGAACCTGCGGGAACTGCTCGACAAGAGCGAGCGCTGACCCGCGACAGGAGAATAGATCATGGCAGTCCAGAAGAGCCGCAAGTCGCCCTCGAAGCGGGGCATGCGCCGTTCGCACGACAGTCTCGCGAAGCCCGCGCTGTCGATTGACCGCACGAGCGGCGAGACGCACCTTCGTCACCGCATCACGCCCGACGGTTTCTACCGCGGCAAGAAGGTGATCGAGAAGCCGGCAGCCGACGAAGGCAAGGAGTAATCCGGGCCTTCCGCGCCCGCGCATGACCGCTGGGCTCATCATTGCCGTGGACGCCATGAGTGGCGACCACGGCGCGGAAGTCGCCGTTCCCGCGGCGCTCGACGTCCTTGCTGCGACACCGGATCTTCGACTCCTGCTCGTCGGCAGGGGCGACGTGTTGCGTCCGCTGGTTGGAGTGCCTTTGCCGGCCCGCTGTTCGATCGTCGAAGCGAGCGAAGTCGTCGGCATGGACGAGCGGCCCCGGGACGCGATCCGGCGCAAGAAGGACTCCTCGATGCGAGTCGCCGTCAACCTCGTGAAGAAGGGCGAGGCGACGGCCTGCGTCTCGGCCGGCAACACCGGCGCGCTGCTCGCCACGGCACGTTTCGTGCTCGGCATGATCCCTGGCATCGACCGCCCGGCCATCGTTTCGGCGGTGCCCACGGCGAATGGCCACACGGTGATGCTCGATCTCGGAGCCAACCCGGACTGCAGCGCCGACAACCTCGTCCAGTTCGCCGTCATGGGCTCGGTCATCGCAGCCGACCTGCACGGCATCGACCGTCCTCGGGTCGGGCTCCTGAACATCGGCGAGGAAGACATCAAGGGCACGGACGAGATTCGCGAGACGCATCGGCGGCTCGCCGCCGCGCCGATCAACTACGCCGGCTTCGTCGAGGGTGACGACATTTTCTCCGGCGACGTGGATGTCGTCGTGACGGACGGTTTCACGGGCAACGTGGCGCTGAAGACCATGGAGGGCGTTGCGCGATTCATCGGCAGCGTCATGCGCGAGGAGTTCACGCGCAGTCCGTTGCGCAAGATCGGCGGCCTCGCCGCAGCTCCGTCGCTCAAGGCGCTCAAGAGCCGGCTCGATCCGAGCGCCTACAACGGTGCGAGCATGGTCGGTCTCGCAGGGGTGGTCATCAAGAGCCACGGCGGAGCGAACCGCGCCGCGTTCGCAAGTGCCGTCAGGGTCGCCGTCACCGAGGCGCGCAAGGGTGTGCCGGACCAGATCGGCGAGCTGATGGCGCGCGTGAGCGCATCCACGGGCTCTGCGCCGCCGTCGAGCTGAGAGATTCGGCTACGACTTGCCGCGCCTGCGCTCGTCGAGACTGCGGCGGCGCATCCTGGCCACGAGCTGCGCCCGCCGCCGGCCGAGCCTGGCGGCGAGCGTTGAGGCATCGCGCTTCGGCATGGCCTTGCGCGGCAGCGACTTGCGGTAGCGACAGAAATCCTCGTAGGCATCGATCTCGTGGCGCAGCTCGCGAAAGGCGAGCTCGATCATCACCGCATCGTCCAGCAATCCGATGCCGGGGATATTGTCCGGGATGATGTCCTCGGGATCGCAGAGGTAGGCGAGCGCCGACAGCACAGGGTTTCGCTCCTGCTCGTCGAGTTCCCACTCGTCGTCCCTCATCATCGCCAGCATCAACTCGAGCTTCTCGAGCCGGGCCGTAACGAAATCCGGCAATTCCGTCCGGCGCAGCGACGCTACGAGTTCGGCTGCCGCCCCCAGTATCTCCTCGTCGTCCGCAATGCCCACGGACTCGCGGGCCCGGCGCAGTTCCCGGCGGAAGTGCTTCAGGTCGCGTTCCGAGAGTTCGATGGTGAGCTTGTAGGCCATTGGACCCCCTCTTTGCGCCGCGAAGGCTACTGGCAGGACCACCACGCGGTCAACGCAGAGCCTCAAGTGTCGTTAGAATGCGCCCCAACCGGGCAGGGTTGCAGCAGTTACAGCAGATGGTGCGTGCATTGATCATGGCAGGACGGACGGTCGTCGCGGCAACGGTGCTGCTGGTCGCGGTTGCGGCGTCGGGGCAGGAGTACCTGTTGCCGGTGAACGGCGACAACGTCATCGGTTCGAACACGAGCGAGCTGGCCGCGCAGGAGGACACCCTTTTCGACGTCGCCCGTCGCAACGGGGTGGGCTACGAGGAGATCCTGGCCGCAAACCCGGGCGTTGATCCCTGGCTGCCGGGCGAGGGCACCGAGATCCTCATTCCGTCGCGCTACATCATTCCGGTAGCGCCGCGTGAAGGCATCGTCGTCAACCTGCCCGAGCACCGGATGTATTACTTCCCGCCCGCCAGGCCGGGCGAGCCGCGCATGGTGCGCACGTACCCGATCAGTACCGGCAAGATGGACTGGAAGACGCCGATCGGCGTCACGAAGATCGTCGCGAAGCAGGCGAAGCCGAACTGGTATCCGCCGGCGTCGGTGCTGAAGGAGCACGAGGAACGTGGCGATCCGCTGCCGAAGGTCGTGCCGCCGGGGCCGGACAATCCGCTCGGCGAGTATGCGATGCGGCTCGGCATACCGGGTGGCTCGTATCTCATTCACGGCACGAATAAGCCCGCGGGCGTAGGCATGCAGGTGACCCACGGTTGCATCCGCATGTATCCGGAGAACATCGAAGAACTGTTCGGTCTCGTGCCGGTGAATACGAAGGTCAACCTGATCGACCAGACGACCAAGGTGGGCTGGCAGCGCGGCACGCTGTACGTCGAGCGCCATGCACCGCTCGATGGGACCGACAACCCGGGTCACAGCGATCCCGCCGAGATGACGGATCTCATCAATAGCGCGGTCTCCGGGCGCAACGTCGAGATCGACTGGGCCGGAGCCGAGCGCGCATTCCAGCAGGCGACCGGGGTGCCGGTGCCGCTTTCTCGGCCGATTGCGCGCCGCGCGTCGATAGTCGAGCAACGGCCGCGGTAGCGGCTTCCACAAAAGAAAACGCCGCGGGGTTGCCGCGGCGTCTCCTCTCGAACTTGCGAGTAAACCGCTGGGCGGTTACTTGCCCATCGACTTCTGGAACGCGCGATCGATCTTCTCGCTGTTCGCGTCGCAGCAAGCCTGCGCAGCCTTGGCAGCCTGCAGAGCCTGGTTCGCAGCGCTCTGGGCCGAGCTGGCAGCGCTCGAGGCGCTCGAAGCAGCGGCGCCGGCGGCGTCGGCAGCCGACTTGGCGGCAGCGGCTTCCTGGGCGGCAGCCTTGATGGCGGCGTCGGCCGAAGCGACGTGCTCGTTGAACTTGCTCTCGCTGACGCAGCCAGCCAGGGCGGCGGCGGCGGCGGTGGCGACGAGGATCTTGGCGATGGTGCTCTTCATTGGATTTCTTTCCTAGGTGGTTGGTGTGAGTGAATCTGCTTGAACGGGCCGACTGAAATCGCCCGGACTCGAACGTCCAAGTTCATAAACAGTCACGCGATGCAATGCTACGCGATCCCGTGACCATGTGAAAGCGTAATAGTCACGCCACTTTGCAGTGCCCTCGATGCAGGACGGGCGTGCGCAGCGCTTGCAATGCCGGCAGAGACTGTATATATAAACAGTCACTGTTTATGCATACAGGAGCCGCCATGGATGATCTCACCCCGCGCCAGCGACAGGTCCTGCGTTTCATCCAGGACGCCGTGGACCAGCAGGGCATGCCGCCCACCCGCGCCGAAATCGCCGAGGCGCTTGGTTTCAAGTCGGCCAACGCTGCCGAGGATCACCTTCGAGCCCTGCAGCGCAAGGGCGTCCTCGACCTGCGGCCGGGCACCTCGCGCGGCATCCTGCTCCGCGACTCCTTGCGCGAACAGCTCGGCCTGCCGCTCATCGGACGGGTCGCCGCCGGCCGGCCCATCCTTGCCGAGGAAAACATCGAGGCGCGCTACCAGATCGACCCGCAGCTCTTCCAGCCACGGCCGCACTACCTGCTCAAGGTGCGCGGCATGAGCATGAAGAACGCCGGCATCCTCGATGGCGACCTCGTCGCCGTTCACCGCACACCCGAGGTGCGCAATCGGCAGATCATCGTGGCGCGACTCGAGAACGAGGTGACCGTGAAGCGCTATCGCCAGGAGGGCACGGTCGTGTGGCTCCTGCCCGAGAACCTGGATTTCGAGCCACTGCGCGTCGATCTCAAGCACGAGTCGCTGATCATCGAAGGCGTGGTGGTCGGGGTGGTCAGGCAGGAGGCGGGCAGGGCGTGAGGAAAGTGGTTAGTGATCAGTGATCGGCGGTTAGTGAAGAGGCCGGCGCGCCGGCCGATCCTTACTCCTCACTAACCGCTAACCGCTGATCACGAACCGCTCTCTTCCACTACCCGCCAACCGCTGATCATTAGTCACTTTCTTGCTATCCCCAATCCGCTACTCACTATCCGCTTCCTCTCCCCATGTCTTCCATCGACGACCTGCTGCGTCATCCCGGTCTCTGGCGCGCGAGGGAGCAGGGCGGAGCGACGTCGCAGCCCACGGGCCGGCCCACGGGATACGTGGCGCTCGATCGTTGCCTGCCCGGCGGTGGCTGGCCTGCGCAAGGACTGATCGAGATCCTCACCGATCGTCACGGCGTGGGCGAACTGAGCCTGCTCATGCCCGCGCTCGCCGCACTGAGCCACGAGGATCATGGGGAAGGCTGGCTCGCGTGGGTCGCACCGCCCTACCAGCCTTATGCACCCGCACTCGTTGCATGCGGCATCGACGTGCGGCGCCTGCTGCTCGTGCGGGCACAGCCTGCGGAGTGGGCGATGGAACAGGCGCTGCGCTCGGGCGCCTGCAGTGCCGTGCTCGGCTGGGCGGAGTTTCGCGATCGCCAGGGACTGCGCCGCCTGCAGCTCGCGGCAGAACAGTCGCGCTGCATGGCGGTGCTCTTCCGCAGGCTGGCCGATGGCAATGAGCCGTCGCCCGCGGTGTTGCGCATCGCGCTCGAATCCAGTCGCAAGGGGCTCGTGGTGCATATCGTGAAGAGCCGCGGCGGGCAGGCGGCGACCGTGCAGCTCGGCTGGCTCGACCCCGCGGCGCACGCAGTCGCGCATTGACCATGTCGCTGCCCGGAAAACGTCGGGTCACGCCCGGAGTCCAGCCGTCCAGCGCAACGGTGCGAAGCCAGCAGGGGCTGCGGCCAGCACCTGGCGGAGGGCGTGGCGCAGGCAAGCCGGTCCGCGCGGCCGCGACGAGCAACGAACTCTGGCTCGCGATTCATCTGCCGCACTACGTGCTCGAGTCCCTGCGCCGGCGCACGGCGGCTGCGCAGCCCGACCCCGACCCTGGCACCGCCACTGCCACCGTGGTCGTGGACATGGAAGGTGGAGGCAAGGTGGTCTGCGCAGGCGATGCCGCTGCGGTCGTGGCCGGCGTCACGCGCGGCATGGCGCTCAACTCGGCCCTCGCCTTGCTGCCTGGCCTGCACGTGCTGGCGCGCGACGCGCAGGCCGAACGCGAGCTGCTCAAGGCAGTGGCAACACGCGCAATCGGATTCACGCCGCGCGTCGTGCTCGAGCCGCCCGATGCTGTGCTGCTCGAAGTGCGCGGCAGTCTCAGGCTGTTCGGCGGCGTACGGCGTTTCATCGCCCAGGTGCGCGAGCGGCTGCAATCCATGGGCGTCGCGCCGCTGCTCGCGCTCACGCCAACGCCACTGGCTTCGCTCTGGTTCGCGCGTATGGGTGAAGAAGTCGCCTTGCGCAGCAGGGATGGACTCGCAAGCCGCCTCGCGCGACTGCCGCTCGCCTGTGCGCGCTGGCCGGAAAAGCACCTGGAGCCACTCGCTGCGATGGGCGTGCGCACCATCGGCGATTGCCTGAAGCTGCCGCGCGACGGATTCGCCCGCCGGTTCGCGCCGCAGATGCTGCGTGCGCTCGATCGTGCCGTCGGGTGCGCGCCCGATCCGCGTGTCGCCTTCGTGCCGCGGGAACGCTACTCGGTGCGACGCGACCTCGAGCCCGAGATTTCCGACACGGAACGCCTTGGCCGTGCTGCCGGGCCGCTGGTGGATGAACTGTGCTCGTTCCTCGAGCTCAGGTGTTGCGGGGTGGACGTGCTCGACTTCTCGCTCCTGCACCGCGATGTGCCACCGACACGCGTGTGTCTGCGCTTTGCGGAGCCAACGGCGCAGGCAGGACGGATCGCCGAACTGCTGCGCGAGCGGCTTGCACGCACTGAATTGCCCGGGCCCGTACGCGCGCTCCGCTTGCGGAGCGGCCCGTTGGTGGTGGCGAACCAGCAGGCCGGCGACCTCTTTGCACGCGCCCGGGGGCGCTCGACCAGCGTGCTGCAACTGGTCGAGCGCCTGCGAGCACGACTCGGCACGGACGCGGTGTACGGGATACAGATGGTGCCCGAGCATCGCCCCGAGTCCGCCTGGGAAAAAGGGGACATTCTCCTTTTCCAGGAAAAAGGGGACATTCTCCTTTTTCATGGCCCGAC
>Ga0315276_10006954_pt1 | contig 10450 bp, 11 predicted proteins | sample YL17G05_0_MG_FD_204542 | JGI IMG/M metagenome (GOLD analysis project Ga0315276, IMG submission 204542) | Sediment microbial communities from Yellowstone Lake, YNP, Wyoming, USA - YL17G05_0 | ecosystem: Environmental > Aquatic > Freshwater > Lake > Sediment | place: USA: Wyoming | collected... | reverse complement strand
CAGCGCGACCTGGCGCAGGCGGTGTACAACACCATCGTGAACCAGTTGAAGCTCAAGGCGGCGGTGGGCAAGCTCGCCGAAGCCGACCTCGTCGGCGTCAACGTCCTGCTCCGGGAAGACGTGCAGTAATCGGCAAGCAGCGCATGACCCGTAGCGCTGCCTTTTCCCCGGAAGCCCTCAAGCAAGCCAAGGCAGCATTGCGGCAAGCCGTTCTTGCCCGCCGCGATAGCGCCGATGTCTCGGATCGAAACCGCAACTCGCAAACCATCACGCAAAAGTTGTGCGCCTTGCCGGCCTATCGCGCAGCCAAAGTCGTCGCGGCCTATGCGTCATTTGGCAGCGAACCCGATACGTCGGAATTCCTTGCGCGAGTCCTCGGCGATGGCAAGCAACTCTTGCTGCCGCGGATAAACCGTGCGCAGCGCACCCTGGAGTTGCGCCATGCGATCGACCCCGGCGCCGATCTCATACCGGGTGTCTGGGGAATTCGCGAACCCGCGGAGCGCTGTCCGCTCGTAGACGTCATCGACGTCGAGTTCGTGCTGGTGCCGGGTGTTGCTTTCACGGCGCGCGGCGCGCGCCTGGGCTACGGCGGCGGTTTTTACGATCGCCTGCTGGCGTCGCTTGATCGGCGTGTCGTGCGCATCGCTGCCGCATTCGAATTGCAAATGATGGATCACCTGCCGGAAGGACCGCACGACCAGCGCCTGGATCAGGTCGTTACGGAGCTCTAGCAGACTGTTGAAAAACTCAGCGGACTCGCCGCTCGCGATCTCATGACCACTTGAGCAGCTTCAGCGTTTTCTCGGTGGCGCCGCGATGTGCGTCGGTAAAGCGCTTTCCCGCTTCAGACATTGTCCCGCGCCGATTCGAATCACTCACCAGTTGGTCAATCGCGTTACCCAACCCTTCGGCATCGGTTACCCGGATCGCCGCGCCGGCTTCGATTGCGCCCTGGGTTGCGTCCTCGAAATTAAACGTATGCGGGCCGATGATCACTGGCCGGCCGACTGCGCAGGCTTCCAGCAGGTTCTGGCCGCCCAGGGGCAGCAGGCTGCCTCCCACAAACGCCACATCGCAGGCAGCGTAGTACGCGAACATCTCCCCCATCGAATCGCCGAGAATAAAACGCGTGTCCGCGGCGACCTGCGGATTCTCGCTGCGCCGCTGGAATTTCAGGCTCCGCCGCGCCAGCAGTGTCGCAACCTCATCGAAGCGCTGCGGATGACGCGGAACGATGACGGTGAGAAGACCGGGAATCTGTGCACCGGCCAATGCCTCGAGAATCAGCGCCTCTTCGCCTTCCCGGGTGCTGGCCGCCAGGAAAACCGGACGATTCCTGCCGAACCGGTCGCGTAGCCTCGATCCCAGCGCCAGCATTTCTGGCGGCGCCACACGGTCGAACTTGATGTTCCCGGTCACCGCGACGCTTGCGGCGCCGAGTTCGCTGAGCCGTTGCGCGTCCTGCGCTGTCTGCGCCCCAATACCCGCAAGGTTCAGCAACGCACGCCGCGTCAGGCTGGCAAAGCGCCGGTAGCCTCGTGCGGACTTTTCGGACATCCTGGCGTTGACCAGATAGACGGGGATTGCCGATCGCACGCAGGTATCGATCAGGTTCGGCCACAGCTCGGTCTCAAGGAAAATGCCGATCGCAGGGCGAAAATGACGCACGAAGCGGCGGGCCGCCCAGGGAAAGTCGTAAGGAAGGTAGCAGCGGCTGATCTGGTCGCCGAACAGGTCTTCTCCGGTCTGGCGGCCGGTCGGCGTTCCATGGGTGAGCAGAATCCGATGCTGCGGATGACGTGCCCGCAACGCCTTGATCAGTGGCTCTGCAGCGCGTGTCTCGCCGACCGAGACCGCGTGTACCCAGATGACCGGATGCCCGGTTTGTTCCGAGAAAAATCCGAAACGCTCGCCTACGTACCGGAGGTAAGCCGGTTGCATGCGGGCGCGCCACAGCAAGTGCATCAGCGCCCAGGGGAGCAGCAGGTACAAGGCAAGCGAGTAGAGAGCGCGAATCAAGCCGTCTCCGGTAACTGTTTCGTTGCGACCCTTGCTTCTTTGATCGTAAACCTCGTGTCGATGGTGGGGCGCATGCGATGGCCGGTCAGTCGCGCAGGCGAATTCAAAACGACACGACTTCACCGATGGCGCCCAGTACGGCATCGACGCTCGGTGGCGAACCGATGCCACCACGATAAGTCGTCGGACCGGAACCAACCGGGCAGGCATCCATCGGATTCGAGTCGCAAAAAATGCCGACCACGGGCCGTGACAGCGCGGCAGCCAAGTGCATCAGACCCGTATCCACTCCGATGACAAGTTCGGCTCGCGCCAGCAGCGCAGCCATGTCGCCGAGCGCAAGTCTGGACGGCACCAATGTCCCCGGCGCTGCAGATGCCAGGCGCTCGCTGCGAGAGCGCTCTGCCTCGCTACCCCAGGGCAGAATGCACTGCCATCCCCTGCCCGAAAGTGCTGCGATGATCAACTTCCACCGCCCCTCCGGCCAGAGTTTCGCTGCGCGCGCGGTCGCATGGAAAAGCACTGCGCAACGGCCCTGTGCGAAAGCGGCGTTGCTCGCGTGCGCTGCGATGCCGTAGTCGATGGATTTCGGGACGTTGTAGCCAAGGGCGCGCGCCGCCACCGACCGGTAGCGCAGAATCTTGTGCGCCTCCGGTGGAAATTCCGACGCGAAACTGTAGAAGCAGGAAGCGAGCGGCTCGCGCGCCGTGCGCGGACCGAAGCCATATACCGGTCCGCGCGCCATTCGTGCGGCGAGTGCGCTTTTGAGCAATCCTTGAGTGTCGATCACGGCAACATACGCGTGCTGTCGCAGGGCGCGCAGGAACATCCCCATTTCTCTCCAGGAATTCCCCGAAAGCAGATGGCGGCGCCAGCGGCGCAACGCAATCGGAATGATGCGATCCACCGCTGGATGCAAAGCAACAAGGGGCACGTACTGCTCCTCCACGAGCCAGTCGATGCGAATCTCGGGGCGTTCTTGTCTGATATCGGTGGCAACAGGCAGGTTGTGGACCACGTCACCGAGGGAAGAAGTCTTGACAAGAAGTATGCGTGGCACGCGAGACGTTTCCGGGTTCGACTGGATGCGCGATTATCCCTAGAATGGCGACCTTTAGACAGACGTGATTTTGCAGCAGCGGCATGACGCAGCCTTGCATCATCGTCACCGGGGGAGCCGGATTTATCGGCGCCAACTTCATCCAGCAATGGATCTCGACCGAATCCGCGGCCGTGATCAATCTGGATAAGCTGACCTACGCCGGCAATCTTGCCAGCCTGCGCGCGGTAGAGGCGAACCCGAACTATGCTTTCACGCACGCGGATATCGGTGACTTCGCTGCAGTTTCCAGATTGCTCGCACATCGAAAGCCGGTTGCAGTCGTGAATTTCGCCGCCGAGAGCCATGTCGATCGCTCGATCCACGGCCCCGCCGAATTCGTTCAGACAAACATGGCCGGCACGTTCCAGTTGCTCGAGGCAGTGCGCGGCTACTGGTCGGCACTGCCGGCCGATGTCGGGCGACGGTTCCGGTTCCTGCATGTTTCCACCGATGAGGTCTACGGGTCGTTGCAGCCCGGTGATGCCCCGTTCACCGAGCAGACGCCTTACGCACCAAACAGCCCGTATTCCGCGTCGAAAGCAGGCTCTGATCATCTGGTGAGGGCTTATCATCACACCTACGGCCTGCCGACGATCACCACGAATTGTTCCAACAACTACGGCCCGTATCAATTTCCGGAAAAATTGATTCCGCTGATCATCCTGAATGCACTGGCCGGCAAGCCGCTGCCGATTTATGGCGATGGATTGAACGTGAGAGACTGGCTTTACGTCGGCGATCATTGCACGGCAATCCGACTTGCGCTGAGCAAGGGCCGCCCCGGCGAGACGTACAACATCGGTGGTGACAATGAGCGGACGAACATCGATGTCGCGCGCACGATCTGCCGGAACCTGGACGAGTTGCGGCCGGCCGCCGGCGGGAAATCCTACGAAGCCCTGATCACTTTTGTTGCCGACCGGCCGGGACACGATCGCCGCTATGCGATCGATGCAACGAAAGCAAGCGACGAGCTCGGCTGGAAGCCGGCCGAGACCTTCGACTCCGGCATCCGCAAGACCGTGCGCTGGTATTTGCACAATCCGGATTGGGTGCAGGGCGTCGTCAGCGGCGAGTACCGGAAGTGGGTCGAGAAGAACTATTCTCGACGGTGAATAGGGAACGGGGAATGGACGGAAAACCGTGAATGGTAAATCGGGAATCGTAAATCGTAAAATCGGAGACCGCTGATGAGCCGACCACATCAGGATCTGGACGCATGGAAAGAAGCAATGAGAAAGGAATTTTCACACTTCCTGAGCGTGGCCAAGGGCTCCCTAAGCGAGTTGGAGACACAGCTTATAATTTCGGCCGACTTGGGGTATCTGCCGGTCGATCACGCTATTTTCGCCCAGTTGGAGCGTGTGGCACCGCTTCTTGGCGGACTGCACCGTAAGGTTTCCCGTTAAACGATTTTGCGCCGCATTGCGGACATCAATAAAATCCCTATCGCTCTTATGACCATGACTCTTGAATCGCGGACCCCGATCTTCCGATTTCCGATTTCCGATTTCCGATTTCCTATTCGAGATTTCCAATTGCCCGAGAAAACATGAAAGGCATCCTCTTGGCCGGAGGCTCCGGCACACGCCTGTATCCGGTTACCCACGTGGTGTCGAAGCAACTGCTTCCCGTGTACGACAAGCCGATGGTGTATTACCCCCTGTCGACACTGATGCTTGCCGGTATCCGGGACATCCTGGTCATATCCACGCCGCAGGACACGCCGCGGTTCCAGGATCTTCTTGGAGATGGCGCGAGGTGGGGCATCAATCTGTCTTATGCAGTTCAGCCCTCCCCCGATGGCCTGGCCCAGGCTTTCATCATCGGACGGAAATTCGTTGGCAAAGATCCTTGTGCGCTGGTATTGGGCGACAATATTTTTTATGGCCATGACCTCTCGATTCGCCTGCAGGAGGCGATGAAGAATACCGCGGGCGCTACGATTTTCGCCTACCAGGTGACCGATCCGCAGCGCTACGGCGTCGTGGAATTCGACGGCAAGGGTCGCGCAGTGAGCATAGAAGAGAAGCCCAGGCAGCCGAAATCCCGCTTTGCCGTCACCGGGCTTTATTTTTACGACAATGACGTTCTCGATATCGCCGCTTCGTTGCAACCTTCTGCACGCGGCGAACTGGAGATCACCGATGTCAACCGACGTTACCTCGAGCGCAACCAGCTTCAGGTGAAAATATTGGGGCGCGGCGATGCCTGGCTCGACACCGGTACGCACGAGAGCCTTCTGGAAGCGTCTCAATTTATCTCGACCATTGAGCGCCGGCAGGGGCTGAAGATCGCCTGCCCGGAAGAAATCGCCTTCCGGCTGCGTTACATCGACGCCGGCCAGTTGAAGGAACTCGCGCGATCGATGGGCAGGAGCGCGTACGGCCACTATCTCCTGAACATCCTCGAAGACCGGACTTTCTGATGAAGGTTACGCCGGCTGCCTTGCCGGAAGTTCTTATGCTCGAGCCGCACGTGTTCGGCGACGACAGGGGGTTTTTCCTGGAAAGCTACAATCAGCGGGAATTCCGGGAGGCCGCCGGCATCGATGCGAACTTCGTGCAGGATAACCATTCGCGGTCTGCGCGTCACGTTCTTCGCGGCCTGCACTACCAACTGAAGCAGGCGCAGGGAAAACTGATAAGAGTCGTGGCCGGGGAAGTGTTCGACGTTGCCGTGGACCTGCGCCGGTCATCGCCCCGCTACGGACGCTGGGCGGGGCGTCATTTGTCGGCCGAAAACAAGCGCATGTTATGGATTCCGGCCGGGTTCGCCCATGGCTTTCTGGCGCTCCGTGATGCCACCGAGGTGCTTTACAAGACGACGGACTACTATGCGCCGGAACATGAACGCTGCGTGTTGTGGAATGACCCCGACATCGGTATCGACTGGCCGCTCACCGGCGTGCCGCTGATTTCAGAAAAGGATCGCCGAGGCGTAGCATTGAAAATCGCCGAGACTTATGCCTGAGGAGGCGGCGATTGAGGAATTCAGTGATTGAGCGATTCAATCCTTTAAAATCGCCCAATCGCCCAATCGCCCAATCGCCCAATCGCCCAATCGCCCAATCGCCCAATCGCCCAATCACCGGTTCATGAGAATCCTCATCACAGGCGGGGCCGGGCAGGTGGGTTGGGAGTTGCGCCGGACGCTGGCCATCTTCGGTGAAGTCGTGGCGCCGCCCCGCGATATTCTCGACCTTGCTTCGGCTGATTCCATCGTCTCTGCGGTACGCGGCGTGCGCCCGGATCTGATCGTCAATGCCGCCGCCTTTACCGCGGTGGACCAGGCGGAATCGGAGACGGATCTGGCCATGAAGATCAACGGCGACGCGCCGCGCATCTTTGCCGAGGAAGCGGCCCTGCGCAACGCCGCGCTGATTCACTATTCCACGGATTATGTGTTCGACGGCCGCAAGGCGGAGCCCTATCGTGAAGACGACGAAACCGCGCCGATCAATGTCTATGGCCGCACAAAACTCGCCGGCGAGCAGGGCGTACGGGCCGCAGACGCAGCGCATCTGGTGTTCCGGACAAGTTGGGTGTACGGGTCGCGCGGCAGAAATTTTCTTCTGACCATGCTCCGGCTGGCCAGGCAGAGAAAAAAACTCAAGGTGGTCGATGACCAGTTCGGCGCGCCAACTTCAGCACGCCTGATCGCCGAAGCGACTTCGGGCGCTCTCGCAAAAAATTACGCCGGGGGAAAACTCGATATCGACGGCATGCGGGAGATAAGCGGGCTCTATCACCTGACCGCGGCGGGTCGAACGACCTGGTACGGGTTTGCGCAAGCGATCCTGGCGGGCAAAGAGGGTATGGCGAAGGTGTCTCCCATCCCGACTTCCAGCTACCCGACCCCGGCCCGGCGTCCGCAGAATTCAATGCTCGACAACAGCAAGCTGGAGAAGCAATTCGGGTTCACGTTGCCCGATTGGAAAGTGGGCCTGCAACTGTGCCTGGAAGAACTTGGTGATTGAGTGATTAAGCGATTATGCGATTAAGTGATAAAGCGAGCATGGGACCACGACTCAATCGCTCAATCGCCGAATCGCCCCGCACGTCGTCACGTGCGCTTATAGTCGTCCTCAAGCCGCACGATATCGTCCTCGCCCAGGTAGCTGCCGGATTGCACCTCGATCATGTGCAGCGGCACTCTGCCGATGTTCTCCAGCCGGTGTTTGGCGCCGAGCGGAATGTAAGTCGATTGGTTTTCAGACAGCATCAGCGTTTCTTCTCCCCGGATCACCTTTGCCGTCCCCGAGACCACCACCCAGTGCTCCGCGCGGTGATGATGCATCTGCAGCGACAGCTTGGATCCGGGTTTGACCATGATGCGCTTGACCTGGAAGCGCTCGCCGCTGTCGAGCCCTTCGTAATAACCCCAGGGACGATACACGCGCTTGTGGACCAGGTACTCGTCGCGCTGCTTGGCTTTCAACGCGTCGACCACCCTTTTGACTTCCTGCGAACGGTCTTTGTGAGTGACCAGAACCGCGTCAGCCGTTTCGACGATGACCAGATCCGACACGCCGACCGCGGCGACCAGCCGATGCTCCGCGCGTACATAGCAGTTATGGATATCGTCGGCATGAACGTCGCCCACGGTGACATTTCCCGTGGCATCCGGCTGGCCGGCCTGCCACAGTGCGGTCCATGAGCCGATATCGCTCCAGCCGATATCGGCTTCAACCACGACCGCATCGTCCGTCTTTTCCATGACGGCGTAGTCGATCGACTCGGCAGGCGAGGCCAGGAAGGCTTTTTCGTGCAGGCGCACGAAGTCCAGATCCCGTGTGCTCGCGGCCCAGGCGGCCTTTGCAGCGTCGAGAATATCCCTGCGGTATTTGCCGAGTTCTTCCAGGTAACGGGACGCCTTGAATACAAACATGCCGCTATTCCAGTAGAACCGGCCGGACGCGATGAATTCGCGTGCGCGCGCTTCGTCCGGTTTTTCGATGAATCGCGCAACCCGGTAGCAATCCGCGGCTTTCTCAAGCGGAGCGCCACGCTCGATATAGCCATAGCCCGTTTCCGGCTCGCGCCCGACGATGCCGAACGTCACCAGCCGCTCTTTGGCCGCGGCAGAGGCCGCCTTGCCGACGACTTCGTGAAAGCGCGCGACATTCCCGATCAGATGATCCGCGGGCAGCACCAGCATGATGCCGTCGGCATCTGTTTCCGCGACGTACAGGGCGGCGACTGCCACGGCGGGCGCGGTATTGCGGCCCGCGGGTTCCAGTATCTGCGCTGCCGCCGTCACGCCGATCTCGCGCAACTGCTCGGCGGCCAGGAAGCGATGGTCGTTGTTGCACACCAGTACCGGGCCTTTCAGGCCTGCGATCCCGCTCAGGCGCAACAGCGTTTCCTGCAGCATGGTCTTGCCGCCGACCAATGGCAGGAATTGCTTTGGCAGCAGGGTGCGCGACAGCGGCCACAATCTGCTGCCGCTGCCGCCCGAAAGAACAACAGGGAAAATCATGCGGCGCCTCGTCTCGGCACGAACCTAATGCCGGCTTTTCTTTCCGCGCAAATATAAATCGCTTAATATCGCGAATCTGCTCATCGCAAACATTTTTCAAGTCGTTAAGAAATGACTTGGAAGACGCGACGGTTACCGCAGACTGCACTCTGCGGCAACGTTCCTGGAGTATACAGAACCATTCCCGGTTGCTGAATGATGACAAAAGTGGCATTGATCACCGGCGTGACCGGTCAGGACGGCGCCTACCTCGCGGAATTTCTTCTGCGCAAAGGCTACGAAGTCCACGGCATCAAGCGCCGCACCTCGCTTTTCAACACGGACCGGATCGATCATCTGTACCAGGATCCGCACATCTCCAATCGCAACTTCATTCTCCACTATGGAGACATGACCGATTCGAGCAGCCTGGTGCATGTGATCCAGAAGACACAGCCGGATGAACTCTACAATCTTGCCGCGCAGAGCCATGTGGCGGTCTCGTTCGAAGAGCCCGAGTACACGGCAAACTCCGACGCGCTGGGCGCCCTGAGAATTCTCGAAGCCATTCGCATACTGGGCCTGGGTCCCAAAACGCGGTTCTACCAGGCATCGACCTCCGAGCTTTACGGCAAAGTCCAGGAAGTTCCGCAAACGGAAACGACGCCGTTCTACCCGCGTTCGCCCTACGGCGTGGCGAAGCTGTATGCCTACTGGATCACCGTGAACTATCGCGAGGCGTATGGGATGTTCGCCTGCAACGGCATTCTTTTTAACCACGAAAGCCCGGTCCGCGGCGAGACCTTCGTCACGCGCAAGATTACGCGGGCGCTGGCGCGCATCAAGCTCGGCCTGCAGGACTGTCTGTATCTCGGCAATCTGGATTCGTTGCGCGACTGGGGACACGCGCGTGATTACGTGGAGGCGATGTGGTTGATGCTGCAACAACCGCAGCCCGAAGACTTCGTGATCGCCACCGGCGAGCAGCACAGCGTGCGTGAATTCGTCGAAGTGGCCGCGCGCAAACTCGGCCTCGAGATCAAATGGTCCGGAAAAGGGGTGCACGAAAAAGCAGTGAACGAAAAAGGCGAAACGGTGGTGGCGGTCGATCCGCGCTACTTCCGTCCCTCAGAAGTCGAAACCTTGCTGGGCGATCCGTCAAAGGCGAAAAGTAAATTGGGCTGGTCTGCCAAGGTCAGCTTCGGGCAGCTCGTCGAGGAAATGGTCACCGAAGACCTGAAATCCGCGGAGCGCGACGAACTCGTGAAGCGCCATGGCCACCGGCCATATGACTACCACGAATGAGGCGAGTGTTAGGTGATTGGGCGATTAGGGGATTGCGTGGAATCAAGCACCAAGTCGATACGGCCCCACTACAGGCTGGATGCCTGGAAGGAATCTATGGCTTTGGTGAAACAGGTGTACGAATTGACCGGTAAATTTCCGTCTTCCGAAGCTTTCGGGCTTACCGCGCAGATGCGACGGGCGGCCGTCTCAGTACCGAGTAACCTGGCGGAGGGTGCAGCTCGTGCCGGAGCCAAGGAGTTTGCCCAATTCCTGAACATTGCCAAAGGCTCTCTCAGTGAATTGGAAACCCAGATATTGATCGCGAAAGATCTCGGGTACGCCGGTGGCTTTGAGGAGTTATTGAATCAGGCAGAAAAGGTTTCGCGCTTGCTCGCCGGACTTCACAGGAAAGTGCTTGCGGGCTGAGTAGGCATGCGCCCGAACGACCCAATCGCCCAATCGCTGAATCGCAAAGTGAATCCAGACTCAAAAATCTACGTCGCCGGTCACCGCGGATTGGTCGGATCCGCGCTGGTCCGGGTGCTGCGCAAGGCCGGGTACGAGAACCTCATTTTGCGC
>Ga0315276_10006952_pt1 | contig 10451 bp, 7 predicted proteins | sample YL17G05_0_MG_FD_204542 | JGI IMG/M metagenome (GOLD analysis project Ga0315276, IMG submission 204542) | Sediment microbial communities from Yellowstone Lake, YNP, Wyoming, USA - YL17G05_0 | ecosystem: Environmental > Aquatic > Freshwater > Lake > Sediment | place: USA: Wyoming | collected... | reverse complement strand
ACACCATCGGAAAGAACACCGCGACCGACGTGAGCGTCGCGGCGGTCACAGCCATCGCGACTTCGGACGTACCGCGCCGCGCCGCCTCGCCCCGTTCGACACCGTGCTCCTGGTGCCGGACGATGCTCTCCAGCACGACGACGGCGTTGTCCACCAGCATGCCCACGGCGAGCGCGATGCCACCCAGCGACATGATGTTGAGCGAGAGCTTGAACGCGTACATCAGCACGAACGTGCCGAGCACGGACACCGGAATCGCGATGCCGGCAATCAGCGTGGTGCGTGCGTCGCGCAGGAACGCGTAGAGCACCAGGATTGCGAGCAGGCCGCCGATCAGCGCGGCGCTCTTCACTTCGCCGATGGCGGCCGCAATGAACGTGGACTGGTCGTACACCGTGCGGATCGAGGTGCCCTCGGGGAGGTTCTTCTCCATCGCCTTGACGCGGTCGCGGATGCCTTGCGCGAGTTGCACCGTGTTGGCATCGCCCTCCTTGTAGACGGCGAGTTCGATGGCTTCCTTGCCGTTGACGCGCGTGATCGCCTCGCGGTCCTTGTACCCGCGGGTCACGGTCGCGACGTCCTTCAGGTACACGGGCTGCCCGTCGCGCGTCGCGATGATGGCATTGGCCATCTGCTCGATGGTCACGAACTCATTCAGCGTGCGCACCAGGAAGCGTTGCGTGCCCTGCTCGAGGCGGCCGCCGGACAGGTTGACGTTCTCGGCGCGGATGCGCCGCGTCACGGTGTCGATCGACAGGCCGAGTTGCGCGAGCTTCTGCTGGTCGACGAAGACCTGCACTTCGTCCTCGTAGCCGCCGCTCACCTTGACCGCTGCCGACCCCTCGACCGCCTCGAGGTCGGGCTTGAGGCGGTCCTCGGCGAGGCGCCGCAGCGCCTTCAGGCGATCCACGCTGTCCTCGCGGCCGGTGGCCCGTTCGTCGAGGAAGGCGAGGCGCATCACGGGTTCGCTGGACGGGTCGAATCGCAGCAGCAGCGGGCGTTTCGCCTCGAGCGGCAACTGCAGCAGGTCGAGCTTTTCGCGGACGTCGATGCCCGCGAGGTCCATGTCGGTGCCCCACACGAATTCGAGCGTCACGTCGGACTGGCCGGCGCGAGAGACCGAACGCACGTCGCGCACGTTGCGAATGATGCTGACCGCTTCCTCGACGGGCCGCGTCACGAGCGTCTCGAGCTCGAGCGGTGCGGCGCCCGGAAGTTCCGTGCGGATGGTCAGGGTCGGGTAGGAAAGGTCGGGTAGCAGGTTCAGTTTCAGCCGCGACAGCGACACGATCCCGAACAGGGCGATGGCGACCGTGCACATGACGATGGTCACGCGGCGCCGGATCGCAAAGTCGATCAGCTTTTCCATGGTGCTCCCCGTGAAGGCGGGCGCGCGCTGCGCACCCCGGTCGCGCTACTTCGCCTGCGCCTGGCCGCCGACCGGCCGCGCCTTGTCGTCGACGACCTTCACCGCGGTGCCGGACTTGAGGCCGGCCTGGCCGACGACGACGATGCTTTCGTCGCCCTTCAGCCCGTTGAGCACCTCGATCCAGCCGTTGTTCGCGAGTCCCGTGGTGATCCTGCGCTGCTCGGCCTTGTTCTGGACCACGATGAACACCGACTGCTCGCCGTCGGCGTCGAGGATGGCATTGCGGGGCAGCTGCAGCGCGTTGTCACGTCGTTCGTAGACGATGTTCACGCGGGCGAACATGCCCGGCTTCAGGTGCCGGGTGGCATCGGGCACCTCGACTCGTGCGCGGAAGGTGCCGGTCTGGGGGTCCACGGTCGGGCTGATCCGCGAGATTGTGCCGGGGAAGTGCTCGCCGCCGAGCGCGTCGACGACGACATCCGCAACCTGTCCCGGCGCCAGCTTGCGGAACTCCTTCTCCGGAACGTGCACGAACGCGATCAGCGGGTCGAGGTTGGTGACCTTGAACGTCGGATCGTTCGGCTTGATGGTGTTGCCGATCTTGATGTGGCGGGCGGAAACCACGCCGGGGATCGGTGCCCGGATTTCGGTGTAGCTCAATTCGAGCTGGGCGCTGTCGTAAGCGGCGCGCAGGGCGTCGAGGTCGTACTTCGCATTCTCCGCGGTGCCCTTGGCCACGAGGCCCTTCTCGCTCAACTCGAGCTGGCGCTTGTAGTCACGCTCGAGCTTGCGGAGGTTGGCCTCGGTCTGTGCGAGGTCCAGGCGCAAACGGTCGCCATCGAGGCGCGCGAGCACCTGGCCCGCGTGCACGGTATCGCCTTCCTCGACGAAGATCTGGCGCACTTCGCCGCCGACCTTGGCCACGACCTCGGCATCGTCGTTGGCCTCGATCGGGGCCGTGCCGGAGTAGACCGCCACCATCGGCGCCCGCTTCAGCGGCTGGACCTCGACCGGAACGGAGGTGTCCTGCGCTTCGGCGCCGTCCTTGTCCTTCGCCTTGCCATTGCTGCAGCCCGATGCCAGCGCAGCGGCAGCCAGCAGCACCAACGCGGCGGCACTCATGCGCGCCGAGAGACGCCGATGTTGGATAGTCATCGCGGTGGGATCCCGAGCAATGTGGCCGTAATAACCGCAATTCTAGGGATCTATAGTGTTGTAGTCAAGTACAACACCATAGTTGATCGCAAATATCCCACGGTTCGTCGCGTGAGGTCAGGAGCCGCCGCTGACCGGTGCCTTGGCCACGTACCGGGGCCCGAGCCGCGAGAGGTCCGCGGTGACCTGGGCCGCTTCCGACAGTATCGCGTCCGGCGGGTCCTTGATCTCCGTTGCCGCCTTCAGGGCGGGTTCCCCGTGCGCGGCGCGCCGGGCATTCTCGCGGGCCAGTTGGTCCTGGGTGCGCTGCTCGCGCTCGGCCTTGCGCGTCACCAGGTTCAGCGACACGGATTTCTCCTTGCGCATCTTCTCGATGGCGCCGATTTCGGCGAGCGCGTACTGGAAGTCCGGGTCGGTGGCGATCCGTGCGTCGTGATCTCGCTGCAGTTCCGGTAGCAGCGGGGTGAACCCGTTCTCGCGCTTGAAGTCCGTGCCGCGGATCCGATTCCACGGCAGGGAACCGTCGCGCGAGCTTTCGCCCACCTCGTCGGGGCTGATGGCGGAGGGCAGGCGCAGGTCGGGTGCGACGCCGCGGTTCTGGGTGCTGTCCCCGGTGACGCGATAATACATGCCGATTGTGACCGTGAGCTGGCCGTAGCCCGGGTCCTGGCCGAGGGCGTAGCGGTCGAGCGGGTAGAGGTTCTGCACCGACCCCTTGCCGTAGGTCTCCTGGCCGATCACCAGGCCGCGGCCGTAGTCCTGCATCGCCGCCGCGAAAATCTCCGACGCCGAAGCGCTGAAGCGGTCCACCAGGATGGTGAGCGGGCCGTCGTACGCGACGCCCTGGTCCTCCGACTCGAGCACCTCGACCTTGCCGCCGGTCTCGCGCAACTGCACCACCGGGCCCTTCGGCACGAACAGGTTGACGAGCCCGATCGCCTCGGAGAGGTGGCCGCCGCCGTTCTCGCGCAGGTCCAGCACGAGGCCGTCCACGCCGCCTTCGGCCTTGAGCTGCTCGATCAGCTTGCGCACGTCGCGGGTCGTGCTGCGGTAATCGTTGTCGCCCGCGGCCCGCGCGTTGTAGTCCTGGTAGAAGGACGGCACGGTAATCACGCCGATCTTCAGTTCCTGGTCGCCGCGCTTGACCTTGCGCAACTCCTTTTTCGACGCCTGCGCCTCGAGCGTGATCTTTGCTCGCGGCAGGACGACGAGGCGTTCCTGCGCCCCGGGCGGGGCATTGGACGGCTGGGTCGTCAGGCGCACCGAGGTGCCCACCGGCCCGCGGATCAGCTGCACGACGTCGTCGAGGCGCCAACCCACGACGTCCACCATGTCGCCCGACTTGCCCTGGCCGACGGCCAGGATGCGGTCGTTCGCCTTGACCTCGCCGGTCGACTGGGCCGAGCCGCCCGGCAGGATCTCCATGATCGTGACGTAGTCGTCGATCATCTGCAGCGACGCGCCGATGCCCTCGTAGGAGAGGCTCATCTGGATGCGGTACTCCTCGGAATTGCGCGGCGAGAAGTAGCTCGAATGCGGGTCGAACACGTGCGCGAACGCATTCATGAAGTTCTCGAACACGTCGTCCGAGGTCACCTGCTCGGAGCGCTTGGCGACGCGTTCGTAGCGCTTCTGCAGGATGTCGCGGGCCTCGGGCCAGGTCTTGTCGGTGAGCATCAGCGACAGCACGTCGTTCTTCACGCGCTTGCGCCACAGGTCGTCGAGTTGCGCGCGGTCCGCCCAGGGAGCGTGCTCCCGGTCGAACTCGAAACGCTCGTCCAGCGTGAAGTCGGGTTCCTTCTTCAGCAGGTCGAGCGCGAAGGCCATGCGCTCGCGATTGCGTTGCTGGAAGCGATTGAAGATCGCGAACGCCGAATCGAGCTTGCCGGTGGTGATCGCGTCGTCGAGCTGGTAGCGGTACTTCTCGAACTCGGCGAGGTCGGTGGCGAGAAAATAGCTGCGGGAGCCGTCGAGCGACTCGACATAGCGGTCGAGCACCAGCGACGACACCGGGTCGTTCACCGGGGCCTGCCGGTAGTGCGATCTCTCGAACATGCTGCTGACGAGGCGGGCGACCTTGGCCTGGCGCTCGGTCGGCGCGAAGTCCGTGGTCGTCGCTCCGGCGACCGCAGTCGGTGCCTTGGCGGTGCCGAGCAGCAGCGTTCCCACTGCCAGTACGACCGCGGCGATGACGACTGACCCGGCGCGAGCCATGCCCCTGCGCGGCGTCGCTGCGTTATCCGATTGATCTGCCTGATACACTTAGAATTGAACCTCGACGACGATGGAACCCGCTAGGCTAGATATACGCCCGGCCCCAAGCAAGGGCCGTGCGCCCAGAATTTGGACCGAATCCGTGCGACCACTGACCGTTTTGACCGGAATCGTACTCGGCTCCTCGGCCGCAACCACGTTTGGTCTTGGCACGACGCTGATCGTTTTCCTGATCCTATCCGGTGAAGCGCCTCAATTCCGGGCCGAATTGCCGCTCCTCGCGCGATATCTGGTGATCTTCGTCGCTTTGACAAGCCTCGCGGCCGTGAGTTTCATCGGCCAGGCCCGCAATCGCCCCTGGCGGCGCTGGGCCCAGCTCGCGATGTGGTCTGCGCTGGCCGGCCTGGCGGCGCTTTATGGGTCCACGCGCCCTTAGTCCGGCGCCTGCGGCGGCCGCCGGACACTGAGCCCGGTCAGGCGGTGCCGGAAAGGGAGCGGGACTTGAGGAGGCGCCAGATCGCGACCACCGCCAGCGGCCCGAGGGCCAGGGTCCACGCGTGCCAGCGCAGTCGCGCCAGGTCGGTGAGGAAATCGGCGTAGAACGCCCCGAGCCCGCCCGCGGCGTAACGTCCCAGCACCGTGATGCCCGTGAAATAGACCAGTGCCGGCAGCACGAGCGTGCCGAACGCAGCGGCGGCGGCCAGCCAGGCGCCATGACGATTGATGACCATAGGCCGATGCTGAGGGTAAGCCCAGCGGACCGCAAGTCGTGGCATTGGTTATGATCCCCGGTGCTTTCAAGCTAATGACGGGCTCGCCTCACATGCAAAAAGTACGCACGGCCGTAATCGGCGTCGGCTACCTCGGTCGCTTCCACGCGCAGAAGTACGCGACGCTGACCGAATCGCAACTGGTCGCCGTCGCCGACGCGAACGTCGAGGTCTGCGAACGTGTCGCGGCTGAAGTCGGAGCTCGCGCGGTGACCGATTACCGGGAGATCCTCGGCGAAGTCGATGCGGTGAGCATCGCGACCCCGACGCCGCTGCACTTTTCCATCGCGAAGGAATGCCTCGGGCGCGGTGTGCACGTGCTGGTCGAGAAGCCGATCACCGAGACCCTCGAGGAGGCGCGCAGCCTGGTGGCGCTGGCGGAGAAATCGGGCCGCATCCTGCAGGTCGGCCACCTGGAGCGCTTCAACGCCGCCATCCTCGCGCTGGCCGGCACCCTCGGTCGGCCGCGCTTCATCGAGTCGCACCGCCTCGCGCCGTTCAAGGAACGCGGCACCGACGTGAACGTCGTGCTCGACCTGATGATCCACGACATCGACCTGATCCAGAGCCTGGTCGGAGCCCCGATCGAGTCCATCGATGCCGTGGGTGCCTCGGTCTTCTCGGCGGGCCTCGACATCGCCAATGCGCGCATCCGCTATGCGAACGGCTGTGTCGCGAACACGACGGCGAGCCGCGTCAGCATGAAGATGGAGCGCAAGCTGCGCATCTTCCAGGATGACGCCTACGTGTCGATCGACCTGCAGCAGAAAGTGCTCACCGTCGTGCGCAAGCCGCCGGAGGCGGCCGGTGCGCAGCGCGGGCAGGTCGTGATCGAGGAGCGCACGTACGAACAGGGCGACGCGCTCAGGATGGAGATCGAGGCGTTCCTGCGCTCGATTCGCGAGGGACGTCCGCCGGCAGTGAGCGGCACGGACGGACTGCGCGCCCTCGAGACCGCGATCCGGATCACCGAGCTCGTGAATCGGGACGCGGAGAAACCGCGATGACCCGCCGCTACTACGCTGGCCGGGATTTCCGGCGCGCCAGCAACGTCGAGGAACTGCGCCGCGTGGCGATGCGGCGCGTGCCGCGGTTCGCGTTCGAGTATCTCGAGGGCGGCGCGGAGGACGAGGCGTCGCTCAGGCGCAATCGCGACGTGTTCGAACGCATTGCGTGGCTGCCGCGCACACTGGCCGGCGCCGGAGTGCCGGTGTTGTCCACGGAAGTGCTGGGCGAGACGCTGCACCTGCCGCTCGTGATCGCGCCGACGGGGTTCAACGGCATGCTGTGGCCGCAGGGCGACCTGGCGCTGGCCCGTGCCGCCGCCACTGCCGGCATCCCGTTCACGTTGAGCACCGTGTCGAACTACGATGTCGTCAAGATGGGCGCCGAGTTGCCCGGCACGACATGGTTCCAGTTGTACCCGTTCAAGGAACTGAAGTCGCTCGACAGGTTGGTCGAGCGTGCCGCGGAAGCCGGTTGCCGCAAGCTCGTGGTCACGACGGACGTGCCGGCGCTCGGCGCGCGCGAGTGGGACCAGCGCAACTATCGCAAGCCGATGCAATTGAGCCTCGGCAGCCTGCTCGACGTGCTGGCGCACCCGCGCTGGTTGCGCCAGGTCATGATCCCGAACGGTGCGCCGGAGTTCGCCAACCTGGCGGAGTTCCTGCCGGCGGGACGCCGCTCGGCGTTCCAGGGCGTACGCTTCATGGGTACGCAGATCAATCCGTCGCTGTCGTGGGCCGACATCGAGCGCGTGCGCAAGCGCTGGAAGGGCGAACTGCTGCTCAAGGGCATCCTCTGCGTGGAGGACGCCCGGCGTTCCGTCGAGATCGGCGCCGATGGCGTGGTCCTGTCCAATCACGGCGGTCGCCAACTCGACACGGCCGTTTCCGGCGTCGAATTGCTGCCGGCCGTCGCCGACGCTGTTGGCGAGCGCACCACGATCATCGTCGATGGAGGCTTCCGCCGCGGATCAGAAGTGTTGAAGGCGCTCGCGCTCGGCGCAGACGCGGTGATGCTCGGGCGCGCGACGTTGTATGGCCTGGCCGCCGGGGGCGAGGAGGGCGTCAGTCATGCGCTCGGGCTGCTGCGTACGGAGATGGAGCGCACAATGACGCTGCTCGGCTGCCCCTCGCTGGCGGAACTCGGGCCGCACCTCATCCGGAGCTGACCTCGGACGTGACCTCTTCGCACTTGATGGCCGCCGCGACACCGCTCACTGCGTGTCTCGTACTGCTGGCCGGCTGGCTGCTCATCGGGCTGGCGGGCCTGATTCGTCCGGGCAGCCTGGGACTTTCAGCCCGCACGCTGTTCCCGCTGGGCGCGGCTTGCGGCATGGCGCTCGCCGCGGTTGGCGTCTGGGGTATCGGTGCTCCGCCTGAACAGGTTGTCCTGGTGGTGGGGCTGCCTGATCTGCCGGCGCACCTGCGACTCGATGCGCTGTCGAGCGTCTTCATCGCGATTCTCGGGGCGGCATCCGCCGGCATTTCGCTGTTCGGGGCGGGCTATTTCCGCAAGGGGCAGGGCACGCCTCCCGGGCTGCTGTGCCTGCAGTACCACCTGTTCCTGGCCGCGATGGGGTTCGTGTTGCTGGCGGACGACGCCTACGCGTTCATGGTGTCGTGGGAGACGATGGCGCTCGCATCGTATTTCCTCGTCACTGCCCAGCACCGCATCCCCGAAATCCGCAGCGCGGGCTTCCTCTACCTGCTGATCGCGCACGTCGGCGCGATCTCGATCCTGCTGTGCTTCGGCGTGCTGCAGGGCGGCAGCTGGCAATTCACGTTCGATGCGATGCGTTCCGCACAGCTCGACCCGACGCGCGCGTCGGTCGCGTTCCTGCTGGCGCTGTTCGGTTTCGGCGCCAAGGCGGGCCTGCTGCCGCTGCACGTCTGGCTGCCGGAAGCACACCCGGCGGCGCCTTCGCCGGTTTCCGCGCTGATGAGCGGCGTGATGCTCAAGACCGCGGTTTACGGGATGCTGAGGGTGACCTTCGACCTGCTCGGCGAGCCTGCTTCGTGGTGGGGGCTGGTGATGCTGCCGCTCGGTCTGCTGACCGCACTGTATGGCGCGGTGTTCGCGGCCGTGCAGACGGACATGAAGCGATTGCTCGCGTATTCCTCGATCGAGAACATCGGCATCATTTTCGCGGGCATGGGCCTCGCGGTGGTGTTCGTCGCGAACCGGATGCCGGGTCTCGGCGCGCTGGCCCTGATCGCGGTCCTGTACCACTCGGTCAACCACGCGTTCATGAAGAGCCTGCTGTTCCTCGGCACGGGTGCCGTGCTGCACGCCACGGGCGAGCGCAACCTGGGTCACCTCGGTGGACTGATTCACCGCATGCCGTGGGTCGCGTGGCTGACGCTGGTCGGTGCGCTCGCGATCGCGGGTCTGCCACCGTTGAACGGCTTCGTGTCCGAGTGGCTGCTACTGCAGGCCTTCCTGTTCGCGCACGAAGTGCCGCAGCAGTTCGTCAACATGCTGTTGCCGATGGGAGCGGCCCTGCTGGCGCTCGCCGCGGCGCTGTCAGCCTACGTGATGGTCAAGTTCTTCGGCGTGATCTTCCTCGGGCAGCCGCGCGAGGCGGCACTGGCGCAGGCCCATGACGCAGGCCTGCTCGAACGCATCGGGCTGGTGTGGCTGGCCGCCGGTTGCTTCGCGCTCGGCCTGGCGCCGTCGCAGGTGGTGGCCCGGCTGGCCGCCGTGACGAAGCAGTTCGGGCTGCCGGCGCTGGCGGACACGGCCGCGCCCTGGTGGATGCTCGTGCCTCTCGCCGATCGCGAGGCGTCCTATGCTCCCACCGTGTTCCTCGTCGCGGTCGCCGCGGTGGTGGTGCTGGCGATCTTCGCCGTGCGGATGCTATATCACCGCAGCGTGCGGCGTGCGCCACCCTGGGACTGCGGCTTCGCCAACCTCGACGCGCGCATGCAGGACACCGCGGAAGGCTTCGGCCAGCCGATCCGGCACATCTTCCAGCCGTTCTTCTCCATGCACAGGGAGTTGCCGACGCCCTTCGATCGCGCACCGCGGTACTCGGTTCGCGTCGGCGATCGCATCTGGCAGACCTGCTATGCGCCGCTCGGCGGCATCGTGCAGCGGATCGCCGACAGCTTTGCGTGGATCCAGCAGGGACGCATCTCCGTCTACCTGCTCTACAGCTTCGTCACCCTCGTCGTGTTGCTGGCGCTGGTCATATGAACCCCGTGCACCTGTTCACGCAGTTGATCGAGGTCGTGGTCGCGCTCGCGGCGGCGCCGCTCCTCCTCGGCTGGGTCAATCAATGCCGCGCCTGGTTGCAGAATAAGTCTGCGCCGAACCTGCTGCAGCCATACTGGGGCATCTACAAGCTGTTCCACAAGGACGCGGTGATTGCGGAGAACGCGTCGTCGCTGTTCCGGATCGCTCCCTACGTGGTGTTCGGCGCCATGGTCGTTGCCGCCGCCATCATCCCGTCGATGAGCACGCGGCTGCCGTTTTCGAGCGCCGCGGACGCGATTGCCCTCGTCGGCCTGTTCGCGACCGCGCGGGTGTTCCTGTCCCTCGCTGCGATGGACGTCGGCACGGCATTCGGCACGCTCGGCGCGCGCCGCGAGATGATGGTCGGGTTCCTCGCCGAGCCGGCCCTGCTGATGGTGATATTCGTCGCATCGCTCATCTCGGGCACCACCGCGCTGGCTGTGATCTCGGAGCGGCTCGCCGTCCAGTCGCTCGGCCTGTACCCGAGCCTGGCCTTCACTGGCGTGGCATTCACGATGGTGCTGCTGGCCGAGAACGCGCGTATCCCGGTGGACAATCCGTCCACGCATCTCGAGCTGACGATGATCCACGAGGCGCTGCTGCTCGAGTATTCGGCGCGCCACCTGGCGCTTATGGAGTGGGCGGCGGCTCTCAAGTTGTTCAACTACGCGTGCATCGGGTTCGCGGTGTTCGTGCCCTGGGGC
>Ga0315276_10006951_pt1 | contig 10451 bp, 13 predicted proteins | sample YL17G05_0_MG_FD_204542 | JGI IMG/M metagenome (GOLD analysis project Ga0315276, IMG submission 204542) | Sediment microbial communities from Yellowstone Lake, YNP, Wyoming, USA - YL17G05_0 | ecosystem: Environmental > Aquatic > Freshwater > Lake > Sediment | place: USA: Wyoming | collected... | reverse complement strand
AGACTGGAAAACCGGGGCAGCATCTTTTATGGCCTCGACAATCTGGATGTACCCGGTGCAGCGGCAGAGATTCCCGCTCAGCGCTTCCCGGATCTGGTCCTCTGTCGGGTTTCTGTTTTTGCAGAGCAGGCTGTAGGCGACGAGCAGCATGCCCGGGGTACAGTAGCCACACTGGACGGCGCCATGGCGAATGAACGACTGCTGGAGCGGATGGAGCCGATCTATATCCCCCAGGTATTCCACGGTTTTCACATCGTGGCCCTCGACCTTGGTCGCCAGGGTGAGACAGGAATAATGCGGCTCGTCGTTAATGAGCACCGTGCAGGCTCCGCACTCACCGATGGAACACGCCTCCTTGACGCTTTTCAGGGCAAAACGCTCCCGCAGCGCATCCAGGAGCAGCTCGTGATCCTCCACTGCGGATGTGACTACCTTCCCGTTCAACGTAAAAGTGACCTGCTTCATCGGCTTCGCCTCGCCTAAGGCGACCTGCCCATCAGGGACGGAAGATAAAGGGCGATCTTCGGCCAGATGGTCAGGACGATGGTGGTGGCGATAATGGAGAAAAGGAAAGGGGCGGCGCCTTTAAAGATTTCGCCCATGGGAACGTCCTTGGCGATGCCCGCAAGCGTGTAAACGTTCAGGCCGACCGGAGGGGTCATGAGCCCCGCCTCCATCATGAGTACGCACACCACGCCGAACCATATCGGGTCAAAGTGAAGCGCGGTAATCACGGGAAAGATCACCGGCAGCGTCAGCACCATCATCGACACGGAATCGAGAAAGCAACCCAGCAAAAAGTAGATGGCGATGATGATGGTCAGGACCACGTACCGGGAGACCTCCAGACCCACGATCCCGTTAGAGACCAGCGTGGGGATGGTCGATAGGGCAAGGAAGTAGCTGAAAACGGTCGCCCCGGCCACGAGAAAGAGGACCATGGTCGATATCCGGGCCATTTCCAGGCAGGCGTTGAAGAGGCCCCTCAAGGAGAGCTTCCGTTTTAAGAGAGCCAGAATCAGAAGCGCGGTTGCGCCGATGGCCCCGGCTTCCGTCGGATTCATGAAACCGCCGTATATTCCCCCCATGACGATGAAAAAAACGAGCAGCGTCTCCCAAATGCCCCGGAGCGCTTTCACCTTGTCGAGAAAGCTTACCCCCCCCGGGGTCCTCGGCGCCAGCGCGGGATTCATTCTCACCTGCGCAATGATGACGGCGATGTAAGCGAGGGAAAGGAGGAGGCCGGGGAGAATCCCCGAGATCAAGAGTTTCCCGATCGACTGCTCCGTGAGCATGCCGTAAACGACAAAGCCCAGGCTGGGCGGGATCAGGAAGCTCAGGGTCCCCCCGGCGGCCACAATGCCGGTGGCCAGCTTCGGGTGGTAGCCGAAGCGCCTCATCTCCGGCAGCGCCACATTGCCCATGGCCGCCGCCGCTGCGACCGAGGAGCCGGAAAGCGCCGCGAAACCCGCACAGGCAGCGATGGTGGCCACGCCCAGACCGCCGGGTAATTTCCGGAACAGTTTATCGAACGTCGTGTAGAGGTCGCGCGTGATCCCCGCCTGGCCGGCGAAGCTGCCCATCAGGATGAAAAGGGGAATGATCGTGTAGGGGTAACTTGCCGCCACCCCATACACCGTCTGGGCGGCAACGGGGAGCCCGGCCCCGAGCCCCGATAGCAGGCATATGCCCGTAAAACCCACAAACATCAGGACAAAGGCGATCGGCATCCCGAGAAAGAGGAGGATCACGAGAAGCGCGCTTCCGATGACGCCCAGGGTGACGGGGGTCACGGTTCCCTCCCCACAACTTTCCCCAGGGACTCGAGCAGGTCGATCAGCAGCTCGAGCCACAGGAGAAGCCCCCCGACACAGACCAGCATCTTGAACGGCCATTGCGGAATCCTGAGCATGTCGGAAACGGCCTTTTCCTCGTGCGCCTGGACGTACCCCATGACCACGAGGATCGCGATGATGAAGAGACTGGCGAGATTGGTGATCACCCGAAAGACATTTTGCGCCCGTTGGGAAAACTTGACGGTGAAGAAATCGACCCACACATGGCCCTTCACCTGCTGCGTATACCCCGCCGCCAGCAGGATGATGGCCGCCAGCATATATTCGGATAACTCAAAGGACCCGGCGATCGGTTTGTTGAAAAACGACCGGCTGATCACATCGGACGTGGTCATGAGCATGAGCGGGATAATGAGAAACATGCCCACCGAACAGACCCAGTAACTGAGAGCGCGGATCGGTTTTTTGATCGCCGCCAGCTCCATGGATTTATTTCCTCAGAGTTTCTTTAGTTCGGGCGGGCAGGACACGAGGTGGACGTTTCTCTTCTCGCACTCCTCGTTCATGATGGCCACGGCTTTCTTCGCCGGAAGGCCTTTGGCTTCCAGGTCCGCCACCCATTTCCGGGTGACCTCCCGGAATTTTTCGTACCACTGGTCGGCCTCGGATTGCGGAAGTTCGATCAGCTTCACGCCGGCTTTGGTGATGTCGCTCATGATGACCTTATAGTCGTCCCGCGTCAGCCCGCCCGTGGTCTTGAAAGGATTGGTGCATACGGCTTCTACGACCTTCTTCTGGTCCTCCGAGAGATGGTTCCAACTATTCATATTCATGATCGTCCCTTCGGAAACGCAGCCGAAGGTGAGCACCGTCGCGTATTTGGCTACCTCATAAAGCTTGAAGGCCAGGATGAGGGGAGGGCAGGTCACGATGCCGTCCACCGTCCCCGTTTCCACCGCCAGGTAGACGTCGCCGAGGGGCATGAAGATGGGCTCTGCACCCAGGGATTTGATGTAGTTCGTCTGGTGGCCGCCGGGAGACCGGAGTTTCATTCCTTTCAAATCGGCCATCCTGGAAACCGGCTTCTTCGTCCAGATGAAGGATTGGATGCAGCCGTTCAGCTCCAGTACCTTGACATTCTTGAACTCGTCCTTCAGGATGCGGTTGTAGACGGCGTTGCCGATGTCCGCCGCCACGTCTTTGCCATCGACCCAAACGGCCAGCGAGAGGACATCGGTCAGCGGGAAACGGCCCGGTGTCCAGGTGGCCGTGAAATATCCCATGTCGGAAAGACCTTTGGCCACGATATCGAAATGATCCGGACCTTTGCCGAGCGCGGCACCCGAGTACATGGTGTAGGCCATTTTCCCGCCGCTTTTCTTCTTAACCTCTTCGAGCATCGGCGTCCAGACCGTCTTGACTTCCCGGCTGACCGGAGGGTGCCAGGTGGAGAACTTGATATTCGTGCTCTGGGCGAAAAGAAGATCTTCACCTGCGAGTCCCATTCCCAGGGCCGCACCGCCGACCAGCGCACCCTTCAGAAAATCCCTTCTCGTCAGTTCTTCACATTCTTTACACATATTCCTCCTCCTTTCTTCTTTTCCGGTATTGTCAAAATAAAACCACAGAGGACACAGAGTATTTCTCTGCGACCTCTGTGGTTCCATATGTTCTCCTCTTTTCCCCCTAATGATTAGAAGTTGGCCAGAGACAAAACCCAGAGAACGCGGGCACGAGATTACGCAGATTTCCGAAACTTATCTCATCCGCTGCAAAAGGTCAAGCCGAAGTTGACTACCGGGTTCAGCGGCCAAAAGGTCTTTTCCCGGTTGGGGCGGATTCGGAGACTTTCCCTTCCACCTGGGCCAAGAAAACGGGCACTGAAGACTGATGGTTTCGTAAAAAGTCCATCTGCTGCGTTGCGCTTCAACTTCGTCGTTGTCCCGCGAAACGCGGGATAGGGGCGGTTCGCGAACCGCCCCTACTCGTTAAATTATGCGCGCCTTGTCCCGCGAAACGCGGGATAGGGGCGAGCTGCGCTCGCCCGGACATGGGCGTCCGCAGGACGCCCCTACATCGAAACCATCGTTCTGCTGACTTTTTACGACTTCATCAAGACTGTTGGGCATGGAAGTTGAGCTCCAAGGCAGGGAAGGGGCGAGGGGAAAATATATCCAAACATTTGGGAAGGGCTGGAAACCGCGGATAGATAACAGAGCTCGCAACTCTTTGTCCAAATACTCGAACTACAACATAAAGATATCTGCGAAAGATAAGATTTAACCCGTCATACAGCGCCAGATTATCTGCGATTCTCTGTTTCACCAAGTCTTCAGCTACATCAAGACCCAAAAGCTGAACATTACTGGATGAAAGCATGCATTCAATTCAAACTGAATATATGCTTCCCATATCGTAACTTTTTCGAGGTGCTGGAAATAGAAGATTTATAGCAGAAATCGAAACCACATAAAGGCAACACCGACGCAAAACCATCGGAACGTTGAAGAGGACATGCCGGTGGGGAACCTTCCTGAGCACCTGACAACAGAGCCATTCCTGGAAGATTTCAACCCTGCGCAAACCGAAAACCCGCCGGATTTCCGCCTCGAGGAACGCGAGACGCTCGGCCGGGTCGGGGATGGTGAGCGTGCGCGCCGCGAGCCCGGCCACCGCCTCGTGCAGCGCACGCAGAGGTCCACCGAGAAGGGTGCTAACCCACGACGCGACGGAACGTCCTCAATTTCCCATGGCGGAGGGCCTTGTCTGCCAAAGGCCACGTCACGGAACCTCCGCGACCACAAACTTGAAGATGTATCGTGACGTGGACGTGCCGACGACGATGACGTCGTTGTTCTCGAGTTTCCGCTCCCCGCCTTCCCTCTCTCCACCGACGAGCTCTCCCTCCACCAGCGTCCCGCAGGCACTGCCGCGGTCGACCAGAACAAACTGCCCGCCCTTGATCTCGATCTGGAAGTGTTCGCGCGAGACGTTGAGCATCGGCCCGGGCTCAAATAGGTAGAGATCGTTGTTCGGGACGGAGTCCTGACGCCGGCGGGGGTCAGGGAAGTCACCGCCCGGGCCTACCCGGCTTTCCCGGCCCACTCGGAACGGATACCGCGAGATCTGGACCATGGGCGCGCCGAGGCACGCCCTCGCTTCAGGTGTAAGGGCTTTCAGGAATGCGGGGACTTCGGCCACGGCAGCTTCCCTCTTGAGCGGGTTCGGGGCAACATTAGCCCAGTGGAATTCAGGAATTCAACCTCCGCGTTAGTTTGTGTTTGATAGGAACTCGCTTTTTGGTGCTGTTACTATACTAGGAAGGCGATTGTATGTCAAGGCAGTTTGAGCAAAATTGAGAACAAGATGAGCCTCTTGCAAAACTCTTGAAAGCAAGAGAAATGGTCATTCCGGGCAAGCGAAGCGCGACCCGGAATCCAGGATTTTCAAGCAATTCTGGATTCCGGCTTTCGCCGGAATGACGGATTAAGTGACTTTTGCAAGAACCTGAGATGTTTTCGTTAATACTTTCGATTTCTTGCCAATATCTGCACTCTTCGGAAAGTTTCGATTTTGAAAGGAAATCACAATCCCCTCTATCGATTACCAATCGAAATCTACACCGCTTGACAGAACCTGTCAATCGTTGATTTCAGGAAGAAATCAGCGGGGGAAGACCGGAATAGCTTGCGGATGATTTCGGATCCTTAAATGGGGCAGCTTGCCAAAGTGGAAACTCGTTCAAAAGTATGGCATAGCGCAGGAAGGGGCTGGGCAGGGGAGAGAAGGGATTGCCCATTCCTCTCCCCTGCGATGAGGAAGAGGGAAACGTCAGCTCAAACCGTGAATTCAGTGAGCCAGAGGTCGTGCAGGCTGCAGAAGCTCGTGGCCCACAGGGTCCCCTTGAACCCCTCGGGCAGCTCGTAGGAGGACTCGGCGGCGGGATCGGTATTCGCAAAGGTTTTCTCACCGATGAACTTTCCTTCCGGGGTCACGAGGGTATGTTTGACGATGAAATGGATCTCGGTCATGCGATGGGGGGTCACCACCTTGACGGTCCTTCTGGAGGACCAGGACGCAAGGCCCTTTGAGATAATCGGGATAGTCTTCGACAATCGCTCTGGCCCTGACCGAGACCAGGGCGTCTCGTGCGGAGAGTCCATCCGCTGCAAGTTCATCGTAGCCGTGATCCGATACTTTGACATCCCCCCGGTCAATCAACCGGAGGATCTGCTCAAAAGTTTCGCTCATCATGCTCCAGTTTCAGACCGGAACCGCGGCTTCGCCGGCCCGGATCGGTCATTCTTTCGTTACCGTAGAACGTAAAGCTCAGCGGCGGGCGTTAGCACGTCCGCTGGAGTGCTTTGTTGGCTCCAATTTTCTCGGAGCAAGACGGACCACTTTGTGTCCAGAAGCGATTTGAACGTCGCGCAGATCCGCGCAGATTGCAGAAAGATCACCTTTGAATTTAAGCGTATGCTCCATTCGTTGTTTTCGCACTTCCTCAACAATAGGATCTTTCATTTGTCAACCTCCAGTAGTTCTTCGGGTGAACATATCTCGGGACACCCATATCCCTCACCTTCGATAATCTGCCTCACCATCTTGCGGGTGAATGGGTTGTTTAGGTGGGCGAAATTCCAAGTGATAACAACTTCGATACCATTGACAGCCGCCACAGCAATGTGAAGAGCGTCTTCTGGATATTCTGCGGGTATCCCCTTTCTGGTAATGATCTTTTGGGCGAGAGTTCGCGCCTCGTCGTCAATATCGAGCATAGGGAACGGCTCAATGGCTTCAATTCTCATTTGGGCTTGATCGGGATCACCTTTTCTTGCCTCTTCAAAAACGAGGGCTGAAACGTAGGTTTCATACTTAGCAGAAAGCTCAGGCCAAAGTTCCCGAGTGGCCTCTTGGTGACCGGCAACCATGATGTCACGGCTTGGTTTGGCAGTGAGATAGCTTACCACAGTTGTTTCAATATAAAGTCTTTTTTTCATGATAAGATTTTAACATAGTTGAGAATTTCCCGAAAGAAAGTCTTGCACTTTTTATAAAGAGCCAACGGCGCGGTTAAGCGGTCGGCAAAGGAGCGTAGTGGAATCGCCGATTCATCTTCAACCGCTTGTTCGCCCATCACTACGTCGCAGGGTCTGACTCTTTGGGTACACTCCGCTTCTCGGACCTCGGTAATTTCTTCAACTGAATCACCAAGCGAAGGGCCGTGTTTACGGCCTCATCACTAGGAAACGCCTCGGCTATATCCCGGTCCAAGAGAACCAAGTTGGTGCCTTCCCGAAAACGGTCTGCGTATTTGCCCTGGACACCGTCCTTGAGCAGTTCGCGAAGATCGTCAACCTTTTCGCCTTTGGATTTCTTCTTCATATGCCTCTCGCTCTTCACGGGTAAGCTCCCGTGCACTGATGATGAGGATTCTCTCGCCACGGTCGGTGTGAGCTCCCATGAGCAGCCGACCGCCACCCGAGAATCCGAAGGCGATGAACCGACCTTACTCCTCGGAATGATCCGGATCGAAGATCGTTATGCAAAGCGGGTCCCGGAAAACACTAGCAGCCTCTCCGAAAGGAACGCCGTGTTTTCGCAGACTCACTCTTGCTTTGGCTGGGTCCCATTCGACTTGTATCATGCTTTAAGCCATATTTGCCGCGGTCGAACGCTTAAGCTCAGCCGCGCATTAATGCGTCGGCTGGAGTGCTTGGTTATGGCAGGGGTATACCTAGGTCCTTGCAAATCCTTTTTGCTAGGTATTCATCGATTTCTCTATGTCGCGGGATAGTACTTACTCTCTTCTCTTTTCGATTCACATAAACGGTATGGTCGCCACCTTCCCGCAGGAATTCGCAACCATTCTTTTCGACGTATCGAATCAGATCTCTGCGCTTCAAATCGCCACTTCTCCCAATTGCTCCTTTATAACTTCTACATCCGTCTGCTCCTCTTCGGCCATTTGGCGATTACCCTCTAGGACAAGTTGAATCGCTTCGATCAGATTTTTCTTTGTTTCTTCAAGAGTTTTCCCTTGGGTATTCGCTCCCGGAAGTTCCTCCACGTATCCAATATATCCGTACTTAGACTTTCGAAAGACTGCCGTTAATTTCTCACGCATTTTTATCCCCTTCTTTTTCTTTTGATTTTGCCCTAACAAATAAATATCCCATCTTATCGATTATGGGTTGAAATCTACACCTTTTTGCGATGCTTGTCAAATCCCCCTTTCAGGAAGAAATCAGCGGGGGAAGACCGGAATAGCTTGCGGATGATTTCGGATCCTTAAATGGGGCAGCTTGCCAAAGTGGAAACTCGTTCAAAAGTATGGCATAGCGCAGGAGGGGGCTGGGCAGGGGAGAGAAGGGATTGCCCATTCCTCTCCCCTGCGATGAGGAAGAGGGAAACGTCAGCTCAAACCGTGAATTCAGTGAGCCAGAGGTCGTGCAGGCTGCAGAAGCTCGTGGCCCACAGGGTCCCCAGGTGTCTTACTATCTTTAATGGTAGCAGGGCTGAAAATTCTGTCAACCGCCTTGGGGTCTCCTCTTGCGGGCTATAGTTTGAGGAGTTTGGGAAGGACCAGGGTAAACCACGGGAAAAGGACGACGATCAAGAGCCCTAAGCAGAGGAAAATCACATACGGCAGCATGGGCCGGAGAGTGCGGTCTATGCTGATCTTGGCGATCCCGCAGCAGATGAAAAGTCCCACGCCGATGGGCGGCAGGAAGAGGCCGATGCCGACTGCGGCCGTGATGACGATGGAATAGTGGATCAAATCGATGCCGAATTGCTTCACCACGGGCAGAAAGGTCGGGAGGAGGATTACGACCGCGGCGGGCCCCTCAATCACGGCGCCAAGGAGGATGAACAGGACCGCGGAAAAGAGCAGAAAGGCCGTCGGACCCGCAGACAATGACCTCAGCATCTCCGCCAGGAACGCCGGAACCTGGGCCACCGCCAGGATCCAGGCCACCACTGCCGCCGTCCCCAGAAGAAAGCAGACATTCGCCGTAAGCACGGCGCTATGGATGAGGATTCCCGGGAGCGCCGACCAGGAGATCTCACGGTACACGAACAGGCCGACGACCGCGGCATACAGGACGGCAACGGCCGCGGCCTCCGTTGGGGTGAAGACGCCGCCGAGGATCCCGCCGAAAATGATGATCGGCAGCCCCAGGGGGATCAGGGCATCGATGGAAGCCCGGCCCAGCACGCGGAGGCTCGGCGTTTGCGAGGCCACCATCTTACTCCTTCGCGCCTGCACGTAGATGTACGCCATAATGACGACGGCAAGGACGAGGGCGGGGATGAAACCCCCTGCAAAGAGCGCGGCCACCGATACATTGGTGACGGCACCGATGATGATCATCAAGATGCAGGGGGGTACGAGGATGCCCATCGCCGAGGCCGAGGATACTACGCTTACCGCCTCCTCCGGTTTGTAACCGGCTTGGGTCAAAGGGGGAATCATCGTGGCGCCAATCGCCGAAACGTCGGCGATGGTGGAGCCGGAAATGCCCGAGAAGATATACTCGGCCACCACTACGGCCATGGCGAGCCCGCCCCGGATCCAGCCGACCAGAGCCTGAGCGAACCGGACCAGGCGGACTGCAATGCCGCCGGTTTCCATCAGGGCGCCCGCCAAAACGAACAGCGGAATCGCCAGGAGGACGAAAGAATCCGCCGTCAGGAAGATCTGCTGGATGATAATGGCCAGGGGATAAGCGCCGCTCCACCACAGCCCCAGAAAGCCGGCGATACCCACCGCGAAGGCCACGGGGACTCCCAAAATCAGAAGGATCACAAAGGTAACAATCGTGACCGCGATCACCGGATGAGACCCCGGAGGGCGCGCCAAAAAGGCCCAAGACTGTAGAGGATCATCAGGGCTCCTCCGATCGGGATGGAGACATAGATCCACGTTTTCGGCAGACCCATGACGGGGGTCTGCTGGAACTTTCCCAGCTCGAGGAATACCAGGCCCTGCTGGATGAGGACACCCGCGAATATCATCACGGCCAGCGGGAGGAGGACAACCGCGGACTGACGGAGCCGGGGGGGCAGGCGGTCCACTACGATATGGAGGCGAAAGTGGGCCACGCGCTTGACGCCCACCGCCGCCCCCAAAAAGGTCAGCCAGACGAAGCAGAACCGCGCAATCTCGTCGTACCAGGTAAATGTCCTGACCATCACATAGCGGGAGAAGACGCCGAGAAGCAGGTCGATGGAGAGGACGACCATTATGACCATGCAGACCCACTCCACCCCGCTCGACAGGATCCGCTTCAGCATGGGCTCACTTTGCCGCCTTCACGGCGGCCATGAATCGGTCCATGTACTCCTTCCCGACCTTCGCGGTAACCAAGTCATAGACCGGCCCCATGCGATCCTGGAAGGCCTGGAGGCTCTTCACTTCGTTGACCTGCACTCCCGCCTTCTTGATGACCAGAAGGTCGGACTCTTCTTTCTCGACCTCGGCCGTCCTGTCCCGGGCGCAGGCAACCCGGAAGCTCTCATCCACCGCCTGCCTGAGGTCCGGCGGGAGGGCCTGGTACTTCTTGAGGTTCATGAACCAGGAGATGGGCGGGTAGGTGTGCCGGGTGAGCGAAACGTACTTCGTTACCTCAGTGTACTTTCCCGAAACGATGC
>Ga0315276_10006947_pt1 | contig 10456 bp, 8 predicted proteins | sample YL17G05_0_MG_FD_204542 | JGI IMG/M metagenome (GOLD analysis project Ga0315276, IMG submission 204542) | Sediment microbial communities from Yellowstone Lake, YNP, Wyoming, USA - YL17G05_0 | ecosystem: Environmental > Aquatic > Freshwater > Lake > Sediment | place: USA: Wyoming | collected... | reverse complement strand
CTCGAGAGCTTTGAAGGGGAGTTGACGCCCCGCGAGATGGAGGCACGCGCCATGGACCTCACCTATGTCGAGCTCAACGGGGACATTGGCATAATCGGCAACGGCGCCGGACTAACGATGGCGACACTCGACACCGTCATGCTCTATGGGGGCCATGCGAGCAACTTCCTCGACCTCGGAGGAGGCGCGAGCCCCGATCGCATAGGCAAGGCAGTCGAATTCGTCCTCAAAGACAGCCGCGTCAGGGCGCTCTTCGTCAACGTTCTTGGAGGCATCACCCGCTGCGACGACACAGCAAAGGGCATCATCGAGGCACGGAAGAAGCTCGGGGACAACAAGCCTATAGTTGTCAGGATGATGGGCACGAACGAGCAGGAGGGTAAGAGACTCCTCCACGGCGCGGGAATAGAGACGGATGACACGATGGAGGAGGCGGCGCAGAAGGCCGTCAAACTCGCGAGGGATGCTTGAAGATGAAGCTCATCAACAAGGACACGAAGGTTGTCGTGCAGGGCATCACCGGAACGCAGGGCAAGTTCCACGCCGCTCGCATGAAGGAGTACGGCACGAAGATAATCGCGGGGGTCACACCAGGCCGCGGAGGGCAGGAGGTCGACGGCACACCCGTCTATGATACGGTCCTCGAGGCGAAAGAGAGGCACGGCTGCGATGCATCAATCATCTTCGTCCCGGCTGGGGGGGTGCTCGACGCTGCCCTTGAGGCGATGGAGGCGGGGATGGACCCTATCGTCCTCATCACTGAGGGCATACCTGTCAGAGATACAATCGAGTTAGTTGCACGTGCTAAGCAAATAGGCACGACAGTAGTAGGCCCTAACACACCCGGCCTCATCAAAGCGGGCGAATCCAAGATGGGTATCATGCCGAACCAGGTTTTTAAACGCGGCTCCGTCGGCATAATCAGCCGCAGCGGCACTCTATTCTATGAGATCGCAGCCCACGTCACAAACCAGGGACTCGGCGAATCCACATGCGTCGGCCTCGGCGGAGACCCCGTCGTCGGCCTCGACTACATTGAGCTCCTCAAGTGGTTCCATAAGGATCCCGAGACAAGGGCAGTCGCCCTCATCGGCGAGATTGGAGGCGATGCGGAGGAGAAGGCAGCCGACTTCATCGCGTCTGGTGGGTTCACGAAGCCCATAGCCGCTTACATTGCTGGGCGCGCAGCGATACCGGGCAAGAGGATGGGGCACGCCGGAGCAATAATCCAGGGCTCGACAGGGACCGCGGAAAGCAAGATGAACGCCCTCAGGGGCGCAGGTGCGGCAATAGGAGAGCAGCCGGTCGACGTCGCGAAAGCCCTTAAGAAGGTACTGGGTTAAGCCTCATCCAGCATCTCTAGGAGTTTGTCCAGCATCCTGTAAGTAAGACCCCAGACAATATCATCCCCAAGTTTGAAGACCTCACCCTCCCACCCCTTCACCTTCGCGATCGTCCTGCTCGTCTTAAGATCCTTTAGGTGGACCCAGCGGTAAGCCGTCAACTCGGGGTTTAGCTTGATCTCGGGCCGCCCCTCGTAGAGATAAACAATAGGGAGGACGTCCCTGTCGGGTTTCATTGATGAGAAGATAATGGGCAGACCACCAATGTAGGTAAGGTGGTGGAGGTCAATCCCAGTCTCCTCCTGCACTTCTCTGATGACTGTCTCCTGTAGCGTATGGTCACTCTGTGTCTTCTTGCCGCCGGGGAAGGCCATATCCCCTGACCAGGGGTCTCCTAGCACCACAGCGCGCTTGACGAGGAGGGTCTCATAGTCGTCTTCCTCCTCCCTGATGAGTATGGCCACGGCTGCCCAAGCGTCAAGCGCCTCGACGCCCCGCAGCCTACGCTTAAGCCTCTCGATCAAGGGAGATCACTCGTGTTGAAACCGTCGAGGCGGTTAAAATACTAATTGCTCAAATGTCCACCCGGGATAGGTTTATTACGCATCGGTGGCTGTGCCTCTCCTGTGTCAGCCAATTCGGATGAGTCTCAAAAGGGCGAGGACTTCGTTAGGCGCGTCGAGGAACTCAACCAGCTCAAGGCGCGAATGGATCGCGTGAAGCACAAGGTCGCAGTAATGAGCGGCAAGGGAGGCATAGGCAAAAGCCTTGTCACAGTCAACCTCGCGGCAGTGCTCGCAGCAGAGGGCAAGAAGGTTGGTATCTTGCGCGCGCATTCCCCTAAGGTCGATTTTCAGCTCCTTCAGGTTCCTGAGGACGCATTCCCTGTCGCTTCCCGTGTCTAGTAGGACGCGCTTGTTCCTTCCCGAGACTTCGTAGTCGATAAGGGTGGAGACCCCCCAGTGGGCAACGGGGCCGGCGCTCTGTGTGATGTTGTCGAGTATTGTTATGATCTTGAGGCCGCTTATCTCGGTGGGACTAATCATGTGCTAAATAATGGTACCTTGGGGATATAGGCTTAGACGGCGGGTGCCTCGCCGCCCTCGCCTGGCTTCCACCCCTTGACGTAGCCTATCGTGCTCTTCACGGAGCGACTGAGGTAGCCGAGATCGGTGTCCAGAGCGCAAAACCTGAAGCCACGCTTTATCGCGTCGTTGATGTCGGTCGCATCCTGCGTAACGAAGCAGTGCATACCCGGCGCAACGCCGTGCATCTTGGCGGCGTCCACGATCCTATCGAGCGTCTCGATAAACTTGGGATTCGTGTACTGCTTGTGTATGCCCATATCTAGGCTTAGGTCACTGGGCCCCACGAAGCAGGCGTCAACGCCCTCGACGCTGAATATCTCGTCGAGTTTCTCCACCCCCTTGACGGTCTCGATCATAGGGATAACGAGAATCTCGTCGTTTGCGGTCTGGAAATAGTCCGGGTCGCGGAAAGCGGCTAGGCGTGGTCCTGCACCCCTCTCCCCCTGAGGCGGGTACTTCATGAGTCGTACGGCCTCTTTCGCCATTTTCGCGGACTCGACTCGGGGCAGCACAAGGCCCATCGCACCCGCGTCCAACACCTTCTTGCACCAGATTAGGTCGATCCAAGGGATGCGTGCCAGCGGCATGCACTTACCGCGTGCATAGAGCATGCTCTGTACAAGGCTGTGGTAGGTCTCCGGACCGAATGCACTGTGCTCCATGTCGCAGACGAGCCAATCGAAGCCCATATCTGCAAGGTACATGGTCATGTCGGGGTGGCCGACCGTCACCCAGGTTCCTATAGCGGGTTTACCAGCCATGAGCTTGTGTTTGACTAGGTTCCTCATGGAATAGAGGGTGGCGCATCGGGCTTATGATTCTTCGTCCTCGGGGTTCTCCTCGATCCAACTGAACTTCTTCTGAAGCGTCGTCGGGTAGTAGCTGCGCCAGTTGAAACCCACCTTCTTCCCCCAGTCGTAGTAGATGCGGGGGTCGACGTAGTTTTTCAGGCTGGTGCCGAGATTGTAGTCTCGAGTGATCTCCTGCGCCTCGACCTGAAGACTTATTCGCTCCAGGGCCTCCCTGTCGCGCTTCTTCCTCTCTTCGAGCTGCTTCTTCAGTTTTAGGCTCGCGGTGACGTGGTCGTTCTTGACTCTGCGTGAGAGCTCGCGCCCCTCCTTCGTTGCCTTCTTAGCTGCCTCGACCCGCTTTTTCAGAGTGAGAAGCGCCTTCTCGGGGTCTCTCTTGGCTTCCCCGAGCAGCAGCTCGGCTTGGCGTAGCTTCCGCTCCGCCTCGTCGAGTTTCTTGTCGGCTGTAGCGAGTTTCTCGCGGTACTTCTTCTCCTCGTCGGTGAGCTTCTGACGCATCGCCTTCTCGTCGGCGGACGCTTTGGCTTCGAGTTGCCTGAGGCGGTCCTTCTTCGCCTGCAAGCTCTGCTGCCAAGTCTTGGGGATGGTGCGCTTGTGGTTGCAGACTATGGCGGCCTCCAGGTTGGCACGGAGTGCTGCTTGGCGCTTAACGTAGTCTGGGTCCTCCGACTTCACCGTCTCAGTGGCGAGTTTGCCCCCGACGGCGTCCGTGGCGTAGAGTGTCCTGAAGACCTTGGCACTGAGCCCGTCCATTATCTCCTTGAGGAAGTCGCCGACGTGGCCCGAGTTTATGCCATCGAATAGACTCTCCTTACCCGCGCTTGCGGCGAAGTCGCGGAGATTCTGCACTAACTTTGGCGGCAGCTTGGCAGTGATGTTCATCGGCACCGAGTCCTTGCCGAGGAAGTTGAAAGTGACCGAGCCGTCTTTGTTGAAGCAGACGTGTTCAGGGCGAAGCGTCGAAGCGCCCACCGTATCAGCCTCATCCTCGTCGTCCTTCTCGTCGCCCACCCTGAACTTGAGCCGGTCGATTAGGTAGCAGACGGTAGCCGTCTTGCGCCTCTTCAGGTCCTCGACGGAGAGGTTAGCCTCAATATGCGCCTTGACCTCGCCCAGCCTCTCCTTGAGAGCGCGCGCCTTCTCGTACTTCTCCAAATCCTTCCTCTGCTTGAGGAAGCTGGCATCGCCGGGCCAGACGTACTTCTTCTTGCCACTAAGCTTGTCCGTCCAGCGGGCTATCCACATAGTCCCCGGTTCCCAGACGATTGCCCTCCAGTTGCCCAGCAGATGGGGGGCGTCCGGGCTGAGGTTTAGCTCGATGTCTGAGTAGTCGGGCCCCTTCTTCCATTTACCCCTCCACGGGTGTTGGCCACGCCCCATGAATATGCTATTTGGCTCGACATTGTAGTTGCCGAGCTCCATCCGCTGCCCGTCGACGATGGCGTAACCGTATTTCTCCTTGTTCGCCTCTCGTTGTGCCTTACGCTCCGCCGCCTGAGCCTTTTTCACCTCTGGAGGCAGTACGAGCTTCTCCTCACGCTCCCTCTGCACGAGGCGTATGATATCTGAGAAGTCTACATCCCCGGGCAGGAGCTTCAACTCGAGAGCTTTACCGAGGTCCTCGTGAAAGTTCTCCATGAATTTAGGGTCATCGACGTATGGTGTGCCCACTTTCTTGGCCCACGCGACGATCATCTCCTCCTGCTCCTCGCTGAGGCTCAGAAGCTGGCCTTTGATCCTGACTGAAAGGCCACGCGCCTTGTACTTCCATGGGACTATTACGCCGTTGTGGTGTAGTGTGTTCACTCTTGGCACCGGGGAGCTTTGATGAATACCCGGCAGCCCTGCTATAAAAATTACCCAAAATCGGGGAGTCGATCAGATTCATCTAGCCTAACACCCCACAAATTAGACATGGCCAAGGAAGCTGGAGAGCCATCATAGCGGGCAGATCATCTACCTCGTCAAGTTCTATAGGAGGAGTGACTAGAAAAATCTCTCCATCGCCAAAGGAAAGACTGACGAGTACAACACGAGGAGGCACCGGGAAGCCGGTGTCAAGTGAGCGCTTTTTCAAGTTCACCTACATTGAGTATGGCCCCGAAGCGTTCCGCAGACTCGCCGCCACGAAAGACGACAACTGTAGGGATGCCCATTACTTGGTAGTCCTTCCACGTCTCAGTATGTGAGACGTCCATCTCAAAGAAGTCGACGTTACCTGCTTTCTTCTCAGCGAGGGTCTTGATCTGCGGTTTTAGCACATGGCAGCTCGGGCAGCCCTCGCTGCTGAAGAGGACAGCGACCGGTTTCTCCGCCTTCAGCACCTTCCCAGGGAAGTCGGAGTCTGTTATGGATGTGATCGCTGTGGAGTCGCCCCTGCTGAAGAGGCCGCGGAGCTTTGAGAGGGGACTCGGGTACTTCTTGTATGCGACCTGGTAGCCGACGTCCTCAATCGCCTTCTCTACGGCTATTAGGGATGTGACATCATCCATTGTAACCTTGAGGGTCTTCTTAAGATAGTTACCCTGCACCTTCTTTACGCCGGTGACATTGAGGACAGATTTCTCGAGGGTTACGACACAGGAGGGGCAGTCCATCCGCGTGATGGCAATCTCCTTGGTGACTTCCGGCATACCTACTCCCTCGGCTTCCACCTGCGAAGCAGCAGGCTGTTACTGACGACTGTTATGCTGCTCATTGCCATGGCTCCTGCTGCTAGAATCGGGTTCATCTGTATACCCCAGGGGATAAGGACACCAGCTGCCACGGGTATGAGGGCGCTGTTATAGAAGAACGCCCAGAATAGGTTTTGCTTGATCTTGCTGTAGGTGCGTTTGCTGAGGTCTATGGCCCGGGCGACGTCTTCGAGGTTGTTCTTTATGAGGACGATTCCAGCTGCCTCGACGGCGACGTCTGTGCCGCTGCCGAGGGCGATCCCCACGTCGCTTGCGGCAAGGGCTGGGGCGTCGTTGACACCGTCGCCCACCATGGCGACGATGAGGCCCTCCTTCTGCAGCGATTTTACAACGCTCACCTTGTCCTCGGGCAGAATCTCTGCCCTGTAATCCTCTATGCCGACCTGTTTCGCTATTGCTTCGGCGGTCCTCTTGTTGTCACCGGTTATCATGATGACCTTAAGGCCCATCTCTCTGAGTCTCTTGACCGCCTTGGGGGCGTTGTCCTTGATCTGGTCAGCGACGGCGATTATTCCGATAACTTTGCCGTTCGCAGAGACGAAGGCGAGGGTCTTCCCCTGATCGTAGAGGGACTCAGATTGCTTCTTCACCTTGTCGGGGACCTCTGCCTTCACCTCCTCCATAAGTCGGCTCGTCCCGACGACGTAGCTCTTCCGTCCAATTGATCCCTTGACACCTCTGCCGGCGAGGGCCTCGAAGTCCTTAGGTTCGCTGAGCTTGAGTCCCTTCTCCTCAGCCTTCTTCACGACCGCCGTACCTATGGGGTGCTCACTGAGCTTCTCGAGACTCGCAGCCGCGGCGAGTAGTTCTTCTGGATTTTCGCCAACGACGTCGGTCACAGCTAACTCGCCTTTAGTGAGAGTGCCTGTCTTATCGAAGGCGACTGCCTGCAGGCTGCGCGCCTTCTCAAGGAATTCACCGTTCTTGATGAGTATGCCGTTCTGAGCCCCGAGCCCGGCGCCAACTAGAATGGCTGTTGGTGTAGCTATCCCCATTGCGCATGGGCAGGCGACTATGACGACGGCGACGAACGTTGTGAATGCCACGCCGAAGGTCTCGTGTGCGATGTAGAACCAACCTAGGGCGGATAGTGTTGCTATGATGAGTATCGTTGGGGTGAAGTAGGCTGCGATGGTGTCGGCGAAGCGCTGGATCGGCGCTTTACTCAGCTGAGCGTCCTCCACCATCTGAACGATCTGCTGGAGGGTGCTGTTCATCCCGATCTTGGTGACGTCCATCTTGAAGCTCCCCTCCTTGTTCATCGTGCCGCCGATGACCTCGTCCCCAGCCTTCTTCGACACGGGGACACTCTCACCTGTGATCATGCTCTCGTCCACGCTTGTGGCACCGTCGACGATTACCCCGTCGAGGGGGACGCGCTCACCCGGCTTTACGCGCAGGATGTCCATGGGCATGATGATCTCGACACCAACCTCCTCCTCGGTGCCGTCCTCCTTGACGATCCGAGCCATGGGGGGCTGGAGGTCGAGGAGCTTGCGGACGGCTTCATTCGCCCTGCCTCGGGCCACATCCTCTAGGTACTTGCCGACTAGGATGAGGGCGAGTATGAGGGCCGAGGCGTCGAAGTATATGTCCATACTTGGTGCCCACATGGGGAAGAGGACAACGAAGGCGCTGTAGCCCCAGGCGGTCGTCGACCCAATGACTATGAGGGTGTCCATGTTGGCGGTACGCGCCTTCAGAGCCCCCCAGGCGCCACGGTAGTACCTCCAACCGGCGACGAACTGGACAGGGGTCGCAAGGAGCAGCGCCCACCACTCCATCGGCAAGAGGGGCAGGGGAATACCCGCGAACATGACGATAAAGGTCAGCGCACCGAGGATGAAGCTGAATATCGCTAGGTTCCTGAGTTTGATCAGCTCGCGGTCCGGTTGCTGGAAGCTGAGCATGCAACCCTCGCTGCAAAAGTAGTAGGTCTTGCCGCCCCGTTCCACCTTAAAAGCGGCGTGTGTCTCATCGACATACATGCCGCAGACTGGGTCGCGTCCCAAAGATTTTCACTATATGCTCTGTGATTCCCCTAAATTTAAATAATCAGCACTAACACGGGCCGATTTGGAGTTACCTGATTCTACCCTCTATGCCCTTGTCGACGCGGACTGTCTCCATCTCCGTAGCAAGCAGCTTTCCGTTTATGTAGGCTTTCCCTGCCTTCGCCTCGAGGGTGAGGGCTGCGATGTCCCCGATCTCGACCTGGGGTGCACCCTTGCCTGAGACGCCGTTTGCCGTGACCTGTGTCCCGGCAGGGGTATTGGGTGCGTTGAGGACGCCGACCACGCTTCCCGAGTCGGCTGCTAGGAGCATGCCCTGACTAAGCTCGCCCCTCAGCTTCGCGGGCTTAAGATTCGTGACCACCACTAGGTGCTTACCGAGTAGCTCCTCCTTCGGGTAGTGGGGCTTCAACCCGGCACAGAGCTGCCTCAGCTCGGAGCCGAGGGTGATCTTGAGGACGTAGAGCTTGTCCGCTTGCGGGTGGTCATTCACCTCGGTTACGACGGCGACTCGGAGATCGAGAACCGCTGGGCCGGTGGGCTTCGCCGGCTTCTCCTCCCGCTCCTCCTCCTGTTTCGCCTCGCCGGGTTTCTTCAACATGATCGGGTCGATCTTGCGGAGGATTATCTTGGCGCCTGCGATCCTGTGGTTCTCTATGACTCGGTCGACGTCCACCCACTTGAGATCAGCTAGTCCTAGCTGCTCCTCGACCCGGGTTGAGAAGGTGGGGGTGATGGGGTTCATGAGGATCGAGACGGTCTTGACGATGTTGACGCAGTCGGTCAGGACCCTCTGCGCCTTCTCCCTGTCTGTCTTGACGAGCTCCCACGGCTTGTTGTCCTGAAAGTATTTGTTGCCGACGGTACTGATCTCAAGCGTTTTGGCGACGGCTTCGCGGAAGTTTAGTTCGTAGTAGCTGTCGCGTACTCCTTCGGTCTTCTTCGCCACGTCTGTGAGTAGCTCTTTGTCGAGAGTCGTCGTGATCGCGCTGTCGAAGTTCTTGTCGAGGAAGCTCAGGGTCCTGTAGACTAGGTTGGCGATGTTGCTGACGAGTTCGTTGTTAACCTTGTCCTGCAGAGTCTTGAAATCGAGGTCGATGTCGGTCATGGTGTGGCTGAGATTGGCAGCGTAGAAGTATCGGAGAAGCTCGGGGTCGAGATACTCTGCGAACTCCCTGCCAGTGAGGAACGTGCCGCGGCTCTTGCTCATCTTCTCCCCGTTGACGTTGAGGAAGCCGTGTACGACGATGTTGTCGGGGATGTGGAACCCGCTGCCCATAAGGACGGCGGGCCAGAAGAGCAGGTGGAAGTAGATGATGTCCTTGCCGATCACGTGAACGATTGTGGAGTCTTCGCCTAGCCAGATGTCCTCGGCCGTGAAGCCCTTGCCCCTGCAGTAGTGAGCTGTCGAGGCGATATAGCCTATGGGAGCGTCGAGCCAAACGTAGAAGTACTTGTTTTCCTCCCCCGGGATCTTGAAGCCGAAGTAGGGGCCATCTCTGCTTATGCACCAGTCCTGAAGCCCCTGATCAACCCAGCTGAGTATCTGGTTCCTGATCTCGGGTTGGAGGTTCTTGTTGCCATTAAGCCATGCACGTATCCGGTCGCTGAAATCGTTTAGGCGAAAGAAGTAGTGGCGGCTCAGCTTCCTAATAGGCTTAGAGCAGCAGATGCTGCAGTAGGGCTCGACGAGTTCGATGGTGCTGTAGGCTGCGCCGCACTTCTCGCATACATCGCCGTACTGGTCCTTCGCGCCGCACTTTGGGCATGTGCCCTTGACATACCTGTCGGGGAGGTAACGCTTGCAGTTCTCACAGTATGTGAGCTCGATGTCTTTCGTGTATATATGCCCTGCATCCTGCAGGCGCTTGAAGATGAGCTCCGTGTAGTACCGATTCTCGGGGCTGTGGGTGGTGTAGTAGCTGTCGTAGTCGATCTCGTATCGCTTATAGTCTTCCTGGTGTTCCTTCGCCCACTTGGCGATAAACTGCTCGGGGGTTATGCCCTGCTTCGCAGCCGCGATCTCTATCGGCGCGCCATGTGTGTCCTCCGCACCGCAGTAGAACGCATCGTGACCACACAGTTTCAGGAACCTGACATAGATGTCGGTCTGCGTGTTCTCAAATAGATGACCTATGTGTAACGAGTTGTTGGCGTAGATAAGCGCCGATGTGACTAGTACCCTCTTCTTAAACTCCTTCATGATTGGTTCCCCCGAAGTTTTCAATCGAATAGCCCTTTATGGCTATTAAAACACGTTGCCCCGGCAGAGCCAAGGACCTCCGAGCGATCTCAATTCTTCCTGTGAGTTTTGATCCCTTGTAACAGCCTCCAACGGTTATATAAATCTCTGTTTCTGTGAAAAACGCTCCCCACTTTCACCCGGCCTCCCCGAGAGCCTGCGCTTTACATAAATATCCGAACCAAGGCACCCCGATCTGAGGGGGCAGTATGAGTTCGGTCGAGGTCATCGGCGCGCGTGAGCACAACCTGAAGAACGTCACGGTA
>Ga0315276_10006945_pt1 | contig 10457 bp, 11 predicted proteins | sample YL17G05_0_MG_FD_204542 | JGI IMG/M metagenome (GOLD analysis project Ga0315276, IMG submission 204542) | Sediment microbial communities from Yellowstone Lake, YNP, Wyoming, USA - YL17G05_0 | ecosystem: Environmental > Aquatic > Freshwater > Lake > Sediment | place: USA: Wyoming | collected... | reverse complement strand
GCCCTGAAAGAGATAGGTCATGGGACAAAACGTTTCAGATATGGCCGGATCTGGTCGTTCTCGGTGAAGTATCTTTGCCCCCTGCTCATCGTCGCGACCCTGTTCATCCTGGTCGTCGGCTAGCGGCGCCGGCTTGTTCAAGCTTCATACGCCTTGGTTGTTTGGGCCTGGATGAAGATCAGTCCCGGCTCCTGGGGACAGACCGAAACGAGGTTGAAAATTAGCGACAAATATGATACTATTTTTTTTCGCAAAATCCCGAAACCGTAATTTTAACGCAAACTTGGATTAATTCCGCGTAGGAGGGAGCATGAATATCCTCGGCCTGGCACGGCACGGTCTAACGAATTTCGAACAATTGGCCATCATGGGCGTGTTGCTCACGGCCTTCATCAGCCTCTTGTATGCCTGGTTCCTGCGCGGCATCGTCATGAAAAAAGACAAGGGCAGCGAAAAAATGCAGGAGGTATGGAACGCCATCCGCATCGGCGCCGACAGCTACCTGAGCCGGCAGCTGAAGACCATCCTCCCGGCCATCGGCGCCCTGGGCGTTGTCCTGTTTCTCAGCGTGTACGTCATCCCCCCCAGCCGCGAAGCCGTGGCCGAATTCGGCCTGTCTTCCGCCCGCATGGTCGTGGCCATCGGCCGGACCATTGCCTTCATCATGGGCGCCTCATTTTCCCTGCTGGTCGGCCAGCTGGGCATGCGCATGGCCATCCAGGCCAACGTGCGCGCCGCGTCGGCGGCCCGCCGCGGCTTCAATGAATCCCTCTCCATCGCCTATTACGCCGGCACCATCACCGGCATGCTCACCGACGGCCTGGGCCTGTTCGGCGGCACGGTGATCTTCATCGTCTTCGGCAAGGCATGCCCCGACGCCCTGCTCGGTTTCGGCTTCGGCGGCACGCTGCTGGCGCTGTTCATGCGCGTGGGCGGCGGCATCTACACCAAGGCCGCCGATGTCGGCGCCGACCTGGTCGGGAAGGTGGAAAAAGACATCCCCGAAGATGATCCGCGCAACGCCGCGGTCGTGGCCGACCTGGTCGGCGACAATGTCGGCGACTGCGCGGGCATGGCCGCCGATATCTTCGAGAGCTACGAAGTGACCATCGTCTCCGCGCTGATCCTCGGCCTGGCCCTGATGGCCCTGGAACCGAACCCGGCGCTGAAAATGCGCTGGATCGTCTATCCGCTGATCATCCGCGGCATCGGCGTCATCAGCTCCATCCTGGGCACGTTCACCGTGCCCATCTGGGAAAAGTTTCCCATCAAGTTCCTGCGCGCCCACGACGCCGAGGAATCGATGTTCCGCTCTTATGAGGTATCCAGCGTCAACACCATCCTCTGGTCGTTCCTGGTCGCGATCTACTATGCCGGTGACTGGAAATTGGCCATGCTGACCTCCGTCGGCGTCGGGCTGGCCGTCGCCTTCAACCCCCTGACCTCGTACTTCACCTCGACCCGGCGCGCACCGGTCAAGGAGATCGTCAAGTCCACCAAGACCGGCGCCGCCACCACCATCCTTTCGGGATTGTCGGTCGGCATGGAATCGAGCGTCTGGGCCCTCGGCCTCATCTGCATCAGCTTTGTCTTCGCCCTGGCGCTTTATGGCGGCAACCAGAACCCCCTGTATGTTTTATACGGGGTGGCCATGATCGGCATCGGCATGCTCAGCCATACGGGCAACAACGTGGCCATGGATTCCTACGGCCCCATATCCGACAACGCCAACGGCATCGGCGAGATGTCCTGGCATGGGCAAGATGACCCGGAAACAAAAAAAGCCCGCCAGATCATGGCCGACCTCGACGCCGTGGGCAACACCACCAAGGCCATCACCAAGGGCATCGCCATCGCTTCCGCCGTCATCGCCGCCGTCAGCCTCTTCGCCTCATTCATCACCGACGTCGGCCTGGTCCAGCTGCAGTTGGGCCGAAAGGTCATGGATGCCATCCGCATATCCGACACGAAAGTCTTCATCGGTTTCCTGCTGGGCGGCGCCCTGCCCTGGCTGTTCAGCTCCCTTTCCATCCGTGCCGTCACCAGGGCCGCTGCCCAGATCGTCATGGAAGTGCGCAGCCAGTTCCGCATTCCCGGGATCATGGAAGGCAAAGTCAAGCCCGATTATGCCCGCGTGATCGGCATTTCCACCCGCTCGGCCCAGAAGGAACTGATCCCGCTGGCCACCATTTCCATCATCTTGCCGCTCCTGGTCGGCTTGGTCCTTAAAGTGGAGGCCCTGGGCGGATTCCTGGCCGGCGTCATTCTGAGCGGTCAATTGCTGGCGGTGTTCATGGCCAACAGCGGCGGAGCCTGGGATAATGCCAAGAAGTCGATCGAGGACGAGCCGCGCGACCTGGAGGCCAACACCGGCAAGGGCTCGGAGTGCCACAAGGCCGGCGTGGTCGGCGACACCGTGGGCGACCCGTTGAAGGATACGGCCGGTCCGGCATTGAATCCCATGATCAAAGTGGTCAACCTGGTCAGCCTGCTGGCGGCGCCCATCCTGGTCAAATACAGTGACCTGGGCCCGATCGGCTGGCTGGTCGTGACCATGCTGGCCGCCGGGCTGGTCTGGGGAATCTGGAAAAGCAAGCGGCCGGTGCCGGAGCTCTGATCCAAAAATAAAGCTGACCCAGCGGCTTCTTCATATGCATAAGCAAGCCGCCGGCGCATCGTTGCCGCCTGCCGGGGCAGGGCGAAGGTATCCCAGCCATTCCCGCCGGGTCCATTTTTTAACCCCGGGCAAGTGTGTTAAAATGAAGCCCGATGCTGAAAAAGATCCTCATCATAGTAGCGATCGCCGGCTTTTTATCGTGCCAGTCGCGCCGCCCCGGCCTCGTCCCGCCGTCGGGACCCCATTTCCGCTCCCTGAGCATCAAATTCAGCTTCCATGACCCGGAAGCGCGCCAGAACGGCAGGGTGTCCTGGCGCTTCGACGACAGCAGCTCCAAGTTCCTTTTTTTCAACGCGCTCAACCAGTCAGGGATGGAACTGGACGTCGTCGCCGAGGAGGCCGTGCTGGTCGACCATGGAAAAAAAGCTTTCTGGCGCGGTGATTTCTGCGAGCTTCTCGACCGCATGTGGGGGATCGCCCTGACCCTGTCCGACCTGAAGTCACTGCTGGCCGAGAACGGGACCATGCCGGACGGACTCGCCGGCAAGGGGATCGCGGTGACCATGGAGCGCGCGGCCGGCGGCGGCGCGCTGGAAACGGTCCGCCTGCGGCGCGGCGCCGCCGACCTGTCGCTGCGCATCCTGAAGGACGAATTACGCCCGGGAAAGATCGTCCTGATCGACTACGCGGGGCGCTATCAGCCCCGGGACCTGGAAGGCGTGCTTGAAAATGATTAAGCTGCGCTCGTTCGCCAAGATCAACCTGGGCCTGGAAATAACCGGTCAAAGGCCGGACGGCTACCACACCCTGCGCACCGTGTTCCAGACCATCGATCTCAGCGACGAATTGCGGCTCGAGGAAAAAGCGCTACCCCGGGTCACGCTGAACGGTTCCGACCGCCGCATCGCCTGGGACGGCAGCAACACCATCGCCCGCGCCTGCCGGCTGGTATATGAGAATTACCCCCTGCGCCGCGGCTTCGACATCACGGTCCGCAAGAATATCCCTCCCGGCTCGGGCCTGGGCGGCGGCAGCGGCAACGCCGCCGTCATGCTCCTTTTTCTCGACCGTTTTTTCGCGTTGCAGATCCCCGGCACGCAGCTGAACGAAATGGCGGCCGCCCTGGGGGCCGACGTCCCTTTTTTCCTTCATGGCGGCACGGCTCTGGGCGAGGGGATAGGGGAGGAGCTGACCGCGCTGGCCGGGATCAAGCCCCGGCCCATCGCCCTGTTCATCCCGGCGGCGCCCGTTTCCACGGCCCTGATTTTTTCCCGATTCCGCTTGACAAAAGCCCAATTTCCCAGTAAAATACAACTCTTCCTGAGAAGAGGCGATTTCTCCGTTTTAGAAAATGACCTGGAAAGAGCCACCTTTGAATTATTTCCGGAAATCAGGGAAATCAAGGGAAAAATGTTGCGAGGAGGATGTGATTTCGTGCAAATGACAGGCAGTGGCTCGGCGGTCTTCGGCATCGGCTCGAAGCGCAACCTGGTTGCCTTGCGCGAAACCCTGCCCGGGCTGATCCTCACCCGCACCATTGCCAAAAAATATTATCAGGAGAAAATTGGGGTGTCGCCAAATGGTAAGGCATCGGCCTTTGGAGCCGACATTCGGAGGTTCGAATCCTCCCGCCCCAGAAAAACCACATGACCAGCGACAACAAATTCTTGATCTTTTCCGGCTCGGCCAACGAAAAATTGGCCCGCGAGATCGCCAGGCACCTGCACGGCAAGCTCGGCCAGTCCGTCCTGGACGTGTTTTCCGACGGCGAGATCCGCTTCCAAAGCCATGAGAACGTCCGCGGCGCCGATGTGTTCATCGTGCAGTCGCTGTGCGCCGACAGCAATTTCCACATCATGCAGCTGCTGCTGATGGCCGACGCCTTCAAGCGGGCGTCCGCCCGTCGCATCACGGCGGTGATCACCTATTACGCCTATGCGCGCCAGGACCGCAAGGACCGGCCGCGGGTCGCCATCTCGGCGCGCCTGCTCGCCGACCTGCTGGAAACGGCCGGCTTCTCGCGGGTCCTGACCGTCGACCTGCACGCCGCCCAGATCCAGGGCTTTTTCAACATCCCGGTCGACAACCTCATGGCCCTGCCGGTCTTCATCTCCCATTTCAAGAAAATGAAGCTGCGCGACCTGGTCATCGTTTCGCCCGACGCCGGCGGCGTGGAACGGGCGCGGCTTTTCGCCCGCAAGCTGAACGCCGACCTGGCCATCGCCGACAAGAAGCGGACGGCGCCCAACGTGGCCGAGCTGATGCACATCATCGGCGACGTGGAGAACAAGAACGCCATTATCGTCGATGACATCATCGACACGGCCGGCACGTTGTGCGCGACCATCAACGCCCTGAAAAAGAAGGGAGCCAGGAAGGTCTACGCCGCCTGTACCCACGGCATCTTCTCCGGGAAAGCCCTGGAACGGATCAATGGGTCCCCCCTGGAAAAGATCTTCGTCACCGACACCATCCCCGCGCGCTGCTCGCCGCAGGAATGCCCCAAGATTGAAGTGCTTTCCATCTCCAAGCTGTTCGCCGACGCCATCGAAAGCATCCACAGGGAAACTTCCGTTTCGAAACTATTTCTATAAAAAGAGGTGAAAATGGAAAACATCATCACGATCAACGCGGAACTGAGAAAAGAAATAAGCAAGAAGGCAAGGAAGGATCTGCGCTCCCAGGGCATGATCCCGGCCGTCATCTACGGCATCACCGCCGAAAGCATTCCCATCTCGGTGAACCTGGCCGATATCAAGGGCATCATGAAGTCCGAGAACAAGGACAACTCGATCCTGCGCATCAAGCAGGGCGAGAAAGCCAAATTCGACGCCATGATCAAACAGATCCAGTACGACTACCTGTCCGACCACATCATCCATGTCGATTTCATCCGCATCGACCTGAACAAGCCCGTGGAGGTCGAAGTGCCCGTGGTGCTCGAGGGCGAACCCATCGGCGTCAAGACCGAGGACGGCCTGCTCGAGTTCATCCATCGCGACATCCTGGTCCGCAGCTTGCCCACCAGCATTCCCAAGAATATCCTCATCGACATCTCCGGCCTGCATATCGGCCAGTCGATCAAGGTGGAAAACCTGCCTAAATCCGACGCCTACCAGCTTCTTTCCCCGGCCAACACCGTGATCTGCGCCGTGGCCGTCAAGGCCAAGGAAGAGGTCGTCGAGGTCGCCGCCGTTCCCGAGGCGGCTGAAGTCGCCGCTGAAGGCGCCGCCGCCGCCACTCCGGAAGGCGCCGCTGCCGCCGGCAAGGTCGCTGCTCCCGCGAAGGGGACAGGCAAGGAAGGGGACAAGGCTGCCGCCCCGGCCAAGGACAAGGCTGCTGCCCCGGCCAAGGGCAAAGAAAAGAAGGAGGGATAAATTTTTGTTCTCATCGGCTTGGGCAACCCGGACAAGAAATACGAGAAGACTCCGCACAACGCCGGGTTCCTGTGCGTCGACGAGCTCTGTCGCCGCCACGGTGTCGAGCTGGCCGGCCTGGGCGGCATGCTGCAGTTCAAAAAGACCCGCATCAACGGCCACGAGGTCGTGCTGGCCAAACCCATGACCTACATGAACGAATCGGGCCTGGCCGTGCAGAAACTGCGCCGCATGTTCGACGTCGACCTTCCGTCCATGCTGCTGATCTACGACGACATCGACCTGCCGCTGGGCGGGATCCGCATCCGCGAGAAGGGAAGCGCCGGCACCCACAAGGGGATGAAATCGGTCATCCAGCACGTCGGCGGCCAGGATTTCCCCCGCTTGCGCATCGGCATCCACCCCGCCGTTGGCGGGGCAGCGAACGACATCGTTCGCTACGTGCTGACGCCGCTGCGGGGCAAGGCATATACCATGTTCCAGGAGGGGATCGTGCAGGCGGCCGACGCCGCGCAGGTCTTCCTGGAAAACGATATTCACAGTACCATGAATATATTCAACAGGAGAAAGAACTCCTTGCTTCTCCAGAAAGGAGAGGCTAAAAACATCCACAAGGAGGATAAATGAATAGCAGGTACGAGATCGGCTTCATCGTCACCCCGGAGGTGAATGAAGAGGAAGTCAAGAAGATCATCGAGTCCATCACCGGCACCATCACCAAGGCCAAGGGTGTGATCGAGAACCTTGACGAGTGGGGCCGGAAAAAACTGGCCTTTCCCATCCAGAAGAACCTGGAGGGCTACTACGTGTTCATCCAGACCGAGGTCGACGGCGCGGTCATCGCCACCCTGGAGCGGCGCCTGAAGCAGATGGAAAAAGTGCTGCGCTTCATCACCCTGCGGCTCGATGACAAGCTGAAGAAATCGAACAAGCTCACCAAGCGCTGGGCGAAGATCGACAAGCTCCGCAAGAAGACCATGGCCGGTAGCGGCGAGGAAAAGGAAAGCGAGGATTTCTTGGAAAACGAGGAGGAAACAGATGCAACCGAGAAGTAACACCGGCGACGGCAAACCCCCCAAAAAATATTATTCGGCGCGCAAGAAGTTCTGCGCCTTCTGCAAGGACAAGATCACGCTGATCGATTACAAGAACCACAAGAACCTGGAAAACTTCATCTCCGAGACCGGGCGCATTTTCCCGGGCCGGGTCAGCGGCACCTGCGCCTATCACCAGAAGCAGCTGTCCAAGGCCATCAAAAGGGCCCGGCAGATGGCGCTGATCCGCTTCACCGAAGAAAAGAAGAGGCCATCATGAAGCTCATATTGACCGCGGATGTCGAGAAAGTCGGCAGCCTGGGCGACATCATCGAAGTGAAAAAAGGCTTCGCCCGCAACTTCCTCCTGCCCAGGAATCTGGCCGTGGAAGTCACTGCCCACAACGTCACCCTCATGGAGGGGAAGAAGAAGAAGCACCAGAAAAAGCTGGAAGTGGAAAAGCTCTCGGCCATCGAACAGAAGCAGAAGCTGGACGGGGTGGCCATCGTGATCAGGAAAAAGGCGGGCGAGAACGACGTGCTGTTCGGATCGGTGACCACCGCCGAGATCGAAAAGGAGCTCGAAGCCAAGGGCTTCAGCGTGGAGAAAAAGAAGATCCATCTCGAGGAGCCCATCAAGCGGCTGGGAGACTTCACCGCCAAGATCAAGCTTTTCAAGGAAGTGGACGCCGAGATCAAGATCCAGGTCCTGAAGGAAGACGAGGAAGCCCAGGCCTGACGTAGCCCATGGCGCTTGAAATCAACCAGGCCCTGCCCCACGACGAGATAGCCGAAAAAGCGCTCCTGGGGGCGATGCTGACCGACAACCGCTACGTCAACCAGGTTTTTTCCGAGATCAGCAGCGAGGATTTTTTTCGCGACAGCCATATCCTCATCGCCCAGGGCATCCTGCAGCTGATGAACGCCAGTTCGGTCGCCGACATCATCACCGTCTCCAGCCTCCTGGAAAAAAAGAAGAAGCTGCAGTTCGTCGGCGGCCACGCCTTCATCACCGCGCTGGTCGACGACATTCCCGACAACCTGGACATCACGGAATACATCAAGATCGTCAAGGACCGCTCGACCCTGCGCAAGATCATCCTGACCTCCCGGGGCTATGTCCAGAAGGGGGTGGACCCGGGGGCCGACACCATCAGCCTGCTCAACGAGATGCAGGAAGACATCATCAAGATCTCCGAGGACCGCATCAAGAAGGGTTTCGTCTCGACCGCCGACATGATCCCCGACGCCATGGAGCTGATCGAGAGGATCCAGGGGGGAGGGGAGAGCCAGGGATTGAAAACCGGGTTCTACGAGCTGGATGACATCACGTCCGGTTTTCAAAACGGCGACCTGATCGTGTTCGCCGCCCGCCCCTCCATGGGCAAGACCGCCCTGGCGCTGAACATCGCCGTGAACATGGCCATCAAGGAAGAAAAGGCGGTGGCGTTCTATTCCATCGAGATGTCGAAGCTGCAGGTGCTGATGCGCATGATGGCCGTCCACGCCAAGGTCAGCATGAGCTCGATCCGCACCGGCAAACCCCATTTGACCAACAAGGAATGGCACGACCTGGAGCTGGCCGCTTCCGAGCTGCAGAAAACCAAGTTGTACATCGACGATTCGGCATCGCTGTCCATCGTGGAGATGAAGGCCCGCGCCCGCAAGCTGAAGGCCGAGAAGAACCTGGACATCGTGTTCGTCGATTATCTCCAGCTGATCAAGGTGACGGGTGAGAGCGTGCGCCGCAGCGACACGCGGGCCCAGGAAGTGGCCGTCATCACCGCCGCCCTCAAGGAGCTGGCCAAGGAGCTGCAGATCCCGGTGGTGGCCATGGCCCAGCTGAACCGCTCCCCAGAGACCCGCGGCGGCAAGAAGGAAAAGGGGCCGAAGTACCAGCTCTCCGACCTCAAGGAGAGCGGCTCCATCGAGCAGGACGCCGACGTGGTCATCTTCATCCACCGCGACGACCAGTTCGACAAGGACTCGGAGCGCAAGGGCGAGGCCGACCTGATCGTGGCCAAGCAGCGCAACGGCCCTACCGGCAAGATCGTCCTGGCCTTTCTCGATAAATTCACCAAGTTCGCCAACATGGAATTCCGCGAGAGAGAGTAGTGCCCGCCAACCGTTTCGGGCAGCCGCTGTACCGTTTCGCCCAGGCCTGCGGCGAGATATTCATCCTGTCGGGCAAGGCGATCGCCCTGGTCTTCAAACGGCCCTTCAACTTCCGCCTGATCGAGAACCGCCTGTACCTGGACGGGATCAAGTCCATCCCCGTGGTTTTTCTGATGGCCGTATTCACGGGCGGCGTCCTGACGCTGCAGAGTTTTTACGCCTTGCAGCGCCTGGGCTTCGAGGTTTTCGCCGGCTCGCTGGTCGGTGTCAGCCTGGCCAAGGAGCTGATCCCGGTGCTGACCGGGCTGATGCTGGCCGGCCGGGTCAGCGCTTCCTACAGCGCCGAGATCGGCACCATGGTGGTCACGGAACAGGTGGACGCACTGTTCACCTTCGGGGTCAACCCGGTCAAGTACCTGGTCAGCCCGCGCCTGGTCGCTCTGCTCATCATGGCCCCCCTGCTCACGCTTTTCGGGGATTTCATCAGCATCATGGGCGGCAGGCTGGTGGCCGCCCTGGTGGTCCACCAGAATCCCAACCTGTTCGATTCCCAGCTCTTCGCCTCCCTGGAGATCTGGGACGTGGTGTCCGGAATGATCAAGTCCGTCTTTTTCGGGTTGACCATCGCCGTGATCGGCAGCTATTTCGGCTTGAAGACCGAAGGCGGCGCCAAGGGAGTGGGGCAGGCCACCACAACGTCGGTCGTGGTGGCCTCGGTGATCATCCTGGTCTCCGATTTCTTCTGGAGCAAGATCCTGCCCTTCAGCCTGCGATGATCGAAATAAGGGATCTTTACAAATCGTTCGCCGATAAAAAGGTGCTGCAGGGAGCGGACCTGGACATCGCCAGCGGACAGACGACCACCATCATCGGCGGCAGCGGCAGCGGCAAGAGCGTGCTTTTCAAGCACATCATCGGCCTGATGAAGCCGGACTCCGGGTCCGTTTTGGTGGACGGCGAGGATATCAGCAAAAGCAGCGAGAAAGACCTGTACCGCATGGTGGACAAGTTCGGCCTGGTCTTTCAGAGCGGGGCGCTGTTCGATTCCATGACCGTCGGCGAGAATGTGGCCTTCGGCATCAAAAACAGGGACCACATGGCACGCGCCGATATCGATGCCATCGTCGAGCACAGCCTGGAGCAGGTAGGCCTGACCGATGTCGCCCATTTGCTGCCGGCGGAACTCAGCGGCGGCATGAAAAAAAGGGTGGCCATCGCCAGGGTCATCGCCAAGAAGCCGACCATCATCATGTACGACGAGCCCACCACCGGGCTGGACCCGATCATGGCCGACATCATCAACGACCTGGTCATC
>Ga0315276_10006944_pt1 | contig 10457 bp, 8 predicted proteins | sample YL17G05_0_MG_FD_204542 | JGI IMG/M metagenome (GOLD analysis project Ga0315276, IMG submission 204542) | Sediment microbial communities from Yellowstone Lake, YNP, Wyoming, USA - YL17G05_0 | ecosystem: Environmental > Aquatic > Freshwater > Lake > Sediment | place: USA: Wyoming | collected... | reverse complement strand
TCAACGTCCAGACCCGCGTCTTCGCCAGCTACCACGTCACGGAGCCGCTGACGTTCTTCCAGGGCGACGACCTCTGGACGGTGCCCCAGAACCCGACGAGCGAGACCGGCCAACTGCCGCTGGAGGCCTACTACGTCTACATGCGGATGCCCGGCGAGGCCGAGCCCGAATTCCTGTTGCTCCAGCCGATGGTCCCCAAGGAACGGCCGAACATGATTGCCTGGGTCGCCGCCCGCAGCGACGGTGATGCCTACGGCGGCGTCCGGGTCTACCGCTTCCCGCGCGACACGTCGATTTTCGGACCCGTCCAGATCGAGGCCCGGATCGACCAGGATCCCCAGATCAGCTCGCAGGTCACGCTGTGGAACCAGTCCGGCAGCGAGGTCGTGCGCGGCAACCTCATCGTCGTCCCCGTCCAGGACTCGATCATCTACCTCGAGCCGATCTACCTCCAGTCGACCGGCTCGGCGATCCCGGAGTTCACGAAGATCGTCGTGGCGAGCCCGACGAAGGTCGTCTGGGGCGACACGCTGGAGGAAGCGCTCACGCTCCTCCTCGCCGGCGGCCCGGGTCCCTCGCCGACACCGTCGCCGAGTCCCGGCACCAGTCCGCCCCCCGGCGCTACGCCGACGCCGGGTCCGAACGTGACGCCGCAACCGGCCGATGTCCAGGCGCTCGTCGAATACGCCAACGTGCACTTCGAGCTCGCCCAGGCGGCGCTGCGGCAGGGCGACTTCGCCGCGTACGGAGCCGAGATCGCCGAGGTCGAGAAGACCCTGGCGCAGCTCGAGATCCTGGTCGGGGGGAGCCCCACCCCGGCGCCGTGAGCGAAGCCGGGGCCGCGTCCCCGGGCGCGCCGGGTCCCGCCTCTCCGGGCCTGGTCGGCGCGCCCGTGGGCCGGGCGGGCGTGCCCGCCGACGGGATCCTGGAGGAGCTGGATGGCCGCCGGATCGGGCCGCCGTCGGCTCCCGGGCCGCCGTCGGCACCCGGGCCTCCCGCCGCCCCCGACGTCCCCTGGCGCCGGGGTGTTGCCGCGGCGACGGCGATGACCGTCCGGCGGCCGAGCCTGTGGGTCTTCGCCCTCGTCGCATTCCTCGCCCGGGGCGGGGTCGTCGTCCTCGTCCTCCCGATCGTCGTCGTACCGACGTTCGTCGGGCTCGCCAACTTCGTCGGTCCGGCCTCCGTCTCGGCGGGAGGCCTGGGCCCGCGCCTCGTCGCCCTCCTCGTCGTGGGCCTGGCGGCGGCCTTCGCCCTGGTGGTGGTCGGGGCCTGCGTCGCGGCCGCGGCGGAGGTCGCGCTCCACCGGGCCACGGTGGCGACACCCGAGGCGGCTTCGGTCGTCGCGATCGCCCCACGCGCGGACGAGTCGGCGGCAGCAGCTGACCAGTCGGCCGATCGCCCGCCGGCCGATGACCCGGGGGCCGATGAACGTCTGGCCGAAGCGGGCGACGCGGACGCGGGCGGCACCGTCCGCGCGGTCGCCAGGGTCGCCGGTGTGCGGCTCCTCCTCCTCGTGCCGGTGGCCGTTGCCGCGGCCGTCGCGATCCCGGCCTGGGTCGCGGTCGCCTATCGCGAGCTGACCGTGCCGAGCGACGTGGCCGCGCCGCTCGCTGCGCGCGTCCTTGCCGGCGCGCCGGCCGCCAGCGTCGCCGTGGTCGGGGCCTGGCTGGCGGCGGAGATCGTGGGTGGGTTCGCCGCCCGGCGCTCGGCCCTGTTCGAGGCGTCGATCCGGCGCGCCCTCGCGGGCGGCATCGTCGACCCGTTCCGGGCTCCTCTTGCCACGGCCCTCACGGTGGCCGCCGCGCTGGGGGCCTCGGTCGTGGCCCTCGTCCTGGCGTGGTGGGCAACGGGCGCTGCATGGGACGCCGTCCGGCATGCCCTCGCGGGCGAGACGGACGTGGTCGCTGCGCTTGGGACCGCGCTCCTGCTCGCCGCCGCGTGGCTGGCCGGCCTCGTGCTCGCGGCCATTGCGGCCGCCTGGCGGGCGACGCTCGTCACCATGGAGCTGCTGCGTCGGCGCCGCTGAACGCCCTGCTACACTGCGCCGCGTGCGCCGCCGACGGCCAGCCGCCCGGGCGAGACGGTGCCCCTCGCATGGAGGTGGGTGACCCCACCGCATGAACCTGGACTTCCTCTCCGGGATCGGTGACGCGATCGCCGCCTTCTTCGAGAGCCCGCTCGTCCAGCTGGGCCTCCAGGCGATCGGCGTCTACATCGTCATCATCTGGCTCGCGTCGGCCTACTGGGCCTTCCGCGACATGCAGGCGCGGACCTCGAACCCGGTCGTTCCCTACCTCGCCGCGGCGCTCGTGGTCGGGTTCACGCCGGTCTTCTTCATCTTCGGCATCCTCGTCTACCGGATCGTCCGGCCGCAGGAACGGCAGGGCGAGGCCTACGAGCGCGGGCTCGCGGAAGAGGCCCTGGTCGCCGAGATCGAGCAGATCGAGCACTGCGCCACCTGTGGCCGCAAGGTCCACGAGGAGTGGATCATCTGCCCGACGTGCCGGACGCGCCTCAAGCGGGTCTGCCCCCATTGCTCGAAGCTCGTCGGCCTCGAGTGGTCCCTGTGCGCATGGTGCGGCCGCGACTTCGAACGTCGCGAGGCCCTGGCCTCGGTGGGTTCCGTTCCGGTCCGACCGGTCCGCGAGCGGCCTCCGGCGTCCACGGCGGCCGCTTCCCCGGCGCCGATGGCTTCCCCGGCGCCGATGGCTTCCCCGGCGCCGATGGCTTCCCCGGCCCCCGCGCAGGTCGCCCCGGCGCCGATGGCTTCCCCGGCCCCCGCGCAGGTCGCCCCGGCGCCGATGGCCGAGTCCGCGTCAGCCGCCGTCTCCGTGCCGACGGTGCGCACGACCCGCACGACACGCCCGTCGCGATCCTCCGCCGGCTCTCCGGCGCCGGATCCCACGCCGCACGGCTGAGCGACGACCCTGGACGACTCCCGCGACGCGCAGCCGACCGACATCGTGCCGGGCGAACCGGCCGCGGTCGAGGACGCTCCGCCGACCGACAGCCCCGGCGTCGTGCTGCGCGACGGCGTGGGCGACGAGCCGCGCGGCGGCCCGGGCGACGAGCCGCCCGACGCATTGTGGGACGCGCTGCCCGACGAGTCGCGCGACGAGCCGCCCGACGCGCTGCCCGACGCGCTGCCCGACGAGTCGCGCGACGAGCCGCCCGACGCGCTGTTGCAGGGGCCCGGCGGCCCGGGCGTCGCGGTCCCGGGCATGCTCGCCGACACCGGGCTCACACCTCGACCTCCGCGCGGCGTCTTCGAGCTCGAAGGACGCGCCGCCCCAGGCCTCTACCTCGCGGGCTGGGGCCTCGTCGTCGCGGGCCTCGGATCGATCTTCATTGCCCTCGCCGCCGGTGGCGGCTCCGGAGCGACCGTCGCCTTCGTCGTCGGGCTTGCTGCGGCCGGGCTTGGCCTGGTCGCTGGTGCGGGGTCGCAGGCGCTCCAGCGGCGTGCCGACGGCGCGGTCTACGCGGGGCCATCGCCGGTCGCAGTCTTCGTCGCCGCCTTCCTCCTGACGCTGGTCGTCGGCTTCGCCCTCGGTGCGCTGAACGTTGTCCCCGAGGGGCCGATCTCCGTCCTCGCGTCGGTCCTGATCTCGGCCGGCGTGTCGCTCGGGGTCGTGGCGCTCGTCGTCGTCGGGTCCGGCGCGCTCAGCTGGCGCGAGATGGGGCTCCGGCTGCCGGGGCCCGGCGAGGTCTCAGTGCTCGCCGACCTCGGCCTGGGGGTCGCGCTGGCGGTCCCCGCCCTGCTCGGCGCCGCGTTCCTGGCGGGCATCCTCATCGCGCTCCTGGGCGTGGCGCCCACCGCCCCGCTCCCTCCGGCGGAGGACCCGGCCGGCGTCGTTGTGAACCTCCTGGTGGCGGCCGTCCTGGCGCCGTTCTGGGAGGAGGTCTTCTTCCGCGGCTTCGTCACGACGGCCTGGGCGCGCACTGCCGGGCCGCGGGCGGCGATCGTCCGGGGCGCCATCTTCTTCGCCCTGATCCACGTCATCACGCTGGTCGGCAGCGATTTCGACACCGCGATCCGGACCGCCCTCATCGCCTTCGCGATCCGCCTGCCCGTCGGGCTGGTCCTGGGCTGGGTCTTCCTGCGCCGGCGGACCCTCGTCGCACCGATGGCTCTCCACGCGACCTACAACGCCATCCCGGTCCTCCTCCTCGCCCTCGGGGCGGGCGCGACGCCGAGCTGAGGCGAGGCGGACGAGCCGGCGTGCGATCCGGCGTGCGCTCCGCTTGCTCGTTCCCGCCGACCACCTGTCCCCCGCCTTGTTCCCGCAGGCGCGCGTTCCGTTCCCGCAGGCGCGCGTTCTGCCCCCGCCGGCCGCCGTTCTGCCCCCGCCGGTCTTCGGACGCCGGTGAGTGCCGAATGAGTGGCCGGTGAGCGGCCATCTCTAGGATGCGGGGCGTCCTCGGGTTCGGATGGCGGGGGAATCGGCGGGCTCCGTCATCCGGGCCCGGGGACCCATCACCCCCGCGATCGCTCGGAGAGAATCCCCGTGGCAGATGCCGGCACCTTCGACCTCCCCGACGTTCCCGCCCGCGTGGGCGACCTCGCGCTTCGCCGTCCCGCGCGGCGCGTCCGCGAGATCCCCGCCGAGGAGCGTCCCCGCGAGCGCCTCGCGGCCCGGGGCGTGGCCGGTTTGACGACGGCTGAGCTGATCGCGCTGGTCTGGGGCTCGGGCGCTCGCGGCCTGGGCGCGGTGGACCTGGCCGAGGAGGCGCTCGCGCGCCACGACGGGCTCGCAGGTCTCGCACGCGCGGGCGAGCTGGAGCTGGTCGACCTGCCCGGCGTCGGGGCGGCGAAGGCGGCCCAGCTGACGGCGTCCTTCGAGCTGGGACGACGCCTCCTCGCTGACTGGCCGGCCGGGCGATGGACGGTCCGCACGCCGCGCGATGTCGCCGACCGGCTGATCCCGCTCATGGGGCACCTGGAGCGGGAGGAGCTGCGAGTCGTGCTCCTCAACGCCAAGAATGCCGTCCTGAAGGTGGTGACCGTGTACCAGGGGAACGTCTCCGCGTCCCTCGTGCGGGTCGGCGAGCTCTTCCGCGACGCGGTCCGGATCAGCGCGGCCGGCGTGATCCTCGTCCACAACCACCCCTCCGGAGATCCCACGCCGTCGCCCGACGATCTCCACCTCACCGCCGAGGCCCTGGCCGCCGGCCGCCTCCTGGACATCGAGCTGCTCGACCACCTGGTGGTGGGCCACGATACGTTCGTCTCGCTGCGCGATCGGGGCATCGCATTCGACCGCGGGGGCCCGGGACTGCGCGCCGGGGCGACAGCCGCGGAGTAGCCGCGGCGCGACCGGCGGTCAGCCGCCGCGGAGCGACCGCTGCACGACCGGCGGTCAACCGCCGCGCCGGCCCCGCCGTGGAGCGACCGCTGCGCGTCCGGCGGTCAGCCGCTGCGCAGGCCCGCCGCGCCGGCCCGTTGCGCCGGCCCTGCGGTGGCGAGATGGCAGCGGACTCGGTGGTCGCGGACTCGGTGGTCGCGGTATCACTGGGGTGATTGGCGGCCCCGATCTCGGAGGCCGGGGACACCCTCAGGGGTTGTCCAGGGTGCGGCCGGAAGGCTTCGCGGGGTGGCCGAGCGCGGTGTGTGCACGAACGGAGGGGATCGAGCTCGAGGCACTCGAGCCGAAGGTCTGGATGCCCCGGGCTTGGGCTGCCCCGAGGTCCACGCGGCCCCGGGGCTGTCGAATCCAGCGAGTCTCGTGTCGGCTAATCCTGGGAGTGATGGAGCGACACGAACGCCCCGCTCCCGCCCTCAACGCGCCGCTCTTCGCGGGGGACGCCAAGCTCCATCGCCGGACGGCGCCGCGCGGCCGCGCATGGCGCGGCCGCGCGCGTTCCCCGGAGCGGGGGCCCGCGCCCCGCCACGCCCCGCCGCCGCGCCGCGCCCCGCCCGCTCCCCGCGCGCCGCCGCCGCGCCGCGCCGCGGCTACTCCGCGACTCCCCAAGGCCCGCCACGCCCCCCGGGGTATACTCCGCCGGCGACCCCGACCGGTCGCACGCGCCGCCGCGCGCCCCCGAGACGACGGGGCGACCGCCGCGGGCGACCCCCGAGCCACCAGGCAACAGGATCCCGACCTCGCACCATGCTCGACGCCATCCTCAGCATCTTCTCCCGCGACATCGGCATCGACCTCGGGACCGCGAACACGCTCGTCCACGTCCGCGACCGCGGGATCGTGATCTCCGAGCCCAGCGTCGTTGCGATCGACGCCAAGACGAAGAAGGTCCTGGCGATCGGCGCCGAGGCGAAGCGGATGGTCGGCCGCACGCCGGCGAACATCATCGCGATCCGCCCCCTGCGCGACGGCGTCATCAGCGACTTCGATGTCACCGAGCAGATGATCAAGTACTTCGTGCACCGGGTCCACGACCGGATCGGGCTCATCCCGCGGCCGCGGATGGTGCTGGGGGTCCCGTCCGGCGTGACCGAGGTGGAGAAGCGCGCGGTCCGCGACGCGGCCCTCAATGCCGGTGCCCGCTGGGCCCGGCTCATCGAAGAGCCGATGGCCGCGGCGATCGGCGCCGGCCTCCCCGTCAGCGAGCCCACCGGTAGCCTCATCGTCGACATCGGCGGCGGGACGACGGAGGTCGCGGTGATCAGTCTCGGCGGCATCGTCGTGAGCCGGAGCATCCGGATCGGCGGCGACGAGATGGACATGGACATCGTCTCGTTCGCCCGCCGCGAGTACAACCTGCTGCTCGGGGAGCGGACCGCCGAGGACATCAAGATCGCGATCGGGTCGGGCTACCCGGGCGACTGGGACGCCCAGCGCGTCAACCTCCGCGGCCGCGACCTCCTGACGGGCCTGCCGCGCAGCGTCGAGGTCGGCGCCGACCAGATCCGGGAGGCGATCGAGCCGTCCGTCCAGCAGATCGTGGACACGATCAAGGACACGATCGAGGAGACACCCCCCGAGCTCGTGGCCGACATCATGGACCAGGGAATCGTGCTCGCCGGCGGCGGGGCCCTCCTGCTCGGGCTCGACCGGCGCGTCGCCGAGGCGACCCAGATGCCGGTTCACATCGCCGACGATCCGCTGACCTGCGTGGTCCGGGGCACCGGGGTCGTCCTCCAGGAGCTCGACCGGATGAAGCGGGTGCTCGTCGCCGACACCTACTCGCGTCCGCTCCGGTAGGGGACGCGTGATGACCAGCCGGCTGGCCGGGTACGGGCACCGCGCCCCGCGCATCGCCCGCCGCCGCGCGATCGTCTTCTCGATCCTCGTCGGGATTTCGATGATCCTGATGATCGCCAGCGCCACCGCCCCGGTCGCGGAGGTGCAGCGCGGCTTCGCCTTCGCCCTCGCGCCCTTCGCCGAGGCCGCGAACGGGGTGGGCCGCGAGGTCCGGTCCGTCATCGACGCGGCCGCGGAGATCGACGGGCTCCGCCGCGAGAACACCACCCTCCGGGGCGAGAACGATCGGCTGGAGCAGCGCAACCGCACCCTGGACGCCCTCGCGGCCGAGAACGAGGAGCTGACCGCCCTCCTGGCGATCCGCAACACCCTCAAGTACTCCACCGTGGCCGCCCGGGTCATCTCGCGCGAGCTGGCCGACGTCAGCCGGGTCGTGATGATCGACGCCGGGAGCGACGACGGGATCGAAGTCGGCGACGTCGTCGTGGGGGCGGGAGGCGCGCTCGTCGGTCGGGTGACCGAGCTCGGCGCCTCGGCCGCCCGCGTGACCCTCATCAACGACCCAGCCTCCACCGTGATCGGCGAGATCGTGGGGAGCCGGGCGACAGGCGAGGTCGTGGGGGACCTCGGCGGGACGCTGGTCATGGACAAGATCGACGCGACCCAGCAGGTAGCCCTGGGCGAGGAGGTTGTCACGGCCGGGCTCACGCTGGGCGAGGCGGTCCGCTCGCCGTATCCCAAGGGCCTGGTGATCGGGCGAATCATCGACGTGACCCGGAACCCGAACGCGGTCGTCCAGACCGCCTTCGTCGACCCGGCGATCGACTTGACCCGGCTGGAGGCGCTCCTCGTCATCACCGACTACGAGGGCGGGATCCCGGGCGGCGACATCCTGCCCACCGACGACCTCAACCCCGACGGGACGCTTCCCGACTCGGAGCAGCCGTTTGCGACGCACGCCCCGACGCCGCGCCCGACGGCGCGACCGACGCCGGTCCCCACCCCGCGCCCCACCCCGCGCCCCTGACGCGGGTTCCGGCTGCTACGATCGCCGGACGATGAAGGGCCTCATCCTTGCCGGCGGCACGGCGACCCGCCTCTTCCCGCTGACGATCGTCACGAACAAGCACCTCCTGCCGATCTACGACCGGCCGATGATCTACTACCCCCTGGAGACGCTGGCGGGGATGGGGATCCGTGAGGTCCTGGTGATCGTCGGGGGCAAGAGCGTGGGCGACGTCGTGGAGCTGCTCGGTGACGGCGCCCACTTCGGCCTCTCCCTGACCTACCGCTACCAGGGCGGCGCCCTGGGGATCGCGCACGCCATCGGCCTTGCCCGCGAGTTCGTCGGGGACGACGCCTTCTGCTGTGTCCTGGGCGACAACATCCTCAGCGGGCCGGCCCTGGAGCCGCTCGCCCGCGAGTTCGACACGGGCGCCTGGGGCGCCGGGACTCTCCTCTACCAGGTCTCGGACCCCGAGCGCTTCGGCGTCGCCGAGCTGGATGCGGCCGGGCGGGTCATCGGCTTCGAGGAGAAGCCGGAGGCGCCGAAGAGCGACCTCATCCCGATCGGGGTCTACTTCCTCCGCCCGGACGTCTTCGACGTCATCGACACCCTGGCGCCGTCCGGCCGCGGGGAGTTCGAGATCACCGACGTCCTCAACCATTACATCCCCCACGGCGGCCTGTACGCACCGCGCTACGAGGGGCACTGGGCTGATGCGGGGACCGTTCCGTCCCTGCTGCGGGCCGCCCAGCTGGCCGCCGCCGCGGACGCCGAGGGGCAGCTGGCCCCGCCGCCGCAACGGCCCACCGCGTGACGGCACCGGGGCCCGGAGCCCACCTCCTGGTCGCCGGCGGCGCCGGATTCATCGGGAGCTGCTTCGTCCGCGACGTGCTGGGCCGGCGCGACGGGACCCGGATCACCGTCCTCGACAAGCTGACCTACGCGGGAAGCCGGGCAAACCTCGGCGACGTGGAGGCCGATCCCGAGATGGCGTCGCGCTTCGCCTTCGTCCACGGTGACATCGCCGACGCGTCCGCGGTCGTGCCCCTTGCCGCGGCGGCCGACGCCATCGTCAACTTCGCCGCCGAGAGCCACGTGGACCGCTCGATCCTGGAGCCGGCTGCCTTCCTGCGGACCGGCGTGGACGGCGTGCACGTGCTGCTGGAGGCCCTCGGCCGCGAGACGGAGCGGGCCCGCCGCGCCGAGCGGGCGTCGGCCCCACGCCTCCTCCAGGTCTCGACCGACGAGGTCTACGGGTCGGTGGACGAGGGCCGCTCTGTCGAGTCCGACGCCCTGGCGCCGCGCTCGCCGTACGCGGCGGCGAAGGCGGCGGGCGAGCTGCTCGGCCGTGCGTACCACGTGACCTACGGGCTCGATGTGGTGATCACGCGGGGCTCCAACACCTACGGTCCCTTTCACCATCCCGAGAAGCTGATCCCGCTCTTCGTGACGAACGCGCTCGACGACCTGCCGCTGCCCCTCTACGGCGACGGCCTCCAGCAGCGGGACTGGCTCCACGTGGCGGACCACGCGGGCGCCATCGCCCACGTGCTGGCGCACGGGACGGCGGGCGAGGTCTACAACGTCCCGGGGTCCGCGGAGCTCACCAACCGGGAGGTGGTCGAGCGCCTCCTGGGCCTGCTCGACAAGCCCTGGTCGCTTGTCCGGACCGTGGCGGACCGGCCCGGGCACGACCGGCGCTACGCGATGGACGGCCGGCGCCTGGGCGATCTCGGCTGGTTGAACCGGGTGGGCTTCGACGAGGGGCTGGCGCGCACCGTGGCCTGGTACCGCGATCACGAGCCATGGTGGCGCGCGGCACGCGCCGGCGACTGGGACGCCTACTACGCCCGCCAGTATGCCGAGCGCCTCGCGACGTCGTCGGCGGCGGAGCCGAACCGATGAGCGGCCGGGCCGGCCGGGCGAGCGGCCGGACACGCTGATGCGGGTCGCGATCACGGGAGCCGGCGGCCGCCTCGGCCGCGCCCTGCTGGCGGCCCTGCAGGAGGCGCCGTTCACGGGACCCTCCGGACCCCTCGCCTGGGACCTCCCGGATCACGATCTCGACGAGCCGGCGAGCTCCGATCGCCTCGTTCGGCGCGATTGCCCCGACGTCGTGGTGCACACGGCGGCGTGGACCGACGTTGACGGCTGCGCCAGGGAGCCTGCGCTCGCCCTCCGCCGGAACGGCGCCGCCGTCGGCGACCTCGCCGCGGCCTGCGTGCGGGCCGGGGCCGATCTCGTCTACATCTCGACCAACGAGGTCTTCGACGGGCTTCGAGCGGACGGTC
>Ga0315276_10006942_pt1 | contig 10458 bp, 8 predicted proteins | sample YL17G05_0_MG_FD_204542 | JGI IMG/M metagenome (GOLD analysis project Ga0315276, IMG submission 204542) | Sediment microbial communities from Yellowstone Lake, YNP, Wyoming, USA - YL17G05_0 | ecosystem: Environmental > Aquatic > Freshwater > Lake > Sediment | place: USA: Wyoming | collected... | reverse complement strand
CGGCGCCAGGCGGTGCGTGGACGTTCACCGTGCTGGGCAGTGAGCCGCTCGTCGATGGGATCCACAACGTCTGCGCCCGAGCGACGGACGGGGCCGGGAACGTCGGCCCCTGGTCGACGGAGCTGCCTGTACGCATCGACACGCAAGCGCCGACGTGCAGCGTGCCGGACTTGGCGATGGGGAGCGACACGGGCCAGTCGGGCACCGACAACATCACGCAGGGGACAATGCCGCAGTTCACGGGCACAGCGAGTGACGCGAACGGCGTGTGGAAGGTGGATGTGTTGAGCGACGACGGGAAGACGGGGACGGGCAGCGCGTCGCCGTTCTACGACATCTCCCTTGCGACGCTCGGCGAGGGGGCCCGGACGGTGGCGGCGACGGTGACCGACGTGGCGGGGAACACGTTCACGTCGGGAAACCTCACGCTGACCGTTGACCGCACGTCGCCGATCTGCACGGCGTCCACAGACCACACGACGGTGGCTCTCGGGTCTCCGATCTACGAGGGCAGCCTGACACTGACGGTGGTGGCCACCTACAACGAGTCGATGGACACATCTCGCGAGCCGTCGATCCAGCTGACCGGCGGCACATGGGGGCGGCAGATGGAGGTGGGCACCAGCGGCTGGTCGACGACGACGCGGACCAACGACACGTACACGGCGACGTTCACGCACACCGGGGTGGAGGAACCCTCGCTGCCCACCGTGATCTCCGCAGTTGCCAGGGTGCCGAATGGGAGCGGCGCCGCCGACCTTGCGGGGAACACCGACGTGGGCGGCGAGTCGCCGACGTTCGAGATTGACACGCGCAAGCCGGAGCTCATTCCCGACGTGGCAGCGGTTGCCATCGACACGGACCCAGTTTACGAAGGGGATCTCACGCAGCGGGTGACGGTGACGTTCGACGAGGCGATGAACACCGGCGTCTGGACGACCCCCGCAATCGTCTTCGGGCACGACACGTGGGCGACGAACCGCGACGGGGTCTGGTCGGCCGGCAACACCATCTGGACTGTGACGTACACCCTCGCCGACCGCGACGAGGAGTACTACAGCCTGAGCGGAAGCGTCGTCACGGTTGACGTGGTCGGAGCGCGCGATGCCGCCGGCAACCTCCAAGAACCCTACGCGGCGGAGCCGGAGTTCGACATCGACACCGTGCAGCCCGAGATTACGGAGTTCACCTCGGTTCCCGATGGGGGCTGCCACGTCGCCGGGGACACCATCGACATCACCGTCGCCTTCTCGGAGAGCGTGTTCGGTGCCCTTACCTTGAACCTCGATTCCGGAGGGATCGTCGATGTTCTCGGAGTGGATGACAGCGACAGCGAGACGCGGACGTACACGATCCAGTGGGGCGAGAACAGCTGTGATCTCGACGTGGAGTCTGCCGTCGTCGAAGCTGGCGGAGACCTCGTCGATTGGGCGGGGAACTACGCACATTGGACGGGGGACGAGACGAGTCTGTCGTTGCCGACGGGCCACAACCTGGCAGACAAGAGCGCTATCATCGTGGACACGACCCTCCCGATCGCTGTGACAGATCCGGATGGGGACGAGACGCGCAGCGGCGCCGACAGCGACATCGTCGAGGTGCGGCTGGATCCGCAGGGACGGTATCGCCTGACGGTGCGGCAGGATACGCCGGTGTACATCGACGTTCTTGCCAACGACATCGAGCTTCCCTGTCATAGTCATGTGAGCGTCTACGACTTCCCCGTACTGCCGACGTGCGGGACGGTTCCGGATGAGAATCCAGCCAACCCCGTGCGCTACGCGCCGTACGCTGGGTACATCGGGCCGGACGAGTTCACCTACCGAGCGGTCGACGGGTGCGGCAACGTCTCCGTAGAGGCGACCGTCTACGTCGAGGTGATTCCGCAGGTCGTGTTCACGGACGTGTATGTCACGGCATGCGCCGAGGCGTCTGTGGCGATCGACGTGGCGGCGACGGACCTGTTCGTTCCGCCCGGAGCGCCGGAGGGCGTGGAGTTCGCGTTTGAGGTCGTCGAAGGCCCCGAGCACGGGATCGTGGCCGGGGACCCCGCGGAGGTGGAGACAACAGGCCCTGGGCTCTCGACCCTGTCCGTCGAGTCCGCGACGGTGAGGTTCATCTACGCTCCGGCATCCGGGTTTGTTGGGCGGGACCAGTTCCGCGTCCGGTTCAGCGACCCCTTTGGTGGGGCCAGCACGGCCGTGATCGACATCGAAGTCCAGGCCTGTCCGTGGGTGGAGGAGTCGCCGCTCGTGATCCCGCAGGGTGCGCCACTGCCGCTGATCGTGCCGCTGAGCTTCGCTAGCGTGTACGAGACGGCGTGGGACACGGTGACGCTGACGGGCGAAGACGGCACCGAGCATCCAGAAGCGTTGCTGGCAACCTGGAATGAATCGCTGGAACGGCCGACGTTGGTCGTCGATACGGGGCCGCTTACGCTAGGGGGATACGAGTTAGTGATCCCGCTCGGCAACGGAGAGATCGTGACGCTCCGCTTCGTCGTGGGTGAGAAGCCATGACGCGTCGAATCGTGGCATTGCTGCTGCTCGCGCTTCTTAGCTCGCTCGTGGTCCTCGCCAACGAGGCGCCTTCGATGGAGGACCAGGTTGTGACGACGTACCACAACGTGCCGGTGACACTCCTCGTTCGCGCCAGCGACCCCGACATCGATCCGCTGCATCCCGACGCTCACCCGCTGACGTTCGTCCTTCTCGGCGGTCCGTTTCATGGCGTGCTCGCGGGGGACCTGACGAGGGTGTACTACGAGGGTCCCCACGCAGCCTACGTGCAGCTACGGTATGAGCCCGCCGACGGCTTCGTCGGGGCCGACTACCTCGTGCTGACGGTAAGCGATCCGTTCCATCTGACGGCAACGGGAGTGACAACGATCCAAGTGGACGTGCGGCCGCGGGCGCAGGGCGCACTGTCGGGAAGCATGGAGGGACGGCTGACGGTTAACGTGCCGTCGGGGTCGGTTACGGCGTTTGCCAACCGGCTGACGGAGGCGTATCGGCTCGGCCCACTGACGGTGCAGGGGACTGCAGAGTGGCGGCTGTTCGAGCACCCGTCGCCGGCCATCGACGAGACGCGGGTGTGGTTCGATGCGCTGCGGTTCCAGGCGGACGCTCGGCTCGAATGGCTGTCCGTGAATGCGTCACTCGTGTTGGAGCCGACGCCGATCCAGACGCAGCCGACGGCAATGGACTTCTTCGACTACGGGTTGGTGACGACGCGGTTCAAGTTGTCCGACGTGTCGTTCACCCACACGTTCTTCCTTGATCAGGAGGCGGCGAACTCGTATCAGAACCTGGCGATCCGCGGGTCGGTGGCCGGGGTGGAGTACTCGAGCACGACGACGCTCGGGATGGAGCCTGGGTGCAGCTTCGCCTTCCGTTCGGAGCGGGTGACGACAGAGTGGACGTGGTGCGCTCTGCGGCTGCAGGCAACGTTGACGCTTACGGAGACCGGATTCGACGAGCTCACCGCGAAGCTCGACGACTACGCAATCCCGGGATTTGGGTGGACGGGCGGCGGTCTGTACCTGGACGTGACCCTCAAGTTTGCGGTGGACGAGAAGACGGTGACCTCGGCATTCTCGCTCAAGACGAGCTGGATCGATTGCGTGAGGGCATACGGGGAACTGGTCTCGAGCTCGCTCGGCGGGACGTCGATCGACGGGATCTCGGTGTACGGGTTGCGGATCGAGCACACGCTTGGCGGAGTAAGCTTCGAATCGTCAACATCCTTTGATCCGGCGAAGAACGCCACGATGACCGGGCAAGTGGACTACTTCGAGTTGCTCCGCATCTCGGGAACGATTTCGTCGTGTTGCGGCAGCGGGGGAACGTGGAGCATCGCAACGTATTTCCAGAACGACCACGCGGCGATCATGGGATGGGGGATGACAGTGGCGAAGGCCGACGTGATGTTGGGTCAGAACGCGAGTGCATCCCTCCAGATGACCTGCCGAACGGGTGGGTTCGGAGATCCGAAGCTGGAGTTGACCTTCGGCGGGCGCGTCCGCTGGTAAGAGGGCAGCGTGCCGGTCTGGGGCTCGTGGGGGGACCACGAGCCGCGGCGCCTGCAATTCAAGCTGTGCAGGCCCTACGCTTGGATCCGTGCGGGCCGACTCCCTGCGGTGGAGAAGGTTGAGCAGTCCTACCTACCCACTGCAGCTCAGTCGACGAGCCCCCCAGTGCCCCTTCGGTTGGATGCGCACGCGCCCGCCGGGGCTGGGGAGTTGGCGTGTGCTTCTCGCGCCCTGGAGTGGGGACGCAGCTGTTCGACTGAGGGATGCTCGAATTGAAGCCGAGCGTGGGCTGCGGGTATCTGTGGGAGCTGTTCATGGAGCTCCCGTTCCGCCCTGGAGTCTTTGGCGATCCGACATCGGAGGGGCTGCCGGGTTCGCGGTAGCCTGGTACGCGGTCTCCGCCAGGTCCAGAGCCCCCGCTCGACGGGCGCTTTGGGGGCCAACGACCGCCTGAGCGGACCCGCTGGGTGTGATGCGTGTTACATACCACCAGACCGCGCGTCTCTATACTGGTTTCAATCAGGACCCAGGATTCGGGCTCCGGCGCTGGCCGGCTTCTATCCGAGCATGAGTCGGGTAGCATGCGGAAAGCGCTGTCGGGTGATCGGGCCTGTGGAGTTGCTGGAGGAGATCGGTGTGCGAAGAGAGCGAGGACGTAGGCTGGGAGAGCCATCGCGGCGAGCGATAGGGCTTCGCGCGGCTCTGTCCGTCATCATGCTCGCTGCGATCGCCCCGGCCGTCTGTGCGCAGATCGAGGACCTGACCACCGCCTCCGCCGCTCTCGTCCTTCACGTCGAGCGCGCGGTGGCGCTCCGCATTGTGGACGTCGAGCCTGTCCACGTCACGGTGAGTCCACTCGATCAGGGCGACGAGGGGCTGCTCCTGGGGAGGATCCATCTCCTCTCGTGGGGACTCTGCGACTACGTCGTCGGAATCTCGGCCCGAATGGCTCCGGCTGCCCTTCCCGCCGGGCTCTTCTCCGCGCGGGTGTCTGGCGCTTCCGGCGTGGACTCCGCGTTGCCGACTCCTCCGCGCGTCGATCTGGCTGAGGGCCTCGTGCCGCTTCTGGCGAATCGTGCCGATTGGCCGAACGGCACCGCGTCCACGGTCGAGATTCGTCTCGATCCGTCGAGATGGTCGCTACCTGCCGGTACCTACGCCCTCGAGGTTGTTCTCTCGATCATGGAGGGGGACTAGATGAAGCGGATGTGGGTCCTCCTCGCTCTTTCCGCCGTGGCTGTGGGCCTTGTGTGCTCGGCGGTAGACACAGACACGGCCGTTGCGGTCTACGGCTTCACGCTAGACGAGACGGTCGCCGTACGGCTCGGCATGTCGAGGATCGAGCGGACGCTCGACGTGAGGGAGTTCGTGGGAACGTACGTGGGCTTTGGTCTGATCCAAGGGACAACCGGAGCGATCACCGACTACGACCTGTACGTGTCGGCTCAGGCTTCGGTGACGCTCGGTGGGTGGGAGCGACTCATCGGCAGCGAAGGGCTCGAGCTCCGGCTCGACGAGGGCGGATTCAGTGGGATTGCGCCGTTGTGGGTCAATCGCGAGGCCCTCGGGTTCAAGCGCGCCGTCGCCCCGCCGGAGAGGACGATCCTCTTCGTGGGGGGCAACAACGTCCGCGACAACACGCGATTCTCGGTCGCGGCCCGCGTGAATCTGTTCTCGCTGTCTGAGGAAGCGCTCCGCAGTGGAAGTGCCGTGACGTACACCGTGACGTTCACGGTCGTCGAACGATAGATCGGTACAAGAGGAAGCAAGGAGGTCGGGGGATATGGGTAGAAACATGGTGCGATGGTTGGGCGTGGCGGTGCTGGTCGTGGGGAGCAGTCTTGCGGCCTACGCGGCGGATACGGACACGGGTTCGACGAGTCCGTTCAACGTGACGTTGACTGAGACGGTGCACATTGAGGTGATCACGTCGCCGGGCGCAGTGGCACTCGACAGCAAGGTCGCCCTCGAGACCCGCTATTTCCCGTTGGGGAGTTTTACGGCCAGTGTGTGGGCGATTACGAATTACCAGGTGAGCGGCGATGTCGACTTCGCGCCGGGGGCGGCGACCACGGCACTCCTTGACTCCGGAGAGGCCACGGTCTTCGCCCAGATCGCGGAGAGCGACTTGGTGGGCGACGATGGTGTCACGGACAACCCGGAGTCGAACATCCCGAACGGATCTCCGTACACTGGCCAGGCGCTACCAGCCACGCCGGGCCGGAGTCTCTGGCACGGTGGGAACACCGAGGGAGGCAGTAGCACCTTCCACGGGGCGACGATCCACCTGTGGCTTGACCTCGACCAGTTGGGCAACCAGGCCGAGAACAACGTGCTCACCGTCACGGTCAACCTCCTCGTTACCGAGACATAAGTGCGGGAGGCGACGGTGCGGGAGCAGGATTTGGCGGCCCGAGAGGGTTGGATGGGGCGTGTCGTCGGATGTGCCGTCTTGATCTCGGCTCTTCTTGCTTGGCTTCCTGTGGGGGCCGTCGATACGGACGAGGCGGCCGCCGCGACCTTCTCCGTGAGCCTTTCGGAAACGGTCCGGGTCACCGTGGGGAGCGCGTACGTGACGCACTCGACGACGACGTGGGACCTGTTCGACCCGTACTTTCCAGCTGGCGGCGCTGACCCGTTCGGGCGTTTCGAGATCCGCGTGTACGCGGTCACGGGGTACGAGTTGTCGCTGACGAAGGAGACCGCGGTGTCGCTCGTCTCGGGGGGCACGACGACGGCGTCCGTTGACATCGTGGACACGTTGATGGAGATTCGGACGGACGCACTGGAGGGCGATGACGACGACGGCGGTCAAGCCGACAACCCCGTTCTAGATTGGACGGATACCGCGAACTGGATACCGTTCCCCGACGGCGTGTCGCTCCTGTTCCACGGGGGCAACACGGAAGGTGGCGCACGGGTCCATCACCGCGCCGCCGAGTCGCTGCGCATCAACCTCGAAGCTCTCCGGAACAACGCCTCGGGCAACGTGTTCACGTTCACGATCACGGTCATGGTGACCGAGACATGACCCGCACAAACAGGCGATCATCGCGAGTCCGCGCGCCCTGGCACGGGTTCGGCGGCGCGCTTGCTGCTCTCTTGCTCCTCTTCCTCGGTTGCAGCCTTGGCTGCAGCGTCGACGTCGCAGCGCAGGGCGCGTTCCAGACCAGTCCCCCCGATGTCTCCGACACGGTGCAGGAGTCGGATCTTGCCGACCAGTACCTGCTCATCTTCCCCACGACGCAGCTTGTCGTGGGAGAAGTGCAGACCCCACCGTGGACAGTCACCGCCACCATCACCACCGTGAGTTCTCCCGCCCCTTTCAGCGAGCCGGCCCTGACCCTCCGCGAAGTGGGGACGGGCACGTGGCTGGCGAGCGGAGGCACGGTGAAGGGGGCGGCCAACGCAGGGGTGGCGTTCGGCGTCGAGTATCGGCTGGACCTTCGCGCGCTAGGCAACGGAGCTGCGGGGGCCTACGCGTTTGACGTGACCTATCGCCTCATCGCCGACGGGGCCGTGCTTGACTCCGAGACCGTGCTACTAACGATCTCGACGAGCGAGACCGTGAGCGTTGCGCTCTCGGGGACCGTCGACGACCTTTCGCTTACCGTGCTGACGGAACGATACGTGTCCCTCGCAGGTTCGATCGACGTCGCCGTGCGCGCCATCTCGAACTACCGCCTGACGCTCTCCTGCACCGTGGGCCTCGCCCCCGACAGTCCGGGACTTCTCATCATCAGTTCCTCCGGCATTGACGTTCTGGCGAATCCCGCGGGGGGAGTGCTTTCGACGAACGGTGGGCTCGTTCACCAGCCGGTTCGCGACAACCCGTGGCTATTCACGCAGAGTTTCTCAGGCTCGAATGCCACCGGCCAGCCGACGATCGTGCGGGTCTCGTTTCAGATCGACCTGGACGCGATCGGGAACGGGACGAGCGGCGAGGTGCGACAGGTTGTGGCCACCTTCACGTTGACCGAGGAGTAGGAGGGATCCACGCATGCAGAGGACGTACAAGGTCTTGATGTCGCTCGCTGTCGCGTTGTGCCTGGCGTGGAGCGCCGCAGCGGAGATCGTCGTCAGTCCATTGACCATCGAAATCCCCGCGAACCTGGGGGATGAGGCGGCAGGATCCTTCGTCGTTCGCAATGCGGGGACGGTGGTCGAGAACGTCACCGTGTCGGCGTTTGGCTACACGCTCGATTCGACGGGGGCCATCCTTTTGGATTCGACGGCGCGCTCGCTCGTGCCGTACTTGACGTTCTCCCCCGTGACGTTCTCGGTCCAGCCTGGAGAAGAAAGCGCAGTCAACTTCCGATTCACGGCGCCGCCGGAGGCAGGCGACCACTGGGCGATCTTCTTCGTCGAGGGGAGCACGATCGTTCCGGTCAGCGCGTCATCGGGTGACGTTCAGACCTCGGTCGGCGTCAAGGTCCAGTACGGAGTGAAGCTCATCCAGCGCGATCCGAACGCGACCCGCGACGGCGCGATCGTCGGCATGTCCCTCCTGGCGGGAGACACGCCGAGTGTTGGCGTGAGTTTCGTGGACCTTGGGAACAGCGTGCTGCGCAAGGCATCAGGTTGGGTCGAGTTTCGCGACGTGGCAGGCACTGCCGTGTCTCGTGTAGCGCTCGACGAGTTCACGACGCTGCCTGGCGGGTTTCGGGATCTCGCGGTGGCAATCCCGGGAGAGGTTCTGAGCGTGCGGGGGACGTACCTCGCGTTGTGCGTTGTGGACTTCGGCGGCGAGCGGCTCGTCGCCGGCGAACTCCAGTTCTCGGTTGAGTAGAGCAGGGAGGGTTCTGCGGTGAAACGGTTCTGTGGGGCGTCGATGCTGGTTGCGCTCGTCGCGCTTGCCGTCATGGCGGGCGCGGCGGTTGCTCAAGGCGTCGATGTCTCCGCGTTTGAGCCGCGGGTGTCGGCCACCCCGGGCGAGTACGTCAGCGTCGCTCTCTCTCTGACCTATCACGGGACGATGTCCGAGGCCGTCGAAGTCATTGTGCAGGTTCCCGGATCGGGCTGGACGTTCCTCAGCGACCGGAAGAGGGTCACGTTGGAGCCGGAGATAGCCGAGACGGTGTTCATGACCTTCATGCCGCCCGCCAACTTGCCGGCCGGCGAGATCGTGGTCCGCTTCCGAGTTCTCTCGGTTCCTGAAGGACTCGATGTCGGAGGCACGGAGGTCCGACTGACGATCTCGCCGCATGTGCGGCTTGTCGTCACTGCGCCAGGCTCGGCGTCTCTCGCGCCGGGCGATGCGGCGACCTACACCTTCGTTGTGAGGAATAAGGGGAACTCGCCCGTGACGGCGGCGATTCGCGTGCAGACGGAGCTTGAAAGCGCAGATCGAGACAGCGAGGTTCGAATGCAACTTGTCGCGGGCGAGACGCGGCCATTCCCCGTGACCGTTCGAGTGCCGTCGAAGGGCGTGCCGCAGACCGCTCGGATTGTCGTTGACGCCTGTGTCCTACCTGAAGGCGCTGCATGCGCCCGCGGCGTGCTTCTACTGGACATCCTTCCGCCGGGACCGGACGCCGTGCCGGACATCCCTCCCCTCTACCTTCCAAGCAAGCTATCGGTTGGCTTCTCGAACAGTTCGGGCATCGCGGGCATCTCCCAAGCAGCCGCTTCTGGATTGTTCCAGAGCCACGGGGATCTGCCAAGCGGCGAGAGTTTCGACATCGCCATGACCTTCGGCGCGGTCGAGCCGATCGTGTCATCCTTTGCCGCTGCCGTCAGCGGGTTGCTTCACCAGGGCATGGGGCTCTCGGTAGAGCGTAGCGAGACGTCGTGGGGGTGCGGGGTCGCTGTTCAAACACCCATTGGAGTTCTGGACACAGATTACATCGACGACTACGGCGTTCAGACCCCCGGGCGAGTTGTGGCGGCTCGGATGTCGGGGCAATGGAAGGATCTGTCATGGGAGGGCTGGTCGGGACTGTCATCGACTCAGGCGGCTTCGAGCTTTGCCATGATGGCAAGAGCCAGGCTGCTCGCATTGAGCGACGGAAGCGGAGACTTCCCAATCTCTGTAGAGGCAACTGCCGAGAGCCGTTGGATCGGGCCGGGCTTCCGCGGTCCTGACGAGGATACGTGGAGTTACTTCGTGTCAACGGGGATCCAGTGGGACGAGTCGGTATCCTTCTCCGCCAGTGGGCTTTGGGGCCACAGCGATGTGTTCGGCCTCGCGACCGTCAAGGGCCGGGAGTGGTCTGCAGACAGACTCGTGGCGACCGTGAACCTCGACGGGGCTTCTCTGCGCTTTGAGAACGCTCGGAGGTCACAAGATTGGGAGCCGCTTCCCACGGAGGGTGGCTGGCGCGAGAAGCGGGATTGGGACACTTCGCGTTCGTTCGGCTTTGATGTTCGATTTGGTGGTTTTCGGCTTTGCGCGACCCGGTTCGCTAGGGAGTACCAGCAGGATGGAG
>Ga0315276_10006941_pt1 | contig 10459 bp, 7 predicted proteins | sample YL17G05_0_MG_FD_204542 | JGI IMG/M metagenome (GOLD analysis project Ga0315276, IMG submission 204542) | Sediment microbial communities from Yellowstone Lake, YNP, Wyoming, USA - YL17G05_0 | ecosystem: Environmental > Aquatic > Freshwater > Lake > Sediment | place: USA: Wyoming | collected... | reverse complement strand
GACCGGCGACCACCAGTGGATCCACGTCGATCCAGAGCGCGCCAAGTCCGGCCCGTTCGGTGGGCCGATCGCCCACGGCTACCTCACGTTGTCGATGGGCCCCACGCTCATGCCCGACATCCTGCAGGTCGAGGGCGTGGCCATGGGCGTGAACTACGGCGCCGGCAAGATTCGGTTTCCGTCGCCCGTGCCGGTCGGCTCGAACCTGCGCCTCGGGGCCGAGTTGCTCGAGGTCGATGACGTCGCCGGCGGTGGCGCCCAGGTGACCATGCGCTTCACGTTCGAGGTCGAAGGTGCGCCCAAGCCGTCGTGCGTCGCGGAGATCATCTTTCGCTACTACGAATAGCTGATCATCCAGAAGCAGATCGGCCCGTCGGCTCAACGGAATTCGGGGATGACCTTCTCGGCGAAGAGGGTCAGGGTCTCGGTCTCGGGATAGTCGCTCACCCACGGCATGAAGCCCTCACACCCGAGGTCGACGTAGGCCTTGATCCTCTCGGCCACCTGCTCGGGGGTGCCGACGAGGTTGCCCTCGGACCACGACTCGAACGGCTCACCCCAGAACGACTTCGACCCCGCGTCGATGATCTCCTGCTCGGTCTCGCGGATGAAGACCTCCGGCGACCACGTCTTCATGATCTCGTCGTAGTCGCGGCCGACCGCCTGACAGTGACCCTTGAGCACCTCGCACTTGTGGGCGAACTCATGGGGCTTCCCCCCGAAGTTCGACCGATCGGCGAGCCGGGCCACGACGCGCAGCGTGAGCTGCTCGCCCCCGCCGCCGATCAGGATCGCCGGATGCGGCGCCTGCACCGGCTTCGGGTCGCACTGCGCGCCGTCCATCGAGAAGAACCGGCCCTCGTAGGTGGTGTCGGGCTCGGACCACATCGACTTCACGATCTCGACGGTCTCACGCAGCATGCGGATGCGGTCGGCCGCCGACGGAAATCCGTAGCCGTAAGCCTTGTACTCGTGCTCATACCACCCGGCGCCGATGCCGAGATCGAGCCGCCCACCCGACATGACATCGAGGTTCGACGTGATCTTGGCCAGTAGCCCGGGGTTGCGGTACGGCGCGCAACCCACCATCTGGCCGAGGTGGATCCGGCTGGTGCGCTGGCTGATGGCCGCCAGCGTGGTCCAGGCTTCGAACATCGTCTCGTGCGCCGGCACCGGCACGTTATGGAAATGGTCGTAGACCCACAACGAGTCGTAGCCGAGCGCCTCGGCGAGCACGGCGATCTCTACCGCCTTGGCCCACTTGGCCTGAGGATCGTCGATGCCGGCCAGTTCCATCTTCCAGCCCTGCGGGATGAACGTTCCGAAGATCATGGGCCGACCCTAGCGAGGTCCGTTCGACCACGCCGGGTTGGGGCCCACGCCCCTCGTTCTTGCGGCGCCAGCGAGCGGGTTCCGCCACGCGATCGTCACAAGAACGGGTAGTTCGACAGGATCGGGTGGGCTACCCCGACCGGGCCGTCCGGGGTGCCCTCTCTAAGATCACGTGATGCCGCACCGGTCGATCGCCCTCGCCGTCGCCGTGGCCGTGACCCTCGTCGCCGGTTGCTCGGGCATCGGCGATCGCCAACCAACGGCCGAGCCGGCCGGCGCCCCGGTCACCAACGCCACCCCGAAGGCTCCAGCCCCGCCAAGTGCCGCTGCCCCCGTCGACGACGATCCCGTGCCGCCGCCGTTGAGCTGGGCGCCGTGTCATGGCGACTTCGAGTGCGCCACCCTGACGGTGCCGATCGACTACGCCGAACCGCGCGCCGGCACCATCGACCTGGCTGTGACCCGCCACCCGGCCGACAAGCAGGCCGAACGGGTCGCCTCCCTGATCGTCAACCCCGGCGGGCCCGGCGGATCCGGCCTCGACATGGTGCAGAACGGTTTCGGCGCCCGCCGGGGCCTGTACGACCGGCTCGACGTGGTGTCGTGGGACCCTCGTGGCGTCGGCGCCAGCGCACCGCTCACCTGTGGCGCCGGCGCCGAAGCCTTCCTCGCCCTCGATCCCGGACCGGACTCGCCTGCTGAGCACGCGGCACTCGATGCCGGCGCGCAGGGTGTGGCGGCTGACTGCGCGGCACACGCCGGTCCCCTGCTCGACCACATGGCCACCGACGTCACCGTCCGTGACCTCGAACAGCTCAGACGGGCGGTCGGCGACGACCGACTCACCTACGCCGGCTACTCCTACGGCACGGCAGTCGGGCTCGCCTACGCCGAGCGCTACCCGACGCGCGTTCGGGCGATGGTGCTCGACGGGGTCGTGCGAACCGACCAGGACCTCGAACAGACGCTCACCGACCAGGCGCAGGCGATCGACCTGAGCCTCGACAACACCCTGAACCGCTGTGCGAGCGTAAGCAACTGCCCGCTCGACGATGCCGCCGGCACCTATGACCGGCTCGCCGCCCAGATCGAGCAGACGCCGCTGCCGGCCGGGGGCGGCACGACCCTGGGTCCTGCTGATCTGGCCTTCGCCGCCATCGAGACCACCTATGACCCCTCGCTCGAGCCCACGCTCTGGGCTGCCCTGGCCCGGGCCGAGGCCGGTGACGGTTCCGGACTCACCCGCCTGGCCAGCCGGTACCGCAAGACCGTGCCCGACTACCCCAGTTATGCGGCGGTCATCTGTGTCGACTTTCCGCACCCGGTCGGCGCCGACGCCTACCGCGCATTCGCGGACCGACTCACCGCCCGCTTCCCGCGCGTCGGCGCCGCCATCGCCAACGAACTGTTGCCATGCGCGTACTGGCCGGCGCCGGTGGTCGGCCGTCCCCACCAACCGGCCGCGGCCGGCGCACCTCCGACCCTGGTTGTCGGCAACATCGGCGACGCCGCAACCCCCTTCAGTTCGGCGACGTGGATGGCCGACCATCTCGCCCGATCGGTGCTGCTCACCTACGACGGCGACGGTCACACCAGCGGCGGCCGCAGCTCGTGCATCGACGAGGCGGTGCTCCGCTACCTGATCGACCTGACGTTGCCGGCGGAGGACACACGCTGCGGCGCGGGCTCGTAGTCCACTCCTCCGGCCTCCAATCCTCCGGCCTCCACTCCTCCGGGTTGGTCGCGCCGATCCGAGTGCTCCTAGGATCGCCGCCGCCGAGGCCTGAGCGGCACCGGCAGCGACCGCGGAGCATGGTGCCGCACCGCGAGATCCAAGGGGATCGATGGAGTTCAACCTGGGTGTGGTCAACGAGGTCGTGGCGGCAGCCGTGCCCGACCGCGACGCCATCGTCTGGGGCGACCGACGGCTCACCTACGCCCAGCTGGCCGAGCGGACCCGCCGCCTGGCCAACCACCTGATCGGCGAGGGCTTCGCCGTCACCGTCGAGCGCGAGGCGCTGGCCGGCCACGAGTCGGGCCAGGATCACCTCGCCCTGTACCTGCACAACGGCAACGAGTACCTCGAGGGCATGATCGGCGCCTACAAGGCTCGGGCCGCCCCGTTCAACGTGAACTTCCGATACGTCGCTGAGGAACTGCAGTACCTGCTGGCCGACAGCCGGGCCCAGGGCATCATCTTCCACTCGGCCTTCGCCCCGACCCTCGAAGCGGTGCGTGCAGACCTGCCCGGCCTCACGACCCTGCTGCAGGTTCACGATGCATCGGGCCATGACCTGCTGCCGGGCGCCGTCTGGTACGAGGACGCCCTCGCCGCCGCCCCGGCCACGGCCCCACCGGTCGAGCCGTCACCCGACGACCTCTACATCCTGTACACCGGTGGCACCACTGGCATGCCCAAGGGCGTGCTCTGGCGACAGGCCGACATCTTCCCGGCAGCGCTCGGTGGCCGCGACCTCAGCACCGGACAGGAATGGTCGGACCTCGATGCCATCGTCGAGAACGCCGCCAACGGTGGCAGCCGGATGATGCCCGCTCCCCCGTTCATGCACGGCGCCGCCCACTGGCTCGCGCTCAACGCGCTCGGCGGCGGCAACACGATCGTCCTACCCCGCCACCCCGAAGGGCTCGACCCGGCCGACGTGTGGTCGACGATCGAGGCCGAGACCGTGAACATCGTGCTCATCGTGGGCGACGCCTTCGGCCGACCGCTCGTCGACGAGCTCCGACGCCACGACTACGACCTGAGCTCGCTGATGCTGCTGGTGAGCGGCGGCGCCGCCTTGAGCTCGACCGTCAAGAACGACCTCCTCGAGCTCGTGCCGAACATGATCGTCATGGACGGCCTCGGGGCGTCGGAGACCGGCTCGCAGGCCGCTCAGATCTCCGGAGCAGGTACGCCGGCGACGACCGGCACCTTCACACCCGGCCCCGGCATGTGCATCATCGACGACGGCCTGGCCCGAGTGATCGAGGTGGGCAGTGACGAATCGGGGTGGCTCGCCCAGCGCGGCCGCGTGCCCCTCGGCTACCTGGGCGACGAGGCCAAGACCGCGCACACCTTCCCGGTGATCGATGATCTCCGCTACTCGGTCCCGGGTGACCGGGCCCGCTACACCCCGGACGGCCGGCTCGACCTGCAGGGCCGCGACTCGATGACCATCAACTCGGGCGGCGAGAAGATCTTCGCCGAGGAGGTCGAGGCGGCCCTGAGCCACCACCCGGCGGTGTACGACGTCATCGTGGCCGGCCGCCCGAGCGAGCGCTGGGGCAACGAGGTCGTGGCCCTCGTGCACCTGCGCGACGGCAGCGACGCCACCTGCGCCGATCTGTTGGCCGAATGCGAGAAGCACATCGCCCGGTTCAAGGTTCCGAAGCAGATCGTGCTCGTCGACCACATCGTGCGCAGCCCGGCCGGCAAGGCCGACTACCGCTGGGCGCGCGAGCAGGCTCTGGGCGCCTCATCGGCCTAGCGGCCCGGACCACCAACCTGGCCACCAACCGGGCCGCCAGGGTCAGAGCGGCAGGTTGCCGGTGGCTGCCTTCGTGGTGCCGAAGTCCTTGTAGGCGGAGATCGTGCGCTGGGCGATGCGCATCTGGTGCACCTCGTCGGCGCCATCGGCGAACCGGGCCCAGCGGGCCTGCTTCATCATCTCGCCCAGGGGTGTGTCGCTCGAGTAGCCCAGGGCGCCGTGCACCTGGATCGACCGGTCGATGATGCGCCACAGCGAGTTGGCGACGAAGTGCTTCGCCATCGACACCTCGCTCTTGAAGTCGAGGCCAGAATCAATGAGGTATGCGGCGTGCAGCACCATCAGCTTGCACTGGTACAGCTCCATGGCCGAGTCGGAGATCATCCACTGGATGCCCTGCTTCTCGGCGAGCAGCGAGCCGTGCGAGTACCGGTTCAGCGAACGGTCGACCATCATGTCGAGCGCGACCTCGGCCTGGCCGATCCACCGCATGCAATGCGCCAGCCGCGCCGGTCCGAGGCGGGCCTGGCCGAGCAGATGGCCCTCGCCGCGACCGCCGAGCATCTTGTCCTTGTGCACGACGAGATCGGTGATACGGATCTCGCAGTGGTTGTGCCCGCCCGACAACGTCTCGACGTCGCGCACGATCTCCCAGCCTTCGGACGGAACGTCGACGAGGAACGCCGAGTTGGCGGCTTGCGGCAGATCGGGGTCGTCCTCGGTGCGGGCGATCAGGATGGCGAACTTGGCGCCACGGGCCCCCGAGATGAACCACTTGTGGCCGTTGATGACCCACGTATCGCCGTCCGGGTAGGCCCGCGTCTGGATGAGCGTCGGATCCGACCCGGCGACCTCGGGCTCGGTCATGGCGAAACACGACCGGGCGTAGCCGTCGCAGAGCGGCTTGAGGTAGTCCTGCTTCTGCTGGTCGGTCGCCCAGTGCAACAGCGTGTGCATGTTGCCCTCGTCGGGAGCCTGCGCATTGAGGGCGAAGGGGCCCATGCGGGTCTTGCCGGCCTCGGCCGACACGCTGGCCATGGCCACGTGGCCGAGGCCCATGCCGCCCCACTCGGTCGGCATGTGCGGCAGCCAGAGGCCCCACTCCTTGGCCTGGCCCCGCATCTCGATGATGCCGGCGATCCACTGGTCGCGGTCCCACGACTCGCTTTCGGCCTTGGCCTCGATCGGCCGGACGACGGCGTCCATGAACTCGCGGACCTTGTGCCGCAGTTCTTCGAGCTCGGGCGGAAAGCTGAAGTCGATGGTCATGGCGGGCATTGTTGCAGACCCGGCTCCCCCGGTTTTCGGCGCCGATTCCTCTCGCTCACCGAGACAAACCGATCGGGAGAAACCGAATCGGGGCTCAGCCGGGAGTGAGCCGGCCCGCGCGACCGTCGGCGTCGAGCATGGCGGCCACCTCGGCCGCTTCACGGTTGTAGCCGGCGTAGTCGAGCAGCTCTCGCAGCAGGATGGCGGCCGGGATGCCACCGTCGCCGTCGAGCCGCAGCAGCTCGCTGGTGAACACGTGGGTCTGACCGGTGCCGGCGATGGCGATCGCGCCGAGCACCTGCGACGGGCCGGGGGGCTCGTTGGCAAAGGCCCAGACCATGATGGCCACGCCCTCGGTCGTGCGACCGGCGGCGAGCGCCTGGGCCGCCCGGAACGAGCCACTCGGCGGGCCGGCATGGGCAAAGCGCGCCGACGCAGCGTCCGCCCCCGCCTGGTCGCCCTGCCAGAGGCGCGCCCAACCCAGCAGTTCGCAAGCCGTGCGCAGGATGGGCCCCGATGGCTTCTTGGCCAGCACCGTCTCGGCGGCCCGCTGCGCATCGGCGGGGCGGTGCTCGATGAGCGCCCGCTGACCGTAGCTGAGCTCGTCTCCGAGCTCCTGCTGCTTGACCTTCGACAGCGAGCTGGCGTTGATGCCGGCGAACATCACGGCCAGGATCAGACCGAAGTAGAGGCCGTTCGCGTAGGCGAGCAGCCCAGCAGCCACGGCCACGATGATCGAGACGATCTCGGCCGGCCGTCGGCCCCGGCCTCGGGTGAGCAGATCGAGCACCGAGAGGGTGACGTTGCCCCCATCGAGCGGCAGCATCGGCAGCAGGTTGAGGATCGACCACCAAACGTTGATCCAGATGACCTGAGCGAGGATCGCCTGACCGTCTGCAGAACTGATGACCCCTTGCGACTGGAGCCACAACGACGGCAGGCCGATCAGCGCGAGCACGGAAAGGGGCCCGGCGAGGCTGACGGCGATGCTCTCGGTGGGGGTGAGCCGACCCGCGCCGGAGGTCACGCCGCCCATGCCATAGAGGGTGACGTTGGGGTGCACGCCGAACAGGCGGAAGGCCACGGCGTGCCCGAGTTCGTGCAGCAGGATCGAGGCGAAGGCAATCGCGACCCACGAGACGACGAGGACGGGCTTCACCTCGTACGGGTTGATACCGAGCAACACGATGATCACGAAGAACGAGGCCTCGACCCGCACGGGGACGCCCGCGAGGTGGAAATGCGGAGCCTTGGCCATCGGGCCAGGATACGTGCCCGATCCGGCCGCCGGTAGCCGGGCTACGGTCGCCCGGGATGACTGGCACCTTCCACTCGCGGGCCCCGGAGCCGCTCGGGGACGGGCTCGTGCTGCGGTCGGCCCGAGCCGACGACATCGAGGCCATCGTCGCCCTCGTGGTCTCGGCGTTCGGCGCGTCAGACGAGCCCGGCGTGCGGGGCCACCTCTCGACGGCCCGTGCGCTGAGCGACTGGACCGTGGTGACGGCGCCGTCCGACGGACCGGGCCGATCGGGCCGATCGGGTCCCGCGGCGCCGGGGCCGGGGCCGAGGATCGTCGCCGCCTCGGGCCTGCTGGCCCACGAGATGGTGCTCGACGGAGTGGCGTTCCCGGCGGGCCAGGTCGAGTACGTCGTGACGGATCCGGCGTTCCGACGGCGAGGGCTCGTGCGGGGCCAGTTCGCCTGGCACCACCGACGGGCCGACGAACGCGGCGATCTCGCCCTGTTCATCACCGGGATCCCCTACCTGTACCGGAGGTTCGGGTACGGCTACGGCATCGACTACCCGACGATCCGGGTCCCCGGGCCGTCGATCATCGAGCCGCCGGCCGGGCCCGAGCTCACCGTTCGAACTGCCACCGACGACGACCTGCCGGCCATCCGGCGACTCGACTCGACTCGATCGTCGAGCGGACTGCGGGTGCGGCGTGACGATGCGGCCTGGCAGGTGATCACGACGATCTGCCGCGCCAACGACTTCGAGCAATCGTGGGTGCTCAGCCGCGTCGATCCCGAATCGACGATCGAGACCGTCGTCGGCTGGTTCCGCACCCAGCGCAAACCGGAGCACGACCGCTGCTACCTGGCCGCCGCTGCTATCGACGCCGGCGAGCCGGCGAGCTCGACGCTGGCGATGATCCGCCATGCCGGCACCGTAGCCGGCGACGACACGCTCGTCGTGTGGGACATCCCCGACACCGCCTATGGAGGCCACCTGGTCGAGTTGGGCGATCGGGGCGAGCTGGGCCAGCCGATGAACCTCGACCACGGCATCTACGTGCGGGTGCCCGACCCGGTTGCTCTGCTCGACCACCTCCGGCCCCTGCTTTCGAGCCGGCTGACGGGCACTCGGTACGCCGACCGTGACGGCAGGCTCGTGCTGTCGCTCTACGACTCGGGCGTCGCCCTCGATCTCGTCGGCGGTCAGGTGGCCACCGTGCGCGCCGTGCCGGGCGTCGAGGACCCGTTCGCGGTCGGCGGGGTCGGCATCGCCCCCGACTGGTTCGGGGCCCTCGTCTTCGGGCGCCTGGGCGCCATCGGCCTCGAGTCACGCGCCGATGACGTAACCCTCGGACGACGGAGAGGCCTCATGGAAGTGCTCTTCCCGAGGCGGCCCAGCGACGTGGTGGCCGATCTCTGAGACATCCCGGGGCCGCGGTGGTCACTCTGGCCGGCCCGTCTCGGAGAGGCAAGGGACGTGGGTGCCGGTCAGCTCGACTCTCGGGCAGGAAGCCCTAGGCTCGCGCCGTGATCGACATCGACCCCGAGTCGCTGCCCGAAGGTGACGAGAAGGTGCGGGCTATGCGGTCGATGTTCGACGCCATCGCCCCCAGGTACGACCTGGTCAACCGGGTGATGACCTTTCGCATGGACGTCGGCTGGCGTCGCAAGACCGTGCGCCGACTGCGGCTCGGACCAGGATCGCTGGTCCTCGACCTGGCCTGCGGCACCGGCGACCTCTGCCGGGAGCTCAAGGCCTACGACCTCGTGGCAATCGGCGCCGATCTGTCGTTCGGGATGCTCGCCGCCGGTACCACCGGCGCCCCGCTCGTGCAGTCCGACATCCTCCGGCTGCCCATGCCCGATGCCTCGGTCGACGGCGCCACCTGCGGGTTCGCCCTCCGCAACCTGGTCGAGCTCGAGCCGTTCTTCGCCGAGCTGGCCCGGGTGGTCCGCCCGGGCGGGCGCATCGCCCTGCTCGAGGTGGCCGAACCACCGAACCCGGTGCTGCGCTGGGTCCACGGCGTGTACTTCGGCAAGATCGTGCCGCTCATCGGCGGGCTGCTGTCGGACCCGACCGCCTACCGCTACCTGCCGAAGTCGGTCGCCTACCTGCCCGACCCGACCGAGCTCCTGACCATGGTGCAGTCGGCCGGGTTCACCGACGCGACCCGCACGTTGTTCTCGGGCGGCGTCTCGCAGCTGTTGCTCGCCTCCCGTGATGATCCGGCCTGGTGAGAGCCGGCCCATGAGGCGCACGGGATGAGCGGACGCCTGGTGGCGCGGACACGCCGACTCGACCTCGACCTCGACCTGCTCGACGTCGCCGGCGGGTCTGGCCCGTTGTGGCAGCACGGCCGGTCGGGCTTCGCGGGACGGGGCGCGGCCACGACGATCGTCGTGCCGGCCGGAGACCCCGCCGCCGCCTCCCAGGCCGTGCACGATGCCCTCGATGCCATCGAGGTCGACGACGACCTCGGGCTCCCCGGCTGCGGTCCGGTGGCCCTCGGCGCCCTGCCGTTCGATCCATCGGCGCCGGGCCGCCTCGTCGTACCCGAGATCCTGATCGGTCTGGGCGACGACGGCACCCGGTGGGTCACCACGGTCAGCCCGGTCGACGCCGATCTTGGACCACCGACCATCGAAGCGTTGCTCTCAAGATCCACGCTGGCTGACGAACGGGACAGCTCCGTCATAGGCGGACCCACCCGCTTCACCGTCACCACCCCCCGTCCGACGGCCGACTGGCGCGCGGCGGTGCGAGCCGTTCGCGACGAGCTCCGCCACGGCGACACCCGCAAGGTCGTGCTCGCCCGGGAGCTCGTGATCGACACCGACCGCCCGTTGCGTCGACGCGACGTCCTCGAACAGCTCCGCCGGTCGTATCCGACCTGCATGGTGTTCGCCGACGACGGATTCGTCGGCGCGAGCCCCGAGCTGCTCGTCGCCCGCACCGGCGACCTGGTGCGCTCGCACCCGATGGCCGGCACGGCGCCACGCAGCTCCGACCTCTCGACCGACGCCCGACTAGCTGCCGACCTGCTGGCCTCGGCCAAGGACCAGGTCGAGCACCGCCACACCATCGACATGGTGCACGACACGCTCCTGCCGTGGTGCTCGTACCTCGAT
>Ga0315276_10006940_pt1 | contig 10459 bp, 2 predicted proteins | sample YL17G05_0_MG_FD_204542 | JGI IMG/M metagenome (GOLD analysis project Ga0315276, IMG submission 204542) | Sediment microbial communities from Yellowstone Lake, YNP, Wyoming, USA - YL17G05_0 | ecosystem: Environmental > Aquatic > Freshwater > Lake > Sediment | place: USA: Wyoming | collected... | reverse complement strand
GCGGCACCAACACGCTGCGCCTCATGCTCGACCCGGGCGGCCTCATCCCCGAGTCCAACGAGACCAACAACGTCCTCGCGCTCGACTACTTCTTCATCGGTTACGAGCCCGTCGTGTCCGTCCAGTCCGCCGAGCTCCACCCCGACCCGGGCCAGATAGTCGACTTCAACGCGACCGTGAGCAACGGCGGGAACGTCGTCGACGAGCTCTCTGTCTCGCTCACGAGCGCGCCGGCCGGGTGGCACGCGACTCTGCTCGCGGACACGTTCAAGCTGGGCTCGGGAGAGGCGCTTCCCGTCGTCGTCACGCTCATGCCCCCGAGCGCGGCCGTCGCGGGCGACCGGGCCGAGCTCACGCTCTCCGTCACGTCGCTGGGCAACACGAGCAAGGTCACTTTTGTCACCCTCGTCGCCGTCGTCAACCAGATCTTCGCGATGGACATGACGGCGTCGGTGGGTCACCTGGACCTGCTCCCTGGCGCCAACGGGACGTTCAGCGTCGTCCTCGGCAACCCCGGCAACGGGCTCGACACGTTCGAGCTCGCGATGCCAAGCGATCTCCCGGCGGGCTGGTGGGTGACGATGCCCCAGCTGCAGGTCGGGGTCCCCTTCCGCTCCCAGGCCACCGTCGCGGTCGTCCTCTACGCCCCGGACCCCGCGCCCGCGGGCTCCACGGCATGGTTCGACCTGCGCGCGCGCAGCATCCCAAGCGGCATGGAGCGCTCGGTGCGCCTCACGGCCACCGTCTCGCAGTTCTTCGACAACCGCCTCACGGCGACGCACAGGGACGTGGAGGCCGACGTGGGCACGTACATCACGGTGCCCCTGGTGCTCGACAACATGGGCAACGGCCCGGTCGAGTACGTCTTCGACGTCTCGGCGCCCAGCTCGGAGTGGCTCGCGGGCTGCACCCCTGGCAGCATGACCGTAGCAGGCTACGGCTCCGGCTCCGCGGAACTTAAGTTCCGTGTCCCCGAGCGCGCCATCAACGCGACCTTCGACCTCTCGCTCGGGGTCATCCCGAGCGGCGGGCCCGTCTTGCATCACGCCTTCACGTTCGCGGCGCGCCAGTTCCACGCGCTCGAGCTCAGGTCGGTCTCGCAGCCGCCCGTGGTGACCCAGGGCCAGCCCGCGACCGTGACGATGAGGATCGTCAACTTGGGAAACGGCCTCGAGCGGGTCAAGCTGCTCGCCTCGGACCTGCCCGACCTGTGGGCCTACGACGGCGCCCAGGCGGTCTACGAGGTCCCCCCGTTCGGCCAGCTCGAAGCCCAGGTCGTCCTGGAGACGAGCAAGGAGACGCCGGGCGGGACCCACCGCGTGGGGATGCTCGCGCGCTACGCCTACGATTCGACCGCCAACGCCTCCGCGGAGGTCAGGGTGCTCACTAGGCCCGACCTCGCCATCGCCTCCGGCTCGCTCAACGTCTCAGACCCCATGCCGACGGTCGGCAGCATGGTTCAAGTCGGCCTCACCATCACCAACCTCGGGCAGACCGCGGCCCGCGACGTCTTCCTGCAGCTCTACGTCGACGGCGTGCCGGTCGGCCAGCCGCAGTTCCTGACCAGCCTCGCCCCGGGCGAGGTCGAGTCGTTCTCGTTCCTCTGGCAGACCAACACGAGCGGCCTGCACGTCGTCTCGGCGATGGTGGACTTCACCCACGTCGTCGACGAGACGCGCGAGGACAACAACGGGGCCCAGATGACGGTGCCCGTGGAGCAGGTCCACTACAAGACCACGCCCGCGCTGCCCTACCCGTGGGTCCTGCTCGCCCTCGCCGCTGTGGCCGCGCTCGCCCTCGTCGCGCGGCGTTCCCGCGCCCGCGGTCGCGCCGGGGCGTGACCTGCCAGCACCCGGTGCCCATCAGGCGAAGCCTTATTAGGCAGCTTCCGGCTACGAAGGCCCCTGGTAAGCCACTTGAGCCCCGGCCACAGGCTGCTCATCCTCGCCCTGGCGATGCTGCTCGCCGCGCCCGCACTGCTGGTGCTGCCGGCATCCTATGCCACCCCCGCGTCCGCTGGGCCGGCCCTCCTCTTCCTCAAGGCGGGCACGTTCGACCCCGTGGCCGACCCCGCGCCGGGCCCCTCGGCCCTGCACATGCGCTCCACCGCGCCCTTCTACGTCGTGCAGTTCGACGGACCCGTCCAGAGGGCCTGGCGTGACGCCCTCGAGGGGCTGGGCGCATCCACGCTCGAGTACCTGCCCGACTTCGCCTACTTCGCCCGCGTGCCCGACGGCGCGGTCGCCGGCGTCAAGGCGCTGCCGCACGTGAGGTACGTGGGCCCCGCGCACCCCGCCTACAGGCTGCACCCCCAGCTGTGGTCGGAGGCGTCCGGGGGCCCCGCGAGGGAGCTCTCCATCGGCACCTGGGACGCCGCGGGCGCGACCGCGCTCGCCTCGCGGCTCGCGGGCGGGGGCGCCACCGTGCTCTCCTCGGGCGGTTCCCGCGTGGTGGCCCGTGCGCCGGTGATGGTCGCATCCGCGCTGCTCTCGGACGCTTCCGCGGGCGTCTCCTGGGTCGAGCCCCGGTGGGCGCCACAGCCGCTCAACGACAACGACGCCCGGACCGCCATGGCGCGCCAGCAGGCGGATGGCGCCTACGACCCCTCAGGAACCGCGATGTGGTCCTACGACGACGCGGCCGGCAGGTTCGAGGGCTACCCCGGCCGCAACGTCACCATCGCGGTCGCCGACACCGGGCTCGACGAAAGCCATCCCGCGTTCGCGGGCCGCATCGTGCACTACTTCGACTACGACGGGGACGGCCAGAATGACGAGGACGGGCACGGGACGCACACCTCCGGCACCGCCCTCGGCGACGGCTCGTGGCGCGTGGGGGATCCCGGCGTGGAGGGGAAGTACGCGGGCGTCGCTCCCCAGGCGGGGCTGGTCGTGCAGGAGATCTTCACGGCCGCCGGCATCTCCACGGCCCAGCTGGGCCGCGACGCGAGCAACGAGGGCGCGACGGTCTCGAGCAACTCGTGGATAGCGGGCTACTGGGGCGACTACAACGGACTGTGCCAGGAGTACGACGCCCAGACCCGCGACGCCAACAACGTCAGGCCAGGCGACCAGCCCATCTTATACTCCTTCGGCGCCGGCAACGACGGCTGGAGCGGCGCGGGGACCATCGCCCCGCCCTCGCTGGCCAAGAACGTCCTGTCGGTGGGCTCGGTCGGCAACGACAAGTGGGGCGCCGCCTCGTCCCAGATATCAGGGTTCAGCTCGCGAGGTCCCACAAACGACGGGAGGATCAAGCCCGACGTGCTGATGCCGGGCGACATCGTCGCCTCCACGCGCTCCATGGACCCCGGCGCGAACTCCGGCTGGGGGAAGCCCGTCGACGGCGGGGACTCCTACGTGTTCGGCTCGGGCACGTCGATGGCCACGCCCGGTGCGGCGGGCGCGGCCGCGGTCGTGCGCAACTACCTGAGGGACGCGCGCGGCGAGGACCCCTCGCCCGCGATGGTCAAGGCCCTCCTCATCAACGGCGCCACGCCGCTCGCGGGCTACGCGTACCCTGGCTTCGACCAGGGCTGGGGCCGCGTCGACCTGGACCGCAGCCTCCTGGAGCGGGCGAACTATTACATCTACAGGTTCGACCAGCAGGTCCGCCTCGACACGAGCCCCGGGACCGACGAGTCCATCTTCTGGTTCATGGTCTACAACGACCAGCCCCTCAAGGTGACGCTGGTCTGGACGGACGTGGAGGGCGCGCCCTCCGCCACGAAGAACCTCGTGAGCGACCTCGACCTCGAGCTGTGGGACGGCGAGGGCCTCCGATACTCCGGCAACGACTTCCTGTCCGGCCAGTCACGGGTCAACAGCTCCGGCAACCCGGACAGGACGAACAACGTCGAGGGGTTCCTGCTCGATCCCCCCAAGGCGGGGCTCTGGTACATCAAGGTGAAGGCCTACAACACGCCCCAGGGCGGGCAGGACTTCTCGCTGGTGGTCTCCGGCGACGTCCGCAAGGGCCACATCGACCTCGCGCCCAGGACGCTCGTCGCGAGCCCGCCCAGCGCGGAGGAGCTCACCCCCGTTCACCTCACCGCGACCGTCGCGAACCTCGGCAACAGGGACGCGACGGGCGTGGGTTGGAGGCTCGAGCACGTCGACCCCGACCTGCGCACCGAGACGCTCCTGGAGGGCAGCCTCGGCGACATGAGCGCGGGGACGGAGAGGACGCTGGAGCTCAACGTCACCGGCGTGCGCGGCTACCACGTCTTCCGGCTCCGGCTCGACCCGGACAGACTCATCATCGAGTCCAACGAGACCAACAACGCCATCGAGGCCCAGTACTTCTTCAGGGGCTACGACGTCACGCTCTCGGCCGACCGGACGAGCCTGCGCGCGAACCCGTCCCAGCTCGCCACGGTCTCGATGGTGGTGAGGAACAGGGGCAACGTCCCCGACACCATGGACCTCCTGCTGAGCGAGCCGCCCCCTGGCTGGCGCGTGGACGTCACCGCGACGCGGGTCCCCCTCGACCCCGACGGCGCCCAGGAGGTCGCGCTCGAGGTCGTGGTCCCCCCCAATGCCACCGCGGGGGAGGTGGCGTCGTTCACGGTGAGCGCGAGCTCCGAGGGCAACTCGAGCAGGTCCAAGGAGGTCCGCGTCCAGGTGCAGGTCAACCAGGTCTACGGGCTGGAGGTCTCGGCCATCTCGCCACGGCAGGAGATGAGGCCGGGTCAGCAGGTCCCGCTCGACCTCCTGGTGCGCAACACGGGCAACGGCCGCGACACGCTCGCCATCCTCCCGGGCGAACCGGGGGCGGGCTGGTCGGTGCAGGTGCTGAACATGACGCTCGCCATGGACCTTCGCACGGACGTGCACGTCACCGTCCTCCTCACAGCGCCCGACCCCGCCGTCGCCGGGCGGGCCACCGTGTTCCCGATAAACGTGTCGAGCTCGTACCCGGGGCTGGGCCAGCAGGCGTCCTTCTCGGCCATCGTCGTCCAGTTCTGGAGGAGCCAGGTCGACGTCATCGGGCTCGTCGCGGAGGGAAGGCCCAAGGACCGCGTGGTCATCCCGCTCCGGGTCGAGAACGGCGGCAACGGGCCCGTCGAGTACAACGGCGACATCAACTTCCCCTCCGCTGAGTGGGTCGGGGGGCTGGACATCGACCGCCTGGGAGTGCCCGCCTACGGCTCCGCGCGCGCCAACTTGACGTTCACCATCCCCGCGGACGCCATCAACCGCAGCTACGACTTCACGATGGTGGTCATCTCCTCGGGCGGCGAGGTCTTCTACACCAACTTCACGTTCACCGTCACGCAGTTCCACGGCATCACCGCGCGCGTGGTCGAGGCCCCGGCCGCGGTGACGCAGGGCATGGCCACCTCGATGAGGCTGCGGATAGACAACTACGGCAACGGCGTCGAGCGCCTGGACCTCCACGTCTCGGGCTCGCCCGCGGGATGGACATGGACATTCTCGGACGAGCATCCCTCCGTGGGGCCGTTCTCGACCGGTTACGTGAGCGTCGCCTTGGACACCACCAAGGCCACACCCGGCGCGAGGTACGAGTCCCGTGTGGTGCTCCAGTTCGGCGACGCCCCCCGGCAGGAGACGTCCGTGAAGGTCACCGTCGAGGTGCTCACGCGCGCGGACCTGCAGCTGCTCCCCGCGGACCTGAACCTCTCCGCGAGGGTCGTCAAGGTCGGCACTACGGTGCGCATCGTCGCGACGGTGAGGAACGTGGGGCAGACCGAGGCCCGGGAGTTCGTGGTGCAGCTGGTCGTCGACGGTGCGCGCGTGGGCCAGCCTCTCTTCGTGAGCGGCATCGCCCCCGGCGAGGCCGAGGAGCTGAGCTTCACCTGGACCGCGAACCGGTCGGGCGTGCACGAGCTCGGCGTCAGGGCCGACCCCGACTCGAGCGTGGACGAGGTCGACCACGGCAACAACATGGCGACCGCCTACGTCGACGTCAAGCGGCCCGAGGTCAAGGGCTGGCCCACGACGACGATGGTCATGGGCATGCTCCTCATCGCCGCCCTGGTCGCGGCGGCCGTGCTGGTCCCGAGGCTCCGGCGGGAGCCGCTCTAGGGCGGGGATCCCAGGCCCGGGATCGCACCGACTGCGACCCCATCTTCGTCATCCGATGCGCCCGTGGTCACAGCATCGCCGTGAGAACCATCACGGACGCCGCCGCGACCAGGCAGGCCCAGGCCGTCGCGCCCCAGGCCACCCTCCCCCCCGCGCGCAGCTCCGGCGCGCCCATGGCGACCATCGCCACCGCGATGAGCCCGACCAGGAGCCCCAGGAGGCTCAGCCGCGCCACCAGGAACAGGCCCGCCGCGACGAGCAGCCCCGCGGCGGCCGCGGTCGCGAGCACCGGATAGGCCGCGGAGATGGGGGGCGTCCTCGCGCGCACGGCCGGCACGTACCTGGCCATCACGACCCAGGCCGCGGTGGCGACCCAGAGCGCCACGAGCGCGGTCCTGCCCGCCGTCGCATGGCCGTGGTCGAGGTCGTCGAGCACCCATGCCAGCCCGAGCACGGCGAGCCCGGCCGTGAGCCCCTCGACGGCGATCGCGCCCCGCCTCGCCTCGCCACCGTGGTGCTCGAGCATGAGCGCGCCCACGAACGCCCACGACACGCCGACCTCGATGCCCAGCATCGCCATCGCGGGCGTCCGTGCCCAATCGGTCTCGAGCAGCCCAGTGCCCGCGAACACGACCGCGACGATGGGGCCGAGCAGCAGCAGGAGCGTCCCGCGGCGACGCACCGCCCGGTTGGCCCCCGCGGCGAGCACGAGCGAGGGCACCCCGAGGATGGCGGCGACCCAGAGCATGTCCAGGACCGCGGGCACGTCGAAGAGGAACATGCTCACGACCACGACGACCAGGAAGGCGTGGGCGCACAGCGCCGTCGAGACCCACACCCGCCTCCTGCCGCCCAGGGCCCAGAGGCCCCTCCCGCCGAGCCACGTGAGGAGCGTGCCGAAGACCAGGAGCGGGCCGCCGAAGGCGATGCAGGCCATGGGAGTGTCCGTGCTCGCGCCCATCCCGAAGAAGAACGCGGCGGCCACGAGCAACCCGAATCCCGTGCCGAGCATGGCAGCGAGCGAGAGCGGCCGCGGCCTGCGCCCCGAGCCCAGCCTGATGGGGTTCCAGTAGTAGGCGGGCGGGGGCATCTGGGTCGGGAACATCGCCGCCTGCGGCGGCGCGTCCGCGAGCAGGGGGTGGGTCGGGGGCGGGACCTGGACTACGGGCGCGGGGGACGGGGTCGGCGACCCCGATGGCGCGGGTCGCGCCTCGGGCGCTGGCCGCGGTGGCGCCGCGGGCGCCGGTGGGGTCACGGGAACGGTGGCCGCGACGGGCCCATCGGTCGGGCCGATGGCGGGGGTCGTGACCGGCCGGACGGGATCGGCTGCGGCGTCCCCGGCGAACCCGGGCTCCGCCGGCGCCACCTCGTCCTGGGCCTCCTCCACGGGGTCGGGGGCCGAGGGCGCCTTGAGCATCCGCAGGTCGACCCGGCCCCGCTCGTCGATGGAGGCGAGTGCCGTGAGCATGTCGACCCTGTGGACCTGGATTAGGCCATCGACCGGGAGGTCCCACTCGCCTGTGCCGTCGAGGGCCGTGACCGTGCTCTGGAGCAGGCCGGCCGCGAGAGTGCCGGCGACCTCGCCGCCGCGGTGCGTGAGGAAGTAGGCCTTCACGCGGCGCGGCCGGCCCGAGACGCGGGCGACGCGCGCCTCGACGAGCCCCCAGCCCATGAGCGCGGGCAGCTCGACAGCCACGTGGCCGCGGCTCACGCGGACGGCCGACGCGATTCCCGTCTGCGTGATCGCGGGGGGCCAGTCGCCACGGTCGGGCAGCCCCCAGTACTCGAGGAGGTGGAGCAGTATGCGGTCCTTGACCGTCACTTGCGCCTTCCTCATGTGCGGCGAGACGACCACCCCACCACGGCAGACCAACGGCCGCCGCGTGGCCGGTCCATGGATGAGCGGCGTTCATATCCCTTTCGTCATGGGGGGGTGGCCGCCCGCCGGCCCGAGCGGGGCCGGCCGCCATCCCGATCCCGCATCGCATCACCAGCGGTCGACCCGAATGGGGGTTGGAGGGGCCCGGGCGCCCGGGTTGGAGAGGATCGGTCCCGGGCCCCTCCTTGGGGGGATGATTGAGGGATGTGATCTTGATCTGTCGGCGGGGGGGGCCCTCAGTCCCCCATCACGGCCATCGCGACCGGCGGTAGCTCCATCTCGACGAGGGCGTTGTACATGTCGAACACTCGGCAGCCGCCGAGCGTGACCTCGGCGGGCATCTCCGCCGTGAGCGTGTAGCTGAACGTCACGTCGCTGCCCTTCACGAGGTCGTTGATGTAGAGCCTCACCAGCCCGTCCTCGAACTCGACGTTGTCTACCCTGCCCGAGGCACGGAGGTCGTCGAACTGGAACCGGTCGAACCTCATTCCCACGGGTGCCGTGAGCTCGACCAGGGCCATCTTCACGGACCGGTCCTGGTGGTTCCTGACGCTCGCGTAGGCGGTGATGGCCTCGCCCACGCCGACTCGCGTGCGGTCGTAGGTCAAGTTGAGCTCGAGGGGCTCGTCCTTCTGCGTGGTGCCCCACGGGAGCCACTGCTCCATGAAGACCTGGAACATGGCGAACCCCGCGCCCTGCGCGCGCAGCTCCACCGACGTGACGTTCGCGGTCACGTAGGGGCGCAGGTCGAACAGGAACGTGAGGTCCTTGTTCGAGTCGTCGATTCGCTGCGCCCACCGGCTCACGCCGTCGACGAGCATCTCCACCGTGATGTCGGTGCCCTCCTTGCGCTCGGAGACCGCGTAGATGGTCTGGAAGGCCACGACGGTGTCCTGCGTCGAGAACCAGGTCCCGAACTCGGAGCGGTGGTCGACGAGGAACTTCACCGCGCCCTCGACGTCGGCCAGGTACCTGTCGGACCCGTAGAGGGCCTGCGCGGCGTAGCCCGTGGTCTCGATGACGAAGCCGGGGTTGCTGTCCCACATCCCGCGGGGCGACCAGTCCGCGAACGCGTCGTTGGAGATCATGTTCGTGGGCGAGCCCCAGAACGTGGTGCCGTTGTCCTCGGTGCGCAGCCCGTGCAACCGGTCCGCGATGCGCGTCGCCAGCGGGGAACCGCCCTCGCCGCCGTCCGCGAGCAGCTTGAGCCCGAGGGCGAGCACGTAGGGGTCCTCCCAGTTGGCCGAGTCCTCGACCTGTCCCTCGACGTAGTCGATCGCGTCCCTTATGACCGGGTCGGAGGCGGGGATGCCCGAGTAGACGAGCGCGTGGGCGACGTATGCCGTCGTCGCCGTGGCCTTGGACCGCAGCTTGGGGTTGTTGTACTCGTAGATGCCCCACTCGGGGAACACGAAGCTGCCGTCGGACTTCTGCTGGGACATGAGCCACTCCTGCATGTCCGAGATGATGCTGGGGTCGACGTCGAAGCCCGCGAGGCGGGCGTCCTTGAACGTGATGACGCCCCAGGCCGTCAGCCAGGGGTGCACGTCCTGGTCGCCGGGGAACCACACGATGCCGCGCCCCTTGCCGTTGTTGGCCTTGAGCAGGTACTGCAGCTCGTGCGCGATGCCCTGGGTGACGATGGCCTCCAGCTGCATGAGCTTGGCCTCGTCGAGACCGCCCTCGCGGACGGTCCTGAAGGCCAGCACGTCGATGCTGAGCGTGGACAGTGACTGCTCGCCGCAGCCCGAGACGTAGTGGATGAACCCGTCCGCGCCCTCGATTACCGCGGCCTCCACGCCGCCCTGGAGCTTGGCCCAGGCGTTCATGGAGCCCTCGATGAGCTGGGGCAGGATGGTCAAGTTGTGGGAGGTCACGTTGCCGGGGCTCAGGCGGCCCTGGAACATGTCCGTGACGCGCTCGCCCGCGGGCTTGACGCGCATCGGGCGCACGACGTTGTCGGTGAACGTCGGGCTCGAGCCCGAGACCCTGAGCTCGTGGATGCCGACCCTGGTGAGCTCGATGGTGAACTCGACGCCGCGCACATCGCTGGCGTTGAGCGAGACCGTCGCGGTCCTCGGGCCGACGACCGTGAACCAGTCGGCGGTGTCGAGCCGCACGGTGACGTCGGCGGGCCCGTCGTCGTAGTTGTAGACCTGGACCTTGAGGGGGAAGGTGTCGCCCAGGTAGGCCTTGGCGGGCATGTCGGGCTCGACGAAGAACCGCTGGAAGACCGTGACGTTGCGGTGCGCCACGCCCACGAGCGCGCCCCTCGAGGAGGCGATGACCGAAACGTCCCAGGAGGTGATGGAGTCGGGCGCCTTGAGCGGGATGTCCACAACCCCCGATTCGTCGGTGGGCAGCACGGGCAACCACGCCCACGTCTCGGGGAAGTACTGGCGCGTGATGGAGGGGTCGGTCGGGATCGTGTAGCCGCCCGGGCCGCCCGAGCCGGTGCCCTGGGTCTCCCTGTCGCCCTTGAAGGCGTCCTCCCACGCGTTCCCGCCGCCTAAGGCCATCGGGGGAGCCGGGC
>Ga0315276_10006938_pt1 | contig 10459 bp, 8 predicted proteins | sample YL17G05_0_MG_FD_204542 | JGI IMG/M metagenome (GOLD analysis project Ga0315276, IMG submission 204542) | Sediment microbial communities from Yellowstone Lake, YNP, Wyoming, USA - YL17G05_0 | ecosystem: Environmental > Aquatic > Freshwater > Lake > Sediment | place: USA: Wyoming | collected... | reverse complement strand
AATCACGCTCGTCGCCGTCGCGTTCGTGTCGGCGTGCGTGGCCGTGGCGCCCGTCGTACAGGGCAAGGTCGTGGCCGTCGAGCAGGGCGGGGGCAGGCTGCGGGTCCAGAACGAAGAGGCACCCGATAGCGCACCCCTGGTGCTCGATATCACGACCGCGGAGATGGGCGCCACGCCGCGAGCCGGCGACCTGGTGCGCATCGTCTATCGCGCCACGGCCTCCTCGAATCAGGCATTGCGTGTGATGAATCTCACTCGGCATCAGGCCGAGAAGTAGCGGCCGAGCGGCGCCTGCGGACAACCTCGGGCGCCGTCTGTGCTACTCGAACATGACGCGCGTGCCGTAGCGGACGTCGACCACACCGTCAACCGCCCGTGCGCGACTGTTGACGTGCCGGACGAGTATCGGATCGGCGATCTTGCCTTCGATCTCCACGTGGCCCGCCCTGGCCCGGACGTCGACTTCCGCGTGGGCCGTCTCGGGGTCCGCGGCCAGCGTCGCGGCCACCCGACTGGCGAGCAGCAGGTCCGCCATCGCCTGGCGGCTGGCCTCGTCGGCCTGGAAGACCGGTCGCGAGTCGAGGCTGACCACCGACTGGCAGGCGCCTTCGATGTCGACGTGTTCGAGATTGACCGTGAGGTCGTACAGACGTGGATCCTGCCAGTCCGCTCCGTAGAGGAGCCCCGTCCACTTCGCCCGCTCCCGATCCACCCGCTCGATGTACGCGACGGGATCCTGGCCCTCGAGATCGTTCCGTTCGCGAAGCTTGGCGATCCGGAACGCCATCGGGGCGATCAGCCGAACTCGAATGACGTGGCGGATGCCGGGAAGGAGAAAATGTCCTGCATGGCCGTGGTAGACCATGTTGTCGTGGGCAGCCCGCTCACACAGGGCGACGCGGACAAACGTCAGGTACCGTCGGCGATCGTGGACGAATCGCCCAAGGAGCCCAGGGCTCGTTTCGAGCGCTTCGACCAACCGAGTTTCCGACACGCCGTACGTCTGTGCGGCTTCCGCGACAATCTCACGGCTGACCAGGCTGTAGCGCAACTGACGATGGAGGCACGTGGCCAGCTCCGTGCCCCCACTGTACGTGCCACGCGAGATGGCGATGATGGACATTCGTGGTCTCCTGTCGGGAGCATTCGCCGTAGAATTCGAAGGCCTGAGGCGATACGTTCGGCGACACACGCGCCTGGCCGAGAAAGGTAACACACATGGGATCGCACGACGAGGCTGCAAACGCGAATACGTCCGAGCCGGTGGCCCAGCGGACCGGTGCGCCGACACCAGCCGGCGAGTCCCTGACGGCGTTGGACCTCGCATTGTTGCACCGGCCGAGTTTTACCATCCGCAAGAAGATTGCGCTCAGTTTCCTGTTGTGTTTCTTCGTGATTGGAGCGGTGACGCTCGCCTCGATCGTGGCGTTGAGCCGAATCGAGCAGAAACTCCATTTCCTCGAGGTGGCCGACAGCTACACGAACCAGATCCAGCAGGCTCGCCGGTTCGAGAAGAACCACTTCCTGTACGGGACCGGACTCGATACCGCTCGTGAGTACGCCCGCGAGGCGCAGACCACGCTGGGCGGCGCCTCGGTGGAGTTCGCCCGCATCGTCGGCCAGGCTCCCACCGACGAAATGCGCCGCCACCTGGAGCGCTACGAACAGTTGCTGAGCCGGCTGGCGGCCGATCCGGGCGGCGGCCCCGCCACCCAGCGCGGCGCGCTCGAGACCGAAATCCGCGAACACGGGGCGCAAATGGTGGCGGCGGCGTTGCGCGTGGCCGAGGCCGAACGGCAAAGCGTGCAGTCCATGCTCCGCCTGTCCCGACAGATGCCCATGGGCGCGCTGCTGGTGCTGCTGTTGCTGATCTTGTACATCACCAACTTCCTGGCGCGCCAGCTCCTGGCTCCGCTCGGACGGATGGTCAACGCCGCCGAGCGCGTGGCCAAGGGCGACTTCACGCCCCTTCGGCCCGCGAGGCGCTACCGGGACGAGTTCACCGGGCTCGCGCTCGCGATCAATCACATGATGCAGGAGCTGAACCGTCGGCAGGATGCCCTGGTCGAGGCGCAGAAACTCCGGGCGGTCGGCACCCTTACCGCTGGGATTGCTCACGAACTCAACAACCCGATCAACAACATCTCGCTGACCGCAGAGGCGATGCTCGAAGACGCCGAGACGCTCACCAGCGAGCAGCGGCTCGAACTGTGCCACGACCTGCTGACCCAGGCCGAGCGTGCCCAGGGCATCGTCAAGAACCTCCTGGACTTCTCCCGGCAGCGCGACGTCCATGTCGAGCCCCTGGATCTGGGCGCGCTCCTGCGATCGACCGAGAAACTCGCCGGCAATCAGATCAAGCTCGCGGGCGCCCGGCTCGAACTCGATGTTCCCGACGATGTCCCGGCGGTCAGGGGTGATGGTCAGCAGTTGGCCCAAGTGTTCGTCAACCTCTACCTGAACGCCCTCGATGCCGCAGCCTCCGGGGGCCTGATTCGCGTGTCGGTCCGGCGCCCGGCCCGGGAGCCGGGATTCGTCCAGGTCGACGTGAGCGACAACGGAAAGGGTATCGCGCCCGACGTCCTGCCGTTCATCTTCGATCCGTTCTTTACCAGCGGCAAGGCGAAGGGCACGGGCCTGGGCCTGTCGGTCAGTCACGGAATCGTGGCCAAACACGGCGGCGACATTCATGTCACCAGCAGCCCCGGCACCGGCACCACGTTCAGCGTGCGGCTGCCCGTCGTTGGTTCGTCCGAGATGTGTGAACCAGCCGTACCCGTGCCCCCAGCCGTACCGACCGAGTGACCCGGGCGCGTCCTCCTCCGGCGGCTGCCCGGATGTCGCGACGCGAACGCCTCGTAGTCTCCGCCAGGTCGCCGACAACCGCGTCCACCATGCCAAACGTCCCAAGGTGCGGGGCGTGGCTGTCCTGCAGTTCGTTGAGATCCTGGATGAAGTCGAGACTGATTGCGGGGGAAGACCAGTTCTCCCCCAGGCTTGTTCCGACGGGTTCGCGTTAGCCACCTGAACATAGGTCCGTGCGAAGGCCGACGGCACCGATCCGTCTCACGTCGGCCGCGTCGCGGCAATCCGCTCGGCGGCGCGGGCAATCACGGCCCGGAGGTCGTCCAACTTGAAGGGCTTCGCGATGAAGTCGAAGGCGCCGAGCGTCAGCGCCTCGCGCGCCACGTCGACCGTGGCGTAGCCCGTGATCATGATCACGAGCGTGCGCGGCGAGCGCGCCTGCGCGTGGCGAAGCACTCCCAGGCCGTCGAGGCCCTCCATGCGGATGTCCGTGACGACGATGTCATAGTCTCGTTCGTCGATCAGCCGGATCGCCTCGGCGCCCGTCTCGACCACGTCGACGGCGTAGCCTGATTTCTCCAGCGCTGGCCTGAGCCGCTTGCCGACGATGGGCTCGTCGTCGAGGACCAGGATATTCAGTTTCGGCATGCCGTCCTTTCATGGGGGCAATGAGGCTACTCCGGGTTGAAGCGTCCCTCCAGGAACGCGTCAGCATAACGCGTCACCGTGTCTTCGTCGTCCATGAGGGTGTCGATCTGGCGCGTGAACCCGACGAGTCGGCCGATGATTCTGAGACGCTCCTCGGTGGCTGTCCGCGGCAGCTTCCCCAGGCGTGCCACGATCAGATCTTGACTCTGGCGGGTGGCGAATCCGAGGCGGTCCATGATCTCCCTGACCATGGACGCGCGGCGTGTCCGGCGTTCGGCGTCCGCCGCCCCGCCGAGGAAACGGAAGTAGATGTAGTTTTCCTCTCGGTTGTCGCTCACGAAGGCGTCGATCATGGTGTAGTGATACCCGAGATTGAGGCTCAGGTTGACGTAGCTCTCCGACACCACGGCGAGATTACGGCCCGCAGTCTCGCTGGCCGCCCGCGACATGGCGCTCGAGAAGAACGTCGACAGGTCGACCCGAACCGGGCGGGTGCTCCACACCCCCGGGGTCGTGAGTCCGGCCCAGACCGCGAGCATGGGCACCGAGCGGATCGCCTGCGGCGTCACCGTCGACCGCGACAGACTGCCACCCACGGCGGTGTCGAGCCCGCCGCCGACGTCGATGATCGAGAGCCCGATCGGCAGATCCGAGACCAGCCGCCTCGCCGTCTCGATGCCCGACACGCGCCCCGAGGCCTGCAGGTCGATCAGCTCGTCGACGGCCTTCTCATGTGAGAACCGGATGACGTCGTGAATGGTCCTGCAGCGATCGGCCCGGAAATTGTCTCCCTGGTGGTCGATGAGATTCAACGGCGTGATCCGCCGAAGCAGCCGGCGCAGCAAACGGTATTCCCGGGTGTCCTCGAGCCCGCTCTCGGTCTCGAGCTGATAGGTGAGGAGGGGATCGACGCGGCCGGCATAGACGGCATTCTCGTCCGCGTCAACGGTGACCACCTGGCCGTCGGTCAGGACGATTGACGCCGTGGCGCAGTCCACGAGCGTCGGCACCCGGAATTCGCGGGCCAGCGCCGCCATGTGTCCCGTCGGCGCACCGATGTCCGTGACGATGGCGGCGCACTTTGCCATGGCGCGGACGAAGCGCGGCGAGGCCCGGCGCGAGACCAGTACCCCCCCGGCGGGAAAGGCGGCGAGGTCGGTCTCTTCGGTGACATGGACGACGGGTCCCGATGCGACGCCCCGGCAGGCCACGTGCCCTCGCCCGCGCAACAGCACCGGATAGCGGTCGAGCACCTCGGACAGGTCGCGCGGCTCCCCGGCCGGCACACTGATCCTCAGCCGGCGCGCCTGAATCAGATACAACGTGCCATCGTCGTCTCGAGCCCATTCGATGTCCTGGGGCTGCTTGAAGTAGCGCTCGATGCGCAGCGCCATTTCGCAGAGTTCCCGGACCTCGTCGGGCGTCAGCGCGGGCTCGGCGGGCGCCGGGTCGGCCGAACTCGTTTCCGCCCTGCCGTCCGGCTGGCCGACTCCGACGTCGGACGACGCCGCGAGCCGGTGACTCAGCACATCGTGCGGGGGCTGGCGTGACACGGTGTAGTGCGCCATGCTCTCTTCGCCCTGCACGGCGCGATTCGCCAGGCCGCAGGTGGCGCCAATCAGCAGTTCTCCCGATGCCGGCCGGTTCGGGTCGACGGTGTAGAGCACGCCACTGGTTGTCGCCCGCACCATCCGCATGCAGGCCACCGCCATGAGCCCGCCTGGTGCCAGGCCAGAGGACTTGCGGCAGGCGACGGCATGGGGGGAGTACAGGCTGGCCAACACCCGGCGATAGGCATCGGGGACATCGGCTGGTGTCGCCTGGAGGACGGTCTCGTACTGACCGGTAAAACTCAGATCCTGATCTTCCCCCAGGGCGCTCGAACGCACGGCGAGATACAGGTCGCTCGCCGGCCCGAGCTTCGCCACGGCCTTCCGAATAGCCGTGCTCAGCTCGTGAGGGATCTTCGCGTGACCGAGACGCGTTGCGACGTCGTGCAGGGCGTGCTCTTCACCTCGATCGAAGCGCACGAGCGCGTCCTCGATCGCCGCGGCGAGGTGGTTTGCCTCGATGACGCGGAGGAACGCCCACGTGGTGACCGTGAACCCGTCGGGGATCCGCGCCTGGAGCCGACTGTGCAGTTCGCCCAGGTGGGCGCTCTTGCCCCCGACGAGGTTCACCAGGCTTTCGTCAATCTGCTCGAACGGGATGCAGAACTCGCCCTTCGAGACGAGGGGCTGTCCGATGATGTCACCGTGGACCTCGTCCTTCAGATGATCGACGACGGCATAGAGCGCCGTGTACTTCTGATCCGTGAGACTGTTCAGGTCTGTGACGATCTTGCCGACTAGATCGAACACCCGATGGACCGATGTCTCGATGTAGGCGCGGTCGAACACGAACTCGCCGCCTTGCTTCTCGGCGAGATCCGCGAACAACTGCAACATCTTCGTGTTGTTGTCGAGGATGCTGCGGAACCGGGCAAAGAGCAGCTTGAAAGGGGTCGTGGGGCGCCAGCCGAATCGGAGCCACTTGCCGATGTGCGCCATGACGCGGGTTCCTCAGGACGCGAACTCAGTGCCCTGCTGTCCCCCTCTTGAAGAGGAGACCCATGACGAGTCCGACGCTCAGGGCGACGACGACGGCGACGATGCCGTACGTGAGGCTGCGTTCGAAGGCCAGGTGGGCAATCAGGCGCGGAAGCCCCACGTAGGCCACCTCGAGCGCCTTGGTTTCCTCGCGGATGACGGTCAGGTTGCGCACATGCCGGACGACGACTTGGTAGGTGCCGACCGGTGCCGCGGTCGGCCAGGGGATCGCGGCCTCGAAGGACGGCTCGCGCGACGACCCTTGGACCCGGACGGCCTCCTCGAACATGCCCACGAGACCCTGTCCACGTTTGAGCGTCAGGTACTCGGCCAGAACCGTGTTGCGTTCAAGGTCAGCCGGCCGGACCGTGGCACGATGCGCCAGGGCATCGAGGTCGACGAGGTGCTCGTCAATCGCCGTCCGGGAGAGCAGCTTCGACACTGGCCTGCCGCTCGCGATGAGGTGCAGGATGGGCACGTCGCTAATCGTCACCTTGCCGACCGTCGCCCAGAACGGCCCTATCCGACCCTTCCGGTTGTACGCCTCCTCGACGGTCCGGCCGGTGATGATCACGATCACGTCGGAGCCAGGCTCCAGGGGGCCGGTGACCTGAATCGTGCCGCCCCGGAACAAGCTCCCGATGGTCACGCGCTCCGGCTCGACGCGGATCGGCGCAGACAGATCGGCCCGTGCGGCAGTGCCCGCCTGGACAAGTGTGGCCAGCGCCACACACGCGATGACGTCCGCAAACCGTGCGACCTTGAGCATCGTCGGTCCCGATCAGTGCCCGCCGGCCAGCGACAGCCGGACGGCCGGCGTTGCCACGAGCCCGTAGATCATCTTCACGCACACCGCCAGGACGATGACGGACAGGATGACCCGCAGTTGTTCACCGCGCAGCCGTCTCGCGACACGGGCCCCGAACTGCGCCCCGATCGTCGAGCCGAGCGCCAGGACCAGCGCCAGCACGAGGTCGACCGTGTGGTTGACGACGGCCTGCATGAGCGTCACGCCGCTCGATGTGAAGACAATCTGGAACAGGTCCGTGCCGACCGCCACGTGCATGGGCATCCGCAGCAGATACACCATGGCGGGAATCATGATAAATCCGCCGCCGACGCCCATGATGGCCGCGAGGATGCCGACCAGCATACACAGGGCAAACGGCACGAACACCGAGTGGCGGATCCCTGACTTCGCAAAGTCGGTCTGGAAGGGGAGCGACGCCAGCAACCGCGCGAAGCGCGAGGGTCCCCTTTTCGGCACCTGGCGCGGCCGCGTCCGCCTGATCGCCCGCTGGCTCTCCATGAACATGTAGGAGCCGATTGAAGCCAGGACGACCACATAGGTCAGGCCGATCAGGAATTCGGCGTTGCCCATCTGGCGTACGATCTTGATGATCTGCACGCCGATGGCACCGCCGACGATCCCGCCCACGAGCATCAGGCCCCCGAGCTTGTAGTCGACGTTGCCCATCCTCGCGTGTGCGAAGCTCCCCGAGGCCGAGGCAGCGGCGATCTGGCACGAATCGGAGGCGGCGGCCACGGTCGCCGGTATGCCGACCATCATGAGGAGGGGCGTCATGAGGAATCCGCCCCCCACACCGAACATCCCCGACAAGAACCCGACGAGCGATCCGAGACCAAGCGGCACAAGAATATTAATGGCGTTTCCCGCAATCGGGAGAAACAAGAACATGACGTCCTCCCTCGACCGCACGAAGGCTACGCGCCTTCTGCGCGCGAGTCAAGCGGCAGGCGCTCACGGCATGCGCTCACGATTCGTCTCGGGAAGACCTCCACTCGCACAGCATCTACGTCGCGATCCAACCGCGCTGACCCGGCGGCTGGTGCTTCCTGCGGACGAACGCCAGTGGTACACTCGCCAGCATCATGATCACCGACGCTCCCGATTCACCTGCGGACGCGCATCGCCGGGCAGGACCCGACTCGACCAGCTTCGACACGGCGATGGCGCACTTGTATCGCGGCGAGATGCACCGCATGACCACCTGGCGCCAGCGCCTCGACATCACCACGAACTGGGCGATGGTCATGGCGCTGGGCATGACGACCTTCTCGCTCGGATCGGAACGCACGCCGCCCTACATCCTCCTGCTCGGGCTGGCGGCGGTGGCGATGTGCCTGGCGATTGAGGCGCGCCGGTACCAGTCGCTGCACCACAGCTTGTGGCGGTTGCGTGTGCTCGAGCAGCACTACTTCGTCGGTCTGCTTCGCGCCGCGCCCGGCGCGGACCGATTGTGGCGTGATCGTCTGGCGGCCGAACTCGCCGCACCCTCACCCCGAGTGGGGCTGCTCTTGGCGGCGCGGTTCCGCCTGCGGCGCAACTACCTGATGCTGTCCTATTTCATCACGGCGGCGTGGCTGACCAAGGTCTTCATCCATCCTGCCAGCCCGAGGACCTTCGACGAGTACTACCGGCGGCTGGCCGTCGGCGATCTGGTGCCGAGCTGGTTTGTGGCCGCCTCGGCCGGGGCCTTTATCCTGGTCTCGACGATTCTCGCCGTGACGTCGCCAAGCGAGGAAGAGGTCGAGCGCCGCACGACGACGTCCGCCTGAGCGCCGCTTCGCGTCCAGATTTCGACGGCGCATCACAATTCCGACTGCATTCGTGGGCCTTGGCGGCCCCGCGCGGCCTCCTCGACGGGTTCGATGGAGGAGGCTGGCCGCATTCTCGACTAATCCTATCGAGCATATGGGATAACTTGTAAGTATAAGCAAATGCTTGACATAGCGTCGCTCACGCCGTAACGTCGCACTCGTATTCACGGGGGCGCCCCCGCCCCTGGCGACACGCAGCGGTCCGACCGTCCCGAGCGCCAAGACGCGTCCTCTCGTTCTCGGATCCTGTACGGCTCGTACTCATCTAGGAGGTAGCGGAATGCCAAGTTACGTGAACCCCGACAAGTGTGACGGGTGCAAGGCGCTGGACAAGACCGCCTGCCAGCACATTTGCCCCAACGACCTCATGCTCCTCAACAAGGAGACCATGAAGGCGTACAACCGCGATGTGTCGATGTGCTGGGAGTGCTACAACTGCGTCAAGATCTGCCCGACGCAGGCCGTCGAGGTTCGGGGCTACGCGGACTTCGTGCCCCTGGGTGCCACGGTGACGCCGCTGCGGTCGACGGACTCGATCATGTGGACCATCAAGTTCCGCAACGGCATGGTGAAGCGCTTCAAGTTCCCCATCCGCACCACCGCCGAAGGCAAGGCCGTGCCCGACGGCGGTTTCGAGACCAAGGCGGACCTGAACAGTCACGTGCTGTACACCGAGCCGGCGTCGACCGGCCTTCCGGAAGTGTACACCCTGAAGCAGTAGGGCATGGGGAGACTACAGATGGCGAATTTTGAAACGGTTGTCGTCGAGACTGATCTCTTGATCCTCGGGGGCGGCATGGCCGCGTGCGGGGCTGCGGTGGAAGCCGCGTACTGGGCCAAGCAGAACGGCCTGAAGGTGACCCTGGTGGACAAGGCCGCCGTGGATCGCTCCGGGGCGGTGGCGATGGGCCTGTCGGCCATCAACCAGTACGTCGGGTTGAAGGATGGCAAGAACTCGGTCAAGGACTACGTCGACTACGTGCGCAACGACCTGATGGGCGTGACGCGCGAAGACCTGGTGGCCAACATCGCCCGCCACGTCGACTCGACCGTCCACCTGTTCGAGAAGTGGGGCCTGCCGATCTGGACCGACGAGAAGGGCGGGTACGTCCACGAAGGCCGTTGGCAGCTCATGATCAACGGCGAGTCTTACAAGGTGGTCGTGGCCGAGGCGGCCAAGAACGCGTTGTTGCAGACCGGCGTCGGCGAGATCTTCGAGCGCGTGTTCATCGTCGGCCCGCTGATGGACGGCGACCGGTGCGCCGGGGCCGTGGGCTTCTCGGTGCGCGATGACAAGTTCTACGTGTTCAAGGCGAAAGCCACCCTGGTGATGATGGGCGGCGCGGTCCATGTCTTCAAGCCCAGGAGTTCGGGCGAGGGCCTGGGTCGTGCATGGTATCCGCCCTGGAACTCCGGTTCCTCGGCCTACTTCACGCTGAAGGCCGGCGCCGAGATGACGTGCCAGGAAGTGCGCTTCATTCCGGTGCGCTTCAAGGACGCCTACGGCCCGGTCGGCGCGTGGTTCCTGCTCTTCAAGTCGCGGGCGACCAATGCCATGGGCGGCGAGTACATGGTCGAGCGCAAGTCCGAGCTCGAGAAGTGGGGACCCTACGGCCGCGTGAAGCCGATCCCCGCCAACCTGCGCAACTACCTCGGGATGCTCGACGTGCTGGAGGGCAAGGGCCCGATCTTCATGCGAACCGAAGAGGCCATGCAGAAGATCGCCGACACCCTCAAGGACGACCCGAAGGCCTACAAGAAGAAGATGAAGGAGCTGGAGACCGAGGCGTGGGAAG
>Ga0315276_10006936_pt1 | contig 10461 bp, 6 predicted proteins | sample YL17G05_0_MG_FD_204542 | JGI IMG/M metagenome (GOLD analysis project Ga0315276, IMG submission 204542) | Sediment microbial communities from Yellowstone Lake, YNP, Wyoming, USA - YL17G05_0 | ecosystem: Environmental > Aquatic > Freshwater > Lake > Sediment | place: USA: Wyoming | collected... | reverse complement strand
GAGCTCGTAGTGGGCGTCGACGTGCACCGGGTCCTCGCGCACGACGTTTTGGAGCGTCTCCTCGGCGCGGCGGATCCAGTTCGGGTTCTTGGCGTACGCCCTGGCAAGCAGGATGCGGCCCCGGTGCTGGTGGCGCCGTGGCTCCATCCGCGGCACCGTGGCCTCGAGGACCTGGATGGCGTCCCAGTAACGCTCCTGGGCGAGGAGGAGCTGCGCCTTGTAGAGCGTGTCCTCCGGGGCGAAGTACAACTCGGGTGCTGGGCGTGCGGCCGCTCCGGCCGGGCTCGCCAGCGAAGGGCTGCCCTCCCCGGGCCGGTGAACGACACCGAAGCGGGCCTCGTAGGAGGCGCGGCTCCTCGCGTCGCCCAGCACCTCCCATGCCTCGCCCACACGGATGAAGATCGCCTCGAGGATGTCGTGCAGGTCCTCGATGCGCGGGTCGCGATGGACGTCCGGGTGGTAGCGCTTGGCGAGCTTCGTGTAGGCGCGCTTCACTTCGGCGTCGCTGCAGCCAGGTTCCACGCCGAGTACCTCGAAGTGGTTCTTCACCGGCAGGGACTGGAAGATCTCGAGGACCTCCTTCCGGCGCTCGAGAACCTCAGGGTCGAAATCCGCTGTCGCAGGGCGAGCCGTGGCGTCCTGCGGCGGCGACGCCTCTTCGGTCTCGAGGAGTTGGGCCTGCGGGAACGCCTCGGCCGGGGTGACGGGCTCGGGTGCACTCGCGGCCTCCGCGGGCTTGGCGACCGGCTCGGCGGGCTGGGCGACCGGCGAGGGCGCTTCGGTCTCGGGGTGGGGTGCTAGATGCGGGGCGGGGGCCGCGCGGTAATCGACCCGGCCGGTGAGGACCAGGCCCAGGAGCGTGCGCTCGGTCTCCTCGGGGTCGAGCGGGACGAGCTGAAGGACCTGGCGTGCCGACGTCGCCCCGTCGATGCGCGAGAGCAGGTAGCCCTCGGTCAGCGTGAGCGTGCGTTCCTCGGCCAGGGCCGCGGTGGCCACGAGGCGCTGGTCGAGGTCCCCGAGGGCGGCGCGCACGGTCTCCGGGTCGCGGATCTGGCGCACCGCCTCGAGAATGAGAGGCTCCGTCGCTCCGGCGGTCTCGGCCACGTCGGTCGCCGCGCCGGCGCCCTCCTCGAAGGTGGCCGCCAGCGACCTGTCCGCGAGCGTCTCCAGCAGGCGCCCGCGGAGATTGCGTGAGGGCGGGGCGGCGTCCGGCGCCGGCCGCGAGCGGATCCCGATCTCGGCCAGGACGCGGTCCAGCCGCATGCGGGCCGAGTCGTCGGGGCGCGGCAGCCGGGGCTCAGGCACGGGCGGGGCGAGGGACAACGGACCCAGGCCGACGATCTGGCCGTCGCGCAGCAGGATGCGCAGCGCGGTTTCGGCCGGGCCGATCGAGAGCACGCCGCTTCGCCGCTCCCGGTAGAGACGGGCCAGGAGAGGGAGTGGCTCCGACGGATCGTGGGCGTCGTCCATGGTCGCTGACCGCTCGGGAAACGAGGGTAGTATACCGCGCCGCCTTGACGGGCGCGCCGGGCGAGGGCCAAACTGCCGGCGCGTGGCCCAGGTCCTCCTCATCGACGACGACCCCCTCATCGGGAAGACCCTCGTCGACCTGCTGAGCCTGCACGGCTACGCCGCGACCCGCGCCGAGTCGGCGGAGCGGGGGCTCGAGATGCTGGCCGGCGGGGGCCTCGACCTCGTGCTCCTCGACATCCGGCTGCCCGGGATGAGCGGTTTCGAGGCGTGCGCGCGCATCCGGGAGGTCCACGGCCCCTACCTCCCCGTGATCATGATGACCGCGTTCGGGGACCCGGTGGCGGTGCGGCGCGGCTACGAGTCCGGGGCGGACGACTTCCTGCACAAGCCGATCGACACGCCCGCGCTCATCCTGAAGGTCCGGGCTTTCCTGCGCCTCAAGTCCACCCACGACGAGCTCGCGCGCAGCCGCGAGGAGGCGCAGGCGCGCGCGCGCGACCTCTCGCGGCTGCACGAGATCGGCCGCGACTGGTCGCTCATCGCCGAGCCCGCCGAGTTCAACCGCATGTTGACCCAGAGGCTGGCCGGCCTCATCGGGGCGCCCGTGGTCGGCATCGCGCTGCAGGACCCCCACTCGCGCACGATGGAGGCGGCGCTTCCCGTGCACGGGCTCTCCGACCAGCGGGCGCGGGCGTTCCGCTACGTGCCCCGGCCGGAGTACCGGAGCCTCTGGAGCCCGCGCAGCGGCCGCCCGTACGTGAGCAACCAGCCCGGGCTCGACCCGCGCCTCGCCCAGGAGATCGGGCTGATGGCGGAGGCGCAGTCGGTGGTGCTCGTCCCCCTGCTCGCCGAGGGCGAGCTCATCGGGCTGCTCGGGGCGGCGGACAAGCCAGGCGGGTTCACCGACGGCGACGTGCAGATCCTCTCCACCTTCGCCGGCCCCGTCGCCACGTTCCTCCGCAGCCGGCAGAGCTTCGATCGCCAGCGGCGGCAGGCCGCGCGTTTCGAGCGCCTGGCCGCTCTCGTGGGCGACATGGCGGCAGTGTCGGACCGCGCGAAGCTCCTCGACCTGACGGTCAGGCGCGTGCAGAGGGACCTCGGCTACGAGCGGGTCGCGTTCCACGCCCCGGGCGCGGACGGGACGCTCGCCGCCGAGAGCGAGGCCGGGTCGGCCCAGGCGCCGCCGGACCCGGAAGCGCTGCGCTGGGCGCTGCGCCTCGCCTCGCCCCTGGAGGCCTCGCGCAGCGAGACCTCGACCGAGCTCGCGGTCCCGGTGCGCGCCGGCGAGCACGCGCTCGGCGTGCTCACCGTCTCGAGGGGCCGCCCCGGGGCCTTCGACGAGGAGGAGACGAGCCTCCTCTCCACCCTGGGCGGCCAGCTCGCCCTGGCGCTGCGCCGCGCCGAGAGCGAGGCGGCGACCGAGCACCTCGCCCGCCAGATGGCGACGCTGTACGACCTGGGGCTCGAGACCGCGGCCCTGCAGGACCTGCAGGCGCTCTTCGCCCGCGCTACCGAGGAGGCGGGCCGCCTGATCAAGGCCGACCACAGCTCGGTGTTCCGCTTCGACGATCGCGAGGAGGTGCTGCGCCTCTTCGCGGTGTGGGGCCGCGAGCCGGCCGCGCCCCCGCAGCCCGGGCCCACGTTCCGCCTCGGCGAGGGCATCGCCGGCCGCGTGGCCCGCGACCTGCTGCCGGTGCTCGTGAACGAGGCGGAGGGGCACGAGGACTTCGTGCCGCGGGACAATCCGGTGGCGAGGATCCTGTGCGTGCCCCTCACCCACTTCGATCGCGAGCGGGGCGCCACCGTGCTCTACGGCGTCCTCAACGCGACGCGCCATCCCGGGTCCCTCCCCTTCACGAACGACGACCTCGAGTACCTCACGCGCTTCGCCGGCCAGCTCTCGATCGCGGTGGCGAACTCGGTGGCCTTCGCCGCGGAGCGCGAGCGCCGCGAGCAGCTCGCGCTCGTCAACGCCGTGCTGCGCGAGTCGGCGGCGATGCTGTCCCGGGATCGCATCCTCGAAGCCGCGGTGCGGAGGATCCAGGAAGCCTTCCGCCCCTGCCTGGTCGCGATGCTGGTGCCGGCGGAGGCCTTCTTCCGCGTGGCGGCGGCGGCGGGCCGGGCCCCGCGCGAGGAGGGCTGGGCCGGCGGCGCCCTCGGGGACGGGCCGGCAGGGCTCGCGCGGCGCGAGCGCCGCACGGTCGTGGCGGGGGAGGGCGAGGCGGGCTTCTCCCCGCAGGCGGCGGGGGCGCGCAGCGCCCTCGCGGTGCCCATCGTCTCCGGGGAGGAGGTGGCGGCGGTGCTGTACGTCGAGGGCGACCGTCCGGGGGCCTTCGACCGCGGCCAGGTGATCACCCTGGAGACGCTCGCCGACGGGATCGGCATCCTGCTGCGAACCGCCGAGCTCTACGAGACCCTGGAGGACACGAACGCCCGGCTCGTGGAGCTCGACCGCACGAAGAGCGAGCTCGTCAACGTCGTGGCCCACGACTTCCGGGCGCCCCTGGCCGCGATCCTGGGCTGGGCGGAGCTGCTCGAGGCCGGGGCCGACGCGCCCCTCGAGGAGCGGAGGGCCCGCGCGCGGTCCATCGTGGGGGCCGCCACGCGGATGGCCGGGCTCATGGACCGCACGCTCGACACGACACGGCTCGAGACCGGCCAGTTCGCCTTCGACTTCCGCCTGGTGGACCTCTCCGCGCGCCTGCGCGAGGCCGCTGCGCACTTCCCGTCCGACCCGGCTCACCCCGTCGTACTCGACGTCCCCGACGAGCCCCTGCCTTGCTGGGCGGACGGCGAGCGGGTCGCGGAGGTGGTGGAGAACCTCCTTTCCAACGCCGTCAAGTATTCCCCGGACGGGGGAGAGGTCCGCCTCGGCGTTCGCCGCGAGCGGGACACGGCCGTGGTGAGCGTCAGCGACCACGGCATCGGCATCGCCCCCGAGGACCTGGGGCGCCTCTTCCGCCCCTTCTCGCGGCTGCACGACCGCAAGCTGAAGGGGATCGAGGGCTTCGGGCTCGGCCTCTCCATCTGCGAGCGCTTCGTCCGCGCGCACGGAGGCCGCTTCGACGTGCGCAGCGCTCCCGGCGAGGGCTCGACCTTCAGCTTCACTCTGCCGATCTTCGGGGCCGCGGCCCAGGCCCGCCCGCCGCTGGTGGTCGTGGCGGCGCCCGACGCCGGCACCCGGCGCGAGGTCCGGCGCGTGGCGGAGGACCTCGGCTTCGCGGTCCACGAGGCCTCGGACGGCGTCGAGGCCGTCGAGTCGGCGGCGCGCCTCCGGCCGGCCGTGGTCGTGCTCGACCGGATCCTGCCCCGCCTGCGCGCGGAGGAGGTCGCCGAGCGCCTGCGGGCCCTGCCCGCCACGCGCGCGGTGCCCCTCGTCCTTCTCGCGTCGGGGGAGGACCTCGGGCCGCGGGCCTCGCTGTTCCGCGAGTGCTTGTCGCGGCCCGTCGATCGTAAGATGCTGGCGGCGGCGCTCGAGCGTCTCGGCGCGCCGGTTCACTGAGGTCTCTCTCTTGCGCGAGGTTCTCGAAGCGGCCCTGCGGGCCGAGGCCGCAGGCGAGCGCGCGGCGCTCGTGACCGTGGTGGCGACCGAGGGCTCCACCCCGCAGAAAGCGGGCGCGCGCATGCTCGTGTACGCCGACGGGCGGATCGAGGGCACGATCGGCGGCGGGTGCCTCGAGGCGGAGATGACCTGGCGGGCCCGCGAGGCCATCGAGGGACGGCGGCCGAAGCTCGTTTCCTACGACCTCACGCCGGACCAGGCGGGGGAGGACGGGCTGGTGTGCGGGGGGAGGATGCAGGTGTTCATCGAACCCATCGAGGGCACGCCCGTGCTGTGCCTCTTCGGCGCCGGCCACGTGGCGCAGCCGCTCGCGCGCATGGCGAAGGCGTGCGGATTCCGGGTCGAGCTGGCCGACGACCGCGTGAAGTTCGCGAACGCCGAGCGCTTCCCGGAGGCGGACCTCATCGTGGTGGACGAGTTCCCCGCGGCCGCGTCGAGGATGACCCTGGGTCCCAGCTCCTACGCGATCGTGGTGACGCGGGGGCACAAGGGCGACGCCGACGCCCTGCAGGCGGTGCTGGGCCGTGGGGTGCGCTTCGTGGGCCTCCTCGGGAGCCGGCCGAAGGTCGTCCACATCTTCGCCGCGCTCCAGGGGCGCGGCGTGAGCGCTCTGGAGCTCGCCAGGGTCCACGCCCCGCTCGGGCTGGAGATCGGAGCCCAGACCCCCGACGAGATCGCGGTCAGCATCCTCGCCGAGATGATCGCGGTGCGCCGGGGAGTGGACCCGGCGCAGTCCCGTTCGATGAAAATGGAGCTCCCGGGCCGCTTGAGCCCTGGCCGAAGCTCGGACACGACTTGAAGTAGAACTTCAACTGCAGTAGTCTAACCGCCCGAGGATCCAAATGAAGGACCTGATGGCGGCCGTTCTCGGCTGCCTTCTGCTCCTGCCGACGGCCGTCGGGGCCGGCAAGAAGAAGGACGCTCCTGCGCCCATCTCCCTGCCCTCGGAGCACTGGAACGAATCCCGAACGGTCGGCCTTCGCACGCCGGCCGAATGGACGGTTCGACTGGAGCCCGGCCCGCCGGAGGTGCTCGAGACCCGCGGCGACGGCCTGATCGTGCGCGTGCTCCGCCGGGAGGGCGAGATCGGGCTGGACAGCCTGCACGTCGAGTGCATGCTGGTGCGGCTGGCGCCGCCCATGGACACATTCCCGCAGGTGGACTACGAGTACGACTTCCTGGGCGGGCAGATGGACGAACGGCGGGCGCTCGACTCGGTCTTCGTGGTCCACTACGACGCGCCGGTCGAGGGGTATCGCGACTGGCGGCAGAGGAACTTGACCGTGGTGGGCGAGGGGGAGTCGGTCTGCGTGATCGCCTACGCCCCGGTGCTCGTCTGGAAGAAGTCGAAACCGGCACGCAATTTGCTCACCTCCGTGGTGGAGAGCATAAGGTTCTGATATGGCCCTGAGCGTGTCCGAAGTCCTGCCAGTCGACGCACCCCGCACGCGGCGGCAGATCTGGTCCGTCGGTGGAGGCAAGGGGGGGGTCGGCAAGTCGCTCCTGGCCGCCTCGGTGGGCTGGCAGCTCGCTCGCATGGGCCGGCGCGTCGTCCTCGTGGACGCGGACCTCGGGGGCGCCAACCTGCACACGTGCCTGGGGCTGCCCACGCCGGAGCGAACGCTCGCCGACTTCATCCAGCGCCGCGTCTCGTCGATCGAGGAGTGCCTGACCGACACGCCGGCGCCGGGGCTTCGCCTCATCAGCGGGGCCGGAGACCTGCTCTCCGCCGCCAACATCAAGCACCTGCAGAAGGTGCGGGTGATGAACCACGTGCGCGCCATCGACGTGGACGTGGTGCTCATCGACCTCGGGGCCGGCACCTCGTACAACATCCTCGACTTCTTCCTGCTGTCGGACGTGTCGATCCTGGCCGTCGTTCCCGAGCCCACGTCGATCGAGAACGGCTACCGCTTCATCAAGAGCGCGCTGTACCGGCGCCTGCGGGCGGCCGCGCCCACCGACGAGGTGCGGCAGCTCGTGGACTCGGCGCTCGACCCGAAGAACTCGCTCGGCATCCGGACGCCGGTGGACCTCCTCGCGCGCGTCGAGGCGGAGGACGCCGAGGCGGCCCGGGCGCTGCGACGCGAGGTCGCGGCGTTCCAGCCCCGTTTCGTCGTCAACGAGGTCCGGGACGTGGCCGACGTCGGGATCGGCCACCAGCTGGTGGCCGCCTGCGGGCGGCACCTCGGCCTGCGGGCGAGCTACGCCGGCTTCGTGCACCACGACGACGCGGTCTGGCAGGCGGTTCGGCGGCGCCGGCTCTTCATGGCCGACGCGCCCACCTCGCGGGCGGCGGAGGAGATCCGTCAGCTCACGCGGGGCCTCGTCAAGGGGGAGAGCCTTGGACACGGGTACTGAGCACCGTCCGCAAAGCGTTCCGACTTCCGGGGGCCGGTCCCCGGCGCGCGGCGATCTCTACCGGGTGCTCGGGCTCGCGCCCCGGGCGAGCCGGGAGCAGGTCGAGCGCGCCTACCGGTTCAGCCTCGAGCTCTACGGCGAGGGCTCGGTGGCCACGTACTCGCTGCTCGAGCCGACCGAGGCCGAGCAGCAGCGGCTGCTGGTCCGCGAGGCCTACGAGGTGCTCGTCGACGCCGAGAGGCGGCGAGCCTACGACGAGGCCCAGGGCTTCCTGCCGCCCGACTCCCCGGTGCTGGCGTTCCGGGTGCCGGTTTCGGCAGGCCCCGCGGCCGAGCTGCCGGCGGTCCTCACCGGCGCCGACCTGAAGAAGATCCGCGAGGCGCGCGGCATGTCCCTGCGGCACATCGCCGCGGTCACCAAGATCGGCTTGCGCTTCCTGGAGTACGTCGAGGACGACCGCTTCGCCTTCCTGCCGGCCGCGGTCTACCTGCGGGGCTTTCTGCAGGAGTACGCGCGGCTGGTCGGGATCGACCCGCGACGCGCGGCCGACGCCTACATGAGCCGGCTGCTCGCAAAGGGCTAGATGCTATACGGCGGGCTTCGGCTCCCGCCGCCGCAGGCCGAGCCCGGGCCCGTCGGGCAGCACGAGGCGCCCGTCGCGCACGGCGACGCCCTCCCAGGGGTCGTTCGCGATCAGCAGGTGGCCGTCGAGGTCGGCGAAGTCCACGAGCGGCGAGAGGTGGGCGGCGGCGGTGGTGCTGGCCGAGCTCGAGATCATGCAGCCCAGCATGACCTCGAGGCCGCACGCTCGCGCGGTGTGGATCATGCGCAGGCCCTCCCGGAGGCCCCCCGCCTTGTCGAGCTTCACGTTGACGCCGTGATACGCCCCGGCCAGGGCAGGAATGGAGGACGCGCGCAGGCACGCCTCGTCGGCGAAGACGGGGATGGGGGAGCGCTCGCGCACCCAGGCCGCCTCGTCGAGCATCGCCGCCGGCATCGGCTGCTCCACGAGCTCGACGCCCTTGGAGGCCAGCCACTCGATCTTGCGGATCGCCGTCTCCTTGTCCTTCCACCCCTCGTTCGCGTCCACGCGGAGGGGTTTCCCGGTGACGCTGCGCACGGCGTCGATCGTGGCCTCGTCGGTCTCGAGGCCCACCTTCACCTTTAGCACGGGGAACTCGGCCGCCTCGCGCACCTTCTGCCGCGTGATCTCGGGGGTGTCGATGCCGATCGAGAAGGTTGTGATGGGCGCGTTGGCGGGGTCGAGGCCGAGCAGGCGGTAGACGGGGACGCCGAGCTTCTTCCCGGCCCAGTCGTGCAGGGCGATGTCGAGCGCCGCGCGCGCGGCATACTGCCCCTCGAGCCGGCGGAAAGCCTCGCCGAGCAGGGTCTCCAGCCGCCAGGGGTCGCCGGCGAGGATCACGGCGCGGGCCGACTCGAGGGCCTTCTGGGCGTCCACCGCGTTCTCGTGGTAGCGCACGATCGGTGCGCCCTCGCCGACGCCGGTGACGTCGTCGCGGGTGTAGAGGGCCTGCAGCGTGTCGCGGTACTCGCTCGAGGACATCGTGGTCGTCCACGTGTGGCGCAGCTGCAGCCGGACGATCCGCGTCTCCAGCCCGTCCGGGACCCCCGCCGCCTTCTTGCGGGGTGGAGGGGCCTGGGCCCGGGCCCGGCGGGGGAGCGCCGCCGCCGCCGCCACCGTGCCCGCTGCCGTCATCCAGTCTCTGCGCTTCATCTGGTGTCTCCGCCGGCCGGGAAGGGTAGCACGCCTCCTGCGGTCGGCCTGGTCTATCATTCCCCGGCCGTCCGTGGCACGGTGCTTTCCCCGGAGAGAGAGTGAACGCACACCCCGACGGTGAGGTCCTCGCGTCCGCCGGCGCCTGGCTGGCCCAGGCGGTATTCCGGGCGAGCGACCTCGCCTTCGGGCCCTGGACCGTCGCGCTCCTCCTCGGGGTCGGGCTCTTCCTCAGCGTGCGCTTCCGCTTCGTGCAGCTCGCCCATTTCCGCGAAGCGCTCCGCTCGTTCGTCCCCGCGGCGTCCGAGGGCGGGGGGGCGCTCAGCCCCTTCCAGGCGTTCATGACGGCGCTCGCCGCCTCGATCGGGACCGGCAACATCGCGGGGGTCGCGACCGCGGTCGTGTCCGGGGGGCCGGGAGCGCTCTTCTGGATCTGGTGTTACGGCTTCTTCGCCACCGCCATCAAGTTCGCGGAGGCGGTCCTGGGGGTCCAGTACCGTCAGCTCGGGGGCGGGCGGCTCTCCGCCGGGCCGATGCACTATCTGCGGGACGGCCTGGGCCTGCGGCGGCTGGGCTGGGCCTACGCGCTCATCGCGGGGATCGCAGCCCTCACTACGACGCCCTTCACGCAGCCCAACTCGATCGCGGTCGTGATGGAAAGCCAGTTCCACGTGGAGCCCCTCGCGACCGGGGTGGTGGTCGCGGTGCTGACCTGGCTCGTGATCATCGGGGGCGTGAAGTCGATCGGGCGCGTGGCGGAGAAGCTGGCCCCGGCCAAGGTGATTCTCTACCTCGCGGGCGGCCTGCTGGTCATCGCCCTTCACGCGGACCGCCTGCCGGAGACGATCGCCCTGGTCTTCCGCGAGGCCTTCTCGCTCCGCGCGGGGCTGGGGAGCGTGGCGGGGATCGGGATGATGATGGCCATGCGCTACGGGCTCGCGCGCGGGCTCTATGCGAACGAGGCTGGCTACGGCACCGCGGCGTTCGTCTACGGGACCGCCCGCACCCGCCGGCCGGCGCAGCAGGGCTACGCCGCGGTCATGGAGGTGTTCGTCATTTCCTTCGTGACCTCCTCGATCAGCGCCCTCACGATCCTGGTGACGGGAGTCTGGCGCTCCGGCCTGACCTCCACCGCGGCCGTGGCGGAGGCCTTCAACCACGCGGTTCCGGTGGCCGGCGGCTGGGTAGTGGCCTTCTGTGCCTTCCTGTTCGGCTACACGACGCTCATCGGCTGGTCGTACTACGGCGAGGTGTGCCTCGAGTACATCCTCGGGCCCCGCGTCGTCGTGCCGTACCGCTGGATCTACTGCGGGCTCGTCGTGCTCGGCGC
>Ga0315276_10006935_pt1 | contig 10461 bp, 7 predicted proteins | sample YL17G05_0_MG_FD_204542 | JGI IMG/M metagenome (GOLD analysis project Ga0315276, IMG submission 204542) | Sediment microbial communities from Yellowstone Lake, YNP, Wyoming, USA - YL17G05_0 | ecosystem: Environmental > Aquatic > Freshwater > Lake > Sediment | place: USA: Wyoming | collected... | reverse complement strand
CTGCTCGGGTGATAGGTTTTAAATATGCATCTCCATACAGGATGAAATTACGCTGTTTAACTACCAACGTTTGCATCAGGCGGACAATTGTATGGTTTCTCTGCTGTAAGCATTTTACCAGAAGTGTAGCTTGTTCAAGATCTTCCTGCCAAAGTTCAGATTTTTCGATTGGTGCTTCCTGTAGTGCTTCACGAAATAACGGATTAACCCGCAAAGAACCATAAAATGGCATGGCTATTTCGACTACTAAGGCTGTGTTTTCTTCCTCAGTGACTCTACTGATAATAACATCAGGAAAATGGTAGGTGTTTTCCTGCCCTTCTGACGATCCAGCATTTGTTTGGTCACCCCAATGGGCACGACCAGGAAATGGATTTAAATTATCACTTATAAAGCGAACGATTTCTTTTGCTTGTGAAGCAGGTATATTTAAGTGTCTGGCTAATTCTGGCAGATGGTGTGGACTTAATAATTCTATACCAGCGAGGATTGCTTTTTCAGCCAGATGAGGTATGGGTAGATGTTCGCTTAAAACCTCGAGCTGGACGAGTAATGCATCTTTTGGGCCTGCTGAACCAACACCGATAGGATCGGCATGCTGAATCAAATGAATAATATTTTCAACCCTTGAGATGGGTACATGATGGTAGAGAGCGATTTCCAACGGTTTTATTGTCAGGAAACCATCTTCATCAATGGATGTTAGTAAATGAACGGCGATTTGTCGGTCGTTTATGTGGAGATCAGGACCTATCTGTCGTAATATATATGCCGGTAAAGTCTCCCTATCAGGTGCAAAATTATCGTCCGGCAAATCATTTGAATATGAGCTAATTCTGGGTTTTACAAAGAAATCTTCATGGCTAGATAAGTATACGATCGGTTGATCGGGTGAACCGCCCATGGTATTTGTACAAGTGGGGCAAAGTTGTTTATTATGTAAGATCTTATGGCATGTTGGGCAGCGAAATTCGTCTATTAATTCCAGAGCCGGGTTACGTGCAAGTTCAGCTTCCACTTTCTGGTGCAATTCTTCTACAGTCAGCTCAAGTAAAGCCATGGTCTGGGCCAGGTGGGCTGTGGTTTGCGGACGAAGTTGTGGTCTTTGATTTTGTAATAGCATAAGTCACCTCAAGTATAACTCGTTTTGCTAATGTTGCAAGTTCCATGCCAGGGAATTTTAGATAAATTTGTGCTAAAATTTACTATCTGATCCAATATCAATTCCAAGTCGAGGTAAATTGCAATGTTCCGTTCATTCTTTATTTACTTATCCAAAGCAGCATGGGCGCGAAAAATTGTCACTAAATGGTCATTTGCATGGAAATTGGCATCTCGATTTATTGCCGGAGAGAATCTCGCAGATGGGATTAATACGATAAAACAGTTAAACAGTAAGGGCATAAACGCAACACTTGATCATTTGGGAGAACATACTGATTCTCCTGAACAAGCAAGAAAAGCGACAACAGATATCATTCTAGCTTTTAATGCGATTGAAGAGGCAGGTGTCCAATCAAATATCTCGATCAAGTTAACCCAGATAGGACTTGGGATATCCACAGACTTATGCTTAGAAAATCTCGGGCATATTTTAGATAAAGCAAAAGCTTATAACAGTTTCGTCCGCATTGATATGGAAGATTCACCAGTTACCCAGCGAACTTTGGATATTTTACAGATATTACGGCAACGAGGTTATGATAATGTTGGTGTTGTAATCCAGGCTTATCTATATCGAAGCGAAGATGATATTCGCAAGCTTCTTGAGGATTGTTATAAAGTTCGCTTATGCAAAGGTGCGTATAAAGAGCCCACTAATATCGCGTATCCAAAGATGCAAGATGTTAATACCAGTTATGATCGGTGTGCGGCATTATTAATCAATGGTGCCTTATCTAACGATTGTCCGAAAATAAGTTCGGATGGGAAAATCCCGCCAGTTCCAAGCTTGGCAACCCACGACCCGAAAAGGATTGATTTCGCCAAGATCTATGCAGACAAGGTTGGGTTACCTAAAGACGCATTGGAATTTCAGATGCTAAATGGCATTCGAAGAGATCTGCAGGAGCAGCTGGTTAAAGAAGGTTATTGGGTGCGCGTTTATGTTCCTTACGGAACCGAGTGGTATCCCTATTTCATGCGCCGCCTTGCTGAGAGACCAGCTAACTTGTGGTTTTTTATCTACAACTTCTTCCATCATTAAACTAAAGGTTGATTATGCCAGATACCCCTAAAGCACTGGCTGACCGTCTTCGTGAAGAGGGTACCAGGGTGTTCGATTTCTTTACCAATCTTACAAAGGATCAATGGGAAGTGCATGTATATCCGCCTGATAGCGATTGGAGCTTGCATCATCTATTAGCTCATTTCGCATCATCAGAAATTGGACGAAAATCTTTAGTCCAATTGCTTGTCTCTGGAGGTGAAGGTGCTTCGTCTGATTTTGATGTTGATATATTTAACCAACGGGAGGTTGAGAAGTTATTGGACGAGTCTAATTCATACTTACTAGAATTATTTTTGAAAGCACGGGCTGAACTTGTTGCTCTTGTTTCTGGCCTGGAAATTGATGATTTAAACCGAATCGGGAATGACCCATATCTCGGAGCGGTACCGCTGCTCGAAATTATTAAATTAACTTATCGGCACCTGCAAATCCACCTAAGGGATGCGAGACGGTGTTTCTAAAGTGAAGTCACTTCGATTAATTATCCAATTATCACGACCAATATATATCCTGATCGCAATATTGTTGTATATGTTGGGGGTCGGGATCGCCCGATATTTGACCGGTCAGGTCGATTGGTCGTCATATATTCTCGGTCTCGTATGGGTTGTGTTACTCCTGCTTGGCTTCCAATATTTAAGTGAATATTTCTATCTGGATAGCGTGTACGATGGTCAGAAATGGTGGCTTACTCCATTTTCGGGAGGTAGTGGAGCGATTGGCCTTGGAAAATTATCACGACAGGTGGCATTATGGGCAGGCCTGACTTGTTTAACACTAACAGCCTACTTTACTGTAATGATCTACCAGTATCAGAAACCTCCCGCCCAGAACACAATGATCCTTGTGATGATGCTAATGGGGGAGCTTGTATTCACGTTGCCTCCACTTCGCCTTGTTACTTCGGGATATGGTGAATTGACCATGTCGATCATAATGGTTGGATTGATCCCTGCAATGGCTTTTTCATTACAAGGACACGATATACATAGAATACTAATTATGGTCTCATTTCCACTGGCGACTTTGTTTCTCGGGATGTTGTTGGCTTTAGAATTTCCTTCGTATGCATCCGATATTACCCATGGGAGAAGACCAATCCTAGTTAGAATTGGATGGCAGAGGGGTTTGGTGCTACATAATCTCCTGATACTTGGAAGTTTCGTCATTTTGGGAATGGCGTTTATATTTGGACTACCACGTAGCATAGGCTGGCCTGTGTTATTAATCCTTCCAGTTGGATTATTTCAGGTCTGGATGATGAACCGAATGGCAGATGGTGCAAAACCAAATTGGAATTTGCTAATATTGATCGCATTATCCACTTTTGGGTTAACTGCGTATTTACTAACCTTCTCTTTCTGGACACACTAAGCTATGCCTGAGTTTTTAAAATTAATTCCCGTTAAACAAGCACTTCAGATTTTACTCTCACAAATACAGGTCAATGCCATAGCGGAACGCATTGATACATTGACAGCTCTGGGTAGAGTGACAGCAGAATCCATACGCTCATCTTTACCACTTCCTCCATTTCCGAGAAGCACTGTGGATGGCTATGCTGTTCGCGCAGCCGATACTTTTGGTGCTTCAGAGAGCTTACCTGCTTACCTAAGAGTGATTGGGGAAATACAGATGGGCAGTTCACCTGGCTTTGCTATAAATCCAGGCGAGACTGGTTTGATACATACCGGTGGAATGCTACCAGAGTCAAGCAATGCAGTGGTGATGATCGAGTATACACAACCAGTTGGTGGAGATACTGTAGAGATCTTACATTCAGTAGCGGTTGGAGAAAATATCATCAAAGTCGGAGAAGATGTCCAGGCTGGGCAGGAGGTAATTCCATACGGTGTACGTATTCGCCCAGCGGAAATTGGCGGGTTGGCAGCCCTTGGGATCCTGGAGATTGTGGTAGCAAAAAAACCAATCGTCGGAATAATATCCAGTGGTGATGAAATCATATCACCAGATGGGAAACTTCTTCCTGGTCAGGTGAGAGATGTCAACTCTTATTCATTATCCGCTTTGCTGGACCAAACAGGTGCAATTCCAAAACGGTATGGAGTTTTTCCTGACCAGGAAGATACAATACATTCCATCTGCTCTCGTGCGCTTGATGAATGTGACATGTTGGTCATCACCGCTGGTTCATCAGCCAGCGCCCGAGATTTAACTGCCAGAGTGATTATTAAGTTGGGATCGCCAGGTGTTCTGGTGCATGGGGTGAATATCAAGCCAGGAAAGCCGACGATTCTTGCAATCTGTAACGACAAGGTTGTAATTGGTTTACCCGGAAATCCTGTGAGTGCGTTGGTCATTGCAGGTTTGTTTGTCGTTCCAGTGGTAGAGACACTGCTTGGCTTAACCAAAGTTGGTTTTCATCCTAAATTTTGGGCAAGGTTAACCACCAACATTCCATCACAAGCAGGGCGTGAGGATTGGGTAGCAGCCAGTTTAATAATTGATAATGAAGGGTATCAGGTGGACCCGATCTTCAGCAAAAGCAACCTTATTTTTAGTCTGGTTCGAGCCAATAGCATGGTAAGAGTGCCTGCAGATGCTACTGGTCTTTCAGCTGGTGAGCGGGTTGAAGTGTACCTATTAACTTAGTGATTATTGGATTTGGGATGAAGAATTATTATAATACCTAAACTTATCTTGGAGATTGTGCCATTTAGGAAAGTGGATGATTTGTTATTGGAATGTTTCGCGATTATGGCTACCTTGCGGGAATGGGTTTAGGATTAAACTACGAACACACCTTATATTCACTGTTTAATTTGAGCCGGATTGAGATACAAAGTGATTACGATCTCTCCACCCTCGCAGGATTATTACCCTAGTCAGAACAGTAGTTTTCCTATCCTTTAACATCAAAGGTTTGACCTATGAGCATCTATTTGCATGATATACCTTTAGCTCAAGCAAGATTGAGGTTGGAAGAGGCACTTGATGCAGCGGGCAGGAAAGGTGTATTGGGATTTGAGGAGATTCCCCTAAACGAATTTGCACTGGGTCGAGTTTTGGCGAAACCAATATGGGCTCGGCTTTCCTCTCCGCATTACCATGCATCAGCCATGGATGGTTATGCTGTGCGATCCGAGACTACAGAATTAGCAACCCCAGCTACTCCAGTTGATTTGCTTATTGGCACCCAGGCCGGTTATGTAGATACGGGCGATCCTTTACCTGCATGGTCAGACGCTGTCATACCCATTGAGAATATTGAACCTGTTTCGGAAATGGTAGCCATAGGTGATTCACAAGGTCGTTTAAACGCTATCCGAATCCGTTCTTCAGTGACACCTTGGAGCCACGTGCGAACGATGGGTGAAGATATCGTCGCAACTCAACTTGTCTTACCAGCGGGTCAAACCTTACGACCTGTAGATCTGGGTGCAATAGCGGCAAGCGGGCACGCTTCAATCACGGTTGCGAGGAAACCAAGGGTAGCTATTATCCCAACTGGAACCGAGCTTGTTCCAATCGGACAACCAGTTCGAGTAGGTAATATTATTGAATATAATTCCATAACTCTTGCTGCTCAGGTAGTGGGGTGGGGTGCAGAGGCTACTCGTTTTCCGATTATTGCGGATGATTTTAAACTTATATGCCAGAATGTTTCAGAAGCAGCGCATGGTCATGATTTGGTTTTACTAAATGCCGGATCATCTGCCGGTTCTGAGGATTTTTCTGCCCGAGTGGTAGAAGAACTAGGAGAATTACTGGTACATGGGGTAGCGGTTCGCCCTGGACATCCAGTCATATTGGGGATGATTGGTAAAAAACCAGATCAGATTCCCATCATTGGTGTACCAGGGTATCCAGTTTCTGCAATCCTGACGGGTGAGATTTTCGTTGAACCACTTCTGGCTGGCTGGTTGGGAAGATCAATACACATTCCATTGATGATAAAAGCCAGACTGACCCGTAAGGTGACATCCCCTGCTGGAGACGATGATTACATGCGACTGGCGGTTGGGAGGGTAGGGAATCAGGTATTGGCGGCTCCATTATCACGTGGTGCGGGGGTGATCAGCTCTCTAGTAAAGGCAGATGGTATAACTGTCCTGCCAATTGGAACACAAGGATTACCAGCGGGTAGTGAGGTGAACATCAGCCTCTATCGACGCCCTGATGAAATTGAGAATACAATCTTTGCGATTGGCTCACATGATATAACCATTGACATTCTGGCACAACATCTGGCATCAAAAAACAGGCGTTTAATATCTGCCAATGTTGGCAGCCTGGGTGGTTTGATTGCACTCTCCAGAGGAGAATGTCACCTGGCTGGCTCACACCTGCTTGATCCTGAAAGTGGGGATTACAACATAAAGTATGTGCAACAAACGCTGATCAACATACCGACCAAAATCATCGTTTTCGTTGGACGGCAGCAAGGTTTGATAGTTGCTAAGAGGAATCCCAAGCAGATATTCTCTTTAAATGACCTTACGAGGAGTGATGTGTCTTATCTAAATCGCCAAAGTGGATCAGGGACAAGGGTCTTACTGGATTATCAACTGCGATTGTCAAATATTTCATCTGATTCGATCAAGGGATATCAAAATGAAGAGTATACCCATCTAGCAATTGCAGCGGCGGTAGCTTCCGGTAGGGCAGATTGTGGATTGGGTATCGAAGCAGCTGCTCAGGCACTCGGGTTGGACTTCATCCCGCTATATCAAGAACGCTATGACTTGGTATTCCTACAAAGTTATTATGAAAGTCAGCTCTTAGAACCTCTTTTTGATGTTTTGAGCGATCGAGTCTTTAAAAATACTGTCGAAAGTTTGCCAGGATATAATACTGAACAAATGGGTAAAGTTATTATGTGACTCAGATGCAGATTTTCAAAAGTATTTCATTAAGATTAATTAATAGTTCCTTATTTGCCTCCGTTCATCTCACCTGCCTGAGTAGTTACGATTTATTCATGATACGAGTGGATCATTCTAAGAATTAAAAGAGTCTATTATATTTCTGACACCAGAATGGATACTAAATTCAATTAGGAGGAGAAAATTATGCCTATCGCAACTGGAATCCCCGCACCCGAATTTTCATTAACTGACGAGACAGGGGCGGTTCGCTCTTTGTCTGAGTTCCGTGGTCATCCGGTGGTCTTATACTTTTACCCCAAAGATGATACTCCGGGTTGTACAACAGAAGCGTGTAATTTCCGTGACGATTACAGTGATTATTCAAAAGCTGGTGTTACCATCCTCGGGGTTAGCCCAGATTCTTCGAGTTCGCATGCCAAGTTTAAAACCAAATATGGGCTGACATTTACGTTGCTTGCAGATACTGAACATAAGGTTTGTGAGCTATATATGGTGTGGGGTTTGAAAAAAAACTATGGTCGTGAATATATGGGCGTGTTTCGCACAACCTATTTGATCGATGAGCAGGGAAAGATCATCCATGTATTTGAGAATGTAAAACCTGCCGGACATAGCATCGAGATATTAGAAGAACTGAAGGTAAGCCGGTAAAAAAAAGAGCGCATGATCAAGCTATGCGCTCTTTGTGGAGATGGCGGGAATCGAACCCGCGTCCGAAAGAATAGATCCGCAGATATCTACGAGCATAGTCGGTTGTTAGATTCGTCAGTTGGCATACAAGCGACAAAAAGACCAACTGGCTAGCCGCCGGAACCCGAAAGCTCCTCTTTCATACAGATAGCGGTGTCGTGTATGGCACTCCGACCTTTTGACGCCCACTCTACCTCCGGTCGGAGGACGGGGTAGGTGGACGTGAACCTACAAGAGGCTCAATACTGACCTTCTATCGCTTATGCAGCGAGGGGAAGAGCAGCATATGAAGTGCGATTGGCACTTGTGTTTTTGCACTGATTTATCGAGGTCGGTGCCTCTCGGCTCGCAATCCGGGCTCAGCCTCTCCCGTCGAAGCCTGTCATCCCCGGTGGGTTAATTATACCTTTATTTTATTAATAGGTGGCATCTTCGATGAACCATGCCAAAAATATAAATGTTATACTCATAATTGGTAAGGTATCTCTGGTGAAAATATAATATGACTAGATGGATGCTAATTCTTCGGTTATCCAGATAGACCTCATCATTCTTGATTTTAAGAATAGATAAACGACCATTTGGGTGTGTTGAGGAGATTTAATGAAGAATAAATGGCTTTTGAAATTTCTTTGTATCGTTATAATATTGGTATTAGCACTCATAGGATTGGTTTACGATAATTCAAACGCTATAGCCCAGCAAAGTACAGCTAAGATTGAGAGTTTGTTGCTAGATCAGTTTACATCAAACGGAGCAGCTGATTTAATCGTGGAATTCAGTGAGCAAGCTGACCTGACACCAGCTTATTCCATGGATTGGAATACCCGGGGGGAATTTGTATACAACACCCTCCTTGAGACTGCTACTCGCAGCCAGACAAATGCTAGAGTTCTCGTGGATAGCAGTGGATTAAAATATCAAAGTTTTTTTGCAAGCAACGAATTGTATATTTGGGGAGGTGGTTTAACTCTTGCTAATGAATTGGTTAGCTTGACTGAAGTATCATTCATTCGTGCCCCTCGAATTTATTATATCGATCCAATCGAGGACAAAAGACCCATGGAGAACATCACCTGGGCAGGAGATCTGTTGGCAGCGCGTGCTTTCACAACCGTGGATGAATCTACCGATGCGATTACTGCCTGGGGAATCACTGACATTAAAGCAGATCAGTTTTGGACAACTTATGGCGTCAAGGGTGATGGTATCGTTGTGGCGAACATTGATACGGGTGTGCAATGGAACCACCCCGCGCTGGACCAGGCATTTAAATGTGCAAGCCCCTCCAACCCAGCCTGTTGGTTTGATCCAGCCAATATCTGTGGTGGAAGCGCTTGTGATAACAATGGGCACGGGACCCATACGATGGGGACAATGGTCGGTGATGATGATCCAGGCTTAACCTATATTGTGGGAAAATGGCACCAAATGCGAAATGGATAGCTTGTAAGGGCTGTGAAACGAATTCCTGTTCAGAAGCATCATTGACTGCCTGTGCGGATTGGATCCTTGCACCGAATAGTAATCCATCCAACCGACCCAACATCGTAAATAATTCATGGGGTGGTGGTGGCGGCCTTACCTGGTATCTGACAAAAGTGAATGCATGGCGGGCAGCGGGAATCTTCCCTGCTTTCTCAGCTGGTAATACCGGCGAAAATGGATGTAATACGCTAGGCTCACCCGGTGATTATCAGGAATCCTTTGCTAGCGCAGCTCATGATCTTGGGCGCAACATCGCCAACTTCTCCAGCCGGGGTCCGTCTGCATTCGGTCATTCTCCTTACACCAAACCGAATATCTCAGCACCAGGTGAGAGCATTTGCTCAACTATCCCTGGGAATGGATGGAGCTGCAATTACAGTGGGACATCGATGGCTAGTCCGCATACCGCAGGTGCTGTGGCGTTGCTCTGGTCGTGCAACCCGTCGTTGATTGGAAAAATCGATCTTACTTTCCAGCTATTGCAAAATAACGCTGATACTGCTCCGGCTGGGAACTGCGGAGTACCACCAGATGGACAGGGGAACTATACATACGGATATGGATATTTAAATGTCCTGGCTGCAGGTGGAACATCCTGCGGTGAACCCGTAGAAACCTGGACCCAGATTCCACTTCCAACAGGCTGTCCGGATTGGACGCGCTATGATGGCGAGTATTATGCCAGTAAGAGCAGGGTATATTTCATGGGTGGGCGCGGTGGCGCTGGCGGTAGTACTACTTATGGCGACATATATAGATATAACCCTGCATCTAATAGTTGCGCTGATACCGGAGTGGATATGCCCGTACCCATTTCAAACTACAGTATTGAATTAGTGAATAATGGCAGTGCAAATCTACTGTGTACTTTTGGTGGTCGTGATAGTAGAGGAAATATAACATCATCTGTACAGTGCTACAATCCTACAACGAACAATGTTTCAATCGTAAGTAACCTACCAGGTGGTTTGGCAAACTATATACCTGGTGGTGTGGCTGCAGTGAATAATAGAGTATATGTATTCGGTGGTTTCCGGGGAAGCTCAGCCCCTTACAATACCGGACAAACCTGGGAATGGAACCCTATCAGCAATATTTGGACGCAGAAAGGTAACTTAAGCTCAGCAAGGGGTTATATCGATACGGCCGTGGTAGACCAAAAAATCTATGCTTTCGGGGGTGATGTATCTGCGGATGGAACAA
>Ga0315276_10006933_pt1 | contig 10463 bp, 8 predicted proteins | sample YL17G05_0_MG_FD_204542 | JGI IMG/M metagenome (GOLD analysis project Ga0315276, IMG submission 204542) | Sediment microbial communities from Yellowstone Lake, YNP, Wyoming, USA - YL17G05_0 | ecosystem: Environmental > Aquatic > Freshwater > Lake > Sediment | place: USA: Wyoming | collected... | reverse complement strand
CGCCCCGAACTGTCGGCCGCCGGCGCGGTCGAGCTCGAAGGTCACGATGGGGCCGTTGGTCAGCTGGTCGAACTGGGCGGATGCGTCCACCAGGTTCCGACCGGTGACGATCGGCTTCTCGTCCACCACATAGAAGAACCGGTAGGGCTGGACGCCCACGCTGATCGGCGTCGCGGTCCAGAGGATCTCCACGCCGCGCGGGAGGCTGCGAGCCACTTCAGGGATGCGGAGAAGACTGTCCACACGGGGAAACGCGGCTTCAGGAACGAAATACTCTCCTGGCACTCCGCTCCCGGCCGCGGCGCCGGGCTGGATCAGGCCACTGAGCACGCCGCCGTCAACCGATGCCGAGTCTGCTCCTGCCGCCGCGGAGTCTCCGCCGAGCAGCGACTGAACCGCGCTCGGCGAGGTCTTGCCCGGGGCGGCGGTAATGCCCAAGCCCCGAAGCGTGCGGTCCATGGCCGGCAGCGACTTGTCGAGCGCGCTTGTCCGGTCCGTGATGCGAAACTCGAGGAAGGCCGCCTTCTGGACGATGTCCATGGCCCGCTGGGGGTCCCGAATGCCGGCGAGCTCGACCACGATCCGCTCGTTGCCGACCTTCTGGACCACCGGTTCCTGCACGCCGAACTCGTCCACCCGCTTGCGGAGCACGGTCAGGGCGAGGTCCACGTCCCGCGACACGTCGCTGGAAACACGGTTCGTCTGGTCGAGTTCGAGGCCCAGGTGCATACCGCCCTGAAGATCGAGCCCGAGCTTGAGCGGGATGCGCGTTTCCGTGGTATCGCGCATGGCGCCGTCCTCACCGCGCGAGCGGATCGTTACCTCGCGCGGGAAGAGGCTGTAGACGGAGAGCGCCACGAGGGCGCCAATGATCAGGAGACGGTTTCGGATTGAGGCAGTCATCGTCGCTGGACCAGCCGTGGATTCAGGTAGACAGAGTTCCGGTCGCAAACGCGGCCAACGCCGCGCGCGCCGAGGAGCGGTCGCAATCCAGCTGCGCCCGCAGTGCATCCAACGAGGGGAAGCGCCGCACATCCCGCAGGCGCGCCACCCACTCCACTTTCAGCCACTCGCCGTAGAGCGAACCTGCGTAGTCGAGCAGGTGCACCTCGAGGGATCGTCCCGCCTGCCGGAACGTCGGCTTTCCCCCTTGATTCATCATCCCGTCGGCACGGCCACCGCGCCATTCGACGCGCACCGCATACACCCCGTCAGGCGGCAGCAACTTGCGGGCTGGTATGCCGGACAGGTTGGCCGTCGCAAACCCGAGGGTCCTTCCACGCCCGTCGCCCGGCACCACCTGCCCGGTGGCAAAGTAGGGCCGGCCGAGCAACCGGGCGGCGAGGGCCAGGTCGCCGCCGGCCACCGCCCGGCGGACCTGCGTGCTCGATACCGCGTGGCCGTCCACCTCGAGCGCCGGCACCACGTCCACCGCGAAGCCGAGTTCCGCCCCGAGGCGACCGAGGAGTTCGACGTCGCCCTGCCGACCCCGCCCGAATCCGTGATCGTGGCCGATCACCAGTTCGCGCATCCCGCAGCCGTGCACCAGGATTTCCCGGACGAACTGCTCTGGCGGCATGGCGGCCAGCGCCCGGTCGAAGTGCAGGAGCACGGCGTAGTCCAGGCCGGTCTGGGCCAGGATTTCCAGCCGCTCCGGCCCGGTGGTCAGGAGCTGCGGCGCCGCGGCCGGATTCACCACCGCCATCGGGTGCGGGGCGAAGGTGACCAGGACGCTGTGCCGCCCGGCCGCACGGGCCCGCGTCGCGATTTCGCGGAGCACCGCTTCGTGGCCTCGGTGGACGCCGTCGAACGAGCCGACCGTCACCACCGTGCCCTCCGGATGCTGCGGAAGGTAGGTCGTCACGGCGCCGCGAGCACGACCGTCGGCCTGAGCCATGTGCCATCCCCTTCCGCAACCGCGATCACGTCGTTGCCGGCGACCAGCACCGTCGTGCCCATCACGACTCCCGTCACCGGGCGTCCGTGCACGACGTCGACGCGCCCCGCCTCCTCGAGCATGACCCGCGGCAGATGGCTCAGCACCGCGCCCAGCGGCCAGAGCGAGGTCCCCGGCACCAGGCGGTCGAGCGGGAGGGCGTCGTCCACCCGAAGGCTGCCGATCGACTCCCGCCGCAGCGCCGTCAGGTGCGCCCCCACCCCGAGTCGTTCACCGAGGTCCCGCGCGATGGCGCGGATGTAGGTGCCGGTGCTCACGGTGACGCGAAAGGTCACGTCCGCTCCCTCAACCGACAGCAGCTCCGCCGCATAGACCGTGACCGCCGCGGGCGCGAGTTCCACTGTTTCGCCACGCCGGGCACGCGCGTAGGCCCGCTCCCCATCTTGCCGCTTGGCCGAAAAGGCCGGCGGAGTCTGCGATTGCGCGCCGACGAACCCGGCGAGCGCCTGGCCAATCGTCTCTCGGTCGGGCAACGCCCCCTGGTACGCGGCACCGACCGGCGCGCCGGTCAGGTCGTCCGTGGCGGTGCGCTGTCCGAGGCGCGCTGTCGCCAGGTACGTCTTGGCGAGGCCGTCCAGGAACCGGGCTACCCGGGTCCCCTTGCCGATCAGCAACACCAGCAGGCCGGTGGCGAACGGGTCCAGCGTGCCGGTGTGGCCGATCGACCGCTCGCCGAGGACCCGCCGCGCCCGGGCCACGACATCGTGCGATGTGGGGCCCGCCGGCTTGTCCACCAGGAGCGCGCCGGTCAGTCCTGCTCCTCCCGCTTGAGCGACGCCAGCACCTCGTTGATCCGGGCCGCATGCTCGAGACCGCGGTCGAGTTCGAAGTGCAGCTCCGGCACGGTGCGCGTCGTGAGCGCCTTGGCCACGCGAGTGCGGAAAAAGCCCGACGCGCTCCGCAATCCCTCGAGCGCACGGAGCTTCGTCTCTTCATCGCCCTGCACGCTCACCCGGATCTTGGCGTGCGACAGGTCCTGGGTGACCGTCACCCCGGTGAGCGTCACGAACCCGACACGGGGATCGCGGATTTCACGGGTGAGGGCGTCCGCCACCACCTGCCGAAGGTTCTCGGCCACCTGCTCCGGACGCCGCGACGAGCCTTTCATCGATCACGCCGCGCCGACGGAGGCGCTCGGCTCAAGGGTCCGCTTGATCTCCTCAAGCCGGAACGACTCGATGCGGTCGCCAACCTTGACGTCGTTGAAGTTCTCGATGCCGATGCCGCATTCGAGGCCCTCGCGGACTTCCTTCGCGTCGTCCTTGAACCGCTTGAGGCTGGAGAACGACCCCGTGTAGACGGTGACGCCGTCGCGCACGATGCGCGCCTTGGTGCCCCGCTGCACAACGCCGCTGCGCACGATGGAGCCGGCGATGGTGCCCACCTTGCTGACCTTGAACACCTGCAGCACCTCGGCCTCGCCCAGCACCGTCTCCCGCTCCTCGGGCTTGAGCAGCCCCTCGAGCGCCTTGCGGATGTCGTCCACCGCCTCGTAAATGACCCGGTAGGTGCGGATGTCCACCTGCTCCCGCTCCGCGGACGCGCGGGCGTTGGAGTCGGGCCGGACGTGGAAGCCGAGGATGATGGCCCCCGAGGCCTTGGCGAGCAGCACGTCGCTGTCGCTGATGGCGCCGACGCCGCGGTGCACCACCTCGACGCGAACCTCGGGCGTGCTGAGCTGCGCCAGCGCGTCGGCTAGCGCTTCGGCCGGACCGCCCTGATCCGCCTTGATGATGATGGGCAGCGTGGACACCTGCCCTTCCTTGAGCGCCCGGCTGAAGTCTTCCAGTGTGCCGCCGCGCATGCCGCGGCGGTTCTGGGCCTCGCGCTCGAGGCGCTGCCGCTTCTGGGCAATGTCACGCGCTTCCGCCGCGTCCATCACCACCAGGAACGAGTCACCGGCCGACGGCACACCGTCGAAGCCGAGGATCTGGACCGGCATGGCCGGGCCGGCGGAGGTCATGCGGTTGCCGCGCTCGTCGAACAGGGCGCGGACGCGGCCGGAAAACTTGCCGCAGATGAAGTTGTCACCGACCTTCAGCGTGCCCCGCTGCACCAGCATCGTGGCGAGCGGACCCTTGCCCGCATCGAGGGTGGACTCCACGACGGTGCCCTGCGCCTTGCGGTCCGGATTGGCCTTGAGGTCGAGGACGTCCGCCTGGAGGAGGATCTTGTCGAGCAGCAGGTCGACCCCGGTCCCCTTCTTGGCCGACACGGCGGCCGACAGCACGTCCCCGCCGAACTCCTCGAGGACGACGCTGTGCTGCAGCAGGTCCTGCATCGCTTTTTGCACGTTGGCCGACGGCAGATCCACCTTGTTGATGGCCACCACCATCGGCACGCCGGCGTTCTTCGCGTGGCTGATCGCTTCGATCGTCTGCGGCATGACCTGGTCGTCGGCCGCCACCACCAGCACGACGAGGTCGGTCACCTGGGCGCCGCGGGCGCGCATGGCGGTGAAGGCCTCGTGGCCCGGCGTGTCGAGGAAGGTGATCCGCCGACCGTCCGGCAGGACGACGTGGTAGGCGCCGATGTGCTGCGTGATGCCGCCCGCTTCACCCGCGACGATGTTGGCGTGCCGGATGTAGTCGAGGAGCGAGGTCTTGCCGTGGTCCACGTGGCCCATGATCGTGACGACCGGGGCGCGCGGCTTGAGTGTTTCCGGCGGATCGACATCAATATCCTGACCGAGCTCCGCGGAATATTCGTCTTCGCGCAGGGCCTCGAAGCCGAACTGCGACGCGATCAGCTCGATCTGGTCGAAGTCCAGCCGCTGGTTGACCGTCACCATCAGGCCCAGTTCCTTGAACGCAAACTGGACGATCTGGCTGGACGGCACCTTCATCAGGTCGGCCAGTTCGGACACCGAGATGAACTCGTTGACCCGGATGCGGGCCTTTTCCTTTTCCCGCTCCTCCGCCGCGCGTCCCGCCATCACGTCGCGATACGTCGGCTCGTCCGAGCGCGAGCCCCGGGTCTTCCGGCTGCCCTTCATGCCCTTCATGGTCTTGAGGATGTTCTTGCTGACGGCTTCCTGGTCGACCTGATTCTTCCCGCGCTTCTTCTTGCCCTTCTTGAAGTCGCCCTTCTTGGCGTCCGGGCCGAATTCACGGGGACGCGGCGCGACGGACGGGCCCGTGGCGCTGCTGAAGACTGGGCGTGGTCCGCGGGCCGGCGGGCCGCGGCGGCCGGCCGGCGCGGCCGAGGACGCGGGCGGGCTGCTGGGAGCGGGCCGCTGAATGCGGGGCGGAATGAACGGCTGCCGCGGGGCGGCAGGCGGCGCCACCGGCGGTTCAAAGGCCGCGGGGGCGCTCGGCGAACCAGCCACCGACGGCGTTGCGGGGAACAGGTCGTCGATCTTGCGACGGACCGGTGATGCGGCCTTCGGCTCGGGCGCGGCGACCGCGTCCTCGATCGGCGGGAGGTCCTTGAAGAGTTCGCGGGCGCGGTCCTCGAGCGAGCGCACCGGCGCGGCCGCCGCCTCACGCGCCAGCTCGCGCTCCGCCTCGAGGGCGGCCAGGCTCGAGGCCTGCACTTCGGCCTCGGCGGCCGCCTCCGCCTCGACCTTGGCCACTTCGGCCGCGGTCCGACGACGACGGACGGGCGCCGCTGGCGCCTCAGCTTGGGCCGGCTCGGCCGCCGCCTTGCGGCGTCCGCGCTTCGGCTTGGGCTCCTCGGCGCTCTTCCGCTTTTCACGCTCCCAGCGGACGCGCGCCGCGGACACCTGTCCCGGCTCCAACGCGGACAGATGACTGCGCACGAAGATGTCCATCTCCTTGAGCGACTGAATCAGTTGCTCGGAGGAGACACCGAATTCTGCCGCCAACTCATGTACCCGGGTCTTGACCACTCATTCCTCCTCAGGGACTTCCCGCGCCAGGCGGCCCAAACCGTCGGCCAATGCGCGGTCCCGCACGCCGGCCACCATCACGGGCGGCCGTCCCAACTGTCTGCCAATCACATCGGCCTCTGGGCCCGGCACCAACGGCACTCCGAGACCCTCGGCCAGCCGGATCACCTTCTGCACCGCGCGGGGACTCGCATCCGACGCGACGACCACGCACCGCACCTGTCCCGCCTGCAGCGACCGCCGGACGCCATCCACCCCGATGACCACGTGACCCGCTCTCAGGCCGAGGCCGAGCAGGCCGAGCACCCCGCCACTCACGCGGGAGGTGCCGCGTCCTCCCCGGACTCACTCTCATCGGTCGTGAGCTCCGTGAGGAACCCGACCAGCTGGTCCGCCGATTCCGGCGTCATGCCGGGTACCCGGAGGAAGTCGTCGCGCTCAAGGTCGAGCACGTCGTTCAGCATCGTGAACCCAGCGCTGGCCAGGAGGCCGACCAGCTCGGGGGCCAGGCCCAGCTCCGTCAGCGGCACCTGGAGGGCGATCTCCTCTTCGGGCGGGAGCGGCGCGAAGAGCGGGCTCTCGCCGCCGCGCTCCAACCACTCGCGGCTGGAGTAGAGGTCGATCTTCCAGGCGGTGAGCTCCGAGGCGAGACGCACGTTCTGGCCGTTGCGCCCGATGGCGAGGGAGAGCTGGTCCTCGTCTACCACGGCATTGATGGTCTTGGACGCCGGGTCGGCGATGACACGGGCCACCCGGGCGGGCGCCAGCGCCTGCTTGGCAAAACGCTCCGGATCGGGCGACCACGGGACGATGTCGATCCGCTCGCCGCTCAGTTCGTTGACGACCGCCTGGACGCGCGAGCCCTTGAGCCCGACGCAGGCGCCGACGGCGTCGATCGCGTCGTCGCGGGAGATGACGGCCACCTTGGTGCGGCTGCCGACCTCGCGGGCGATGGCGCGGATCTCGATGATCCCCTGCTGGATTTCCGGCACTTCGAGCTTGAAGAGCGCCTTGACGAAGAGGCCGTCGGCGCGGCTGAGGATCAGCCGGGGGCCCTTTGGGGTTTCCTCGAGGCGTTTGAGCACCGCACGGATGGTGTCGCCCTGATGGAAGTGCTCGCGGTGGTTCTGCTCGCGGTAGGGGATGATCGCCTCCGCCTCGCGGAACTTGTTCAGCATGATGACCAACTTGCCGCGCTCGATCTGCTGGATTTCTCCAGAGAGGAGCTCGCCCACCTTGTCCGCGAACTCGTCACGAATCCGGGCCCGCTCGCCTTCGCGCACCCGCTGGATGATCCGCTGCTTGGCCGCCTGCACTGCCAGCCGTCCAAATGCCGCGAAGGGAATGTCCTCTTCCAGCATGTCGCCGGGCTGAAACTCCGGATCCTCGAAGCGGGCCTCCTCCACCGAGACCTGACTCGCCGGGTCTTCCACCGCCTCGACGACCTGCCGAAGCCGGGTCACCGTGAGGCCACCCTTCAGTTCGTCCACCGCCAGCTCGAAGCGGACCGTGGGTCCGTACTTGCGGACCAGCGCAGCCTGGATGCCGTCGTGCAGGAGGTCGAGCAGTTCCGCACGGTCGAGCTGCTTGGTGGTCGTCAGCTCGCGGAAGGCCGCCAGCATTTCAGTCGAAGATGCCATCGTTACTCCATGCCGGTGTCACCGGTCAGCCCCGTTCAGCCGGGGAATGCACATATCGTTGGTCCGTACGCGCCGCGGCACCCGCCCGGCCTGCCGCAGGACGATGAATCGTCCGGCGGGCGGAAACCGGAACCCGGGCCCGGCTCACATCAGCGTCGGGTATGGGTTCGGAGGTCGCGTCGCGGGGGTGAAAAAAAATGTGGGGGAACTCCCCCACATCAACAACCGGCCCCGGACTAGCGGCCCCCACAGCACATAATGATACCCCGCAGGGGGCGGGGCGTCAATCACCTTATGGGGTCGGTAGCGGCATCCCCAGATAGGCAACCATCCGGCCGTCCACCCCCCTGGACCGGCGGTGGCTGTGGAAAAGCGTGTGGTCGTGGCCGCTGCACCAGCTGGACACCGTGACCCGACCAATACCGAGTTCCTCCCCCTGCCGCAACAGCTGGTCCCGCACATCCAACGGACCCGTTCCTCCGGTCGGGATCGGAAGCCCGAAGGCGTCAAAGACCTCAGAACCTACTTCATAGCATGGACCACAAATGGCTACGCCGCAGTGCATTACCAAATCGTTTGGCAGTGATCCTGCCCGCCCGGTCAACATCCGGACTCCCCGCTCGAGAATCCTGGAACTGGCGCCCCGCCACCCGGCGTGGAGGAGTGCCACGGCCCGGTGGACGGGGTCGAGCAGGTAGACTGGGGTGCAGTCTGCCACCGTGACCGTCAGGAGAACGCCGTGGGCTGAGGTCGCATGCCCATCGATCCCGTCGAGCTGGAGCCAGCCCTGCCCTCCCTCGTGCCATTTCGTTTCGGTCCCGTGGACCTGGCGACCGAGGACGATGAGCGGGAACCCCGGCTCGGCGGCGCGAAAGGCAGCCCACTGACCGAGCACCTGGCCGACGGGACGATCGCTGGTGAGTCCGAGGTCGAATGGCAGCGAGGCGGTGCCGCGAGTGGTGATGCCAGCCACCACCCCGAACCGCTCTCGCCACCCGGCAATTTCCATTCGGGGCACCGCGGATCCGTCGACGTGGATTTCCCGGACGATTTCGGCTAGGGACACGAAACGATCCTTCCTTGAGTTCATACGAAAGGGGGCTGCATTGCATGAGGAGGGGACTCCGACAATCTTTCCCCGACCTTGGCCCCCCATGGGAGCCTGGCCCGCTCACCTCAATTCCAGAGATACTAATGTCGCGCTCGAATTCACTCCGTCACGCCAGTCTGACCCTCGCGGTGGCCTGCGGATTCGCTGGTACGTTGGCCGCGCAGGATGCACAAACGCAGCAGTGGGAAAACACCGTCACGCTCTACGGCTGGGCCGCGGCGATGTCGGGCACGGAGGCCATCGGCCCCATTTCCATGACCGTGGACGTCCCCTTCAGCGACATCATGGACAACCTGAAGATGGGCGCCATGCTGAATTACGTCGGCCGCGGGAAGACCTGGGTGACCGGCGCCGACTTCATCTACATGAAGCTTGGCTCCGACCTCGCGGTGCCGTCCACCGGCACCACCGTGGCTGAAGTGAAGGTCAAACAATGGCTGTTCGAGGTGGACGGTGGCTATCGGGTTCTGCCGTGGCTCGACGCGCTGATCGGGGTCCGGGTGCCGGTGATCGAGGCCGAGTTTGTCCCCAATACCGACAATCCCAACTTCTCAGCGAAGAGCCAGAGCGAGAGCTGGTTCGCGCCGCTCATCGGCGCGCGGGCCATCGTGCCGCTCTCCAAGCACTTCACGGTGATTGCCCGGGGAGACCTCGGCGGGTTCCAGATCGGCGGCACCAACACCACCTGGCAGGCGGCCGGCTATGTGAACTACAAGTTCGGCAAGCACTTCTCCGGCGACCTCGGCTATCGCGCCATCAACGCCGACTATGCCACCGGGACAAAGGGCCAGCAGGGGTACTTCCAGTACGACATCACCAACTTCGGCGGGCTGTTGGGGCTGTCCTACACGTTCTAGCCCAGCGCCGCCGAACACCACACCGTCTTGTCATTGCGAGGCCGCGTAGCGGTCGAAGCAATCTGGTCCAAGATTGCTTCGTCGGCCCCTCACGTGGCCTCCTCGCAATGACAGAAGGCTGACCTATTCCTCGAAGCGCTCGATTTCGGCACCGAGCGCGCGGAGCCGGCTGTCGATCTGCTCGTAGCCACGTTCGATCTGTCCCACGTTGTGCAGGTGGCTGGTGCCCTCGGCCGCGAGGGCCGCGATCAGCATGGCCATGCCGGCCCGGATGTCCGGCGACTCCACGGTGCTGCCCCGCAGCTTGACCGGCCCGGCTACCACCGCGCGGTGCGGGTCGCACAGCACAATGCGGGCGCCCATCCCGATCAGCTTGTCCACGAAGAACATCCGCGACTCGAACATCTTCTCGAACACCAGCAGCAGCCCCTCGCACTGGGTGGCCGCCACCAGCGCAATGGACATCGTGTCGGCGGGGAATGCCGGCCAGGGGCCGTCCTCCAGTTTCGGCACATGCCCGCCGAGGTCGGGTCGGATGCGTCGCTCCTGGTCGGCGTCGATGATCAGCTTCTGCCCGTCAAGGCGCGGCCGGATACCGAGGCGTTCGAAACCGAGGAGTGTGCCGCGGAGGTCGTCGCCCCGGACGCCATCGATGGTCAGGGCGCTGTTGGTGACGGCGGCCAGCCCGATGAAGCTGCCGATTTCGATATGGTCCGGGCCAATGGTGTACGAGGCGCCGTGGAGGGGATGTCCCCCCTCGATGACGTAGGTGTTGGACCCGATGCCCTCAATGTGCGCGCCCATCGCCACGAGCAGCCGGGCGAGGTCCTGCACGTGCGGTTCGGAGGCGGCGTTGCGCAGGACGGTGCGCCCCTGGGCCCGGACCGCGGCCATCAGGGCGTTCTCGGTGCCGGTGACGCTCGGCTCGTCGAGGAAGATGTCCGCTCCGCGAAGCGTCTCGCCGAACAGCTCGTAACTGTCGCCGACCTGCACTTCCGCGCCGAGGGCCTCGAGCGCCAGGAAGTGCGTATCGACCCGGCGGCGCCCG
>Ga0315276_10006931_pt1 | contig 10463 bp, 17 predicted proteins | sample YL17G05_0_MG_FD_204542 | JGI IMG/M metagenome (GOLD analysis project Ga0315276, IMG submission 204542) | Sediment microbial communities from Yellowstone Lake, YNP, Wyoming, USA - YL17G05_0 | ecosystem: Environmental > Aquatic > Freshwater > Lake > Sediment | place: USA: Wyoming | collected... | reverse complement strand
GGTCCGAATTTGGACTAAAAAGGTCAACTTCGTAAAATTGCATAACCGATGGTGAGCATACCCATATCAATCATAAAAGCATATTTTTCTTCTGGAATAATTGTCCACACTTCACCTTTCCTTATTCCCCAATAATTACGAATAAATAGAAATTTTAAAGGACGTGTCACAAAAATTATTCTCATTTTATCTTGTCCTAAACCAAGTATTATCAACCGCTATAGTAATTAGATTATCATCAATATCCCAATGAATCCCGACATAAAAGCTAAATGTAATTAGCCAATTAACCGTATGTAGCCATTCATCATCGTTTTCATATATTCTTATTTCATCCCATTTTATTTTATCAAATCTGGCATCAGGAACATGTGGAACATCTTTGACTGATGAATGCCATTTGATAAATTTTACTTTTGACATAACACCCTCTTGATTTCTATACGAAATAACCAAATAGGTTGACTTTTCATACTAAGTGGAGTTACCCAATACATTTTTTCTTTCACTTGATTACCATCAAAATTAGCTTTTCTAATTTGAATATCAGATACTTCCCCTCTTTTGTAATCATCATAGAATTTATGTTCTACGCTATTATAAAGTCTGTAAGATACAATATTTCCGATGGCAATTGGTTTACCTCTCATTTCATCCCTCCGCACCCATTTGGCGATATGCCACATGTTCTTTACTGCAAAATAGTTTTGTCTGTTGCTGATGGTTTATCCAAACTTCCTCCTCAATCAACTGGTCGAGGGGAAATACCTGATAGCAATATTCACAATAACCCACGTCATCTATCGGGGTATTGCTTTCCTCATGCTCTCTTATAATATCCTGAATTGTTTTTTCCATATCTACAGTATACCACCTTTTTTATATTTGTCAAGAGGCAAAATCTAATCTGACAATTTGGATGAAAATTGTCATATTCGGGACCTGGTCCGAATTCAGACCAAAAAGGTCTAATTCGGATGAAAAAGAATATGACTATCACAAACTTCATCCCCACCATCCAAGCACAACCAACCCGATTCAAGTTCAGCGCCACAAATTTCACAAATGCCTGTTTCTTGTTCAGCAAAATAGTCTACTTCAAATTCAACCCATTGGTTGCCTTGTGGGTCAATACCCCATTTTCTGGCAATTCCAGAAACATCGTGTAGAAAAATTTCTTCGGTCATTTTATTCATCCTCTTCATCGGGTGCAAATACAACATCCTGACATTTCTGGCATAAACCAGAAATAGAAAATTCACGCTTTGAGATTTCATCAGAAAACTCTACAGCGGGTGCGCCACAGGAAACACAAATATCATTCTCGATAGATGTGCTTGCCTCTCGCCCATATGTTAAGCGAGTCGTATGGTCAAGGGTGTTACGGAGGGATTGCATTTTAATAGATGGTTCAGCCATTTTATAATCTCCTAATCTTTATGATACCACATTACTTATTATTTGTCAAGGACTTTTTTAATTTCTTTACGCCACAGCCACATTTTATAATCATGGGTAAAATTATTAGTATAGTATCTTTTTATACCATTTTTCTTTTGAATATCAATTATTATACCTTTTTCAAAAGGTCCATAAAAATGTCTGCTAGGGGTATTATAAACCCTATAAATTATAGTGTCACCAATTTGCAACGGTTTGCCTCTCATTTTATAATCTCCATATCTTTATAATACCACACTTTTCTTTATCTGTCAAGACTCAAACGGTTTCAATAAAAATAATTCTGGTTCTGGAATTTCAATTCCTAATAAAACAGCTTCCATACCTAAAACTGGTTCAAAACTGAATATAGTGCACATATTGTAAATAAATAGCGAATCAAAATTTTCGCTTTCAATTGCTTTTAGTATTACATTTAGAGGACATTTTTTTCCTAATATATAAGGATTGAGATTAAAGTATTTCGCAATGTTTTCATCAATCCCACCTTCTAATACAATGCTACGGGCTTTTTGTAAAACAATAACCATGTTATTTAGTAAATCAAGCGCATCAGATTTTTTCATGCTTTTATAATACCATATTTCTTATTATTTGTCAAGTACCAATTTTAATAGGACAAATAAGACTGAAATTATCCAATTCCGGACCAGGTCCGAATTCGGACAATTTGGGTCTAAATTATCTTAATTATTGGTAAAAAAATAGGACTTCCCAAGTCCTATTTATCTCTTTCCTAAAAATATAGTCTGCCCGTTTTCAACCATCGCCTGAGCCTGTCCGATGATAGATTCTACATGCGCACGAATGTTTGCATGTTCCCAGGGGTCTACCTCTGGTTCCTCCATAATTCGATGAGCAAAGTTTACAGATTCTCGGTTAGTCGCTTCAATTTCAGCCTGAACATCAGCCCAAGTCCAATCAGTGCAGGGCGTGACTTCTACAGGCGCAGGATGAAAAACTGCATCAATTGCGGCGCAAACTTCAGCACCAGCCGCAGCCCGTACAATTGGACCCCAAGAAGTGAAAAACGTTTCAATTTCATCTACAGTTGGCACAAAAGCCATACACTACCTCCCACAAATAATATTCCAGACCTGCCTAACACCCCATCCAAACATCACGATGGCAATCATTCCGATAATAATCTGACCCTGAGCAACAGTAATCATTTATAACCCTTCCTCTCCGAATAATTCACCCCAACAACGCCATGAGCATAACTCCTGCTCGACTAACGCTTCGCAAGTGAAGAATAAATCAATCACTTCCCCGCACATGCAACAGATATGAGCACCTTCGTTTTCCTCGTGCTCTCGTACAATGTCTGATAAATCACGTTCCATAATCTAAATCCTTTACTATCTAAGTTAGTATTAGTATAGCAGGTTATCAACAGGAGTCAAGCATGTCATTCATCATATCTTTTTTATGACAAATATTACAGGGTAAATAAGACCGAATTTGTCTAAATTCGGACCTGGTCCCAATTTAGATAATTTTCATCTGAATTGGGGGATATTTATTCTCCTCCTGCCTTGAAGTTATAAATAGGTTTGATGATATCAACGATATCAACAGTATCCCCAATGTTATCAATAATTTCTTGCATCGGTTTATATGCCATAGGTGACTCGTCTAATGTACCTTGATTTACACATGTTGTATAGATACCTTCCATTGATTCCTCATAATCACCAAGATTGATTGTACGTTTTGCTTGACCACGAGACATGATACGCCCTGCACCATGAGGGGCAGACTTATTCCAATCTTCATTACCCTTACCAACGCAAAGCAAAGAACCATCACGCATATTCATAGGAATAATCAAGCGTTCATTCAATTTTGCTGATACTGCACCTTTACGCATGATACCATCTTCAAAGTTTACATAGTTATGTACAGTAGTAAAATTATCTTGTTTTTTCATATGAGCATTGAAATGTGCTAAAACTAAATATGCAATTGTGGCACGATTAGCAATAGCATACTCTTGACAAATCTTCATGTCATGTAAATAATTATCTTTATCTGTATCTGTCAAATAGCATAAATCCTTTTGTGATGCTGTTTGTTTTTCAATAGCAATTTTTTGGTAGTAATCAGCAACTTGTTTACCCATATTACGTGAACCTGTGTGGATAACCAAATATGTTTTACCTGTTTTATCTGAGCGGTCAACTTCGATGTAATGATTTCCGGACCCGAGAGTACCGATAGCCAAACCAAAACGCTCGTTTTTATATAAGTTATCAAAACAAAACATATTCTCAAAATCTTTATATTTATTTATAATATTGCTTACAGCGCTGGTATGAATTGAAAAACCAGCGGGAATATTATTATGAATATAATTATCTAATTCTGGAATATCAATATTTAAATCTGTAATATCAACCACTAGCACCCCACAACCAATGTCTACTCCAATTAAATTAGGAATAACCATATTTTGTAAATCGGCGGTAAAACCAATTACACAACCAGCCCCTGCGTGTACGTCAGACATAATCCGAATGCTTGCACCATCAACAAAGGGTTGGTTGAGCAAATTGATAATTTGTGAAATAGCTGTAGATTCTACATTATCTGTAAAAACTTTTGCTGTATTGTACTTTCCTTGTAATTCAATCATTTTAAACTCCTAGTATTTATAATATCATACTTTTTATAATTTGTCAAGCCCCAATTTCCGAATTGGACAAATAAGAGTGGGTTTGTCATAATTCGGACCAGGTCCGAAACTTGACTAAAAGGGTCGGAATTGTCCAATTTTGGAATAAAAAAACTCCACTCTTTGACGAATCCCTAGGGCTTTCGCTCAATCGGGTCTTTCTCTTCGAGTGGAGTTTAGGTGACTTCGCAGGGAATTGAACCCTGATTCTCTGCTTGAAAGGCAGGAGGACTAACCTTTATCCGACAAAGCCATAGGCAGCAGGGGAGCGACTTGAACGCCCAAACCTCGCTTTGGAGGCGAGAGTCTTACCATTAAACGACCCCGCTATATTGTTTTCTTCTTTCCTTTTTACAACTTTTGCATTCATTATCTAAACCATTAAGGTTGGTTTTATCTTTTGAAAATTCCGATTTATTTTTAAATTCTTTACAATTCCAACAATAAGACATTCCTTCTGGTGCTTTTATCTGATTATCTATATTATATTTAGAAATTTCTTTTCCTCTCTCTGTAAGGTATTCTTTTCTTATCGAACCAGAATTACAGCCTAGATGGCTATAAGCAATATTCTCTAAATCGAAAAATAATTCTACAGGATTTTCTGCATCTAACCAAGGTTTTTTATGTTCGATTGATAAATCATTTATATTATTTATCTCTTTACCACATCTATAACAACAATTCAATCCTGATTTTTTAACAAAATCAAACAATAATTTCTTTTTAAGTATATTGCTTGCGGTTCCATAAGGCATTCCCAATTGCTCTGCCTTTTTATCATTACCTTTTTTGCTCATCTCCAACCTCCGTTTTCAATGAAAAGTTTCATATTGCGTATTTATCTCATTCCGCTCGCCAGCGGCGACCTGTGTCTTATTGGCGCTTGTGCGCTCTTATAGCACGTATTTGTTCTGCCGTTCCCGTTGCATTACGCTTTGCGGGAGTTTGTGTCTCTGTACTTGAACTGGTCAAGCCTCGGATGGTTTTCATTCGGAGGGGTCAATGCTCCTAAGATAACGACAGAAATTTCAGGTGGACAATACGAGGTTCGAACTCGTAACTTCTCGTTGCAAAGGAGATGTTTTCCCGATTACTACTAATCGCCCATTGATATAATTCTAACACATTTTTATTCTTTTGTCAAGGTTCAATTTCATACTGAGGGTACGGTCATTTTTAATGTTTGTGTCCGTTAAAAGTCACGGTTCAGTCGTATTGGGACTGTTCATAAAACCCCCGTTCTACTATCGTCTTTCAACTGAACTAGCGCTTCCTCGTTGGACTATCCTCAGTACCTATATAGTATAGCATATACTATAGGGGTTGTCAATAGATTTTTAAAAGTCAAATGTCATGAGTTGTATATGACATTTGTCATATGGATAAATAAGATAGTTTTAGTCCAATTCGGGACCAGGTCCGAATTCGGACAAAAAAGGTCTGATTAATCCGAGTTCGGTACTTTAGGAGAGAAGTGCCAGAGTCGAACTGGCTAAATCGCTTTTGCAGAGCGCTCCCGAACCGTTTGGGTTACAACTCATAAGGTGTTGATAGCTGGATTCGAACCTGCAAGCGACATATTTTGAGTATGTCAGGTATACCAATTCCCATCATATCAACAAAGGTGTGACCTGATGGAGTCGAACCATCGCCTCCCGCTTTTCAGGCGGACGCACAATTACCGTCTATGCAAAAGCCACATAAGGCAGTCAGGCTAGGAGTCGAACCTAGATTCTTAGTTTCAAGGACTATCGTCTTATCCGGTTGGACGACCCGACTATTTAGGTAGCGGGTGGCAGAGTCGAACTGCCGTCTTTGGCTTATGAGACCAAGCTGGAACCACCTCCAGTCTAACCCGCAATAAAGGCAGCCTGTACGGGAATTGAACCCGCATCGACACATTGACAGTGTGCCATTCTAACCGTTATACCAACAGGCTATTATTTCATAATTATAACATACTTCTATTTAGTTGTCAAGGTTCTAAATATCCGGTTGTTTTACTCCTGCCGATGCACTCCGGCAAACTCGTTCAGGAGAGTAAGCATCATTGTACCAGTGACGGGGTTTGTTGCCCGTTTGCACCCATATTGGATTATGGGGGCTTACCGAGTGGATAGTGGGGGATTTGAACCTCCGAAGCCATTATGACGGCTGATTTACAGTCAGCATCCTTTAGCCAGACTTGGATAACTACCCATAATTTGTGAGTGAGAGGGGGAGGGAATTCTCTCTTTCGAGTGTGTAGTGTGCTCCCTTGCTAACATTTCCGTTCTTGCCAACTCTCACTTACTGTTATAGTATATCAGAATATGGGGTAAAGTCAATATGACGTTTGTCACTATTCTGATATGACATTCATCATCCGAACTCAGACAAATTGGACTGAATTTGTCGGATTTCGGACCTGGTCCGAATTTGGACAAAAAAGGTCTTATTAGGGTAAAATATCAGATTTGAACTGACTCCGACTTCTTCACAGGAAGTAATGCTACCAATTACAACAATTTCACCATAAAGGTACTCCTGAGAGGATTTGAACCTCCATCTCGAACCTTAAGAGGGTTGTGCGTTAACCGTTACGCCACAAGAGTATAAAAGGTGCTTCCGGCGGGATTCGAACCCACACCTTATAGCTTAAAAGGCTAATGTGCTATGCCGTTGAACACCACAGAAGCTATTGCAAAAGTACTAGGCTCCTCCACGTCGATTCGGACGACGAACTAATAGGTAACAGCTACTTGTGATACCATTTCACCACAGAGGAATACAGGAGCATCTAGAGGGATTCGAACCCTCATTTTCATCCGTTACGGCTTTCTAGCTTAGAAGACTAGCCCGATATAGATGCATAGGAGCGTCTAAAGGGACTCGAACCCTTACTTCTGGCTTGGAAGGCGATAGTGCTACCGTTGAACACTATAGACGCATATTACTTATTATACCATATTATTATTCAGTTGTCAAGGTGCAAAATTACAGGAGCAGGATGACAAGATTCGAACTGCCGACCAACCCTTACAGGGGGCTTGTTTTTCCAGCTAAACTAATCCTGCATAGTGCTGGTGAAAGGACTCGAACCTTCACGCCAATTCGGGCAACGATTTTTAAAATCGTAGCGTATACCGCTTTCGCCACACCAGCATTTTATTTTATCTATCCTCTAAAAAATCCATTCCCTTTTTTATTTCTGTTTTCTCTCGACTTCGTTCTGTATTTATCAGGAGAATTATTGGAAAAAGAAATTTGCCTGTTTTTTATAGCATGGCATGTCGGACAAAGAACTTCCAAATTGTCAGGAGAATTATTTTTCCAATTACCATCTTTATGATGAATTTCCAATGGAATTGGCTCTCCTAACCAAATAGAATTTTTACAAATATTACATTCTCCACCTGACTTTTCTAATAAATAATTTCTAACATAATTTGATATTACTTTAAATTCTTTTCCGGTTGTTCCATCCCATTCTCCCGAAATCCATTTCTCTAGCTTTGTTTTTCTTTGATAATCATTTTGACATTTATTAGAGCAAAATTTTATTTTAGAATTTCTATGCCTTTTTCTGATTACTTCTTTTCCACAATTTATACAGTTAGAGAATTGTGGTTTTCTTCTTTTTGGATTATTAAATTTTGCAGAACAACTGTTAGAACAAAATTTCGGATTGTTTGTTTTTTCTCCACATTGTAAACATCTACCAAAAAACATTTCTACCTCCCATAATAGATAACTCCCATTTTTATTATAAAGAGGAAGGCGTTTGGGATTGCGCTTTTCGGGAGCTACCCTATCCTCTTTCTAGTATCCAGCCTGAGAATTGAACTCATACTTACACCTTATCAGGATGCCGTGCTTCCTTTACACCATCTGGATATATAACTATTATCCCATTCAAATCTAGTACCCTCGGACAGACTTGAACTGCCAACCCCGAAGATGTAGGCTTCGCACTCTACCGTTGAGCTACGAGGGTATAAAGGTGATTCTACAGGGATTCGAACCCTGATACTCTCCTTGAGGGGGAGAAGAACTGCCATTATTCGATAGAACCATAAAAGAATTATAACACGTTTTTATTCAGTTGTCAAGGTGCAATCGCCCAAATTTCATCGCGATTTATAGCGGGCGGGTCTCACGACAGACCTTTTTTGTTTGTTTATATAGTATACCAGAAAACAGGGTAAAGTCAATATGACATTCGTCACTCTTTTGAAATGACATTTGTCGTATAACCCAAATTGGATAGCTTTTATCCGATTTGGGACCGGGTCCGATTTCGGACAAATTTCATCCAAATTCTGTACTTTCAGGTGGAGAAAGAAGGATTCAAACCTCCAACCTCGGGTTTATGAGACCCTCGCTCTGTCATTGAGCTATATCTCCATAAGGCGGAACCTGTGCGTAACGCTCGCACTCATCCTTTCGGATGGCTTCGGTTTAGCAAACCGACACATTACTTTTCTGTCAAGATTCCATTAGGAGGAAGATAACTGAGTCGAACAGTCACCCTTGCGGATGGTCTAGTTTTCAAGACTAGTTGGATACCATCATCCACTACCTTCCATCAGTCCTACTAGCAGGATTCGAACCTGCATCTTTCAGTTTCTAAAACTGCTGCGTGTGCCGTTTCGCCATAGTAGGAAAATTGTAGGGAGAGACCACTTTTGCCATATCACTAGTACGCTATATCGTACTGCATCACTTATGCTCTCCCTATCAGGTCTAGAATGCTGGATTCGAACCAGCGACCTCACCCGTCCAAGGGGCGTATGCTAACCAGACTACACCAATCCTAGATAGAGCGTCCAGCGAGATTCGAACTCGCAAAAAATCGTTCGTGGCGACTTAGTTTATCCGTTAGCTTATAGACGCATTATAACGTACTTACAATTATACCACATTTTTGTCCTTTTGTCAAGGACCAATTTTCTCTACCCCGCTTACGACTGTACGGGATTGCTATGACAGACCGTAGTCTGCGCAACCGTTTTTAGGGTGTCCTCTCGTCCACCAAAGGCTAGAGGCAAGCAATTTTGCAAGTGGATACCATGTGTTTTCACACCACCCTTTTAGCCCCTGCCACACGGCATCAATTCAAAATCAGGTTTCGCTTATCCCTACTGCAATGGTTAGCATTCCCATTGTTGTGGAGCGGTAACACGCCGCCTTTTGCATACTCCCTGAATGTTTTGCTCATTCGTGAAATGAGTGGGGCTTGTTTGTAAAGAACTTCTATATTATAGACTATTTATTTATGTTTGTCAAGGGTTTTTGAAAAGTGGTCCAATTCTTTAAGATTGTGTTCTACTTATCCCAAATAGGATAGAACATGTCCGATTTGGGACCAGGTCCGAATTCGGACAAATAAGGTTTAAATAGTCAAATTTAAAAGGAAAGAAAAGCGCCGGATTGAGCTATGTGCACTAGCTATCTCGGCGCTTTCGGGGTTGTACCGTCAGCCCCATCTCTAGCTCTTGTACTGCCTACCGGAGTGGACACTAGAGGGCGTTTTCACCTCCGGCTTATCAGGGTCTGTGTACCCACAGACAGGTCAGATTATGCTAAGGTTTTCCCTCAGCCTCCTTTTTTACAATTTGTTTACGCACTTTTCCAATCATTATGCGATATTCTGCATCTTTGGCAGCAAGATACCCCAAACCACCAGTGGTTTTTTGCAAACGAGTGGAAACCACTTTTTCCTGCTCTTTTTCCGAATAAGAACGAAGTCCTTTAGCCATTTTTTATTCTCCTTATAACTCTATTGTATCATAATTTTCAAAATTGTCAAGGGCAAATTTTATTTCATCTTCGGCGGCAGCGAAAGCTTTGAAGTGTTTGTGATAGCGGTTATTGAAGCAATAAGGGCAACTTCCATGTGGGTGGCAGGTGTAGTCAAAACGACCTGAGCGATAATAAGGTTTGCGGTATTCCTTACCGCTATTGATTGCCTTGTTGAGTGACATTTTTTCTCCTGTTTTGAATTGTTCTCTGTAGCTCAGAACTCCGTTCCTGTGGGTTCTGCTTCATCCCGCTGTTAGCCTCGCAACGTATGAAGTGGGGTGGGGCGAGTTGGCGCTCTAACCTGTTTACATCCCCGACCTTGTATCTCGCTCGTTTATGGCAATGCCTGTAACGCACCGTTTGTAGCTACTGAGAAAAATTCAATTTTTACTTGCAGCTTTCTATGCAGTGTCCTTTCGAACCCTATGAAAACCACTGAAACAGTCTCCTTGGTTATCCTTAGACCCTAGCTTTCACGTCGCTAATCGCCTTTCCGTCAATGGGTTGCAATCCCTGCTGGAAGTCGGCTCTCCCGTCA
>Ga0315276_10006928_pt1 | contig 10465 bp, 7 predicted proteins | sample YL17G05_0_MG_FD_204542 | JGI IMG/M metagenome (GOLD analysis project Ga0315276, IMG submission 204542) | Sediment microbial communities from Yellowstone Lake, YNP, Wyoming, USA - YL17G05_0 | ecosystem: Environmental > Aquatic > Freshwater > Lake > Sediment | place: USA: Wyoming | collected... | reverse complement strand
AGTCGTCACTCCGGTGGAAACCGGAGTCCAGAGAATTTTTAAGTATTTGAAATAACTGGATTCCGGCTTTCGCCGGAATGACGGAAATACGTCTTTTCAGACTTTTTACGAGATCATCAGATTTGATATCACCCGATTTTTCCCTTTTTCCAATAGACGGTATCATAAGGGTTCAAGGGACCCCAGACATCCATGGGGAGCCCTTCGAAATCTTTGTTGTACAGCATGTAGTATCCCACTTCGAGGTACCAGATGATGGGCAGCTCGTCGACCAGGATCTCCTGGACGCGGTAGTAAAGCTTTTTCCGCTTTTCAAAATTCTGCTCCCCCTGCGCTTCGGCAAAGAGCTTATCTACCTCGGGGTTGTTGTAGCCCATGGTGTTGGTCCAGATGAGCTTCTTGATGTTGGGGGAAATATACATCCGTTCGATTCCGATGACCGGGTCGGGATAATCGAATACGATATCCAGGGTAAGATCATAGTCCCAGCCGGCGATTTTGGCCGCCCAGCTCGGAAAATCAGGGCTGGCCCGAAGGGAGGCATTGATCCCAACTTTTTTGAGCTGCTCTCGTAGGTACTCACAGGTGCTCTGGTTGGCCGGATTTCCTGGGATCCAGTCGATGGTCAGATTGAAACGGGTGCCGTCAGCCTTCCGCTTAAGCCCGGCTTCGTCGAGAAGTTGACTTGCCTTTTGAGGGTTATATTCGTATTTGGGGACATGCGGATTGTAAAAGGGGTTCGTGTTCCGGAAAGGACCGGTGGCCGGTTCTCCAAAACCTACGGCGATCTCCTTCACGATAAAGTCTTTATCCATGGAATGGGCGATGGCCTGGCGAACCCTTTTATCACTCAGTGGAGGTTTCCGGACGTTAATGGCGAACCAGGCCCGCGGGCCGATGGCCTCGAAGCCTTTGGTCGTCAGAGCAATCTGGGGCAGCTTTTCCAGTCGGCGCGCGTCGTCCGGGCCAATGTAGGAATAGGGAACCATATGGATGGCGCCGGATTCCAAGGCTACCGTGCGCGCCCCGGGGTCGGGAATGAATTCAAGGATGATCCGGTCCAGGTAAGGCTTTCCCTTGCGGAAGAAGTTTTCGTACCGCTCCAGGATGATATGTTGGCCCTTCTTCCAATCTACGAATTTGAACGGCCCTGAGCCAATGGGCTTCACGTTGGCCGGGTTTTGGCGGATCTCCCCCTGCCCGTAGATGTGTTTGGGGATAACGGGAAGAAGTAGCGGATGGGTGGCGGCCAAAAAAGCGGGGTAAGGATGCTTCAGCTTGAACACGGCAACATAAGGATCGGAGGTGTCTACCTTTTCGACGGCCCGGAACATGGCCACACCGAAAGGATGGTTCTTGTTTACCGTTTCCAGGGAGAAAGCCACATCTGCGGAGGTGATGGGTTTCCCGTCGTGAAAGGTGGCTCCCTTTTCCAGGTGAAAAGTGTAGGTCTTTCCATCTGGGGAGACTTCCCATTTTTTAGCCAGGTAAGGCTTGGGTTTGAAGTTCTCGTCAAATTGAAGCAGTCCTGCAAAAAGCTGCAGCCCCGGAACGCCCGTGGGAGTACCCGAGACAATGGCTGGATTCAGATGGGTGGGTTCAAGATAGACTATTTTGAAGGTGCCCCCGCGGGGGGTTTTATCCGATTGAGCCAGGGCAGGAGAAGAAAGGAAAAGGAGAGCAAGGATTGGAACGATTAATGGCCCCAAGAAGTTGAATAGTTTTTTTCTTTTTTGAGTCTTCATGGGAACTCCTTTCTAAAAAAGGTAATGGTAGATGAAAGGACAGTGTGGAATGGGACCTGGCTCCTTTTCTAACACACTGACTCCACCGAGTCAATGAAACATTAATCGTCCTTTCCTCCGCGGATCTCGGCTCCTTCCCTTTTCTTGGATTCTTACATGATTACTAATGAGTCCATAATAGTCTAAACATCATTGGTTGGAGGACCTTTCCTGTTGAAAGCCTCGAACTGGACTCCGGCTTTCGCCGGAGAGACGAGCATTAGAACGGCATGGTTCTTTGTCGTCATTCCGGCGGAAGCCGGAATCCAGGATGATTTAAAAAAGATGAAATCCATGTCTAGACAATTTTGGCCTCATTAGTAACTCTGGGAATTTTCTTCCAACATTTACAAATCCCGAAATATCTCCTCTCCCCTGGCGGGAGAGGATGAAGGTGAGGGGGGGCCAAATCTCGTTTTGTCCACCCCCACCCGCACCCTCCCCCATCGAAGGGGGCGGGTATGGTGAGGCAAATTCCAAAAATTTTTGGTTAGATTTGAACGGATGGGATATAGGGGAGAGCAGACTATTTTCTGGTTGCATACTTCATCCGGCTTGATAATATGCTCAAAGGCTTATTCATTTATCTGTCAAAGGGGGAAAAATACCTGGGGGAATGTGTTATCTTCCTCCATCCCATTCCTTCTATAGGAAGAATAAGCGAGGAGAGAATAAAAAAATGCCTGACCGTCACACTTTTTACCCGGATGTAGTTTATATCAATGGAACCATTGTCACTTTGGATGATAAGGGCTCGAAGCCTGAAGCCGTAGCTACCCTGGGGGATAAAATCGTGGCCGTAGGCTCTGACGTTTCCATCGGAGAATGGGCAGGTCCTACTACCCGGATCGTAGACCTGAAGGGCAAAACCCTGGTGCCCGGGTTCAACGAGCCCCACAATCATTTCGCCTCCTACGGCATTTCAACCCTGCGATTGGCGAACCTGCAAAGCCCTCCCGTCGGGGCTATTGCCAAAATGGATGACCTTCTGGAGGTACTCCGGGAAAGGGCCAGCCGAACACCCAAAGGGGAATGGGTGTTGGGCCGCGGTTACGATGATACCCTCCTTTCCGAAAAGAGGCATCCGACCCGGGAGGACCTGGACGGGGTTTCGAGCGACCATCCGGTTTATATCGTCCACGTCTCCGGGCATTTGAGTGTGGCCAACTCAAAGGCCCTGGCCCTTGGAGGAGTTACTAAAGATACAGCCGACCCTCCGGGCGGGGTCATTCGGAAGGACCCAAAGACTTCCGAGCCGGATGGGGTTTTGGAAGAGATGCCCGCTCAGACTCTGATTATTCGACATGTTCCCCCTCTACCGATGGAGCTTAGGCTGGAGGCCATGGCCCGGGCCGCCCAAGATTACCTCCGAACCGGGGTGGCCTCATGCAGCGATGCCGGGGTGGCCTTCCCCGGGGTCGGGAGCCCGGCGGAGATTGTGGCCTATCAGAGGGCTACGAAGCAGGGCCTGCTCCCCATTCGCCTAACCATGATGATCGGGGTTGAATTCCTGCTGGGGCCCGATGGGAAAAGCCCTGCTTTTCTTACCGGCTTTGGAGACGACCATCTCAAGGTCGGCCCGGCAAAGATCATCGTGGATGGGTCCATCCAGGGCTACACCGGCTGGCTGGCCAAACCCTACCATGTTCCTTTCAAAGGAGATGCTTCTTACCGGGGCTATCCGGTCACCGCTCCGGAAAAGCTGACCCGCCTGGTCCTGGAGGCGCACAGAGCCGGCTGCCAGATCGCCGCTCATGGAAATGGCGATGCGGCCATCGACGCCATCCTGGATGCCTATCAGCTGGCCCAAAAAGAATTCCCGCGGCCCGATGCCCGCCACCGGATTGAACACTGCCAGATGGCGCGCGAAGATCAGTTAGACCGAATGGCCGAATTAGGAGTCAGTCCCTCCTTTTTTGCTTCTCACACCTATTATTGGGGAGATCGCCACAAAGCCATATTTATGGGGCCAGAGCGAGCCGGACGAATCAGCCCGTTGAAATCAGCCCTTAGACGGGGAATCAAGTTCAGCCTTCATTCCGATTGCCCGGTAACTCCTGTTTCCCCGCTCTTTTGTGTTTTTTCCGCCGTCAACCGCATAACCCGCAACGGTGAAATTTTAGGGCCTGAATATCGTTTGACTCCGTATGAGGCGCTTCGGGCTGTCACGATCGATGCGGCGTGGCAGACCTTTGATGAGAAGGTGAAGGGATCTATCGAGGTCGGAAAACTGGCCGACTTCACGATCCTCGCGGAGAATCCCCTTACCGTGCCGCCCGAAAGGATTAAAGATATCGGGGTGGAAGAAGTCATCATCGGGGGGAAACGCGTCTATGAGCGGGAAAAGGCCGCTTAAATTCGGGAAGAATCTCAATAATAGCCGTATTTCAGCAATGCCCGGTTCATGGCCAGGACGTTCTCGGGTTTGCAGTACGCCGTGAGGCCGTTGGAGCTCGCCAGAATGTAGCCGCCTCCAGGCCCAAGCTCCTGGATGCGCTTCTTGACTTCGGCCTCGGTCTCTTCAGGAGTGCCCTGGGTGAGGGTGTAATGCAAATCGATATTACCCATCAGGCAAATCCGGTGGCCATATCTCTTTTTCAGGTCGGCGATGTCCATGGCGTTGGGCTCTACATTAGCCAGGCCATTCATGCCCAGGGTTAGCAGGTCGTCGAGGATGGGAAGAAGGTTCCCATCGCTGTGGTAGATCCAGGGGAGTTTTATTTTCTCGGCCACTTTTTTCATCCGGGGAATGAAGAGTTCACGGACGGTTTTGGGCGAGAATAACGGGCCCTGCTTCCAGGCGAGGTCCTCGGCGACGATCATGAAGTCGAACCCCAGTTCGCAAATCCTGGGGACGGCCTTGCAGGCCCAATCCACAAAGATGTCCATGAACTGCAAAACGAATCTTGGATTATCGAACAGCATCAGGCTGAAATGTTCCATGCCCATACTCAGGTATGTGTTACTGATGCCCATGCGGGTGCCTACCGCCAGGGCCCGATTGCTTCCGCGGTGCCGGGCGATAAACTCTTTGGCCGGCCGGTAAAAAGCATCTGATTCGGGGTCGGGTAGAATAACTTTTCCCAGGTCTGTTTCACTCTTGATCAAGCCATCGGCGATCATGTCCATTCCTTCGAAAGACTGGCTCTTGACGAAACGGGGCGGGGCGATGCTGAAGGTCAGATTGTCGAGGGCAATGACCTCCAGGACTTCAGGCGGAATTCGCGAGCCGGGGACGGCGAAAAGCTGGGTCACGGTGGCTTTCTCGAAATCTGTCCGTTGCAGGAGCTTTTCAGCGAGGAGATTGTGCACGCTGCTTTCGACCCAGGGGACGCGGTCGGGCTGCTTACGTTGGAGGGCTGTGAGGACCCGCTCTCTCGAAGTCATTTTACCTCCTGGGAAAAGCGAAATTTAACCACAGAGGGCCGAAGAAAATGCCTTAAATGCGCTTAAATGCCTTAAAGGCCTTAAATTTATTGTATAGGAATTTCCTTTTTTTATCCCCCTCCCCCCCAACCTCCTCCCGCGAGGGGAGGGGGGATACTGAAGGGCTCCAAAATTCCCTCCCCATAGATGGGGGAGGGGGATAAATAATTTGGTGAAATTTCTTGATTCTTCACCCTCACCCTGACCCTCTCCCCTCAAGGGAGAGGGGGTATTTCTGATTTTTTACGATTTCGTCATCTGTGATTATCTGCGAAAATCTGCGTCCTATTAAATTTATAAAAAATCTTTACAGAATTTAAAGAAATTAAACCTAAGTAGTACAGCGCGGCGGAGGCCGCAACCAAAAAGCACATTGATCGCTCCCTCGCCCTTCCCCTCTCCCCTGGCGGGAGAGGGTAGGGTGAGGGGGGACGAACAGGTTGCCTAACGATGTATCGAGAAATTGAATATTAGGAATGCAGAATATTTCTCCGTGATCTCTCTGGTTCAAAGACGTTGACTCACTTCGATAACCATTCGCGCCGCCTCCCTGGAAGCCGACCAGAAAAGGGGGTTTAAGAAACCTGTCTTCCATTTGAGCGTGCCCAGTTCGTCGGAGACGACCATCAGCCCCCCCAATGCCACCTTCCGGTAAGCGGCAACGGTAAAGAGGGCAGACATTTCCATATCAACGGCCAGGAGACCCTTCGCGGAATAACGTCCAACTTTTTTCCTCGTCTCGCGGAACAGCGCGTCCGTGGTCCAAACTTTCCCTGCGGCAAACCTGAAATTTTTCTCCCGGCATTGCACTTGGCAGAGCTGGACAATTTTCTCGCTGGCTTTTCTCGTCACTCCTTTTGGAAGGACATAATGCGCAGAAGTTCCTTCTTCGCTCAAAGCGTCGGTCGGAATGACCAGGTGGCCGATCTGCAGGTCCGGTTGCAGGGAACCGCAACAGCCAAAAGTTAAGATCTTCCGGGCCCCCATGGCGATCAGTCTCTCCAGGATCACTGCCGCCTGGGGGGCTCCGAAGGGAGTCCCGAATACCGCAATTTGCTTCCCCTCTATCGCTGTTGAACAATAGGCCATGGAGGGAAAGCGCAGACGCTTCAGTGCTGCTTTCTTGAGCTTAAGTTCCTTTCGGAGGATCTCCAGGTATGGTTCGAAGAGGACCAGAATGATGGGGTGATCAATTTCAGGGTCCCCGGGAATCTTCCGGGGTTCGATCAGTACCCGGTCATCTTCCATACATCCTCCAACAATTCTTTGCTAAGATCAGAGAGTCTATGCCCAAAATGCTTTTCTTTGTTCTTGGCGCTCTGCGCTATGCCCTCTGCGCTATGCTTTAGGGCGCCACCGGGCCCCCTGCGGAGTGTCTTCGACGACGATCCCCGCCCGCAACAATTTGTCCCGAATCTGATCGGCCATCTCCCACTGCTTCGCCGACCGGAGCTTTCCCCGAATATCCATAAGAATGTCCATCAGCGGGGAGAGGATGGAAAGAACGTCCTTCGGGGACTCGTCGAAACGGAGGCCAATCTGAACCATCATGCCCCGGAGAACTTCGCGGGCCTGGGATATCGTCTCGTCGTCTTCAAATTCCTTGCAGGATTTCCAGATCCATTTGTCCAGCCCGACGAGCACGTCCACTACGCCAGCCCCGTGATATTTCTGCAGGTGATCAGCAAAGGATTCCTGGTAGGATTTAACACGGTCCATGAAAACATCCAGGCCCGGATGAGCCATCACAGGAGGTGCAGGGGCCAGTATCTTTTCTGCGGGGTGAGGAATCCCCAGGCTCTTAAAATCTTCCAAAGAGAGAGTCTGTCCATCCTTGAAAGTCTTTTCTATTTCCCGGTGACGGAAAGTGACGCCCCCGATGCCCCTGATCGATAATTGTCCTGCACCGAAGTCCAGGATGCACGCCGTATGCTCGTCGATGCCGAGAATGGGGACCTCAGGGGGGAGCAGGGATTCGAGGTGCTTCAGGCGGGGCTCTCCCATATAGCAGAAACGTGTGTCGTGCGTTCCCCCCTCAGCGTTATTCCAGTGGGGGATTACGGCGAGGTTCAGGCCGAACTTTTCCAGCAGGTCCAGTCCCTCTACCCAGTGCAAATCCTCTCCTACTTTGTATATCTCATAAACCGGCAGCGTAAACCGGCCGAGGGTCAGGGCGGCCGCGCTGGCCGCGACGAAGCAGCCTCCGCCCTGGACTCTTTCCAAGATGATCTGTGGGATGGGTGTCCCGGCCCAGTTTTTCAAGGCGTAGGTCGGACTGCCGGGGCCGACGAAGATATAGTTCGCCTGCCGCAGAGTTTGATACGCTTTCTCGGCCTCGTAGGCCGAAATATTCCTGGAAGTTTTGAAGGAAACCTGGTCGATGGGTTGGTTCAGGCGTTTTTCAAAATATTCTCTAGCCTTATCGTAAAGGTCGTCGGCATTCATCTGGAAACCTGCGGGGGTATCGATGAAGACGGCCTTGACCGGAGGGGGGAACTTTTCGAGGAGATACCGATGAACCCGAACCATGGAATCGGTCGTTTCCCCGGAGCCCATGATGGCAATCATTCCCTTACGGCTGGACATACCTTGCTTGTATAGAAATTTCTTTTTTATTCTTCCCCCTCACCCCCGCCCTCTCCCCCGTTTGCGGGGGAGAGGAGAAGGGTGAGGGGCCTTAACTTGATCTCCTTTGCCTAATTTACAGACTGGCCTTGGGAAAAGCAAGGAGGAAATCAACCTTGACGGCTTAGAAGAAAGGGGTTTAAGCTATTTCTAAATTTAGAGATTTGAAAGGAGAGGGCCAATGGCAATCTTATCTGGCCGCCAGGCTTTCCTGGAGATCTTAAAACAGGAAGGAGTCAACCATATTTTCGGGAATCCCGGGACCACCGAACTCCCCCTGATGGATGCTCTGGTTGAGCGGAAGGATATTCATTATTTTCTTGCTCTGCATGAAGGAGTGGCGATCTCGATGGCCGAGGGATATGCCCGGGCCTCGGGCAAGCTGGGAGCCGTAAATGTCCATATCAGCCCGGGTATCGGAAATTCCATGGGGATGCTGTACAATGCTTACAAAGCGGGTTCGCCGCTTCTGGTGACTGCCGGGCAGCATGACCAGCGCTTTGCCATCACTGAGCCCATCCTCTGGTCCGACCTCCCTGTTGTAGCCAGACCTTATGTCAAGTGGGCGTACGAAATTCGCCGTCTTGAGGACCTGCCGCGGGCCGTTCACCGAGCGGCGAAGGTCGCCATGGCACCCCCTACAGGGCCGGTTTTTCTATCTCTCCCTGTGGATGTGCTCAACGCCGAGGCGGAGATTGATCTCGGAGCCCCGACTCGCATCGATCCCCGCATCCGCCCTCCGCGCGAAGCTGTGGAAGCGGCGGCAGAAATGCTGAGCCGGGCAAAGCATCCAGTGATCATCGCTGGCAGCGCAGTTGCCTCTTCGGACGCCCATGCAGAACTGGCGGGGGTGGCTGAGCTCGTCGGGGCCCCCGTTTTTCAGGAGACCGTGTCGGGAAGCTGCGATTTCCCTTCATCCCATCCCCTCTCGATGGGGCCGCTGCTTCGCAACCAGAAAACGACCCGCGCGACTTTGCAGGATGCGGACGTTATCCTCGCGGTGGGCGCAGACTTGCTGACCATGTCCCTCCCTTCGGATGTAGACCCTATGCCGCCCGGGGTGGAGATCATCCACCTGCATCTGGACCCATGGGAGATCGGCAAGAATTATCCAGCCAAGATAGCGATCCTCTGCGATCCCAAAGAAACATTGCCTGAGGTGGAAAAAGCGCTGGACAAAAGGTTGAGTCCACCGCAGCGGGAACAAGCCCGTCTGCGCCAAGCGCGCGTCCGCGAGGCCAGGGAAAAGGCCCTTTCCCATCTAAGAGATAAAGCCGCATCCGAGAAGGAGCGTGTTCCGGTTACTTCTCTCGCCCTTATGGAAGCTATATGCGATACCCTGCCGGCCAATGCCGTTTTGGTAGATGAAACAATCTCTTCGGGCGGGGGGCTGAGGACGCTCCTTCGGAGCGAAGACCCCAAGAGTTACTTTGGTATGCGCGGCGGCGGGATTGGGTGGGGTCTCCCCGCGGCCTTGGGCGTCAGGCTGGCGCTGGGCGATCGCCCGGTTGTAGCTCTCGTCGGTGACGGAAGTACACTGTACGCCATACAGGGGTTATGGACGGCGGCCCATTATGGCTTGGCGGTGGTATTTGTGATTTGCAACAATGGCGGGTACCGCATCCTGAAACAGAGAACGCACGCCTTGCAGAGCTTCTCCGCCAGGGATGACCGCTACATCGGCATGGACCTTGAAGAGCCAGCAGTGGATTTCGTGGGCCTCGCGCGGTCCCTAGGTGTTCCGGGAGAACGCGTAGAAAAGACTCATGAGGTAAAGCAAGTCCTCTCTGGTGCACTGGCCCGGGGCGGTCCATATCTGATTGATGTGCTGATTGACCGCAGCTTTCATTTGAATGGCCTTATCCATCGCTGATGTACATACCCCCAAATGCCGCGCGATCTCTGCCCTCGAAACCTCGTCCTTCCGTAAAGTGCTAATCTTAAACTACATCCCCTCGGCCCAGACTCTATGTCAATTGAATTATTTAAGGGCATCCCCCTTTTCCATGATAATTTTAAATTAAAGCCGACGGTTATGCGTCTTCCGTAATCGTGATCGGCTGTCCCTCGCGCCGGGCGATTTCAATGATGGCACTGGATTCATCCTCGCGCCATTGCCGCTCTCCACAGGGGATCGGTTCGATGCGATTATCTGTCCTCGCCGCAACACGCCAAAGAAGGTCAATATCTGCGCGATCCCGCAGTTCATCGAACCGGGGAGAAACAACCAGCAAATCGATATCGCTCCATGAACCTGGTATTTCTCTGACCTGTGATCCGAAAACCACCCCGAAGTTGATGATCAGTCCTTGATCCTGCAAGGCCCGAAGGTAGTTTCTGACGCCTTTCACAACAGATTGGTCAACCACCGGAACACCTCCTCTGCCCGTTTCATATACCGGGCTGCTTCCTCTCTCGTTGGCGGCTTCGTCAACGTTTCCGGGTAGCGTCCTTCAATATGGAATGCATTCATTTCAGCCAGTATGTCCGTCTGAACCGGACTCGAACCAACACCCGCCAAATCGATCAGGCGATTCAGGTTATGGATTCGAGGCGCCAGATCACCGGTGTGTTTGCAGACAAGCCCCTTCAGCGTCTTTTCCAGGGCCAGATGAGCGAAAAACAAACCG
>Ga0315276_10006926_pt1 | contig 10466 bp, 5 predicted proteins | sample YL17G05_0_MG_FD_204542 | JGI IMG/M metagenome (GOLD analysis project Ga0315276, IMG submission 204542) | Sediment microbial communities from Yellowstone Lake, YNP, Wyoming, USA - YL17G05_0 | ecosystem: Environmental > Aquatic > Freshwater > Lake > Sediment | place: USA: Wyoming | collected... | reverse complement strand
CAGGGCGGCCTCCAGCTCACCACCTGGGACCGCCACCCGGGCGGCCGCGTGGAGCGCCCGCAAGCCTGCCTGCGTCGCCCCCGGCCGCCCGGCCCCGACCTCCCACAGCCAGCGGGGCAAGGGGCGCACCCAGGCCGCCGCGATGGCGTCAGGGACACGCCCGCCACTGCCACTGAGAAGCCGTGCCTGGGCACGGACGGCGGCCAGGCGGTCGAGCGAGGTGGCGGCGGACCGGAGGGCGAAGGCGCCGACGGCGGTCAGGAGGGCCGCCGCGGGCTGAGGCGGCAGGACGGGGAGCGTCCGCTCCACCGCGGCCAAGGCGGCGGACGCCGCGCCGGGCGGGGGGACCGGGGCAGGGCCTGACGCGTCGGCTTCCCCACCAGCCGCGTCGGTGGCCGGCGGCAAGGCCCGGCCGTCGGCGAGCAGGGAGGCGGCGAGGGACAAGAGGGGGGCCGCCCAGGTATCGGCGGCATCGCCTGTGCTGCTCCCTTCCGTTCCTAATAAGACCGGCAGGGTCTCGCCCAACAGGCGGACGCCCTCCAGGTTGAGGCGGGCGAGGGCGGACAGCGTGGGGGCGTGCTTCGCGGCGGCCGAGCCGGCGGGCGGGGCGGGAGCGGGCAGGCGGGCGAGGACGGAGGCAGCGACAGTGGCGGTTGTGGTGGTGGGGTAGGTGCCGGCCCCTCCACCGCCGTCACCGCCTGGCCGCCGCATGGCGAGGCGGAGGCAGGCCACGATGTCGGCCGCGCAGGTCGGGGCTGCTTCCGGGGCGGCCCCTGTTGTGGTGGTGGGCGTGGGCGCGCCACCACCGGCGACCCCGCCCCTCCCGCGCTTGGTCGGGCGCACACCACCCCCGCCGCCCTCCCCGTCCACCTGCCGCTTGCCGCCGTCGCCCCGGCCGGTGGCGGGGCGGGCGAGGGCCAGAGCCGCGGGCGCGCACTCCTCCCAGGCACGCATGAGGCCGGCGATCAGGGGGTCGGTGCCAGACGGCCCGCCGTCCCGGGGCGGGGTCGGCGGGGCAACCTCACCCTCACCACCCGCCAGCCACCCGCACCGCCGTCCAAACAGTGGCTGGCCGGGCGGGGCGGGCGGGGCGGGGGCGCCAGCCTCCTTCCCGGCCGCTCCCTCAGCCGCGCCGGTCCCTCCACACACAGCTACCAGCAGGCGGCGCACGCCCGCCACCGTCCGGGCGAGCGCGCCCAGGGAGCCCGCCGCGAGTGAGGCCGCCCGCAGGCCGGGCGCCAGCAAGCCCGCGGCCGCGCCCAGGACGGCGTCCGCGCCGGGCGCGGCGCTCCCACCACTCCCGCCGCACACGTCCAGGATGTCGCCCGCCAGTGACAGTGCGTCCCGGCGGACGCCCGGGTCCACAGAGGTCATCGCCCGTCGGGCGTGCGCGAGCAGGAGCGGGGCGAAAGGGGTGGTAGCCGAGCAGGTGGTCGAGGCACGCTCCCCACCTCCGCCCCCACCACCCTGCACAGCCAGCAGCACCGCCACCATCGCCGGCCCCAGCCTGGCCCGGACCCCGCCATCCCCGTCCCCCGCCGCCTCGGCCAGGGCTTCCAGGGTGGGGCCGGCCAGGCGGGCGGCCGCGCCTGGGTGGGCGGTCGCGAGCTCACACACACCGCCTAGCGCGTCGGCCCGCACCCGGGCCGCCGGGTGGGAGAGCTGGGAGAGGAGCTCACCCAGCGTGAGGCCGCGGGAGGCCGCGACGGCGGCCCCCCCGCGCTCCGCGGCGACGGACTGGGAGGGGAGGGTGAGGGTTTTGGAGGCGATGGTCGTGTTGGCCGCGTTGTCGGCCGGCGCGAGCTTGCGCCCGACCTTGCGCTTGGCCTTCTTGAAGTCGATGCCCACGCCCGCGGGTTTTTTAGGGGCAGACGCCCCGGGCCGCTTCTTGCCGGACCCGGCGCGGCGGGCCTTGGGCATGGCGAGGGAGGGGCGTGGGGCGCGAGAGCCCAAAGACAAATGCGCGGCGGCTAGGTGCGTGCGTGCCTGCTAGTATAAAGATTGAGCCCGCGCACGGGCGCCCCAATGCTAGATCAGAGGGGGTCGGAGGAGGGTGTTGAAGGGGTGCGTGCGAGGAGGTGCGTGCCCGCTAGCCTGCATGGGGGTGTGCTAGCCACACGTACAGTCTGAGAGCAAAAGCGGCGAAATTTCAGAGCGCCGATTCAGTGTGACCCTCTTTTTTGCTCTCTCATCTTCGCCGCGCAGCACACGCCTCTCTCTCCCTTTCACGCGCCCATCACGCACAAGATGGCTCATCTCGCTTCCCTGCTTCCCAGGAGCGTGTTGACGGGATACGCTGAGACGCGGATGCAACCCGAATCAAGAGACGGCAGAGACGGCAGCGCCGCCCGCGCTCGGACCACCCCCACTACTCCAACCTCCTCCCCCCGCTTTGCCGCTGCCTCGCCCACAGAAACTTCCACGCGCCCGCCCCTGCGTGACACGCTCTCTGCCGCTGGCAAGCGGGCTCTTGGTGGGGGCATCCCCGGCGCCGCGGCCATGGGCGTCCAAGTCCTGTCCCTCATGTGGTTACGCACGACGGTCAACTACCAGTACTCCAAGGGAGTCGGCACGCGGGAAGCGCTGAAAACACTCTACCGCGATGGCGGCGTCCGCCGTTTTTACCGGGGCGTCGGCCCGGCCTTGATTCAGGGCCCGCTCTCCCGATTTGGGGACACGGCCGCCAACGCGGCGACGCTCAGCATCCTGGACGCCTACCCCTCGACGGCGTCCCTGCCCGCCGCGATCAAGACCATGGCCGCCTCGTTTGCCGCGGGCGGGTTTCGGATCTTTCTGATGCCGGTCGATGCCGTCAAGACCAGCCTCCAGGTCAACGGGGCGGACGGCCTCAAGCTCCTGCGGTCCAAGATTGGTGTGTCCGGCCCGGGCGTCCTTTACCACGGCGCCCTGGCGTCCGCAGCCGCCACAACCGCGGGTCACTACCCCTGGTTCGCTGTGTACAACAGTGCAAATGCATCCTTACCTCAGTACGAGGATTTGCCCAGGCGCCTCCTGCGCTCCGCGGTCATCGGGTTCTGTGCCTCCGCCGTCTCGGACACGGTCTCCAACTCAATCCGGGTCGTCAAAGTGTCGAAGCAAGCCTCCCTGACCGCGCAGACCTACCCGCAGGTCGTGCGGGCGATCATTGAGAAGGATGGGGTGGGCGGCCTGATGACGCGCGGGCTGAAGACCAAGATCCTGAGCAACGGCCTGCAGGGCCTGATGTTCAGTGTCTTGTGGCGACTGGGTCAGGATGCTTGGGACAAGCGGGAGGGCGAGAAGGAAGCTTGACGACGAGGGAAGAGCTGATATAGGGCGAGGAGAAATGATGGCAGGTGTTGAAAAGAGAAGAGCATGATTGTTTGCAGCACAGAACGTGAGTCCTTTTAATAGCGCGTGCGCCCGCGCGTCTCTGCACGCATTCCACGCATCCGTTTGCGCGGCCTAGTAGCGAGACAAGTCACCTTTGTCTCCATGGTAGACACCTCCGAAGTGGACAGCCTCCTTGCCCGGGCGGCGGTGAGTGTAATGCGAGCGGGTTCTCGAGCATCGGCTAGGTGCCGCCGCGCTTCGGCCGTCACGCACGATTCTGCCACGCCCCAATCCACCATGCATCGCCCCATCCCCACTAACGTGACCTCTCATTCCTCTCCTCCCACTGTTCAGACGGATGCGACCGCATCGGGCGCCTTGTCTGCCTCAATTTGGTCCTCCCCAGCCGCCGTCGCGGCGACGTCCGTCCCGCGGTGGCTGGCCTTGCTCACAGAGGCCCTGCGGTCGGGGAAAGGCGGCAAGGCCAAGGGGCCTGGTCCTGAGGCTGCCCTAGACCCGCAGGTGGAGGTCGGCCTGTGGGCCGCCGCCCGGGCGGTGGTGGCGAGGTAAGAAAGAGTAGAGACGGCGAGAGCAGGCGGCGGCGCGGAGCATGTCCCCTCCCGACCTCTGCTCACGTTTTTCCCTCTTTTTCTTTGATTTTCACACAGGTCCGACCAACTGGCCGCCGCCGACCCCGCCCTACGTCGGGACATCGCTCCTCCCATCGGCCGCCTCGCCGGTTTGGCTCTGTCCTGCTTGGAAGCCCACCCCACCGCCCCCGCCGCCGAAGCCCTGGCGTCCGTTCTGGCTGCTTTCCCGGGCGCTGCGCGCGCGCACGCGGGGGGTGGGCGGGCGGCTGCGTGGGCGGGAGGGGCGCTGAGCGCCGCGTTGACGGGTTCAGGCGACAGGATGCCTAGTGCTAGCTCACTGGAGCTTGGCTGCTCCGCCGCCCGCGTCCTGGCCCTCGCCCCACGCACGGCGCCCGCGGGAGAAGGCGCTGCCGCCGCGGCCTGGGGTGAGGCGGGCCAGGGACTGCTGGCCACCGCGGCGTCCGCCCTGGACACCGCCCTGGCGGGCAGCGGAGAGGATGGCGCGCTGGTTGCTGCCGCGTCTTCTTCCCTGGACCCGACTGCCAAAGCGTCGGATGCGGCGGCGGCGGCGGCCTCGCAGGCCTCCACCTCCAGCCGGGCGGCCGCGCTCAGGCGGGCAGGTGGGGCAATGGACGCGCTGGAGCGCCTCCTCTCCGCGGGGTCCGGCAGCCCCGGTGGCGCGCCACTGCCAGGCCCGGGCATCGTGGCCCTGGTAGCCCGGATTATCGGGGCGCCCCGGGAAGGACGGGGCTCGCCTTCCAAGGCGTCGAACCCGCCCGGCGCCGCGCCAGCCACCCTGTCTGCCGCAGCGCTCGGCCTCCTCACGTCATTCCTGCGCGCCGCCGGTGGGTCCGCGGCCCTCGCGCCCACCGCCGCGGCTGCCGGGAGGACGCTGACTGATGCACTCTCCGCCATCGGCGCCAGCCCGGCGGATGGCGCAGGCCGCCCGTCGCCAGCCGCCCGACCCTGGCGCCCGCACCGGGCAGAAGAGGCGTCCGTGCGAGCGGCGCTCTATGTCGCCGCGGCCGCCGTCGCCGACACGTGCGGCATTGCCACGTCCCTCCGCCTGGCGCCCATCCTTATACCGTTGGTCTGGTCGGATGGCGTGGCCTGGATAGGAGTGGCGGAGGTTGCGCCGAGCAGCGCGGCCACCGCTGCCCCTACAACCGGGCGCAAGCGGAAGGGACGCTGCGTCGAGGAGCAGCAGCCCTCAACAACGACGCCAGCGGCCGCCCGGGCTGCTGCCAGGGTCGGTGGGGATGACAAGGCCCGCCGCTTCATCATCGCGGGCGCTGCCCTCGATGCCCTGCAAGCCCTGCTCCGCACCTGCGGCCCCGCACTGCCGTCTGCCCTGCGTGCCAAGGCAGACATGACTGCGAGCGCCGCGGCCGCCCGCCTGGAAACGGCGGCTGGGTCGGCCGCTTCCGCCGCAACGGCGGCCATAATGGACACCACCCGGGCGTCTGCCCTGCGCGCCCTGACCACCTCCCTCCTCTCCCCCAACGCCCACCGCCCGCCGCACCTGCCCCTGGCGCTCGCTCTGCTGGCGTCCGCCGCCCGGGTGGGCGGCCCCACCTCGGCGGCCGTCGCGCGGGATGCCCTCCTCGCGACGGAGGCCCTCCTTCACGCCCGGGCGGTCCCGCCGGCCGGTGGGGCGGTGGGTGGGGAGGTGCTTTCCTTGGTGCCGCCAGGGCTGTGGGCGCCGCAGGGGCTGTTCGGCGGTGAGGAGGAGGAGCCGGCGAGTGAGGATGAAGAAGGTGGTGGGATGGAGGTGGAGGTGGCTGTGGGCGCGCTGGTGATGCGTGCGCCCAGCCCGCCGCCAGCACCCGCCCCCCCTCCGCCGCCGCCGCCGCCGGCCGCAGTGGTAGAGGCGGTCGTGACGGGAGCGGACGCGCCGGCGGCCGTGCCCGTCTTTGCACCAGTGCCAGCGCCTGCGCCTGTCCCCGCCGCCCCTTCTCCTCCCGCCCACCAACCCGCCGCCTCTGGCGCCTCCTTGCCCTCCCTGGACAGCGGGTCCGAGAACGAGTGAATGCAAAGAAGAAATAAAGGAATTGAAAATCTCGGTCACAAACAAAAACGCACGCGCACACACTGCTCAACCCATCCATCCAAACCCAGCTTTTTTTCTCTCACTCATCTCTCCTCATTTCGCCTCCGCCATGCTCAGCCGCTCCATGTCCGCAATGTGGCCCGCAATCACCGCCGCCTCCGCCTCCGCCTTGGCCAGCTTGTCCGTATCCAGCTCCTGCACGTCCATCGGCGTCTTGGTCGCGTACGTGCTGGCCGCCTGGGCGGCCTTGATCTTGGCGGCTGCGACCGCGACTGTGTCAGCCCGGGCCGCCAGCTTCGCCAACTCTTTCGCCGGGTCCAGCACGCCCGCCAGGGCAATGGCGATCGACAGGGACTCGCTGATGACGGCAACACCGCAGCCGGGAGGGGGCGGGGCGCCAGGCGCGCACACTTCCACGGCAGCGGCAAAGCCGAGCGCGGCCAGTGCGCCACACCCTTCCGCCCCAAACGCGGCTGCGGCCGCCCCGTCGGCCGGCAACACAAACAGCGGCGGCTGCTGGCGGGTGGTCAGCCCGTAACCCGCCCGGAGGGAGCGGGCAGCCGTTGCGGCAGCTGAGACAGCAGTCATGGCCGCCTCGGCGCCGGGGTCGGTGCGCCCGCAAGGCGCCGGATATGGGGCCACCATGATGGAGGCGGGCTCCGGCGCGGCCCCCCCTCTCGGCAAGCGCTGCCACAGCTCCTCTGTGACGAACGGCATGAGCGGGTGGAGCAGGCGCAGGCCGGCATCCAAGGCCGCCCACAGGGTCTGGCGGAAGGCGGCCGCCGTGGCCGGGTCGGACGCGGAGGACGCCAAGGCCGGCTTGACGAGTTCGATAAACACGTCGCACACCTCGTTCTGCCAAAATACGTACAGGGCCGCGGCAGCGTCTGCAAACTCGTACGCACAAAAGGACTTGGAGGCGGACCCCGCCGCGGCGTCCAGGCGGGACAGGATCCAGCGGCAGGCGAGGGGCAGGGCAGACGCGGCCGGCCCACCAGCCACGGCCGCCGGGTCGGGCTTGAAGGAGCCGCCGCCCTCCCCACCGAGGTTGATGACGGCAAAGCGGATGGCATTCCACAGCTTGTTGCACCAGTGCCGGTAGGTGACGACCCGCTGGATGTCCAGGTTGATGTCCCGGGCCTGGGTGGTGTAGGAGACGAGGGCCAGGCGCAGCGCGTCCGCCCCGCACTCCTCGATGCCGTCCGGGAAGTCGACGGCCTGGCCCTGCTTGGCGACCGCGACCTCGCGCGGGTCGAGGTTGGTCCCGTCTAGCGTCGCGTTGAGAGCCTCCAGCGTGATGCCCTCAATCACGTGCAGGGGGTCGACCACGTTGCCGAGAGACTTGCTCATCTTGCGGCCGTGCGCATCCCGGACCATGGTGTGCAGGTAAATGGTGTGGAAGGGTGCGGCGCCCATCAGCTCTAGGCCCATCATCGCCATGCGGGCGACCCAGAAGAAGAGGATGTCGTGGCCCGTCTCCAGCAGGCTGGTCGGGTAGTGCGCCCGCAGGTCGGGCGTGGCCTCCGGCCAGCCAAAGACGGCAAAGGGGAAGAGGCCGGAGGAGAACCAGGTGTCCAGGACGTCCTCGTCCTGGGTGACGGACAGGGAGGCCGGGTCGGCGTCGGGGAGCAGCGCGCAGGCGGCCGCCAGGGCCGCCGCCTCGTCCCCGGCCACCACCCACCGGGCCGTGTCCTCGGTCGGCGAGCCGGGGGCGCCCACCTTCCCCGGCGCATCGCTCGCGCACCGCACGTAGAAGGCCGGGATGCGGTGCCCCCACCAGAGCTGGCGGGAGACGCACCAGTCCCGGATGTTGTCCAGCCAGCGGTGCCAGGTGGCCTCCGCCTCGGGTGGCACGACGCGGATGGACCCGTCACGCACGGCGTCGCCGGCCTTGGCCGCCATGCCGGCGCAGCTCACCCACCACTGGGGCTTGAGCACGGGCTCGACGACGTCGCCGGACCGGGAGCACAGGCCCAAGCGCATGGGGTTGGGGGCGACGCCCCGGAAGAGGCCTTCCTCTTTCAACCAGTCCACGACCGCGACGCGGGCGTCGAAGCGCCCGAGCCCGCCGAACCGGTCCCCGCCCGCGGCGGGCGTGATGCGACCCTCGTCATCAAATACGGACATAAACTCCAGGCCGTGCCGCTTGCCCGTCGCGAAATCGTTTGGGTCGTGGGCAGGTGTGATTTTGACGGCGCCCGTCCCAAAACTCATGTCCACCAGCTCCCTGTCCGCGATGATGGGGATGCGCCGCCCGGTCAGGGGGTGCAGGGCGTGCGTGCCAACGAGGGCCGTGTACCGCGGGTCATCTGGGTGGACGGCGACGGCTGTGTCGCCCAGCATCGTCTCCGGGCGGGTGGTCGCGACGACGATCTCAGACACCCCATCGCCTGCCCCGTCGCCCTTCTCCAGCGGGTAAGCAAAGGAGGTGAGCACCCCGAATTCCACGAGGGCCACATACCCGGGCACCCGCAGCTTGTGGAAGGCCGGGATGTCGATGTGCTCGACCTCGATGTCCGAGATGGCGGTCTTCAGGCGCGTGGACCAGTTGACGAGGCGGTGGTCGCGGTACACCAACCCTTTCCCGTGCAGCTTCAGAAAGGCCGCCTGCACCGCGCCGCTGCACCGGTCATCCATAGTGAAAGCCTGCTTCGACCAGTCCGGCGACGCCCCCAGGCGCCGCAGCTGGGAGCAGATGGTGTTGCCGTACTTGTCGACCCAGGCGTGGACTGCCTCCACAAAGGCCTCCCGCCCCAGGTCGTGGCGGCCGACCCCCTTCTCCCGGGCCAGCTGCTTTTCGACGACGGTCTGGGTGGCGATGCCCGCGTGGTCGGTGCCCGGCACCCACAGCGTCTTCCGCCCGCACATGCGGTGCCAGCGGACGATGGTGTCCTCGATGGCCGCCATCAGCGCGTGGCCGAGGTGGAGGGAGCCCGTCACATTGGGGGGCGGGATGACCATGGTAAAGGGCGCGTCGGGCGGGCCGCCCGCGGCGTCATCCGCGTGGGACATGGGCGTGCCCGCCTTCTCCGCCGCGTCGGAGGAGAAGAAGCCACAGTGCTCCCACCAGGCGTAGGTGGCGGCCTCCACTAGTTGCGGGGCGTACCCCTTTGGAAAAGGCGTCCCATAATCCTTTTTGGAGCCGGCCGGGGTGGCCCGGGCATCCGCGATGGCGGCGGTGAGCTCCTCCGCGTCCACGGCCTGCAATCGAGATATAGAGAGAGAGGGAGAGCAAGGGGTGGCGTGAGAGCGTGTGTGTGCGGGATGAGCGGAGAGGCGCGAAAAAGGTTTTTCCATCCTTAACCCCAAAAACCCCGCTCACCCTCGCGGCCTCCTTTTCAGCTTTGGCCGCCGCTTTTTTACCGGCCGCCGCGCCGGCGCCCGCGGTCTTGGCGGCCTCCATGGCAGCCAAGCGTTCCTTAGCTTTCACAGCGGCGGCCGCCTTGGCGGCTTTCTTGGCGTCCTGTTACGAAGTGGCGAGGAGAGTGGATGGAAGGACGGATGGGGGGGGAGTGTGTCTGTGTCGGCCGATCGGTCAAAGAGAGTGTGCCTCACGCGCCTCTAGACGCTCTCCCTCTTTCTTCCGATCGCCATGCACGAATCGACCTAGACAGCCAGATGCTCCATTGTGCCTCTCATCCACCTACCTGGCGGGCCTTCTTCTCCGGGTCCACGGGTCCCGCGGGCGGCGCGTTGGCAGGCGCCGCGCCGGCCGCCGGTGGAGGGGGCGTCGTGGTGGGGGCGTCCGGCGCCATGGTGTAGAGCGTTTCGGCTGGGAAGGGTATGAGGCGATGTGTACTCAGCTAGGAGCGTGTACGTCTGCGTGGCAGGCAGGGGCCAAAGCACGGCGCCAACTCAAGGGGCGTGTCCAGCGAAGTGAGAAAGTGGCGTGCTCTCTCTTGCACTGGCTCGTTCCGGTTTCCTCTCTCCCACGCCCATCTCCCCCCCTCCCCCTCGTGCATGGCCGGCGCCCCGCCCACCAGAGCGAACTCTCGACAGGCTCCACCCTCATCTCCACCTCGCGGCCCGCCCAGCTCGCGGTGAGGAGGAGTGGTGCAGGAGAGCGGGAGAAGAAGAGAGAGCGGTTGTTGAGAACTCAATCGGGCGCGCGGCGGCCCGGTGAAAGTTGAGGGGGCGCGTCTGCAGGCCGTGGCACCCGCCTCTCCCTCCTTCCTCGCCGGGTGAGTGACTGCCCTGTGACAATCGACCGGCCGACACCATAATCAGTAGTGGCGGAACCCTACTCCTCACTCCCTTCCACGCTCGCTTTTTCAATGCATTAGAAAACCAAACAGGCTCGCCTCAGCCCTCGCCGCTTCCCCAGCCGGCCCGACGCCTCTGTCCCCGCACCGCCCGGCCTTCCCATCCCACCACCAATCCGCCGCCAGCATGGCTACTCAGACCCTCGACCGACCGGCTGCTGTGGCGGGCAAGGTAAGAAGGAGTAAGAGAGAATGAGAATGAGAATGAGAATGAGAATGACAACCACCAGGCGCGTGCGCGGCTCTCATGAC
>Ga0315276_10006925_pt1 | contig 10466 bp, 7 predicted proteins | sample YL17G05_0_MG_FD_204542 | JGI IMG/M metagenome (GOLD analysis project Ga0315276, IMG submission 204542) | Sediment microbial communities from Yellowstone Lake, YNP, Wyoming, USA - YL17G05_0 | ecosystem: Environmental > Aquatic > Freshwater > Lake > Sediment | place: USA: Wyoming | collected... | reverse complement strand
GCGAGCGGACGCGGGCGGGAATAAGGACGTGACCGACGCCTGGCCCGCGACGGCGCCCGCTTGGGCCAGGGCGCCGCGCGCGGACCGGGCGGAGCGGCCGGAGACGGCGGCCGCGCGCACGGCGGCGGCGGCGGCGGCCGCGGCCGCCGTCGCCGCGTGCGACTCGTCCGCGTGCCACGTGACCAGGGCCGCCAAATCATCCGCATCCGTCCCCGGGTCTATCAGCTGCCTCAGCGCCGCGTTCATGGCGCGCGCGACGCCGCCGCGCGAGTCGACGTCGCGCGGGGCCAACAGGGCGACGCGGACGCCCGCCGCGCGCAACCCGGCGGCGAGGCGCCGCACCGCCGCCACGTGGTCGACCGGGTTGACGCCGCCCGCCGTGGCGAGCGCGACGGGCAGGCGGTCGTTGTCGGGGGGGCGGTTGGGAGGGGGAGGGGGGCGGCGCTCCACGGCGTCGAGGACAAAGCGCGCGACGGCGGTGAAGGCGGGGCCGTCGGCCGCCGCGACGGCGGCCCCGGCCCGCTCCAGCAGCGCGGCCGGCACCGCGTCGGCCGCAGCCGCGCGCGCGGCGCGCCAGGCGTCGGTCTCGCCGGGGAGGAGGGCGGGGTAGGACGCGAGGAGGGAGGCTGGAGAGGGAGGAGGGAGAAGGCGGTTTGGCGCCGCGCATCTTGCCCGCCGGCGCCGGCGCCCGCGGCGCCCAGGCCATCGCGCGTCGCGCCCGCTCGATCTCATCACTCGCCGCGAGCGGGCGCGGGCGGCGGCCGCCCCCCGCGCGCGGCGCGCCACCGTTCCCGCCGCCGGCATCGGCGCGCGCCGCTCACCGCCGCCGCCGCCTCCCACCCTCACACACTCACCAGCATCCCCATCCACGCCACCCTTGCCGCTCTTGGTGCGCGCCGACTCCTTGGGCGGGCACGGCCGCACCAGCCTGTACGCGTCGGGCGCCGCGGCCTCGTCCTCTTCGATGGCGGCCGTCGACTCGACCCACAGGCCGCAATGGGGGGGGGCAGAGGACGAGTGGTGGTGGGCCATGGTGGGGGGAGTGGGGGCGCCGCGCAGCGGCGAGGCCTGCCGCCACAAGCGCGCCGCCCGCCTCCGCACGCGTGCCCGCGAACCTCGCGGCCGCACGCCAACACACCGCGCGCCCGCGACCGCGCCCCAACCGCCGCCCGTCGCCAAATGCCCTGAATGGCGCCCGCCTCGCGCCCGCCGCCGCCACCGCCCTCGGCGCGCCTCTCGCCCAGGCGACCGTTCATGGCACCTGTACGCAACCGCCCAATGGCGGGCCGCGCCTGGCTGACGGTGTGCGCGGCGCTCGCGCTCGCCGCGCCGCTCGGCGCCATGGCGGGCGACGCGCGCAGCGACGGTGCGTGGCGAGTGCCGCAGTCGCGCGGGCGCATTTGCGGTTGACCGATGAGGCGGCGAGCGCAGGGCGGGACGCGGCCGGGCGGCGCGTGGGCCTCCTCCCTCCCACGCGCGCCCCCTCTCCTCCCAGCCCGCGCCCTGCTCGACCTGCGCGCGTCGATCCAAAACTGGCGCGACTTTGCGGCCGTCAACCGGGTGACTGGTTGGTCGTCCGGCGACGCGAGTGCGTGCGGCTGGACCGGCGTCGTGTGCGGCGACGGCGGCCGCGTGACCGCGCTCGACCTCGACTGCGGCGCCATGAACTGCCGCGTCAAGGCGGTGGGGGCGTTGCCGCCTTCACTCGCCGGCCTGGACGCGCTCGCCCGGCTCGACCTGGCCAACCAGTCGTTCCGCGGGCCGCTGCCGGCGGCGTGGGGCGCGGTGGGGGCGCTCCCCGCGCTCGAGTCTTTGAATGTCGGCCTCAACCACCTGTCGGGCGCGCTGCCCGAGTGGGGTGGAGGGGGGTTGATGTCGCTGCGGGCGCTGTCGCTCGCGCGCAACGAGCTGACCGGGGGGGTGCCGGCGACGTGGGCGACGCTCCCGTCTCTGCGCGACGTGCGCCTGCTGCACAACCAGCTCGACGGGCCGCTGCCAAAAGCGTTGGGAAGGCTCAACGCCACGCTGTGGGTGCGGCCGGGCAATTACTTGATGTGCGGGGAAGTTGGAGGCGGCGAGGGCGACGACGACGACGCCACCTCCCCCTCTTCCCTCCTCCGCGCCTGCCGTGCCGATGGCGGGCGCGCCATGGCGCCCGCCACGCTCGACGCGGCGCGCGACTGCCGGCCGCTGACGGATTTGGGCACATCATGCTCCTCGCGCACCCCTCCCACCCGCGCCGCCATGGCCCTCCCCCGCCCCGGCGCTGCCGCCGCCGCGCTGGGCGCGGTGGTGCGCCTGCGCGGGGACGTGCTCCCGTTTGACGCGGCCAAGAGCGGGGCGTTTGAAGCGGCGCTTGCCGGGTTGTTGCCCGGCGTGCGCCGGGGCGCGGTCTCGGTCACGCAGTCCCTGGTCGTCGGTGGGGATCGCGGAATAGGGCGTCGCGGCGGCGACGAGGTGCGCGCCGCGTCCGCGTCCGCGTCTGCTCTTGCGCCTCTTGTGCCCGGCGACGGCGGCCCCGCGGCCACCGCCGCCGCCGCGCGTGACGGCGCCTCTGCCTTGGTCGACGCCTCGGTGCGCGTCCTGCTCGCCTCGGCCGCGCCCGACGCGGCGGCCGGCCTGGAGCGCGCGCTGCTGGCGGCGGCCGAGGGCGGCGCGCTGCTCGCCGCGCTGCGCGCCGCGCCCGCGCTCGCGGGCGTGACCGGGGCGCAACTCCTGGTCACGCTGCCGCTGCAGCCGGAAGCGACGACGGCGGCTGAGTTGGGGTTGACGGGAGGAGGGGGAGGCGCGGGCGGCGGCCGGCGCGTGGGCGGCGTCGTCGCGGCGGTCGTCCTCGCGGCCGCCGTCGCGGGCGCCGCTACCGCGGCCGCGGCCTGGGGGTCGGTGCGCGCCTGGCGCCGGAGGCGGAAGAGGGTTGAAGGACGCGACGCCGAGGCGGGCGACGGGAAGGGCCGTGCGGTGGTCGGCTCCGTCGCTACCGTGCTCGCCACCGCCGACTCTGCGTCCAGCCGCCTGTCGGCCGCCGATTTGGGTGGGCTGACTGGCGTGGTGGCGGTCGCCGACGTGATCAGCGGCAGTGGTGGTGGGGCGGGCGTGGCCGCGCCCGCCAGCCCCACCGACGACTGGGCCGTGGCCGAGTCCGACCTCGCCATCTGCCTGCGCCCCGACGCCACCCCCTGGCTCCTGGGCGAGGGCGCGTACGGCCGCGTGTTTAAAGGCGTGCTGCGCGGCGTGCAGCCGGTCGCGGTCAAGGCGCTGCACGGCGCGACTCCCGCCGCGGCGGCCGCGTTTGCGGGCGAGTGTGCGATGCTGGCGCGGTTGCGGTCGCCCAACGTGGTTCAGTTTCTCGGGGTGTGCCGCCCCGCAGCAAGCGGGGCGGGCGGGCTCCTGCTCGTCACTGAGTACTGCTCCGGGGGCGACCTGAACAAAGCACTGGCCCGCCCCAACGCGGACGCGCTCTTCGCCTGGAACAAGTGGGGGCGCCGCGTCGCGACCGACATCGCGCGCGGGCTCGCTTTTCTGCACGCCCAGGCAAGGACAAGGAGGGAGGGCAGGGTGGTGGGTGGATGGCGGGTGGCGCGCGCTCGCGGCCGGCCGCTGGAGAGGCGGCGTGGCAGCGGGTCGAAGGTGTGCGGCGTATCGCGTTTGCGCGGCCGCTCACCCCCCCTCGCCTCCCCAGCGCGTCTGGCACTTTGACCTCAAAACCCAAAACGTGCTCCTGTCGGCCACGGGCGACGCCAAGATCGCCGACATCGGCCTCGCGCGCGTCGCGGGCGGGACGTATGTCCGCCGCTCCGACGGCGTCATCGGTACCCTCTCCCACGCCGCGCCCGAGCTCATCCTGGGACTGAAATGCAGCGACCGGGCGGACGTCTACTCGCTGGGGGTGACGCTGTGGGAGGTGGCGACCAAGGAGCGCGCGGCGCGCGGGCAACTGCGCGACGTGCGGCCGGGCGAGGTGCCGAGCGCGGTGGCGAGCCTGATTCGGGCGTGCCTGGATCCGGATCCCAGGGGGAGGCCGTCGGCGCGGGAGGCGTATGAGATTTTGGCGGGTGGGGACGGCGGTGCCCGCCCAGCAGCGGGCGGCGGCCCGCTGCTGGGCGGCGTCGACGCGGTTGCGGTCGCGGAGCTGACTGCCGATGGGCCGCCGCCGCCGCCCGCCCGCCAACAGCACCCACCCCCGCCCCCGCTTTCAACCGCTACTTCCGACGGCGACCCGCCGCCGGCGACCCCGTTTGCGGCGGCGTGTCGGTCGCCGTTTGCGAGCGAGAGGAGGGACGAGGGGGGTGGCGGCGGCGGCGCCGCGCAGGCCGCCGAAGCCCTGGCCGCCGCCGCCCGGGCCGCACTCGCGCTCGGCCGGCGCCGGCGCCAGCGCGACCAGGAAGAGGTGGCGTTGGGCGGCGCCGCCCCGCCGCCCACCGGCAGCGACGACGACGACGACCCGTCCGTGGCGTCCGCGTTTCTTTGAGGCGCGTGCGTTCGGCGACGCCCGCCCGCCTTGTGTGTTTCGGTGTTTCGAGAGAGAGAGTCTATGCGTGACTGCTTTGTGTTGCATGGAAACGGGAAGAAGAAGAAGAGCGTCGCTCGTGCCCCAACACCAACGCTCTCAAAACGACACCGCCTTGAGCACCGCGTCCAGCACCCGCCCCTGGCTGGGCACATAGGCAGGCTAAGCGTGGATGGATGGGGTGCGGGCGTGGGAGAGGCCGCGCGGCGGCGGCGCGAAGCCCTTCCTCTTTCCTCTCCCTCTTCCCTCGCCTACCTCTAGCACGCACGGAAACGGGGTGTCAAACCCGGTCACGCGCGTGGGCGGCGCTTCGAGCCGGGTGAAGCACGCCTCGGCGACGTGCGCGCACACCTCGGCACCGAAACCGCTCGTCAGCGGGGCCTCGTGCGAGACGAGCAGGCGCCCGGTTTTGTTGACGGATAATTGGACAGTAGAGCTGACGAGATAGGGGGGGAGGAGAGAGGATGGGGTTGTGCGTGGGAGTGCACGGCCGGTGGCAGCGCGACCTGCACCGCCACCTCCCTCCCCTTTCTTCCTACCTGTCCCACGGCAGCAGCGTGCGCAAATCGATGACCTCGCACTGCACTCCGTGCTTGTCCGCCGCTTCCGCGGCGGCGCCGAGCAACACGCCGACCTGTGCGCCCCACGCGACGAGCGTGATGTCAGACCCGGGGCGCACAACCCTCGCCTGCCCCAACGGCACGACGTACGCCTCTTCCGGCACATTCTCCACCGCTGTGCGGTACAAAATCTTGGGCTCCAAAAACACGACCGGGTTGGCGTCGGCAGCCGCGGCGAGCAGCAGGCCCTTGGCGTTGGCCGGCCCGCTCGGCACCACGACCTTGAGCCCTGGAACATGCGTAAAAAATGCCTCCGGACTCTGCGAGTGGTAGTGGCCGCCGTGGCCGACCGCGCCGCACGGCGCGCGCACGACGAGGCGCCCGCACCCAAACTCGCCGCCCGACCGGTACCGCATCTTAGCGGCCTCGTTGACGAGTTGGTCGACGGCGGGGAAGATGTAGTCGGCGAACTGGATTTCGGCGAGCGCGAGCGCGCCCGCTGAAGCGGCGCCGACTGCGAATCCGACGACGCCCTGCTCGGAGAGGGGCGTGTTGAACACGCGGGAGGGGCCGAAACGGTCGGCCAGGCCGGCGGTGCAGCGGAAGACGCCGCCAAACGCGACGTCCTCGCCAAAAACCAGAGTGCTGCAAGATGAAACAGGGGGGTTGGGGCGGTCGCCCGCCCCAGTCCCTGCATGCCTCCACTCTCCCCTCCTCTTCCCGTACCTAGCATCCGCTTCCAGCGCGGCCGCGAGCGCCTCGTTGACCGCGGCGCACATGTTGGCCTCGCGCGCCGGGGCGCCGCCCGCCAGTACGGCTTCCAGCGTGGGCAGCGTGGTCAGGGACCGAGTGTCGGAGCTGGCGCCGAGCGCGGCGCGGGCGCGGGCGGCGAGCCCGGTCGCGGCGCGCCGCATCACGGGTCGGCGACGCCCGGGTCGATGGCGGATGGACGGGCGCGGGCACGTGGACACCACCGGCCGGCCGGCGGGGGCCGCCGGGTGGGGGTGTGTGGCGATGGAGAGGGCGCCGCGTCGGCGACCGGCCGCAGAAGAAAAAAAGAAGGCGGCACCCTCGCCGCCCCAATCCCCCCTTTCAACACACCATGGGCGACGGCGGCGACGCCAGCCTCTCGGCGCCCGCGGCCCCGCCGGGCCTCCCCCGCGCCGGCGCCGGCGGCCGCGAGCCGCCGCCTCCGGCTCGCGGCGACGACTCGCACTGGTCGCGCGGGCGGGGCCTGCCGCCGCGCGCTTTTGGCGGGCGCGGCTTTGGCGGGCGCGGGTTTGACCGCGGCGCGGGCGGCGGCGCGCCGCCGCCGCGCGTGCACGCGCCGTCGGGCACCACGCCCCTTGCCGACGTCGCCATCGGCGCCAAGTGCACGGGCATCGTGGTGACCGTGCGCGAGAGCTTTGGCTTCATTTGGTAAGCGGGGAAGAGAGGGAAGGGAGGGCTAGCCGCGATGCGACGGGCCACTGCGCCGCTCCCCCTCGTCGGGCTGGCTGCGGCGGTCGGTGGCGTGGTCGTGCGCCGGCGGCGGCGCCCGATCGGGGAGGCGGGAGGAGGGAAGGCCCGCCGCCGCTCACCCCCTCGCTCTTTCTTGTCAGCTCCCCGGATTTTGACGAACAGATGTTCTTTCACGCGTCCGAGGTCATCCCGCCCCCTCCACGCGGCGTCGACTTGGCCACCGCGACGGCGGCGGGCGCCGAGGTGGAGTTTGTCGTCGGCCCGCCGACCGCGCGCGGCGCCAAGCCGGTCGCAACGCGCGTCGCCGTGCTGCCCCCGGGGTCGCTGCTGCCGTTTACGGTCGGCGACGAAGTGCTGGAGGGCGTGGTGGAGCGCGAGGCGCGAGGTGCGGGGGGCTGGGGCGGTGGGAGGGGTGGCGAGCGCGGCGGCCAAGACTCGCCCGGCTCTCTCACCCACCGCCCGCCCGGCGGCGACGACCCGGTGACGCACACATTCACCGCCACCGACCTGGCCGACCCGGCCGTCCGCCCGCGCGCGGGCGAGTGCGTCGACTTTCGTCTCGCCACCGACAAGACCACGTCCGCCCTCCACGCCACCCGCGTCTCCCGCCGCCGCGAGCGCGGCGTCGTCGCCACCGTCAAGCGCACCGACCGCGGCTGCTACGGCTTCATGCGGTGCCTGGACCGCGGGGGGCAGGTATTTTTCCACGGGTCGCAACTCCCGCGCGGCGCCGACCCGGTGGCCGGCGGTGAGGCCACGTTTGTGGTTGCCGCGGACGACGCGTCTGGTCGGTCGGTGGCGGTGTCGGTTGAGCTGCTGCCGGCGGGGACGTTTCCCGCCGCGGTCGACGTGCCGGGCGAGCTCGCCGGGCGCGTCTTTGCCGCGCCGGGCGGCGGCGCGCTCGGCGTTTCGTATCTTGGCACCGCCGGCCGCGAGGTGCGCGTGGCATGGGTCGGGGAGCTGGAAGGCAAGAAGAAGAAGAAGAAGGACGAGGAGGGCGACGAGGAGGGCGAAGGCGAGGGCGACGCCGCTTCTACTCCTCCCACCGATCCTGTCGACTCTTCTACTCTCCCGGCCGGCCCCGACGACGACGTGAGCTTCACTCTGAGCGTGGTGACCGCGACGGGCGAGCGGCGCGCGGCGGGCGTCGCGCTCGTCGCGCGCGCGGCCGACCGGCGCGAGCTGGGCGCGGTCGCGTCGCTCAAAGGGTCGCACGGCACGATCAAGTGCTGCGACAGGGCGGGCGATTTGCTGTTCCGGCTCGAGGCGGTGGCGGCAGGCGTCGACGCCGCCTCTCTGACCCCTGGCACCGACGTCGACTTTCGCGTCTCCCGCGACGACGGCGGCCGGCCCGTCGCAGTGGACGTCCGCCTCGCGCCGCCCGGGTCGGCCGTGTTTGAAGAGGTCGACGAGGAGCTCCGGTGCGGTTTCGTGGCCGAGCGCCTCCAAGGGCGCGGCACGACGACCCTGTCCACCGGCGTCGTCGAGTACGCGGCGCGCGACGGCGACCCCGCCCCCCCCGCCGCCAAGCGGGCGGGTGTGCGCGCCAGGCTCGCATTTGGTGTCGACGACCTCGCCGACGGCGGCGCCAACCCGCGCGTCGGCGACTGCGTCACGTTTCGCATCGCGACCGATCCGCGCGTGATGAGGGCGGCGGTGAAAGCCGGGAGCGCCGCTGCCGCATTTGCCGGCCGCCGCGCGACGCGCGTAGCGTCCGTCGTGCTGGAAGGCACGATCGTCGTCGCCAAGCCCACGTTTGGCTTCATCGAGTACGACGCCGCCGAAGCGGAAGCGGCGACGTGCGGGGTGGTGGTGGCGGCCAAGGGCGGCGGTGGTGGTGGTGGTGGCGGGGGCGAGGGCGAGGGTGAGGCGGCCGGCGCCGCCGCTGCCTACCCCGCCGCCGACCCTTCTTCCACCACCACCACTCCTCCTCCTCGCCCTTCAACCAAATCTCGGCTCTACTACAACGCGGCCGAGGTCGACGCCGCGACCACCACCGACCTGCGCCGCGGCGACACGGTCTCCTTCGCGCTGGCCGAGCGCCCCGCCACGCGCGAGTCGGTGGCGCACCGCGTGGTGCGCGTCCGCGACGCCCCCCCCTCGTCGTCCTCCCGCGCCCCACTCGTAGCCGAGCGGCGCCCCGACGGCATGAACGTGTTCACCGGCGGCGCGCGGGGCCCGGGCGGCGTGCGCGGCGCGCGGCTGGCCACGCGACCGGACGGCTCGCGCGGGTTTACGGCGGCGACGTCGCCGGGGGGGCGCGGGCGGCTGCTGGCGGCGGCGGCGGCCGCGGCGGCGGCCGCTTCTGCGCCGGGCAAGGGCGGCGACGAGACGCTCAACCCTGGGGCGCCAGAGTTTGTGCCTTGAAGGGAGAGAGAGAGGTGGGGAGGAAGGAGGGAGGGGGGGAGGGAGCCTGTGTGTCGAGACGTTGGGAAGGATGGACACCGCGGGCGCGTGTGTGTGGGTGTGGCGGCAGGGCTCTGCGGTGGTCGGTGTCGAGGAGGGCGTCATAGGGCGGGGAGGCGCGGGTGAACGCGCCAGCGGCGGCGACTCGGCACCGCCGACCGCCGCGCGAGACCGAGACCACGCCCTCGACGCCTCGAGCAAAGCTTGAGCTGAAAGCTACGAGACGCGGCTGGGGGATGGGCGGGCTGCGTGACGCGGCCATGATGGCGCCGCCGGTCGCCTGCGCCGCGGCATGCCCTGGGCCGCGGTGGAACGTCGCCTCCGCCCGCGCCTCTCCTCCAACGGACCATGCTGCCTGGTACCGTGTCGCACACAAATCGTGGGCCGATGGAGAGGCTCGATGGGTAGGCGTGCGGCGCGTCGCGTCGCGGTCGTGCGCGACCGCGTGCCCGGCGCGAGGCCGCCGCTTCCCCGGGCGCTGCTCCCGCCGCGCCCGACAAAATCGACTGAAAACTCGGCCGCCGACCGGGGGATTTCTGGGATCGAGGGCGCGCCCGGCGCCGCGGTGGTTGACGCTGGCGTCGTGCACGGTCGTTGCGGGTGTCGTGGACGAGTCATCGCGCGTCGCCAAATACTCCTCCCCTATTTTTCTCAGCCCCCCCACGCAAACCAACCTGCAAGAAAACCGCGCCCGCGCGCGCGGCCGCGGGCGCTGCCGGGGCCGCGGGCGGCGCGCGCCCGCGGCGAGGCTGCGCATGGCGGCCACAGGCCAGCGTATGTCGCCTCTGACTCCTCCCGCCCCGGTCGCCCGCCCCCACATGCCCAAATCCAATCCCACTCGAGCCAATATGACCGCCGTCCGCGCGCGCGCGGCCGCCGCGTCCGCCGCCTACCGCGCGCGCAAGCGGGCGGTCTGCCTCGCCGCCGTCGCCGCCGCCTCGCCGGACGGGGGCAACTCCGGCCTCGTCAACATCTTTCCGGTGGGTCGGGGAGGGTCGGATGGGGCTGGGCGGGCGCGAATGCGGCCCGCGTCCTTGAGGGTACGGATTACAAATGCGTGGTCGCAGATTTCCGTGCGGAAGTATCCAATGTGAGGCACCCAGTGTTTCATTCAACGCCCCGCCCCGCCCCTCCCGTCCCCCCAGCCCGCCTCCAACCAACCCCAGGGGCACAATATCGCCGGATGGGTGAGAGCGGGATGGAGGAGCGGGCGGGGCGGTCGGGCGGCGACCGCCGCGCGGCCACGCGGTCGCCCGCCGCGCCGCCCTTCTTTTTGCGCCCCCCCGGCCGCCGGTCGCGCCCCCACCCACCGCCGCGGGTTTGGTTGCGCCCGCCCCAACTTTAAGTGGGGCCGGCGTGTGTCGGCGGGGCCGCGCCCGGGCGTTGGCGGCGACAAAGAGGGCAAAACGTTAAGCCGGCGTCCCCCCGTTTTTTGCCTCGACGCAAAAGCCGCGGGCGGCGCGCGCCGTCGCGGCGGCGCACCGTCGCGGGCCACCCGAAACTCGTTCGCGCGGGGGGGCCGCCCCGGGGCC
>Ga0315276_10006924_pt1 | contig 10466 bp, 9 predicted proteins | sample YL17G05_0_MG_FD_204542 | JGI IMG/M metagenome (GOLD analysis project Ga0315276, IMG submission 204542) | Sediment microbial communities from Yellowstone Lake, YNP, Wyoming, USA - YL17G05_0 | ecosystem: Environmental > Aquatic > Freshwater > Lake > Sediment | place: USA: Wyoming | collected... | reverse complement strand
TCGTACGACAGATGGAGGCCCGCAATCGGCACCGACGCGCCGACCACCTCCTTGAACCGCTGCTCGAGCGCGGGCGTCATGTTCGGCCACCGCACGTTGGTGACCTTGATGTCGCGCAGCGTGACCTGGTCCGCGGCCTGGTCCACGTCGGCGGCGGCCGAGAACCAGAATGCGCCGAACACGGGCGTCTGCTTGCCCGGGGCCGTCAGCCCGACGGCCGCGCGCCCCGTTACCGTGTTGCCCTTGAACGATTCGAACTGGGGCTGATAGATGTCGATCGTCCCTTCAGGGTCCGTCAACTGCTGCGGCCAGGTCAGCGTCTGGCCGGCCGCCGGTGTGTGGAACCCGACCAGGGCCACCAGGGCTCCGGCCAGGATTCCCTGCGAAAGTCGTCGTCGTGTGTTCATACGTACTCCTTGGCCACAACCGGCACGAGGTCATCCCGGCTCATGAAGACGTGGGAGAATTCATCATAGATCGGACCGAGCTCCCTCGTCGCGACGTGCCCCACTGCCGGTGCGGGTGAGCTCCTGCAGGCCAACCCCCCTCTGCTTCATAGCATGGCGACGAGGCGCTGGCCGAGGATCGAGCGCGCGAAGGCGCCGAGGGCCAGCAACCCCAGCAGCGCCAGCGCGATAGCCGCCAGTTCCAGGCCCGCGATGCCGAACCAGCGGGCCTGGGGCAACAGGTGCGCCACCGGAGCCATGACGCCGATCAATGCCCCGACGACCCTGCGCAGCAGGAAGGCCGCGACTCCCAGCGGGAGCGCCAGCAGGATGCCATCGACGAGCAGATCGCGAAGTCGGTTCATCATGTTCAAGATGCCCGGCCGCCCGTCACCGGGCTGTCCATTCCTCGGCTACTTGGCTGGCGCCAGCAACGTGACCGTAAACGTGACCTTCATCTTGTCCGCGCCGGTGATGTCCTTCAGGTTCCACTGGGGATTGAGCCCGAACCGGAACGGCTGGCGGGCGATGGCCCGCACCACGCCGATCTGGAACCCCAGCGGAATCGACACCCACTCCTCCCGATTCCAGTCGTAGGCGAACTGGAGATCGCCCGCGCTCAACGCCCACCCGTGGCCCAGTTGATAGGCCACGATCGGCTGCAGCTGCGTGATCGCCACACCGGTGCCGAAGAGGTTCTGGGTAAACGCGCCGACGCTGAACTTCTTCGACATGGGCACCACCGCCCCGACAGCGGGTCCGATGGCGAACTTCCCTTCCGAGTCGCTGGCGCTCTCCTGCACGTTCATGACGGGCCCGACGCCGAGGCGGCCCCACTTCTGCGGCAGCACCACGAGGTCGAAGATCGAGACGCTCTTCAAGCCCTCGTTTCCCGGCCCGCTTCCCTGGTAGGGCACGACGACGCGCAGAATGTTGGCCGCGCCGAACGCCTTGAAGGGGATGACCGGCTGAAACCGAAACTCGAAACCGGTGGCGTCGGAGCCGTAATACGACCTTTTGAAGTCGTTGATCAGGTTGAACGCCATCAGCGAGGCCGTCGGGTCGGTCGCCTGGCGGCTCAACTCGTCGGCGCCACCGCCCTTGGCTGCAGGCGCTTGGGCCGCGGGAGCCGGCGCCTGGCCCGCGACGGCGGGCGAGGTCGGCTGGCTGCTGCCGCCCGGCGGCGGGCTCTGCGCAAGCGCCAATGTCGACATGAGCGCCACGAGGGCGAGGGCGTGGGCCGCAACCCACGTCCCGCCTCGTCTCACGGCAGTCTGCTTCACCAGTCTCATTCGGTGCCTTTCTGCGAACCAGCCGAGGAGACGTATCGACTGGCGGATCGGCTTTCCCTGTTTCTGATCCGCTTGCCACCGAACGCCCGGTGGCGGGCGTCAGAACGAGTAAGCAATCTGGAACCTGAACATCGTCTCCTTGGCGTCGCCGGACTTGAGGAGCACCTTGTCCAGCGACGTCCAGGCGCCGAAGTGGAGCGTGAACTGGTAGCCGAAGGTGCCGCCGCCGCCCAGCGCGTTTGTCCAGCTATGGTCCGACACGCCATCAGTGGCCACCGCGCCGCCGTACTGGTAGCGGGCGTCGACCGAGCCCCACGCCTTCTTCGTGAAGTTGTGGGTGAGGTGGTTCTCCATCACGTAGAGGGGGTCCTGCTGCCGGTAGTCGGCGCCTCGCACGTCGCTGTTCTTCGTGAAAAAGTAGAGGTTGTTGCTCATCTCCAGCGCCGTGCGCTTCTGCTCGCCGAACGGAAAGACCGTCCCGATGCCGGTGCGAATCGTCCACCTGTTGGTGCCCAGGTTGATCAGCCGGCTGCTGTCGTAGGTGCCGAATGGCATGCCCACGCCGGCAATGGCGACCATCTGGAACGACTTCGGGTGCTTCATGAACTCCATCGGTTTGAGGGCCGGCGCGCCCGCGAGTCCGATGTGCAGCGTCACCATCGGGTCCATGATCCCGGACCGCCCTTTGTCGACGGATCGGTCCTGTCCCCGGATCGGATCGAAGACGTCTGCGGTGGCATCCAGCGTCGAGACTGGCAGCACCACGAACAGGCGGCCGAAGTGGCTTCCCAGGGCGAACGTCCGAATGTAGGTGATCGGCACCGCGACCACGTCCACGGTGGCGCCCGGGACGACAGCGGTCATCGCCGGGATGAAGTTGCCCGACAACACCAGGACCTGCGGCGTAAAGATATTGGTGTTGATGGGGATGAGCGGCAGGTTGTGCGGTCCGTCCCCCTGGGCCCGGGCGGTTCCGGGAGCCAGCAGCAAGCCAAGCAGCAGGAGCATGGCCACACAAGCGACATCGGCCGATCGGCTATTGGTGCGCAATCTCATGTTCAGAGTCCGTTCCTTGTTCTCTCCTGGCAGCGCGCGGTCGGGCGAGCGCGTGCCTACCGTTTCCCGTAAAGCCGCACTTCCGGCTTCTTCCCCCACGACGCCTTCTCGTACCAGAACTCCACGTTGGTAATGTCGCGGTCCCCGCCGATCAGGTCGAGCGCCGGGCTCGATCCGTTGGGCGCCACGAGGACTTGGAACGGGTACGCGCGAGTCTTGTGGTTCCCGTACTCGACCTGGATGCGGAGGAACTTCACGGCGGCTCCCGTCACGCGAAACTGCAGCGCCCGGTACGTGTCGTTGCCGTGGCACTTGATTTTGTCGTGGTCCACCTTTCCCTCGATCTCCTTCTTGCCCAGCTCGTCCCACCCCGCGCCACGCTGCGCGAGGGCCGAACCGGTAAGACCGAGGACCAGCAGCGCTGCCAGGACGATCGTGAGTCGCTGTCTCGTAGATACTGAATGCATGCTTCGCATGTGATTGCTCCTCTCCTCATGGCCGCACTCCGTGCGCCACGTTGACGTGACCGCGCCTACTTCTTCAGATACGTAATCTTCGTCGTGCCGATGGTGCCGTTGAAGGCGAACGGCGCCTGGTCGTAATAGTCGAGCGACACGGGCGAGTCCAGGTCCGTGCCGATGTCGAAGGTCGCGTTGGATGTGAAGTGCAGCGACATGGCGGCCGGCACGCGGCCCTGCCCCACGATCTCGCCGTTCACCTTCAATGCGACATCCATCGGCCCGCCGATCTTGTCCGTCAGCTTCGACTCGACCTCGACCTTGACTTTGCCCGTCGGCAGCTTGGCCTTCGATCGGATCTTCGTGCGTTGCACCTCGAACAAGTTGAACTCGTAGTTCAGGAAGCCGTCCTTCACGTAGCACGTGACGCCGCCGGAGAAGCCAGCCAGCGCGTACAACACGCCGTTGGCCTTCGCCGGCACCTCGACGTCCATGCTGACAACGCTATCCACCTTCCCGAGCTTGGGCGCTGCGGATTCCGGCATCCGGGTGATGGGCGCGTCGAAGGTCCACTCGGTGAGGGACGAGGCCGGGGCGTCCTCCGGGTGGAACATCGCCGTGGACCACAGGCCGCCGCCGATCGGAAGGTTCTTGTTCTTCTTCGATTCCTCGATGAAAAGGCTCTTCATTGCCTCCAGCTTCTTCGGCTCCTTGGCGGCCAAGTCGTTCGCCTGGCTCCAGTCCTCGTCGATGTTGTAGAGCTCCCACTTGTCCGTCAGGGGCGACCACTCCTTGATGCCTTTCGGCATGCCGCCCACCCACGGTTCACGCGGGCCCGGGGCGCTCGCGAACCACCCGTCGCTGTAGATGCCGCGGCTGGCCATGATGTCGAAGAACTGGGTTCTTCGCGTGCCCTTGGCCTTGGGATCGGCAAACGTGTAGACCATGCTGACGCCGGCGATTGGGTCCTGTTCGAACCCGTTGACCACGCGTGGTGGGGTGATCTTCGTCAACTCGTAGATCGTCGGGACGATGTCGATCACGTGGTGGAACTGCGGGCGGGCCGTCGCGTCGGCCTTGATGCGCTTGGGCCAGGAGACGGCCATCGGCTGGCGGACGCCTCCGAAGTACGCCCCCATCAGCTTGGTGCCCTGGTACGGCGTGCTGCCTGCCCACGCCCACCCGGCATGGTACATGTTGTCGGTCTTCGGGCCGCCGAGCGCGTCGAGGCCCCCCAGTTCCTTCAGCGCCTCGATGTGCTGCGAGATCTTGGTGGGGATGCCGTTCTGCGCCAACTGTTCGCTGATGGTGCCGTAGAGGCCTTCTGAGGAGGACCCGTTGTCGCCCCAGATGTAGAAGATCAGCGTGTTGTCCAGTTTGCCCTGGCGCTCGATCTCGTCGATGACCCGTCCCGCGTTGTAGTCGGCGTGCTCGGTGAAGCCGGCGAACACTTCCATGAGGCGGCGCTGGAACGGCTTCTCGGCGTCCGGAATCGAATCCCACGCGGCCATGGACGCGGGGCGCGGCGTGAGTTGCGCGTTCTGCGGAATCCAGCCCTTGGCCTTCGCTCGCGCGAACACGCGCTCGCGGTACGTGTCCCAGCCGTCGTCGAACTTGCCTTTGTACTTGTCCGCCCATTCCTTCATGATCTGGTGCGGCCCATGGGAGGCGCCGGGCGCCCAGTACATGAAGAACGGCTTGTCCGGCGCGTAGGCTTTTTGTTCGCGCAGCCAGTTGATCGCGTCGTCGGCGATGTCCTCGGTGAGGTGGTAACCCTTCTTGGGATGCTGGATGACCGGGGAGGTGTTGCGTGTCAGGGTGGGCTCGTACTGCGACGCCTCGCCGGCCAGGAATCCGTAGAAGTACTCGAAGCCATACCCGGTGGGCCAGTACTCGAATGGCCCCTTGGACGTGATCTGTTCTTCGGGCGTGTTGTGCCACTTGCCCCAGGCGCCGGTGTTGTAGCCGTAGTTCTTGAGCACTTCCGCAACAGTCGCCGACGACTTCGGGATGATCCCGCTGAAGCCGTCGAAGTCGTTCGCGATCGCCGCGATCTGGCCATTGCCGACAAAGGTGTGGTTCCGCCCAGTGAGCAACGCGGCCCGCGTGGGCGAGCACATCGCGGTCGAGTGGAAGCGGTTGAAGGAGATCCCCATCTTCGCCACGCGATCGAGCGTCGGCGTGTTGATCTCACCGCCGTACGTCGATGGCGTGGCCGGCCCGAGGTCGTCCATCAGGATGATGAGGATGTTGGGCGCACCTTCCGCGAGACGCCGCGGCTCCACGCGCTTCTTGTAGGTGGACTCCTCCATTGTCAGCCCCGCCTTGGAGGCGGACGGCGCGGGCGGGAACGGCAGGACCGAGCCGTCAGCGGGCGCCGACGCGCTCGGTTCCGGTTGGGGTGTCGGTGCGGGACCGCCGCAGGCCGAGGTGAACGCAAGAGCAACACCCAGCGCGAGGCTGAGGGCGGCCAACACCGACAATCGCTTGACACCATGACTCATAGACCGTCCTCCATACCAGGCCCGTCATTCCGAAGGCGATGGTGCCCGGGCGGCGCGGCGGAAATCGCCACACCGCCCGAATAACATCGCTGGCTTCTACCGCGGCGCGTTGATGACGACGTAGCTGGTCGTCGTTCCCACGAACTGCGGCTGGTACCACACCGAGCCGCACTGCTGGTAGGTCATGCCGTTGACCATGACGATTGTGCAGGCCGGGGGCAACGTGTTGACCGTCGAGCCGACGATCGCCGCCGTCACCACAGCCGTGGTGGCCACCGCCGCCGCAACCCCCCATCCGTGGTTGTCGTTGTAGCAGCAGCCGCCGTGGCGGTGGTCGACGTCGATGTCTATGTCGACGTCGCGGTCCCTGTTGACGTTGACGTTCCGGTTGCTGTTCACGTTGACGTTCTTGTTGCTGTTGACGTTGGTGTTTCGGTTGACGTTGGTGTTCCGGTTGACGTTCTTGTCCCGGTTGTCGTTCTTGTTATTGACGCTGGTTCTCGCCTTGTTGCGGTCGCCGGCCTGGACGGGCGAGGTGGCCGGACCGAGGAACAGGGCGGCCAGCGCGATGGCGACCGATGCGCGAATGGTGCGTGTCATGTGGAAACTCCCTCTACTTGCTGACGTCGGCGAGGACGATCTTGTGCGCGCCAGTCGGCGGCGTGAATGTGAAGGCCGCGTCGTTGACCGACGGCGCCAGGTTCCAGGTGTAGGTCGCGGTGTGCTGAGGCCGCGCCGGATCGCTCGTCGTCGTGATGACCAGCTTGCGCGGCAGCGGGAAGTCGCCCTTCTGAATCCAGAGCTGCCAGTCCGCGCCCTCCTGCCGGAACGCGTAGTGCTCGCAGGTCGTGCCGCCGACCTCGCCCGGGCCCATGTCCAGAGCCGACGTGATGTCGGCGCTGTTCCAGCCGGGAGCGCCCCAGAGGAACAGATCCGAGAGGGGCACCTCGATGTCGTACTTGGCGGACAGTACGTCCGCGAGTTCACGAACCGTGGCCGGCGCCGGGACCGTGGCGTAATAGCCGACGCGGCGGGCCAGCAGTGTGAAGGTCTTCCCGTCGTACACGTACTGCCGCTCGTTGCGATCGCTCGAGACGTCCGCGAGGAGCTTGTTGGGGAACTGGGCGACGATGTTCGTCGTCCCGTTGTACTTGACGAGCTGGCCGTCCTCCAGCACTTCGTCGGTCGCCGTCGCCGCCTCGACCTGGAAGGTCTTCAGCGTGCGAAGGTAGGCGGACATGCTGTTGAGCGCCGCGATCGAGGCGGGGTCGACAGCCGGGGCCGCCTGCTGCGCCACCGCGGGCACCGCAATCAGGGCCAGGGCGACGGCCAGGGCCGTGTGCATCCAACTTCTACGAATCATTGACTTCTCCTTCAGTTCTGCCTGTTGCGTTGCGATGGCGACACCCGCGTCGCCGGGGGCCGGGTCACGGCCCTATTTCAGGGTTACCGCCACGTTGTGAATGCGGCCGTTGAACCTGAACGGCCTCCGGTCGAAGTACTCCAGTGAGACGGGCGATCCCAGGTCGATGCCGACATCGAAGGACTCGCTCGCCGTGAAGGCGGCTGGCACGGTGCGCTTGACCGTGGTGCGGGCGACTTCCTTGCCGTCCACGCTGAGCACGACCTCGGCGGGCGCGCCTGGCTTCGCGATCGTGGTGTCCACCTCGATCGTGTGCTTGCCGGGCGGCACCGCGCCCGCCGAACGCGCGCTGTACCGCTCGATGATCATCATGTTGTATTCGTAGACGAGGCGCCCCTTGTCCATGAACAGGGTGAGCCCGCCGGAGCCACCGCCAAGGGCGTACAGCACTCCCGTCGCGCTCGGGCCGAATTCCGCGTCAATCGTGACGTGCGTGCTCTCGCGGCCGAGGCCCGGCGCCGTGAACTCGGGCATGCGGGTCGTGGCCGCGTCGAACTGCCAGCTCGTGTAGGGCGACTTGATGCGGTCTTCCGGGTGGATACGGAGGTAGTTGCCCGCGCCGATCGGGAACACCTTGTTCTTCTTCGCTTCCTCGAGGAACACCACCTTCAGATCCTCGAGGCGCTTCGGGTCTTTGGCCGCGAGATTCGTCGCCTGCGAGTAGTCCTCGGCGACATGGTAAAGCTCCCACTCGTCCTTGGTCGAGTCCCACGTCGCCGCCTTCGGGGCCGAGCCGGCGGAGTCCCATGGCACGAACGACCCGAACGCCGCCGCGTACCAGCCGTCCTGATAGATGCCGCGGCTGCCGCTGTTCTCGAAGTACTGCGTGCGCTTCCGGGCTGGCGCCTTCGCGTCGGCAAAGGTGTAGGCCAGGCTCGTGCCGTCGATCGCGTCCTGTTCGAAGCCGTCCACCACTTTCGGGGCCGTGATGCCGAGGACCTCGTAAATCGTCGGCACGATGTCGTTCACGTGGTGGAACTGCGGCCGCGGCGTGTTGTCCGGCTTGATGCGCGCCGGCCACGAGATCGCCATGGGGTTGCGCGTGCCGCCGAAGTGCGACGCGACGAGCTTCGTGTGATGGAACGGCGTGTTGCCCGCCCACGCCCAGCCCGCATGGTACATGTTGTCGAACTTCGGCCCGCCCAGCGCGTCGAGGCCGCCCATCCGGTTGAGCGCGGCGAGCTGCTGCTCCATCGTGTTGGGGATGTTGTTCTGGGCCAGCAGCTCGCTCACCGTGCCCTGCTGCCCTTCGGCGCTCGATCCGTTGTCGCCCCAGATGTAGAAGATGATCGTGTTGTCGCGGATGCCGAGGCGGTCCAGTTCGTCAACGACCTTGCCTGCCTGGACGTCGACGTGCTCGACGAAGCCGGCGAAGACCTCCATCAGCCGCTCCTGGAACGGGCGCTCGGACGCCGGGATGCTGTCCCACGAGGCCATCGACTCGGCCCGCGGCGTGAGCTGCGCGTCGGCGGGAATCCAGCCGAGCTCTTTCTGGCGCGCGAAGGTCCGCTCGCGCAAGGCGTCCCAGCCGTCGTTGAACTTGCCCTTGTACTTGTCGGCCCACTCCTTGGCCACGTGGTGCGGGCCGTGCCCGGCTCCCGGCGCCCAGTACATCAGGAACGGCTTGTCGGGCGCGAACGCCCGATGCTTGCGCATCCAGCCGATCGCCTTGTCCGCCAGGTCCTCGCTCAGGTGGTACTTCTCGTCGTGGGGCGGCTCAATCTGGTTGAAGTTCTCGACCAGCCTCGGTTCCCACTGCGACGTCTCGCCGGAAAGGAAGCCGTAGAAATAGTCGAAGCCGATGCCCTCGCCCGTGGGCCAGAGCGTGAACGGTCCCATCGCGGTGGTGTCGGTCGCGGGCGTGTTGTGCCACTTGCCGAACGCGGAGGTCTTGTAGCCGTAGGCCCCCAGCACCTTGGCGACGGTGGCTGACGACCGGGGAATCACGCCGGTGTAGCCGTCCCAATCCACCGCGCGCTCGGCGATGGTCCCGGCCCCCACCCGATGGTGGTTGCGCCCGGTGAGCAGCGCCGCGCGAGTGGGCGAGCAGATGGACGTCGTGTGGAAGGTGTTGTAGCTGATGCCGTTCGTCGCGATGCGGCTCAGTGTGGGCGTGTGGACGGGCCCTCCGTACGTGTCGGCCAGGCCGAAGCCCACGTCGTCGAGCAGGATGATCAGAATGTTCGGGGCGTCGTTGGGCAAATGGTTCGGTTCGGCGCGCCGCTGGTGCTTCGATTCCGCCAGCGTCGCACCGGCGATGCTCGCCGAGGGCACGGGCGGGAACGGGAGCACGGAACCGTCGGCCGGAGCCGCGACTGCAGGGCCGGCCTGCTGTTGCGCCGGCTGACTGCCGCCACCGCACTGCGTGGCGAACAGTGCCAGGGCCAGGATTCCGGCGACCCGGAATCGCGCGGCGGCACGTGTTGTTCTCGCTCGCTCCTGCGTTCGTCCAACGACCGTCACACTGACCATCGGCTTGCCTCCCTGCTTACTGTCCTCGTTGCGTTTCGTCTTCATTCGTTTCGTCTGCGATCACCAAACCCGTGGCTCACCTCAGTAGCTGACGTTCGCCCCGGCTCACGCAGGCTGAAGCCTGCGGGCTCCATTCCGGCGCGCACTCAACTCAAATGAGCGCCGGTCTAGTCCTGTTCGACCGACCCGCCGGTGCCGGTCGCCATGCCAGGCAGCCCGACTCCCCGCCCGCTGTCGCGAAGTCGCCTGATCGTCCGCCAGGCGTCGCTCCCGTTCATCTCACCCAACTGGGTAATCGACAGCTGAGCCGGACGCGCCAACAGTTCGAGGGCTCCCAGCACGGCGCCGAACTCCGTCCCGCGAATGTGCGCCTCGATCGCGTGCTGGCTCTCCCACTGCGCCACCAGGCAGAAGGCCGCTGGCGCTTCGAAGTCCTCATAGACGTGCGCGACGATCGTGCCCGCCTCGCTGCGGGCCGCCGTCGCCCAGGCCAGCAGCGCCTGGCCGAGTTCCCTTCTCTCAGGGACGTTCGACTCGATCCGGGCGGTCAGCACAATCAACGAGGTACTCCCTTTCCAGATTGCCGGTCGATTCATCCGCGCGGCGCGGTCTGGCGACTGCCTGGATGCTGGCATTGGAGAGCAAAAATGTCGCCAATGCTCTCAAGGGAGGCCATATGGTGGTTAAGGCTATCTATTACAGTTAGTTACGCAATGACTGAGAGTCCGCTCGCCGGATTGCAGAAGCTGCGTCATCCCGTGGCATTCCGCTGGGCCGTGGAATACAACGGATGTGCTAGACTGGCACGTCCACGG
>Ga0315276_10006923_pt1 | contig 10468 bp, 11 predicted proteins | sample YL17G05_0_MG_FD_204542 | JGI IMG/M metagenome (GOLD analysis project Ga0315276, IMG submission 204542) | Sediment microbial communities from Yellowstone Lake, YNP, Wyoming, USA - YL17G05_0 | ecosystem: Environmental > Aquatic > Freshwater > Lake > Sediment | place: USA: Wyoming | collected... | reverse complement strand
ATTCTGTATTATGAATGTCATTTTGAACTTGCGTGAAATCAGGTGGGGGTGGATGTTAATCATTATTATTGTTTTTTTCGCTGCCGTGTTCGGAGCAAGTGCTTTGTTGGGCGAAAGCGCCCGGAACAACTGTTTTTGGGCCATTGTTATAAATAGTATCGCTGCCTGCGGTGGTATTGCCCCCTTTATATATGCCGGGTTGTTCAAGCCATCCATTCCGGCGTATTATCTGCTGACCGCAAGTGTAATAAGACTATTGCTTGCGGTAATAGGAAGTGGTGTTATATTATATTTCGTGAAAATTGATGCGTTTTGGTTCGTCATGTGGGTAGGAATGCTCTACCTGGTGGTTTTAATGTTGGAAGTCCGCTTTTTTATCAAAATGCTGACTGCATGCAATGAGGTTGACAAAGTTTGATTATTACGCGATTAGTTAGTGGTATTTTAGCCGATATTGACCCCCTCCAATCGGTGGTGCCGGCACCGCTATTTACATTTTATATTGGGCATTGGCGCATCGTGGTAAGCAATCATATGTTTATGGTTTCCCTTGGTATGTTGATGCTTTTGATTTTTATGCCTCTTGTGTCGAGGTCAAAAGGGATGGTTCCCAAAGGGGCAAAGAACTTAATCGAATCGATTTGCATGTTTTTACGCGAGGAAATGGTAAGGCCGGTTCTGGGAGAAAACACCGACCGGTACATCGGCTTTATCTGGACGCTGTTTTTTTTCATATTGAGCCTTAATTTGCTTGGGATGATTCCAATCGAAAAGATTATCATGCTTCTGACGGGCAAAGAAAATCATTTCGGCGGTGCCGCAACAGCCAATATCTGGATTACCGGCACAATGGCAATAGTTACATTTTTTATGACACATATAGCCGGCATCAGGAAACAGGGACTCTGGCATTATATCGTTAACCTTGCGCCGCCGGCACCGTGGTGGATAATGCCGCTTATATATTTTCTGGAAATAATTTCAGCGATTGTTCGCCCTTTTACCCTGGCCGTTCGATTGTTTGCCAATATGATAGCCGGTCATATAATATTGGCTGCGATTCTCGGCTTGATACTTCTTTTCAAAAGTTATGGAGCTGCAGTTGCGGTTCTGCTTGGCAATTTGGCTTTGTCGTTTTTAGAGTTGCTCGTGGCGCTGATTCAGGCGTATATTTTTACGCTCCTGTCAACTCTTTATATAAGTTTTTCAGTTTCATCAGAACATTAGACAAGATAATTTTGGAGGTTTAGATTTTATGATAAGTTCGGGAATCGGTATTCTAGCTGCGGTAACTCCGGAGGCTTCGTTGGCGGTCCTGGGGGCGGTAATTAGCTGTGCGATTACAATCATCGGTGCCAGTTTTGGCATTGGCTGGATAGGCAGCAAGGCGGTTGAGTCTGTTGCACGACAGCCTGAAGCGGCAAATCGGATATTCACGACAATGATAGTGTCCGCTGCCCTTATCGAAGGAGTGACGTTTTTCTCGCTGCTGCTTTGCGGCTTGATTATTTTTGGAAACCGCTGAGAAGTTAAGGGTTCCAAAGTGCAGTTGAGGATTTCAATGGCTTTTCTGATTATATTTTTTGCGTGCAGTGTTGCTGCAGCCTCCGAGGGCGGCCAGGCTGCGACAGGGCCGAACATTTTCAGCGGCACGTTTGCAGATGCGCTGTGGACTGTTGCGGCTTTTGTGCTGCTCGTTGCAGTGCTGGGCAAGTTTGCCTGGAAACCTATACTCAGCAGACTCGATGCCAGAGAGAAATACATACGGGAGCAGATAGATACTGCTGAGAATGCCCGCAAAAAAGCCGAGAAACTGCTGGAGGAAAACAAGCATCAGGCTTTGCAAATAGTTATGGATGCCGCGAAGCAGGCGCAAAAAGAAACTCAGGAACTGACCGAGAAGACGCGTCAGGATGTCCTCGAAATAAGACGCAGGGCACATGAGGATATCAGGTATGCGCGTACCGCGGCATCAGAACAGCTATGGCAGCAGGCAGGTGATATTGTTCAGTCACTTGGCAGTGAAGTGCTGAAACGGACTATCACGCAGGAAGATAATCGGCGCTTTATTGACGAAGCCGTTCTCAGGCTGAAACAGAAGAAAGATGAATAGAGGCATATACGCATGAAAGCCCAGGAGAGTTATCTGGAAAAAACCTACGCGGCAGTGCTTTTTGAGCTTGCCGACCAGTCTGGTGCGCTCTATGTGGTAAAGGATGATTTGGATTGCTGGACCGGAATCTGCGGTATGGTGGAGGATTTTGAGAAATTAATCGTTTCGCCGTATTTTCCCTCGGAATACAAGCAGCAGTTTGTGCACAAAATGTTATCTGGCAAAATTGCTGAGTTAACCATGGATTTTCTGGCGGTGGTAATCAGGCACAACCGAACAAAATTTTTGCCGCATATTATTGCCGAATACAACAGGCTGTGGGATGTCCGCGAAGGATATTGCCCTGTGGAAGTTACAGTTGCAGGGCGGATAAGCGATGATGAGGTTGAAAAGCTTGCGGCCGATATGGCTTCTGTGATGGATTGCAAAGTTAAACTCAAACTGACAATTAATCCGGAAATTTTAGGGGGCGTAATCATCCGTTATGACGACAAAGTCATTGATAATACTGTTAAGGGCAGACTGCATAAGGCGGTCGAAACCATTATAAAACATGGAAAAGGCAGGGAAATAAATGAAGTTTGATGTCCGTGAAATCGGCAATATCCTTAAGCAGGAGATAAGCCAGTACAGAGGCAAACTTGATGTCTCAACTGTCGGACGCGTTGTCGAAGTCGGAGATGGCATCGCCAGAATTTATGGCCTGGACAACGCGATGGTTGGCGAAATGCTGTTATTTGAGAACAACGTTATCGGAGAAGCATTCAATCTTGAGGAAGATTCGGTCGGCGCGGTGATTTACGGTGACTATACGAAAGTAAAAGAAGGGTCTGATGTGCAGGCTTCCGGACAGCTGCTTTCTATTCCTGTAGGAGAGCAGTTGCTGGGCAGGGTGGTTGACTCTCTGTGCAGACCGATAGATGGCGGACCTCCAATAAATGATGTGACTATGCGCACTGTTGAATTCGATGCGCCGGGGGTTGCGCAGCGTCAGCCGGTCAACCAGCCTCTGCAAACCGGCCTGAAAAGTATCGACTCTATGATACCAATTGGAAGGGGACAGCGGGAACTTATTATCGGCGACCGTAAAACGGGTAAAACCGCAATTGCCATGGATGCAATAATAAACCAGAAGGACAAAGACGTGATTTGTGTGTACGTCGCTATCGGGCAGAAGGAGTCAACCGTTGCGGAAGTTGTGGAAACTCTTAGAAGGCACGGCGCGATGGGCTATACCGTTGTATTTTCAGCCGCGGCGGCGGAAAGCGCGCCGATGCAATACATAGCGCCTTATTCCGGCTGCACCTTAGCGGAGTATTTCATGTATGAAAAACACCGCGATACATTGTGTGTGTATGACGATTTAAGCAAGCATGCTGTTGCTTATCGTCAATTAAGTTTGTTGCTGAGGCGTCCGCCCGGACGCGAGGCATATCCCGGTGACATATTCTATCTGCACAGCAGACTCCTGGAACGCAGCGCAAAGCTCTCTGATAAGTTCGGCGGAGGGTCGCTGACGGCACTTCCGGTAATTGAGACGCTCGAGGGGCAAATCTCGGCTTATATCCCGACAAACGTTATTTCGATTACAGATGGACAAATTTATCTGCAAAAGGATTTATTCAATGCAGGGATGCGCCCTGCCGTTGATGTCGGTATTAGTGTCAGCCGTGTCGGCGGTAATGCGCAGGTTGAAGCGATGAAAAAAGTTGCCGCCAAGCTGCGGCTGGATTTGGCGGCATATCAGGAGCTGAAGAGTTTCGCAAGGCTGGGTACCGAACTTGATTCTGCCGCACAGGCGCAGCTTGACAGAGGAAATAGGATGGTGGAACTGCTTAAGCAGCCGCAGTGTGCGCCTTTGAGCATCGGCAGACAGGTGATTACTATTTTTGCTGGTTCCAGCGGTCTGCTCGACGATGTGCCTATTGCGTCGGTCAGCCGCTTTGCAGAAGAGCTGTTGAAGTGGCTTGCCGAAAAACATCCCGAGTATATCGAGGAAATCGACACAACCAAGGAGTTTAGTGACGAGTTGGCGGAGAAATTAAAAACCGCAATAACGGGTTTCAAACTGTCCATGGATAAAGGCATCGGTTAAACAATGGCAGGGATACGACAGATATTTTATCGCCGCCGGGCTGTGGAAAACATTTGCAAAATAACGCGGACAATGGCCGTTATATCCACCGCCAGGTATAAGTTCTACTTTAATAAACGCTCTGCAATTGCGGATTATTACAACTCCCTGGCGAAGGCAGCGTATCTGCTTGTTACTTCAGAGAAACCCGTCGAACATCCCCTGCTGAAGGTTAATTCTTCGGGACGCTCTGTCATTTTTGCTGTCGGCTCGGTAAGAGGTCTTTGCGGCTCGTATAACGATGCTGTAGGCCGGCTCGTTCGGGTGCATATTGATAGAGCAATTGACTCAGGTAAAAAACTGGATGTTTACGCCACTGGAGACAGGCTGGTTTCAATCTTGAGGCAGCATAACATAGTCCCGGCAAAGGTTTTCGCCGGCTCCGAGCAGATGTTGTCTGATGAGCAGATTGACACCCTTGCCGATGACTTTGTTAAGCAGTATATGGCCGGTCAGCTCGATAATTTCGGAGTTGTTTATATGCGTTTCCATTCGGTGGCAAGCCAGCGGGTGCAGACACTGACGATTATGCCTCTTGTGGAGTTGATAGATGACCTGGCAACGCGAATGACTCTTATTTGGCCGTGGAAATTGACATTTGATGATTTTCTTTTGTCACCGTCTGCAGATGAAATCATTGAAAGTCTTGCTGAAGCATTAATTCGCACGTCGATACGTCGTTGTCTTATCGATGCTGCACTCAGTGAACATGTGGTACGAATGCTGGCAATGAGAAACGCCACCGAAAATGCTGAAGATATGATTCGGGACTTGACGAGTGAATATAACAAGGCGCGGCAAAGCCAGATAACACGAGAATTACTTGATGTAATAGGCGGAACCGGGGTTTTAGAATGAACAAGGGTAAACTGATACAGGTCATTGGAAGTGTTTTTGATGCCCAATTTACATTGGAACAGATACCGGCAGTGTATAACGCCGTCATTGTGCAGGGCGATTTCCCTGATGGCAGAACGAAGCTGTACGGAGAAGTCCAGCAGCACCTCGGCGGCGGCAAAGTAAGGGCCATCGCGCTTGGCAAAGCTTTTGGTTTGCGGCGCGGGATGGAAGTAATTGATACCGGTTCGTCGCTGACTGTTCCGGTGGGACCCGCTATGGCAGGCAGAGTGTTTAATCTGCTCGGTGAGCCGATTGACGAGCTCGGACCGGTTAAAACCGATATTAGAATGCCGATTCACCGCCAGCCTCCCAAGTTCGTCGATTTGTCCGCGAAAACCGAAATGTTTGAAACAGGTATAAAGGTGATTGACCTGCTGTGTCCCTTCGTGCGCGGAGGCAAGACGGGTTTGTTCGGCGGCGCCGGTGTCGGGAAAACGGTAATTATCCAGGAGCTTATCGCAAGGGTTGCGAAAAAACACGGCGGTTTCACTGTCTTCGCCGGCGTCGGTGAGCGCACTCGCGAGGGCAACGACCTCTGGCTCGAAATGCGGAAAACGCGTATCGGTGATGGTGACGATACGGTGCTGAACCATACCTGTCTGGTATTTGGACAGATGAATGAGCCTCCGGGAGCTCGGCTTCGCGTTGCTCTTTCTGCAATGACGCAGGTCGAGTATTTCAGCGAAAGCGGTATGGGAGACACACTGCTTTTTATAGATAATATCTTCCGTTTTTCGCAGGCCGGCTCGGAAGTTTCCGCGCTGCTGGGACGAATTCCGTCGGCGGTCGGTTATCAGCCGACGCTGTCTACAGAACTGGGAGAGCTCGAGGAACGAATAGCTTCAACAAGGACCGGTTCCATCACCTCCGTCCAGGCGATATACGTCCCTGCCGATGATTTGACCGACCCTGCACCTGCGGCGGCTTTTACGCATCTGGATTCTTTCGTCGTGCTTAAGCGTTCCATTACACAAAAAGGAATTTATCCTGCCGTTGACCCGCTCGAAAGCACGTCCCGAATCCTTGACCCCAATATTGTCGGGAAGGAGCATTACGACGTTGCTCAGACAGTCCTCGAATATCTCCAGCGCTATAGAGACCTGCAGGATATTATTGCCATTCTCGGCGTCGACGAATTGAGTAAAGAGGACCAGACGGTCATCGCACGGGCCAGAAAGCTCGAAAAATTCTTTTCCCAGCCGTTCTTTGTTACAACGCAGTTCGTAGGTCTTGATGGAATATACGTGGATAAGGCCGATACCATCGAAAGCGCTAAACAAATCTGTCAGGGCAAATGGGACCACCTGACGGAGGAAGCATTTATGTATGTCGGTACTATTAAAGATGCTGAGCAAAAAGCATGGAAACTGTCGCCGCGGTAAAGGAGAAATAAGTAGTGCCTGCTGTTCATCCGGCATTCCAGTGTGTTGTGGTGTCGCCTTTGGGCAAACTGCTTGATTGCATGGCAACATCGGTAGTGTTCCCAGCTCACGACGGCAAGGTCGGCATCTTGTACGGCCACATTCCGATGTTTTGCAAACTGGATGGGGGTGTAATGAAGATAACCGGCGTTCCGCAGGATGTTGATACTCTGCCGCAAATAATATCTTTGTCAATCCAAGGCGGCTTCGCGCTGCTGGCCGCGAACGTCCTTACAATTATGGCTTTTGACGCGGCTTCCCTGGAAGATAATAGCGCTGAAAAAAATACATCTATCGAAAAGACTAAGACATCAGCTTAAATAAGTGAGTAAGAGTGAGTAAAAAATAAAGAAAACTTTTTTGCGGGAGGACATATCATGGCCTTTACACTATCACTTGGTTCAGAGGCTCCGGATTTTTCACTTCGAGCCGCCGATGGTAATACTTACTCACTCGGGGATTTCACGGATGCGAAAGTTTTGGTCATCTTTTTTACCTGTAATCACTGTCCCTATGTGATTGGATCAGATGAAGTGACTCGTCAAACCGCAGATAAATTCATTTCTCAGGGCGTAAAGTTTGTCGGTATAAACTCAAACAGCCCCAATACCTATGAAGAAGATTCATTTGAAAATATGGTTAATCGCATGCAGCAGTATAAATTCCCCTGGCTGTATCTTTATGACGATACTCAGGATGTTGCCATGGCCTACGGTGCGCTGAGGACACCGCATTTTTTTGTCTTCAACGAAGAAAGAAAGCTCGTTTATACCGGCCGAGGCGTCGATAATCCCCGCGACACAAGCAAAATGACAGTAAATGACTTGGAAAATGCTCTTGAGGAACACTTGAGCGGAAAACCTGTTACTAATGCCGTTACCAACCCCATCGGCTGTAATGTAAAATGGGAAGGTAAAGATGCCCATTGGATGCCGCCTGACGCCTGTGATTTGGTATGATATCAATCACCGCCGACTTACGAGCCGCAGTTGCCGGGGAGGTTAGGGGGCAGGATGGATGATGGTCCTATTTGCCTTTAGCTTCACTGACCTTGACCGTGTAACCGCCGCAATCTTTTCCATTCAGGGCGCTTATTGCTGCCTGGGCATCGGCATCATTGCTCATAACGACAAAACCGAAACCCTTGCTTTTGCCTGTCTCGCGGTCAGGAATTATATAAGCTTTTTCAACCGTTCCGAACATTGAAAACAATGCTTTTAAGCTTGCTTCATCTGCTTCAGGACTTATATTGCCGACATACAACTTTTTACCCATTACTGTTCTCCATTCGGGTTTCTCTGTGTTCCAAAAAGACTATTATACCTTAAATCTGTGAAAACCCAAGAAGATATTGGGGGTAGATTAGACTGGAACATGATTTTTAACAGGCGCGAAAATATCGAGAACGCCTTTTATTTAGCTCCCAAAGCCTGTCCACCGGGAATAACACCCGTTATCACACTGGCAACTCCCACACCGTCATACGTCGTGCGGGAAGGTTTATTACCGGTAAAAGTGCTGTCATAGTTATCAAGATAAACAACAACCGGTGTGCCTCTGCTCGCTGCCTGCCGGCCGATATAAACCCGGTAAAGCTGGTGCCCCGGAGCGGTAACCATAACAGTGCCGGAAAATTGCGATGCATCGGCAAACTGAGAGGATTGCTTATTGAAGCACAGCATATCATTTGGATCGAAACTGCCCCTTATACCCCAATCGGCGTTCGGGTCGCTCCAGAAGTATGCGAACACATCGTATGTCCCGTCCGCCAGGCCGCTTACGGTGGTCTTTATCGTTGGAACATTTTCAGTCCCGCCGTCGCCTGCTGTGAAACAACTTCCTCTGTTGCCGCATCCTGTGTATTCGTGCCACCTGCTGTCAGCCGCCCCGGCCCTGCCGCCCGGCCCCGTCGGCGAAAACTGTGAACCATTCGCATTTGTAGTATTACTCTGGCTGGCGTCGGTATAATTGACCAAACCCAGTGTCTTATTTTCTTCCTCGACCAATCCCACAATCACCATATCGAAGTGCCCCTGGACCGGAAAGTCGCCCCTCTCCCAGAAAACTGCTGTGTTATTGGCGTTCCACTTGGGTATAGCGGGACGAATATTATCGACTGTCGAATTGAGTGTGATTTGTGTCCAGCTCCACGTCGCGCCGTTGTCGTAAGTCACCCCTTTGAATATCTCGCGCTTGCCGACATTTACGTCGGTAACGGGGTCAAAATTTGTTGAAATATAAATCATGTTTGCGTCGTCAGGATGTATACACCCCATACCGATGTAATCCTGTTCTCTCCAATGAAGCCCCGTCCCCATCTTTGCTAACTCCGTACTGGTCCATGATTTGCCGTTGAAACGTCCGTAGAAGAAGCGGTGGTCTGCGCAGCCGATGTTGCCCCAGTGACCGTAGGTGTCGCCCCACGGTTTTGTGCCGTAGCGGGTCTGATACAGACAAACAGGGTAACCATTTTTGTCGAGCTCCAGCTCATTAGTCCACCCCGTGTGATATGAACCGGGTACCTGTGGACCAGCGGTAAATATCGGCGTAAACGCTTGTATGGAGCGGGCATCTTGGTCGGAAAGATTGTTGTCGATTACAGTTCCGTATGAGTTGTAAGTCTTACCGCCCTTGATATAGCCGTGATATACACTGTTATTGAAGTCACGCGGATGATGCTCGGTACCGATAAAGTCAATCCGGTCGATGCCGTTGCTCCTGAACTTGTGATAATAATTGGAGTAAGTCGTACCTCCTGCAGAGCTGTTAAGTTTCCCCATATATCGCCACGTAGCACCCAGGTCGTCCGAGTAAGCGATATTAGGAGTTACACCGTTCCACCGAACGATATCATACAATCGGCCGTTGCCGGTTCCCTCAGAAGAGACATAGTGAAGATTCGTATAAGTAAGCTGGCCCCCGCTTCTAACGCCGATGCTGCTGATAGTACTCCAGTTAAAAGATTGCTCGCTGCCCCACGTGTTTCCGTCATGCGGATTGGTGGACAGACGATAGTAGGTTAAAGGGAGACCATTACCCCATTGAGTATTGTAATGCGGACAATACAAATGCAGGTATCTGCCGTCAGGCCGTATCCACAACCCGCCCATATTATGGTCATCATTGCCACGGTCAGCCATAAGCGCTCGTGTCCGCTTGCCCGTGGCTATATTAAATGTAGTAGCATCTACATCGCCGGCCCTTGCTCCCCCGACTCCGCCAAAGCCATCACGGCTCGCGGCCGTGCTGGTTATAATATTGCCGACGACAGGGTCATAAATAATCTTATCGTCCTGATACCAGCACCACCCGCCGTTATCGTTTATCAGCATCATATTGCCGGCTACACGGTCAGCGCTAAACGCCGGCTGGCTCAGACATAGGATAGTTACTAAAGTTGTTAATGAAACAACGACACCCAATGAGTGTGTTACACCTTTCATAATTTTGTCTCCTTATTGGTTATTTAGTAATTGTATATGATTCCCCCGCCGATCGAAAGGGTTTTCCCCGTTTGCGAGTTTTAGCAAAGGATTGATTGAAAAGAAAGCTTATTTAAAACAACTGGCGGCTACTGTAAAAGCAGCCGCCAGTTTCAAAAATCATCGCTGGATGCTCTTTTATGGGCCTTTAAGTTCCATACAGCCAGTTATCGCAGATAGCGGCCAATGTATCTATACCGTAAACCGTCAGCCAACCTTGACCAAGCACTGCTTCATCCACCAAATTTATCTTCTCATCATAATTGAGGTCGCCGTTTTTCGGTATCACAAGGGCCACTCCCACGCCGTCATACGTCGTGCGGGAAGGTTTATTGCCGGTATAAGTGCTGTCATAATTATCAAGATAAACAACAACCGGTGTGCATCCGCTCACTACCTTGCGGCCGATATAAATCTG
>Ga0315276_10006922_pt1 | contig 10468 bp, 9 predicted proteins | sample YL17G05_0_MG_FD_204542 | JGI IMG/M metagenome (GOLD analysis project Ga0315276, IMG submission 204542) | Sediment microbial communities from Yellowstone Lake, YNP, Wyoming, USA - YL17G05_0 | ecosystem: Environmental > Aquatic > Freshwater > Lake > Sediment | place: USA: Wyoming | collected... | reverse complement strand
CAGCGCGCCAGAAGGCGGCCGATCGAGGCGCAAAGCGCAGCCATAGCTCGGGCTATGGCGAGCATTGGCAACGACGAGCGGGCGTCTTCTGGCGTGATGAGCGGGCATGATCGAAAGACTCTCAGCCGCTCAGCCCTCAGGGGCGGATGTACCCATGGCCTTGCTGCCGCTTCTGGATGAGCTCGCCGACGCCGGCCGGCACATAGCCGATGCCGTCGGCGGAATTCTCCGCGGCCGGGCGCTGTTTGCGCAGGATGGAAGGCTTTGCGCTTCGTCGGCGTCGTTGCCGCGAAACCCGGATTCGATGATGGCGCGCGCGCACCCGCGGCGGCACCGCGCACTCGCCGCGGCTGCGCTGGCGCTGGCCGCGGGCGCGCTCGCTTTCGATGCCCTCGCCGCCGGAGTCGGCGATCCGGCCCCGACGTTTGCGCTGCCCACGGCGGCCGGCGACATCATCGCGCTGCCGCGCCTGGCGGGCAAAGTCGTGTACGTCGACTTCTGGGCGTCGTGGTGCGCCCCCTGCCGCCGCTCGTTTCCATGGATGAACGAGCTCCACCAGCGTTACGCGGCGCGCGGCTTGACCATCGTCGCCGTCAATGTCGACCGCAAACGCGCCGACGCCGAGCAGTTCCTCGCCCGCTACCCGGCGGCGTTCGCCGTGGTATTCGATCCCGCGGGCGTGTCGCCGGGCGCCTACGCCGTCCCCGGGATGCCGACCTCGTATCTCATCGACGCGCGCGGCAACATCGTGCATGTCGAGCAGGGCTTCCTCGACGACCGCCAGGCGGCGCTCGAAGCGCGGATCCGCTCCCTGCTCGCGACCCGGTGACACCGCCGCAATGCGCGCGCTTTCCCTGACGCGGTCCTGCCGTGTCGTGTGCGGCGCGCTCGCCCTCGCGGCCGCAGGTTGCGCCTCGTTCCAGCCGCCGCAGCCCTGGGAGAAAGGCCAGCTCGCCCGGCCCGAGATGCAATTCGATCCCGATCCGCTCGAAGCCAGGATCCAGCAGCACATCTACACCAGCAGGGAAGCGGCGACGGGCGGCTACGGCGTCGGTGGCGGCGGTTGTGGCTGCAACTGAGGGCATTCCGCCTCGCAAGGCGAGCGCCGCGACGGCCCCGCGCGCTATCGCTGCACCCGCCGTGGGCAGGCCCTCGGGCGCCCTGCTCGCCGCGGCGCTCGCCCTCCCCGGCATCGTTCCTGCCGCGGCCATCGCGCAGGCCGCGCCCGACGCCGGCGTGTTCGAACTCAAGTATCTCGACTATCGCGATTGGCAGCCCGGCGCCGACCGCATGTCGGTCAGGAGTCCCTCGTTCTATCTGCTGAAGCCACTCTCCGACACGCTCGCGCTGGAGGCCGCGCTGGTCTACGACAGCATGTCGGGGGCCTCGCCGCTCCACTTCAACACGCTGTCGGGCGCCTCAGGCCTCGGCGTCACGGATTACCGCACCGCCGGCGACGTCAAGTTGACCCGCTATTTCGATGGCGCGGCCGTCGGTGTCGGCGGTGCCGTTTCGTCCGAGCGTGATTACCTGTCGCGCGCGTTTTCGGTCGATGCGCGGGTGTTCTCCGCCGACCGCAACCGCACGTGGGCGTTCGCATTGGGCGGGGCGGCCGACGTCATCAACAGCGTGAACGGCGTGGCCCAAAACCAGCACCGCAACACGCTTGACTTGATGGTCGGCGTGACGCAGGCGCTCTCCGCCGACGCGATTGTGCAGTCGAACCTCACCTATTCGTACGGCCACGGCTACTACTCCGACCCGTACAAGCCGCTCGATAGCCGTCCCGACCAGCGCCGGGTCTTCGCCTGGCTCACGCGCTACAACCGGTACTTGCCTGACGCCAACGCTACCCTTCGGCTTTCCTACCGCTTCCTGCACGATTCGTTCGGCAGCACGTCGAATGCCGTGGAGGCGACGTGGTTTCAGCCGCTGCCCGCTGGCTGGAGCGCGGCGCCCAGCCTGCGCTACTACACCCAAGGGGCGGCAGGCTTCTACCGGAATCCGCCGTTTCCGGACGGCTACGTCCCCGGCCAGTTCTACAGCGCCGACACGCGGCTCTCGGCGTTCGGCGCCGTCACCGCGGGCGTGACGCTGGCGAAGGCGCTGCCCGATGGCTGGAGTGCGAGCCTCAAGGTCGACTTCTACCGCCAGCGCGCAGATTGGCGCGTGGGCGGCCCGGGCAGCCTGGACATCGACCCGTTCTCGGCGCGATGGATCCTGTTCGGCATCGCCAAGGCGCTCTGAACGATGCGCCTCTTCCGCTTCGCGTTCACGGCCATGGCGTCGCCGAACACGGTGCAGCTCTGGGCCGCCGACGAGGCCGACGCGCGGCGCGCGGCCGACGCCGCGATCGCCGATGTCGCGCGCATCGAGGCGAAATACTCGCGCTATCGCAACGACAGCCTGACCGCGCAAATCAACCGCAGTGCCGGCGCCGCCGCCGTGCCGATCGACCCCGAGACGGCGGCGCTGCTGCGCTATGCCGATCGCTGCCATGCGCTGTCCGGCGGGCGGTTCGACCTCACGTCCGGCGCGCTGCGCAAGGCCTGGAATTTCGGCCAGATCCCGCCACGACTCCCCGACGAAGCGACGCTCGCCGCGGCCAGGGCGCGGGTCGGCTGGCCGGACGTCGAATGGAACGAAGGCTCGATCCGCCTGCCGCGCCCCGGCATGGAAATCGATTTCGGCGGCATCGGCAAGGAGTACGCCGCGGACCGCGCTGCCGCGCTCGGTCTCGAGCACGGGATCGCGCACGGCCTCGTCAACCTCGGCGGCGACGTGCGGGTGATTGGCCCGCAGCCGGACGGGGCCCCGTGGCGCGTCGGCATCAGCCACCCGCGCCCCGCGGCCGGCGGCGCCACGGCGGCGATCGCAGGCATCGATCTCGCGGACGGCGCGGTGGCAACCAGCGGCGATTACCAACGCTTCATGGAGATCGACGGCCGGCGTTACTGCCATCTCCTCGACGCGCGCACCGGCAGGCCGGTAGAGTGCTGGCAGTCGATCAGCGTCGTCGCTCCCATGTGCGTGGTCGCGGGCAGCTGCGCGACGATCGCGATGCTGCTGCAGGACGACGCCCTCCCCTTCCTCGACGCGCAGGGGTTGGACTATCTCGCGATCGCCGCCGACGGCACGACGCATCGCAGCGCCCGTGCCGCGGCCGGCACTACTTGCATACCGTTCCCGGATCCGTGAATACCTGGCGCGTGATCGATTTGCTCTGTTGAGTCGTGCTGCCGCCGAGAGTCACCGTGTAGGCGAAGACCGCGTGATTGCCGTCGAGGAAAGTAAGGGTCGCATCGCCCACCACCGTCTCGACTACCACCGCCGGATCGAACGGTACGGAGTCGAACGGCGGCCCCGTGACTGTCGAGACGGCACCGTGATAGACCCCCGGCGCCGATTTGTTCGCCAGCACGATGAACCACAGCGGCTTGCCCGCCGGGTCGTAGGTGAACCACGTGGCGAAGATAACGTCTCCCTGGTGCGCGAAGTTGATCCCCCAGCCCGACTCCGAGCCCGGCGGCGCCGCCCACCACAGGTCCTGGAAGTTGGTCGCGAGCGAGAGGTTTGGCTGGGCGCCCCAGGTGCATCCCGGCACCGGACTTGCGAACTCCTGCCGGATGATCTCCTTCGTCTGCATGACGTCCTTCACCGTGTAGGCGAAGGTGGCGCTGCCGCCATCGGCGGCGAACGTGATCGAAGCCGACCCCACCACGGTCTCCGCCACCAGCGCCGGATCGAACGGCACCGCATTGAACGGCGGCCCGGTGACCGTGGAGACCGGTCCCGAAAAGGCGTTCGGCGCCGTCTGGTTGGCGAGCACGATGAACCACAGCGGCTTGCCGTCGGCGCCGTAGGTGAACCAGGTGGCGAACAGCGTGGTGCCCTGATGCGCGAAGTTGATTCCCCAGCCCGACTCCGAACCGGCGGGGGATTTCCACCACAGGCCCTGGAAGTTTTTCGCCGGCGGCGGCGCCTGCACCGTCACCGACCCCGTATGCCCGGCGAAATTGGTGGCGACATTCGGGATCGGCGCGCCGCTGCGGTTGATCGCGGTCACCCCATCGGTCGGCAGCGACGAGTAATTCACGAAATCGACGCCGGCGAAGTTGAGCGCCCCCCCGTTGACCGGCAGGAAGCCGTCGGCAATCTCGTAGTCAGGCACAACGAGGCCGAGGTCCTTGAAGCCCTTGGTGGCGAGGAGCGCGCGGCGCCCGGCGGTCGCGCCGGACGGCAGGTTGCGATCGAACTGCAGGGAGTTCGTCACGCCGGCACGGGTGCTCGTGAACGGCAAGCCCGCCCAGAAATTCTGGCCGTTGGCACCCGCTGCTTCGTGCAGCACGACGAACTGGATCGTGCCGTCGGCATTCGAGAAAATCTGTTCGATCCGCCAGGTGTGAAAGCTGGCGTGCGCGCTCGATGCGAAGGCCGCGGCGCCGGCGAACGCGACGATGAAGCGGACCAGAAGGTTCCGTGCTGACATCGTGCACCTCCGCGGGAAAATCGCCGATCAGCGCCAGACAGCACGAACTTTGGCGGCGCGTCACCGGCCAACACCTGAAAATGCGATCCTATTCCACGCCCGCCGCCGAGCCCACCGGCACACCCAGAGCAAGGTCCCAGAACAGGCCGGTCATGATCTGCAAGCCCTCGCGCAGGAGCGGCGACAGCACGTGCTCGTCAGGCGCATGCTGCGCACAGCCGGCGTAGGAATGCGGCACCCACAGCGTCGGCAAGCCGAGGATGTCGGCGAAACACTCGTTCGGCAGCGAGCCGCCGATGTTCGGCAGCACCGCGGGCCGTGTCCCCGTCGTGCGCGTGATCGAAGCGACCGCCCAGCGCACCCAGGGGTGATCGGGATCGAGTCGCGTCGCGTGGAAGAAGCCCTTGTCCGCCGCGGCCACCTGCACGCTGCCGAAGCCCCGGGCATCGAGGTGCCGACGCAGCGCGGGCACGAACGCTTGCGGATCGGTGCCGGCGACGAACCGGACCTGGCAGTGCGCGGTGGCGCGCCCGGGAATGGCGTTGACCGGGTAGTCGGGGTTGCCGGTGCGGAACGCGAGCACCTCGAACGTATTCCAGCCATACACCTTCTCCGCCCGAGACAGGCCCGGTTCGCCCCATCCATCGTCGACGGCCGGCTCGGTTTCGCCCGGCGCCACGTCGCAATCGGCGAGCGCCGCGCGCACGGACTCCGGAATGCGCTCCGGCAACAGCTCGGGTACCTGCACCCGGCCGTCGCGGGCGATGATCGACGCCAGCGCGTGAGCCAGCACCACACCGGGGTTCGCGAGCAACCCGCCCCAGTTGCCCGAATGGTGCGCGCCCTCGCGCAGGTCGACGCTGAAATCCATGTTGAGCGCGCCCCGCGAACCGAGATAGATCGTCGGCCGCTGCGCCGACAGGCGCGGCCCGTCCGAAGCGATCAGCACGTCGGCCTGCAGGCGCTCGCTTTCGCGCCGGCAGAACTCCGCAAGCCCCGGTGAGCCGACCTCCTCGCCCGTCTCCAGCAGGAATTTCGCGTTGAAGCCGAGGCTCCCGCGCTCGGCGATCACGGCCGCGAGCGCCGCCATGTTGACCGAATGCTGCGCCTTGTTGTCGGCAGTGCCGCGGCCGTAGTAGCGATCGCCCTCCTGCGCCAGCACCCAGGGCGAGCGACCGGCGCGCCACTGTCCGGCCAGCCCGCGGATCACGTCGGCGTGGCCGTAGGAAAGCATCGTCGGATAACGCGGGCTTTCGATGCGCGAGGCGACGAGAAAGGGACCGCCGTCCGCCACCCCGTTGGCGCAGATCTCGACCGTGAACCCCATGCGCTCGAACGCGGGGCCGATTTCCGCCACCAGATACTCGGACAGGAAGGAGCGGCTCTCCGCAACCTGGCTCTCGGTGCGAATCGCGACGCGCCGGGCGAGGTCGGCGACGAACGTGCCGTCGTCGAAATGGCGGGCAGCGCGGGCGAGAGCGGATTGGCGTGACATGCCATCGATCTTAGCAGGCCGCGCCGCCTGGACGCGGCGTTCACCAAATGACGGAATGGCACCGATGCCGCTTGCGGCGGGGGCGCTGTGCCACTATCTTGCACGTCAACGGCCGCCAGTCCCCCCGCGTTGGGGCATCAGGGCGGGCACCGCCCTATCGGAGTCATGATGAACGTTTTCCGCTTCCGTCTTCCCGCTGCCGTCGCCGGTGTCGCCGTCCTGGCAACCGCCCTGGCGGCCGGCGCCCAGCCGATCAAGCTGGGCGAGCTCAACAGTTACAAGCAGTTCCCGGCCTTCCTCGAGCCCTACAAGAAGGGCATGGAGCTGGCGCAGGACGAAGTGAACGCCGCCGGCGGCGTGCTGGGACGGCCGCTCGAAATCGTCTCCCGCGACGACACCGGCAATCCGGGGGATGCCGTCCGCGTCGCCGAGGAGCTCATCTCCCGCGAAAAGGTCGTGCTGCTGATGGGAACCTTCGCGTCGAACGTGGGGCTCGCCGTGTCCGACCTCGCGAAGCAGCGCAAGGTGCTCTTCCTCGCCGCCGAGCCGCTCACCGACAAGATCGTCTGGGAAAACGGCAACCGGTACACGTTCCGGCTCCGCGCCTCGACGTACATGCAGACCGCGATGCTGGTGCCCGAGGCGGCGAGACTCGGCAAGAAACGCTGGGCGATCGTCTACCCCAACTACGAGTACGGGCAATCCGCCGCCAGTGCGTTCAAGAAGCAGATGATCGCGCTGCAGCCGGGCGGCATCGAATTCGTCGAGCAGGCGGTGCCCTTGGGCAAGATCGACGCCGGTCCGGTCGTGCAGGCGCTGATCGACGCGAAGCCCGACGCGATCTTTTCCGCGCTGTTCGGCCCCGACCTCGCCCGTTTCGTGCGCGAAGGCGAACTGCGCGGCCTCTTCCGCGACCGGCCGGTGTTCAACCTGCTGGGCGGCGAGCCCGAGTATCTCGACCCGCTGAAGGACGAAGCGCCGGTTGGCTGGTGGGTGACCGGGTACCCGTGGTACGCCATCGACACCCCGGAACACAAGCGCTTCCGCGACGCGTACCAGGCCAAGTACAAGGACTATCCGCGCCTCGGCTCGGTGGTCGGCTACAGCGTCGTCAAGGCCGCCGCGGCGGCGATTCGCAAGGCGGGCGGCACCGACACGGAAAAGCTCGTTGCGGCCATGTCGGGGCTGGCCGTCGAGACGCCGTTCGGCCCGATTTCGTTCCGCGGCCTCGACCACCAGTCGACGATGGGCGCCTACGTCGGGCGCACGGCGGTGAAGGACGGCAAGGGCGTGATGGTCGACTGGCGGTACGCGAACGGCAAGGACTACCTGCCCTCCGACGACACGGTCAAGCGGTTGCGGCCGGCGGAGTGACGCGGTAAACCACTGAAATCGCGAGGCATCCGCGGGCATCGGCCCGCCGGCAGGCTTCAACCCCGCGTGTCCCTCGCCTCCTTTCTCGCCCAGCTGCTGAACGGCCTCGCCGGAGCATCGGCGCTGTTTCTCGTCGCGGCGGGGCTGACGCTGATCTTCGGCGTCACGCGCGTCGTCAACTTCGCCCACGGCTCGCTGTACATGCTGGGCGCGTTCATCGCCTATACGCTGGTGGCAACATTCGGCCGCGGCCCGCTCGGATTCTGGGGCGGCGTATTGCTGGCGGCGGTGATCGTGGCGCTGGTCGGCATTCTGATCGAAACGTTGCTGCTGAAGCGACTCTACGCGGCGCCGGAGCTGCTGCAGCTCACGGCAACCTTCGCGGTGGTGCTGATCATCCGCGATGCCGCGCTTGCCCTCTGGGGCGCCGAAGACCTGCTCGGCCCGCGCGCACCGGGCTTCGCGGGCGCGGTCGAGGTGTTCGGGCGCGCGGTGCCGTCGTACGAGCTGCTGCTGCTGGCGCTCGGCCCGCTGGTGCTGCTCGCGCTGTGGCTGCTGCTGGCGCGCACGCGTTTCGGGCTGCTCGTGCGCGCAGCGACCGAAAACCGCGTCCTCGCCGGCGCGCTCGGCATCGACGAACGGCGGCTGTTCACCACGGTGTTCGCGCTGGGCGCATTCCTGGCCGGGCTCGCCGGAGCGCTGCAATTGCCGCGCGAACCGGCGAATCTCGGCATGGACCTCGGGATCATCGCCGAGGCCTTCGTGGTCACCGTGGTCGGCGGTCTCGGCTCGATCCCCGGCGCTTTTCTCGCCGCGCTGCTCATCGGCCTGGTAAAAGCCTTGTGCATTTCGCTCGGGACCATCGAGCTGGCCGGCGTCGCCGTCGCCTTCCCCAGGCTGACGCTCGTCGCCGAATTCGTCGTGATGGCAATCGTGCTGGCCTTGAAACCGCATGGGCTCCTCGGCACCGCACCCGTTGCACCGCCGACCACGCACGTCGCCGAGCAGCGCGAGCTGGTCGTGCCGCCGGGCCGCAAGGCCGCGTTCGCGGCGCTGGCCGCGCTCGTCCTCGCCGCGCTGCTGCCGTTGGCGGGCGACGCGTACACGCTGGTGCTCGCGACCGACGTGCTGGTGCTGGCGCTGTTCGCGGCGAGCCTGCAATTCATGATGGGCACCGGCGGGATGGCCTCGTTCGGCCACGCCGCCTACTTCGGCCTCGGCGCGTACGCCGCGGCGATCGCGTTCAAGCACGGCTGGCCGATGGCGGCCGCGCTGGGGTTGGCGCCGGTCGCCGCTCTCGCGGGCGCGCTCGTCTTCGGCTGGTTCTGTGTCCGCCTTTCCGGCGTCTATCTCGCGATGCTGACGCTCGCGTTCGCGCAGATCGTGTGGTCGATCGTGTTTCAGTGGGAAAGCGTGACCGGCGGATCGAACGGGCTCGTCGGCGTCTGGCCGCCTGCCTGGCTCGCGGACCGGCGAGCGTACTTCTGGCTCACGCTGGTCATCGTGGCGATCGCGCTCGCGGCCGTCGCGTGGATCGCCCGCGCGCCGTTCGGCTACGCGCTGCGCGCCGGCCGCGATTCGCCGCTGCGCGCGGAGGCGCTCGGCATCGACGTGCGGACAACGCAATGGAAGGCCTTTGCGCTGGCCGGCACGTTCGCCGGCCTGGCCGGCGGACTGTACGCCTTCTCCAAAGGCAGCATCTCGCCCGAGACGCTGGCGATTCCGCGCTCGATCGACGCGCTGGTAATGGTGCTCCTCGGCGGACTCAACGCGCTGGCGGGGCCATTGATCGGCGCCGCCGCCTTCACGTGGTTGCAGGATACGCTGGCGCGCGTCACCGAGTACTGGCGCGCGGTGCTGGGGGCCGCAATCCTCTTCATCGTGCTCGTCTTTCCGCTGGGCATCGGCGGCGCGCTGCAGGGCCTGTCGCGGCGGGTGGCGCGCTGATGGCGACGGGCGATCCGGTGCTTCGCGTCGCGCATCTCGCCAAGGCGTTCGGCGGCGTGCACGCGGTGCGCAATGTTTCGTTCGCAGTCGCGGCCGGCGAAGTGGTCGCGCTGATCGGACCCAACGGCGCCGGCAAGTCCACCTGCTTCAATCTCGTCAACGGGCAGGTCGCCCCGGACTCCGGCACCGTGCTCCTCGACGGCGAGCGCATCGACGGCCTGCCCCCGCGCGCGATCGCCGGCATGGGCGTGGGCCGCACGTTTCAGGTCGCCGCAACCTTCGCCTCGATGACCGTCCGTGAAAACATCATCGTCGCGCTGCTGGCGCGGGCCGGCGCGCACAACAGCGTCGTGACCGCGGCCACCCCGCAGATGCGCGCCGAGGCCGAGGCGCTGCTCGAGCGGGTGCGGATGGCGCGCTTCGCGGACCGGTCGTGCGCCACGCTGGCCTACGGCGATGCCAAGCGCGTGGAGCTCGCGCTGGCGCTCGCCGGCAAGCCGCGCCTACTGCTGATGGACGAACCGACCGCCGGAATGTCGCCGCGGTCGCGCGGCCGCGTGATGGAACTCGCCGTCCGGCTTGCGCGCGAGGAAAGGATCGCGGTGCTGTTCACCGAGCACGACATGGACATGGTCTTCGGGCATGCCGACCGCGTGATCGTCCTCGACCATGGGCAGATCATCGCCGAGGGCCCGCCGGCAGCGATTCGCGCCGATCCGCGCGTGCAGGCGGTGTACCTCGGCGCAGACGCCGGGAGTTGACCGGCCCGCTCGCTCGTTGCATTCGCTGGCCCCGGAGGAGGCGCACCGAGCCCCGGGGCAAGCGCAGGGGCGAATCAGCCGGCGAGCCGCTGCAGCCCGTCGGCGAGGTCGGCGATCAGGTCGCCGGGGTCCTCCAGGCCCACGTGCAGCCGCAGGCACGGCCCGCCTGGGCTCCACCCCGGCGCGGTGCGCGCGCGCTCGGGCCAGGTCGGAATCATCAGGCTCTCGAAGCCGCCCCAGCTCCAGCCCATCCGGAAGAGGCGCATGCCGTCCAGCATCGGCGCGATGCGCTCCTTCGCCACCGGCTGCAGGACCACGCCGAAGAGGCCGGTCGCGCCGGTGAAATCGCGCTGCCACAACGCGTGGCCGCGGGAGCCCGGCAGCGCGGGGTAGATCACTTCC
>Ga0315276_10006920_pt1 | contig 10469 bp, 12 predicted proteins | sample YL17G05_0_MG_FD_204542 | JGI IMG/M metagenome (GOLD analysis project Ga0315276, IMG submission 204542) | Sediment microbial communities from Yellowstone Lake, YNP, Wyoming, USA - YL17G05_0 | ecosystem: Environmental > Aquatic > Freshwater > Lake > Sediment | place: USA: Wyoming | collected... | reverse complement strand
GTGGCAGGTCAGGGCCACCCTGTGGTGGGCCTTCTTAATTTCGTTTACGGTCAGGAAATCATCGGTAAGCCCCAGCTTCTTCCTCGCCCAATCCACCTCTTCAAACTGTGCCTTTCTGACTTCAAGTGTGTAGAAACTATATGGCGGCAGCGGACCAACGCACCTGAAGTTCAGTGTCTCCTCAAACTCTCTATTTAGTTCATCCACCTCATCTTCGAAGTCCTTGTGTCTGCTTTGGTCTATCAGGAATGCCGTGTTAAGAACCATCTTATCGTCCATAAGGCCATGAGCCTTGAAATCCTGAGCAATTCCACTCAAGGCGGATTGTATCCGGTCGGCATATTTTTCTCTCCTCTTGTCTAAGTATCTCTTAACCAGAACACCCAACTTCATCTGATCATCCACCGTAATACCATCCCCTTTGCTCAGGAGCGACTGTTTAAGCTGCGTTATTTCCTGTTCTTCTGAAACTTCCCGCAGGAAGGAGCCAAAATCATTCAACGTAACTGCCACGTCAATCTCTATTCGCTCTCTTACTCTTTCGAATATGTCTTTGACTGTTTTGTATCCCTTGGCCAAGATTTCCTCAACATCTCCGTCGGTGTCGGCAAATGTTCCAAGCCTCATTGGGATGATCGTATGCTCAGCCATCACCTTTTCAATCACCTGCTGATGTCTGACAAGCAGCAGGGCCAAGGCATCTTTGGGCATGCGATTGTAATCAACTACCTCCGAATCGCTTACCACAGCGGATACATCGTGGAAGGAAATAGTATATGCTCGATCTGAAATCTCGCCATTGCTGTCAATCGCCGTGTATCTTCCCGCATTGACGTTTTTGAGGGGCAAGAGTCCGTCCAGAACAATGGATTCTTGTGCGCCCGAGTCGATGACCCCATAGATATATTTCCCTACCCTGCCCATACAACACCTTTCACTTTGAGTTTCTCAATGATCCTCAACATTTTGCTGGTCCTTTACCGGCCATTCTGCTCTCTTAGCAATTTGATGGCTCGGTCAAAATGCTGCTTTGAGACTCTGAGCGGCCGATCTGCACGCGCCTTTTCAGACGGTGGTCCGTCTTCTATGTATTGTCTTACAGCAAACATGGAGGCCTTTCGAGCGATGAACTCGATATCCGAGCCGGTTCTGCCGTCGGTCTGTTTCGCCAGTTCCTTCAAATCAACCTCTTCGCTGAGCGGTTTGTCCTTGGTGTGAATCCTGAATATCTCTAACCTGGTTTGCTCATCGGGCGCAGGCAGCTCAAATAAAAGGTCAAATCTGCCGCTTCTCAATATCGCAGGATCAACCAAATCCAACCTATTGGTCGCCGCCAAAACCACCACTCCCTTTAGCTCTTCAATCCCATCCATCTCTGTCAGGAATTGACTTATTACCCTCTCGGTTACGTGAGCGTCCGTAGAGCTGGAGCCCCGTCGGGGCACAAGGCTGTCTATTTCATCGAGGAAAAGTATGGTTGGTGCAGCACGCTTTGCCGTTCTAAATGTCTCCCTTACCCCTCGTTCTGACTCTCCAACGTACCGGCTGATAAGTTGAGGACCTTTGATAGAGATAAAATTGACTCCACTCTCATTCGCCACCGCTTTGGCCAAAAGCGTCTTTCCCGTCCCAGGCTTGCCGTAGAGTAAAATCCCTTTTGGTGGATTGGTGTTGGCCTTTTTGAATACATCCGGATATTTGAGCGGCCATTCTATCGCCTCTTTCAGCTCCTGCTTGATATCCTCAAGGCCGCCTACATCGCTCCACCTTACATCCGGCACTTCAACAAACACTTCTCTTATAGCGGATGGCTCGATTTCCTTCAGCGCCTCAAGAAAATTGTCCATCGTGATTTCCAATTGCAGCAGAGTCTCGTATGGGATGTCCGACATTTCAAAATCAATTTTCGGCAGAATCTTTCTCAGGGCCGACATGGCTGCTTCTCTGGCTAATGCCTCCAAATCCGCTCCAACAAAACCATGAGTAATTCCGGCCAATTTTTCCACATCAACATCTTTAGCCAAAGGCATGCCTCTGGTATGAATTTCCAGTATTTCTAATCGCCCGTTCTTATCAGGTATCGGAATGGAGATCTCTCTGTCAAATCGGCCGGGTCTTCTTAATGCCGGGTCTATCGTATTGGGAATGTTTGTCGCACCAATAACTATAACATGGCCGCGTGATTCCAAACCATCCATCAGCGACAGAAGCTGAGAGACGACACGTCTTTCAACCTGCTTTTCACTGCCCATATCCTCTCGCTTGGGCGCGATAGCATCTATCTCATCAATAAAAATTATAGCAGGTGCATGTTTCTGGGCATCTTCAAAGATACTTCGTAAGCGAGCTTCAGATTCGCCGTAAAATTTGCCCATAATCTCAGGGCCGCTTATACTCACAAAATAGGCGTCGGTTTCATTTGCCACAGCGCGTGCAGTTAGAGTCTTTCCCGTACCCGGCGGGCCGTAAAGAAAAACTCCTTTGGGCGCCTCGATGCCAAGTCTGTTGAAAACCTCAGGATATTTCAGAGGCAGCTCAATCATCTCCCTGATTCTATGAATTTGTGGGCCGAGCCCTCCTATGTCTTCATACGCGATCTTTGTTTTTTCAACCTTGTCTGTTTCCTTTGTTTTCACTCTTATTGCGGTAGCGGGGCTGACCAGGACGATTCCCTCCGGGGCCGTGTTCTCCACCACAAAGTCACAGGTCTTTGCCCCAAATAATCTTGCCCTTATCTTGTCACCGGAAGTCAGGGGCAGCCCTTCTATGAGAGAGCCGATGTACTTTGCGTCCTTATCTCTTTCAAGCATTCCCGTGGTAGTTAGAGGCGAAAGCGTGATCATCCGGGCAGGCTCGCTCCCAACCTTCTGAATTCTCAACTTTTCGTCAAGCCCGATCTTGGCATTTTCTCGTGTAATGCCGTCTATTTGAACGATCTTCCTGTCCCTATCGGCCGCGTAGCAGGGCATCACCTTCGCAGCAGTCTTCCGTTTGCCTTCTATTTGCACGACTTCTCCCACCTCAACGCGCAAAGCCTTCATGTCTTCCGGGTCTATCCTGGCAATTGCCCTGCCCACATCTTTGGGCAAGGCTTCCGTTACCTTGAGCGTCATGTTATTATCACCTTTCTTTTCCATCGTTAACTGAAGAGCTGCTCTCTGAAACCTGCCAATGCCTGCAACCCCCTTATCTCGCGAGGCTGCGAGTAAACAATCGTCGCTTTGAGGGAGCTGAATTTTGTCTTTATCAGGTTGAGCTTCTTTTCTTGTTCTCTGCTTTTTCCCCTACAGAACTCGCAGCCTTCCGATTTCAAAACGTCATTTATCACCAATTGCCTCACGTTTATGCCATATTTGCTCAGATCATGGATTAACCTCTCGGTTTCCAGAATCACCATATCCTGCGGCGCCGTAACTGCAATGAACTCACTTCTTTCTGGATTGCGGAGAAGGTCTTCTATCCGTTTTACGACCCTTTTGAGTGTTAGCAGGAAATCGTCGCCCTCGTCGGGTTCATATCTGCCGGCAAAAGTCTGAACCACATGCCGATACTTCCACCTCATCTTTGCCATCACCTTAATCCATGCATCCAGAAGCCGTGGTGAAGTCAGAAGTCTCAAAGCATGGCCGGTAGGCGCCGTGTCAACTATGTATTTGTCAAATTCTCCCTGGTCCACGAGGTCAATCATCGTCTTGAAGCCCATAACCTCGTCCATGCCGGGAATAGGCAACCCAAAGACAGAGTCAATATCTTCGGTATCGAGATTAGTGCCGGTATCCATTATCTTCCTAATCTGGTCTTCGTGTTCCTCCTTAAACCCGGCCAGTGCCTTCTCTGCGTTTACTTCAAGAGCACTTAGGTTACCTGCTCCCTTGACCATACTTATCTGGTCGCCGATTTTCTGCCCCAGACTGTCGGCAAGCGAATGGGCCGGGTCGGTAGAGAAAACCAACGTCTTGTAATGCTCAGCCAAATAGAGGGCCGTGCTGCAGGCACAGGTTGTTTTTCCTACACCGCCTTTGCCGCCGAACAGGATGAGCTTCAGCGCAGGTTCTTTCAGGCCTTCCAAACCCATTCACTTCTTGACCTTAACCTCTAAGACGCCGTTATTGTAGTTGGAGCTCAGGGTATCGGCTTTTACCTTTGTCGGAAGTAACAGCTCCTTATGATACTTCCGGTCCCCGGTTTGTGCTGAAATGTCCAGTATGTCTTCCCTTAAATCCAATTTTATATCCTCTGGGCTGACGCCCGGCATCTCGGCATATATTCTAAGCTCTTCGCCTTCGTCAAAAACGTCTGTGATCGGTTCTCTTTCTGCCTCGACTGTGGGTCCTGCGGGGGTTCTCTTGACATTGCCGAACGACTCAACTATGGGTTTGCCTCCTACCGCCGTTTTGACAGAAATCCCAAATACACCCTTCATCCCCTCTTTGATATTGCTCAGGTCGAACTCGCCTTCTTTATTGATTTCGCCGCCCGCCTCTTTCAACTTGGCAGCCATGTCAACAAGGTTTCCAATACCATCCAGCAGACCTCGCAGACCCAGGCTCAATTTCCCGACACCCAAATCGATATTCAAACCGTCGCTTTCTTCGTCTTTCTTCTTTTTGGCCATTTCACGCCCCTTTAGCAGTTGGTCGCTATTTGCAAAAGTTAAGTAGGGTTAAGACATCTGTCCGGCACAACTCGCCTGCCTCCACTAATATTTTAGAGGCATAGTCTTCCAATCTTTGTCCGAAGCCCGTTCAGGGCTCTCAATGTTTCGTTCAGCTCTTCCGGCCTCTGGTTTCCGCAGCTCGTCCATTTCTGCATTGATCTCGCCAAGCCTCTTTAGAATACCGTTCTTCCTTTTGTCCAACGCACCAGCTTCTTTTTTCAACCTGTCTTTCTCCCTGTGCAACACGTACAAATCGAGATATGTTGAATTCTGCACTGTGGGCGCAATCCTTTTCTTGGAGCTGCACATTGTCTTTATATCTCTCAATCCACTTAGCTGTGTAGCTTCTCTAATCATTTTCTTTCTCCTTGATCAGGAACTCCAACGTTTAAGACGTCACTGCGGCCAGATTCTCGCTTTCCTTTTTCTCTTCGGCTCCGGCGCCGTCAACCGCCTTAATCATACCGACGCCTTCGCCCGTCTTGCCCCCGACATGAATGGTCCTTTTCACGCTAAGTTCTTTTGCGACAAGCTCCCTTACAATTTCCTTGACTCTGCTTTGATTTGTCTTTGAACCAACCCGGCTTGTCTCCGACGCCAGGATATCCTGGCACATCTGCATGAATTTTCCGTCCGATTTGCCGGGGGTCATATTCTGGACCTTAAGCGTTTTGGCGATCATAATGCACCCACGAACGGTGGGGGCAAATTCGCACTTCCCGGATTCTCTCAAGCCCCTTACGACGTTCACTATCACCTCAACATCCGGTTTAGAGAGTTTGGATTTTGCCCGCGTTACAGCCAGTTCAGTATCATAGTCAAAGTGGTCCAGGTCCATTGTTATCATTCTGTCCCTTAAAGCATCCTGGCTCCTGTGGACACCGGCATATTCTTCAGGGTTGCTTGTAAAAACAGCCGTAAAGTTAGGGTCGACCTTCAAATACGGCTCCTCACCACCACGTCCGACCGGCAAATCCATCATCTTCTCCTGCAAAATAGACAGGAGAATGTTATTTGCCTCCGGCCGGGAGCGTGTGAACTCATCATAAATCATGGTAAATCCATACTTGCAGGCAACGGTCAAGCGGTTATCAACCCACCGCTTCACCATATCTTCTTCTGTCTTTAAGACCCTTGAGATGAATCTATCGACGACTTTTCTAATCCTGTAGCCATATTCACCGCCGACTAAATCAGATGTGGTGAACTCTTCGTCTCCATGAATCACTACCACCGGTCTTTTAATCTTACTTGCCAGGTGCATTGCAAGTGTTGTCTTGCCGGTGCCTGAAGGCCCCCTGAAATGAACCGGGAAACCGGCGTTGATGTACGACAAAGCCCTTTTGGTGATGTCCTTGATATACTCTGTCTCTACAAAGTCCGGCAGAGCGCTCGGCTCCAATACGGTTGTCATTTCATCAATCATCTTGACAGACCTCCTGTCTTACTAAGTTTTCCTTTTTTCTTTATGGCAGTGACTGCCACCACTGGGCAAATACGGTTTGGCTGTGCCTTTCACCTTGAAACAACCCCCTTGCCCCTGCACTCAAGACAGGGCATTGCACTATCCATTGCCCTGCCTGTTCCTCCACATTCAACGCACCATTCAGTTGGGCTTTGGGGAGCTGTAACCACACCTTTGCCGTTACATACGGTGCAGGTAATCCGGGTATTATGATAGACGCCGCTGCCCTTGCAATAGACGCACTTGATTGCCGGCTCCTTAACCTCAACTTCACCTGTGCCTTTGCAGACCTGACAGGCGGCATGGTCACTCAACAAGTCAAAGGGGTCTTTGCCAGTACCTTTGCAAAAAGCGCAAGTTATCTGGGCCGTAGCAGATGTTGTCTGGCTCATAATTAGTACATCCCTGAACTTGGATTTACGGTTTCCGGGGCTTTTGGCGGACGCCGATTCACAGTCCCGCTGATAATCTCAGCTCTGCTTAGACGCCGGCAGGCACCCTTTTCTTGGCGCTTGTGCTGCCCTTCTTGCCTCTGCCCTTTTTAACCGCCTGGCGAACCGTAGAAACATCCTCGCCTGCTTCAATCCTTGGCATCACACCGCCCTTTCTTGCCTTGGCCAGCGTGCCGGACATTCCACTCCAGGCTTGCTTTGCCTGGGCCATATCGGAGCCATACTCCCTCATGAGCTGCCCCGTTTCCTTGACAATACCAGCCACATATTTAGCCAGGTCTTTCCTGAGTTCCTCGCTCATATCAGCGTGGGCGGCATCGAATTCCTTGAGCTTCCTCGCAACAAAGGTCTCGATCTCTTTCACTTCTTTAGTCAGCGTGGCATTGAGTTCCTTTGACATCTTGCTGCGGTCTTTCTCGAAACCGCTCAACATTGAGCCTACATCACTCGTCAGATTCTTCATGAAATCTGACAGACTCTTCGACTGTTCCGCGCTCATCTGTTTGTGAGTTCTATGGAACTCTTTGAGGGAATTCTGCACATTCTTTGACAATCCATTCGTAAAGTCAGCCAGGTCCTTAGCTTGCTGAGCAGCCATTCTCTTCCTGTCACCGGCAAATCCGCTCAATGTCTCGTGGGTGTCCTTCACCAACTCTCCTACCGCCTTTACGCGCATATCGTAAGAGGCGATTATATCCTCACTGAGTCTTTTCATTTCGGTTGCAATTCCCATTTTGTTTCCCTTTCAATGTTTCTTTTCACATTCTCTGCAAAACACTTGAGTCCACGCTACTATTGAACTCCGCTATTTCCCGAATTTTGCGGCGATCAGATATGCTCACCCCTTCGTTTTCCCTGACATCGGTTATCATTCCCTCAATTCGGGTTATCCGGCCTTTGTCATCGAAAATAGGCTCACCTTCATCGATAACGTGGCGCACTGAGCCATCCTTGTGAATAATCCTATAGTTGATTTCAAACGGTGTCCCGCACTTCCTGCACTTGGCAAAAGCCGCAAAAACTCGCCCTCGGTCGGCAGGAAAGACCGTATTTATCCAGAGCTGCCTGTCGGCCAATATCTCCTCGGCCGTATAACCGGTCAACTCTTCAACTCTTCTCGCAAAGCAAACGATCTCCGGCCGCTCCAAAGGCGGGGTCGAATAAGGAACTCCTGCAATAATCTCATCCAACAATTGAAGGAGTTTCTTATCCTCAAGAATGACGTTGTGTTGTTTTTCCCTCGCTTGCATCTTACAATCCCTTACCGGCATATTGCTTCAATCGTTTTTTCCAGGTATTGACCAGCGCGGGTCTGGTTTCCTTCAGGGCCTCATCAAACTCTTTTAGCTTCTTTTTGACGCCTCTCTCGATTTGCTCTATTCCCTCATCGAGTTTTCGCTCAAAGGTCTGGCCGTTAATCCCATCCAACTGTCTTTGCAATGAACGCACGTTCCCCGTGAGAGTTCTTGTGAAACCGGCAAAATCCGCTATGTTGTTTACCAGCTCATCGCTCATTGGTTTATTCTTTCTATCGTGGCGCTCTTTCTGAAACCATAATCTTGTGAGCATAGTGTTCACATTCATGGTCAAATCCTGTAGGCGATCTTCCAGTTTCTTCGCTTGCTCATCGGCCTTGCTTTCTCTATCTGCGGCAGACCCTCTTAAGGCCTCTTCAATGTTGGCCACCAATACACCCAGAACCTCAGCACGCATCTCGTAAGGAGCTATAACGTTATCTATAATGCCTCTCATGCCTTTGTACTCTACGCACTTGCATTAACCGCCGCTGATGAGGTAATAATTCCTTCGGCCCCGACCGTAACAAGCCCCGACCGTAAGGGAGGGGGTATATCCCGGCGCTTACGCTTCGGGCTTGTCGCGCCGCGAACCGAACTGGTTGGGCCGCTGCCAGGCCCGCCTCCGGCGGCCGCGAGCATTGACTTGAGATCCTTTATCCTGATCTCGCTTCCTTTGTCTAAGAGCCGTCTGAGCCCTGTCAGCATATCCTTTTGTCCTTGTTGAAACTCTTCAAGTTTGAGGATGGCCTTGCGTTTCCTTTCTTCCTGTTTGGCAAGGATTTCCTTAATCGCCCCCTGGAATTCTTTGGCCCTTTGGGCCTGGCCTTGGGCGAGAGCACCTTTTACCTTGGCCAAATTACTCCTTAAGATAGCAGCCATTTCCTTCTGCTCATCAAGATAACTATTCAGCAAGTCTCTGGCCTGCTTTTCTCTCTCGTCTTGAGTTGAAAGAATATCCTGCATCATATTGTCGAAATCTCTCTTGCGAAGAGACTCGTTTTGGGCAAGATTCTCCCGTAGTTCCGCATTGAGTCTTTCTCGTTGCTGCCTTGTATCGAGAAAGGAAACCTGGAAACTGTTGAGGAGCCGGTGGGTAGTGTCAAAGATGGCTCCGATACTCCGAATCTTGGCCTCGTAAGAGGAAATGATATTCTCAATAGTGTTGTCGATATCTTCTTCTATGGGCATCGGTGTAATTCCTTTGTTTACAGGAGGAGGTTTTTCTTGGCAAGCCATGCTTGTTGTTCTGCAGCAACTTTGCAAGGATGACTTGGCAAGGACCCCCCAATTTAGAGAATTGTAATTCTCCAATCGGCTGACCAAGTCTTAGGCCGCTGATGCAGTCAGACCAATTGCCTCGGCGTATTTCAGATACGTCTCAACCGACGCAACCACCACTCTGGCCTCAATGGCGAGTATCTCAATACCCACCAGCGAGACCCTCACCCAGGCATCAACCACGACGCCTTTGTCCAGGATTCTGTCGATCACTTCTACCAGACTGCTGGAACCAATTGCTTTTTCAACTGCCATTTTAGTTCTCCTTTTCTTTCTGCCTTCGCAGAAGCTAATGTGAAATAAAAAACATGTACGCTACGCACGTGCGTTTGAACTCAGGCAAACAAGCGCGATCTTAGGCGGCAGCTCTCATTCTCTGGAACAGGTAGAGAATGATACCCAGGGCAATTAGACCGACAAGCCCATTCTCGCCCAGCGTCGCCAGCAAACCGGTGAGGTTCTTGACGATCTGTCCAAAGAAAGGAACCGTCGGGCCAAATAGAATGCCCGCCACAATCCCAAGAGCGACTAACAGCAGGGCAATTTCCGTGACCTCACCAATCCATTTTTTTGCTTCTTCGAGGAAATGCATAGCAAATTCTCCTAAATGAGTGTTAATACTTATTGCCGTTTTGGTTATCGCCGCATGTTTCTCAGTAATACCCTTAATGTGCAATTGCCCCATGACTTCGGCAGTTTTCCACATGACGTTAGAGAGCTTTTACCTAACCTTGCAGTACCCAGAAGATGGCAAGTGATGCAGGTTCCCTGCGGTATAACACAGAAGACCTTACCTCAGCCTCTAAAGATTCTCTGCTGAGCCTTCCACTGATGGGCACGAATCTTTCACGTCAAGACAGCCAAACCCCCATTTGGTGGGCCGTTCTACCTCGCACTTATCGGCAAGAGCCCTACACAACCTTAAAATGTTTTCGGATTCCTTCCAACTTTTTGTCATCGACAGACTCATAGTACTATGAACACTGTCTTGTGTGTGGAACGATTGTCGCCGAAGCACCTGTCCTCATCGGCGCAGTGGGTCAGCCGTCAATTGTGAGAAAGCCTCTTTGTGATCGGTGGGTTCAGCGTGAATCAACCGTTCGCGCCGAATTCTTGTCCTGCTAACTGCGATAACAATACTGAAATTCAGGATGTTTGTCGCTTTTGGGCCATCCACTACGCGGTAGTGATCCCACAGGTCGCCTATTCCTTCGCCCCGTGCTGACGCAACGGGTCGGCGATTTCAGTGCGCCAGAGTCACGGTTGCCAGTGACGAGCGGCGGAGCCGGACGGCGGCTGTTGTCGATTGAGAAGCGTAT
>Ga0315276_10006916_pt1 | contig 10471 bp, 7 predicted proteins | sample YL17G05_0_MG_FD_204542 | JGI IMG/M metagenome (GOLD analysis project Ga0315276, IMG submission 204542) | Sediment microbial communities from Yellowstone Lake, YNP, Wyoming, USA - YL17G05_0 | ecosystem: Environmental > Aquatic > Freshwater > Lake > Sediment | place: USA: Wyoming | collected... | reverse complement strand
TACGATCCGGCGACGGGAAAGGTTAAAACGGTGACCAGCCCATGGAGACGATGACGGTCATTTTTATCGCGGTCGCCGGGCTCGTCCTCGGCAGCTTTTTCAACGTCGTCATCTACCGGCTGCCGCGGGGCTTGAGCCTGATGCGGCCGCCGTCGTCCTGCCCGGGGTGCGGCGCCCGGATCAAGCCCTACGACAACATCCCGGTCCTGTCCTATATCGTCCTCGGCGGCAAATGCCGTAAGTGCGGCCGGAAGATCTCAGCCGTCTACCCGGCGGTCGAAGGCCTGACGGCGCTCGGGTTCGTGCTCGTCTATTTCAACTCCGGCCGCGCGCTGGGGCTCGATTTTTTCGCCGGCTGTGTTTTCACGAGCGCCCTCATCGTCCTCGGGTTCATCGACTATCATCATCAGATCCTGCCCGACGCGATCACCCTGCCCGGGCTCGTCCTCGCCCTCGCCTATTCGTTCTTCCGGAACGACCTGACCTTCCGCGGCGCGCTCATCGGGGCGGTCGTCGGGGCGGGGTTCCTGCTCCTCGTCTACGGGGCGTACTACCTCATCCGCAAAAAAGAGGGGCTGGGCATGGGCGATGTGACCATGCTGCTCATGGTCGGGGCCACCCTCGGCCTGATGAGGACGCTCCTGACCCTCATCCTGGGCTCGTTCGTCGGGGCCCTGGTCGGCGTCTACTTCATCGTTCGCCGCGGCAAGGATTTCCAGTTCGCCTTGCCCTTCGGGACGTTCCTGGCCCCGGCGGCTTTCGTGTCCCTGCTTTGGGGCGAAAGGATCGTCCGGGCCTACTTGAGCCTCTACCGGCGCTAGGACCCGGAGGCCCGGCCTCGCCCGCGGCGTGTTAGGCCCTGCTTCAGGCGGATGGAAAAGACGGATGTCGTCCTTCCGGTAACCTTGTATTTTTCGCCGATGGGAAGCCCCGGCACCCAGACGATCTCGCCGCCGGAGAGAAACACGGGCAGGCGGTCGCGGCCCGCAACGGGCACGTCCTTGGCCCTGAGGATCTCCTTGAGCTTCTTCCGGCCCGGGGCGCCGAGGGGCCGGTAGAGGTCCCCCGGCCTCCGGTTCCGAATGACAAGCGGAAACTCGAGCCTGGCTGCGTCGAGGGCGGCGCCGGTCCGGTCGTCGTTCTTGAATGACGAGCGCCCCGCGTCCGCTTTCCGGCGTGTTCCGCGGAAGGCCATTCCTGCCGCGGCGATGACGACCTCGCCCCGCCCGTCCCAGAGGATCTCGTAGGCCTTCGACGGCGTCCTGTCCTTTCTCAGCCCGACCCGGCCCCCTTCCCGGCGCAGGACGAATCCTTTCCGGAGCGGCAGGTCCTTTCCCTCGCCGAGCGAGAGAAGCGATTCTACGTCTTCGTAGGAGATATCGCGCAGGTCGCCCTGGAGCTCCCGGAAGTATTCCCGGGCGACCCGGCGGGCCAGGGCGGGCAGAAAGAGGGGCAGTGTCTTCAGGTCCAGGGAGGCCTCCCGGCCCTTCCGGATGATGAACTCGGCGGCGAGCTCGCGGACAAAGGCCCCAAGGAGCTCGTCCTCTTCCCGGGCGATCGCGGCCAGCCGGGCCAGGTGAGCGACGATCCGGGGCTCGTATCGGCGCCCGAGTTCGGGGAGAAGCTCGGCCCGGATGCGGTTGCGGAGGAAGCGGCGGTCGAGGTTCGACGGGTCCTCGCGGTAAGGAATGCCTTCGGCCGCGAGCCAAGCGCGGAGGTCCGGGCCGGCGATCCCGAGGAGCGGCCGGACAACCGGACAGGGCTTGCCGGCGACGACGGCGGCGATCCCAGCGAGGCCGGAAAGGCCCGTCCCGCGCATCAGGCGCATGAGGACGGTCTCGGCCTGGTCGGTCATCGTGTGACCCGTGGCGATCTTCGTCGCTCCGACCCGGGCCGCGGCCCGCCGCAGAAAATCGTAGCGCAGGTCGCGTCCGGCTTCTTCGAGGTTGAGCTTTTTCTTGGCCGCGTGAGACCTGACGTCCGCCCCTTCCGAAACGAACGGAAGGACCCAGCGCCGGGCGAAGTCGCGGACGAAACGCTCGTCCTCGTCGGCCCCGTCTCTCAGCCGGTGGTTGAAATGGGCCAGGTGGACTTTGATGGGCATCTCCTCGCGGAGCTTCAGGAGGAGGGCCACGAGGGCGACCGAATCCGGCCCGCCGGAACAGGCGGCGAGCACCCGGTCGCCGGGGACGATCATCCCCCGCTTTCGGACCGCGGTCCGAAAGGATGTGAGGAGCCGCGCCGCAGGTCGTTGTCGTGCCATCTTCGCGCTTAGGTCATGAAAGTGAAATCAGGAGGACATGGCGGCGGAGGGACTTGAACCCCCGACACTGCGGATATGAGCCGCATGCTCTGACCAACTGAGCTACGCCGCCAGGGTGAAAGAAATTCTAGCGGAATCCCCCCCTCAAGTCAACGCAGGCGGCGACGGCGATCCCAATTAGATGATCAGGAATAGTAACGCAAGGGCAGTGCCCCGAGGAGGCCGAAGGAAAAGGGGCTGAGGGTATCGTCGGAGGAAGCATAAGGCGGTGATTTAGGGGACCCGGGACGGATACGCGGACTCCTCCCACCGAATCCGTCCCGGGAAGGCGTAAAAAATCACCGCAGCGGACGGAGACGATGCCTGAGGCCCCACCGAGGCCGATGGATCGGCACGTCCCTGACATTCGAAACCGTATGAACAGGAAAACGCCGTTATTGGTAAATGGCGGCCTCGGTCTCTTTCTTGAAGGAGAAGCGGCCGTCGCGGAAGAGCTTGATACAGGCGTCGACGATGCGGGTGTCGTAGAGGATGCCCCGGCCCTTGCGGGCCTCCTCCAGAGCCTTTTCGAGGCCGATGGCCGGCCGGTAGGGGCGGAGGGCGCAGATGGCTTCGACGACGTCGGCCACGGCCAGGATCTGGGCCTCGGGCAGGATGGCGTCGCCGACGAGTCCCTCGGGATAGCCTGAGCCGTCCAGCCGCTCGTGGTGCTGGAGGATGATGTGGGCCACGGGCCAGGGAAAGGCGATGTCCTTGACGATCTCGTAGCCGACCCGGGGGTGGTCCTTGATGAGCTTGAATTCCGTCTTAGTCAGGCCGCCGAGCTTGGTCATGATCTCGGTCGGCACCGCGATCTTGCCGATGTCGTGGATGATCCCGGCGAGCCGGAGCCCCTCGATCTTGTCCCAAGGCAGGTTCATTTCCTGGGCGATGGCCACGGCCAGGCTGGAGACCCGGTGCTGGTGTCCGGCCATGTAGGGATCCCGTATCTCGAGGGTCAGGGACATGGCCTTCAACGCCCCCTCGAGGGCCTTTTCCTGCCGGTCGAGGCTGCTCTGGAGGTGATCCTCCGCGCGGCGGGTCTCCAGGACTTTTCCGTGGAGGTCGTCGTTCGCCTGGGAGAGCTCCTCGGTCCTCTTGTCGACCTGGCGGTCGAGCTCGGTCCTGGCCAGCCGCAGCTCCTTCTCCATGCGGAGTCGCTCGGCGGCGTCCTTGTCCATCTGGACGGCCCGTTTCGCGGCCTCGTCCTCGAGGGAGCGGTTGCGGAGTTCGAGCTGGCGGAAGGTTTTCTCCAGCCCGTCGACCATGGCGTTGAAGGTTCTGGCCAAGAGCCCGGCCTCGTCCCGGCCGTAGACCCGAGCCCTCTGCTTGAGGTCGCCGTTGGCCAGCCTCTCCGCGGTCCTCGTCATCTGGACGATGGGCCGGGTGATCATGTCGCCGATGAGGAAAACGAAAAATCCGCCTAGGGCTAGAGCGGCGAGGCCCGCGACGAGCATGGCGCCGCGTTCCTTGCTCAGGACCATGAATAGGGCCAGGTAGCCAGCCATCAGGAGACCGAAGAGAAGGAAGAATTTTGTCCGGATCCGGCGCGGCCCGAAGTTCGCCAGCAGGCCGGAGCCGCCGCCCGCATTCGGGGAAGGACCCGCGGGGTTGAAAATTTTCTTGAGATTACGGCTCATCGATTCGTCCGGACCTGCACGTTTTTTTCCCTTTCAGAATAGCTGAAGCACGGAGGCGGGCAATACTCTTTGGGGGTGATTTTGTGGGGTGATGTTTCACCCCTAAAGGGGGGGAGGGGTGAGAGAAGGCCCCGCCGCCGTCACCAGCGCTTGGCTTTCTGGGGCTCCATGCGGCGGAGGTCGAGACCGCGTTCGACGGCACCGATCCTGTAGAGGCAGATCTCGCGCAGCGAAGAAGGATGGTGGAGGACCTCGGAGAGCGATTGGCCTCCGACGGCCCAAACGCCTCCTCCCCTGACGACCGCGACCTTGTAATCGTGGAGGAAACGGACGAGCTCGTCCGTCCGGACATTCGGCGGCAGCACGGGGATGACGAGATAGAGGAACGTCCCCTCGGCATCCACGGGGATGATGCGGTCGGCCGGCGCGGCTTCGCCGGGATAGACGAAGTGGGCCGAGGCCTCGGCTTCCGGGACGTGGCAGTGCATGACCGTCTGGAAGTCGCTCGTCGCGTAGATCGCCTTGTGGAGCGCCGTCTCGGGGTCGTCGGCCGGCCCGGCGGCAAGCGCGACCCTGAGCAGAGGCCCGCCGACGTCCCGCGGCATGGAGGCCTTGGGCGCGTAGAGCATAGAGTCCACGCCGCGGACCGACATCGAACCGGTGTGAAAAGGCGAGAGGCGGGACTCGAAGATCCTGTGGCCCGCCTTGACGAATTCCTTGAGGATCTCCTCCTCCTCCCGGAAATCCGAGCGGTCGTCGCCCTCGATTTCGTAAGGGGGAGGCGCGCCGGCGAAAGAGCTCCCGGGGTCGGCCGTGACCGCGCGGCGCACGGCGCCGACATCGATGTGGAGCCTCTCCATCGCCCGGACGACCGCCCCGGCGTTGTTGCCGACGCAGAGCCGGAAGAAGGCCTCCCGGAGGTTCCTGCCCTTGGCCATGGCGCCGTGCCCGAAGATGATGGCCAGGGGGTAGCCGGCCAGCCGTTCGGGGATAACCCTGGCCAGCTCCGGCGAGCCGCTCGGCACGGCGAACCAATCGACCGGGATGGCACTCCCGAGGTGGTGGAAGGCGAGCGGGTCGACGGGCACGAAATCCGGCGGACGGGACGGTTTGGGCTCGTCGTCGAGCGTCGCCAGGACGAGGTCCTTGACGTGGGCGTGCATCGAGGCCCTGACGCCGGGCAGCTTGAGGATCCGGGCGTGGATGTCGGTCTCGGAGGACGCCTTGTAATACCCGTAGTCCGTCTCCGTGGCCGAGAGGAAGCAGATCTGACTCGGCTCGAGGTCGCCCTTCTGGGAACCGGTGGCCGTGATGACGATCTCGTCCTCGCCGCGCTCGTTCGTCCGACGGACGGCCATGTTCCCGCTGTGGCTGTCCTGGACGTCGTAAAGGAGGGAGGCCCGGCCCAGGGCCCGGAACTCGCCGAGGAGTTCCCCGGTCGCTTGCCACTTTTGGGCGCTCATCTCTTGCTCTCCTCGACCCGGAGGGACCGGATAAGGCCGGGGGTCGGCCGGCCGGCCGCATCCCAGCCCCGGACACGGTAGTAGTCCTGTTTCATCCTCTCCTGGTCCTCCCGCGAGACGCGCCGCTCCTTCCCCTCGACGACGATGGAAACGTCGGCGAACCGGGCGGGGAGCGCGTCGTCTTCCGCCTTCACGCCGGCCTCGATGTTGAATTGCCGCTCGAGCGTCGCCACGCGGTTCTCGATTTCCTCCAGCCGGGCGACCGAGAAGTCGCGGCCGGTGATGCCGCCGACCATCCGGGCCCACGGGTCGGAGGAGAAGGCGTAACCCGTGAAGCGGCAGACGCCGAGGCTGTCCTGGAGAATGCCGACGTTCTGCATGTTCCGGATGGCGATCGGCGACTGGAGGAGGCTGAAGCGGGGGATCTCCCGGGCCCCCCCGAAGAAAGCCAGGGAAACGGCGTAGCCGCCGCGGAGATGGCAAGCCCCCGAAGGCGAGGTCATGTAGCCGAGGGCCTGGGTGTAGGAGGACCGCGGGTCATAGGCCGGAATCTCGAGTTTCTTGACGGTCATGGCGTATTCCGGGTGTCCGCGGCCGGCAGCCAGCCGGTAGGAACCCTCGGCCAGGGCCGCGCCGAGGCCTTCGCGGCGGGCCGTCATCACGGCCAAGGATTCGAGGGTTTCCGCGCTGCCGAAGGTGAGGTCGAGCCCGCCCGCCTCCTCGCGTCCGATGAGGCCGCGTTCGGCGAGTTCCATGGCGCAGGCGACCGTCCCGCCGTAGCTCATCGTGTCCAGGCCGAGCTCGTTGGCGCGGTAGTTGGCCCGGGTGATGGCCCCGAGGTCGTAGATGCCGCAGAGGGGACCCATGAGGACCATCGTTTCATATTCCGGGCCCTCGCCGCGCTCCTCGCGCCCGTCCCGGCCGGCGACGCGGGTGTGCCGCTGACAGCCGATCGGGCAGAGATAACAGGAGCCCGCTTTTTCGAGCAGGGTCTTGGCCAGCGTCTCCCCGGAAATCTGCTCGACGTCCTCGTCGCGGTGGAGGCAGTCCTGGAAGTTCTTATGCGGGAGCATGGCGATGAGGTTGATCAGCTCGACGAGGCCCGCCGTGCCCAGGTCGCGGAGCAGACGCTTCGTGACCGGCGCCTGTTTCATGAGATAAAGGGCCTGGTCGAGGCCGGACCGGTATTTTTCCTTGTCGGCGATGGCGATCTTTTCCTTGCCCCGGACGCGGACGGCCTTGAGTTTCTTGCTGCCCCAGACGGCGCCCGGGCCGCAGCGGCCGTAGACGCGGTTGCGGTCGTTGGTGACGGCGGCGAAGCGAACGAGGTTCTCCCCCGCCGGCCCGATGCACAGGACCCGGGCCGGGTTTCCCGGCTCGGAAACCGCGGCCAGGACGTCGTTGGTCTCGTGGGTCGTTTTGCCCCAGACGTGGTCCGCCGGCAGGATCTCGGCCTTGCCGGGGGAGATGTCGATCATCACCGGCGCCGCGGCCGCGCCCTTGACGACGAGGACGTCGAAACCCGCGGCCTTGAAGGCGGCGCCCCAGGTCCCGCCGGAGTTCGAGGTCCCCAGAACGCCGGTGAGCGGGGACTTGAAGGCCATGTGGCCGCGGCCGGCCGTAGGGGCATTGGAACCGATGAGCGGCGAAGCGGCGATGACGAACGCGTTGTCGGGGCCGAGCGGGTCGCACGCCGGATCGATCGTATCGTAGAGGACGCGGGTCGCCATCCCCCTGCCGCCTAAGTAATCGAGGGCCAGGCCCGGGTCGAGCGGCAGGGTCCTCACCTCGCCGCGGGTAAGGTCGGCGACGAGGACCCGGCCGTGGTATCCGGAGATCGGGAATTCAGGCATGTTCGGCCCTTAAGATACCAGAACACCGTATTACTCGCAAGAAACAACCGCGAGGAGCGATGCCTTCCGGGTCCTCGGGGGTCGTCTCCGTCCGCTGCGGTGATTCTTAACGTCATCACGGTCCTTATCCGTAAGGACGTATTCGGACCGTGATGACTAAATCACCGCTTTATGCTTCCTCTGACGACACCCCTCGGCCCCTCGTGGCATCGCGGACAAAGGGAATATCAAATGAGCGAATTAAGGACGAGGACGCAGGGGCGATGCCCGGAGGAGGCGGTTGAGGGCTGAGCGGGCACGGATGGGAAAGAGGGACAGCCCCTTTTGGGACTGTCCCTCTTTCCCAGAGCGAATCCCGGGTACTAATCAGCCAGACTCTCCGGCCGGGACGCGGCCGACGGAGTGGAGCGCCTCGAACTTCCGTTGATAACCAAGGCCAAGGGGATCATCTGAGCGAGCATAAGCGGTGATTTAGTCGGTCAGCGTCCCGCGGCAGACGCGGTGGCACCTGGACCATCCGTTGATAACCAAGGCCGAGGGGATCATCTGAGCGAGCATAAGCGGTGATTTAGTCGGTCAGCGTGACGGACGAGGGCAGTTTCAGGGGAAACCGCCAAAACGTGTTTGAGCTCGGCGTAGCGCACGCCGAGCGAGTTGTTTTGGCGCCGAGTCCGGCACACTGACCGGCGTTAAGAATCACCGCAGCGAGCGAGGATGATCCCCGAGGCCGAACTAGCCGCCGCCGAGCATGGGGAAGACGGCGAGCGTGTCGCCCGGCGAGAGCACGGTGTCCAACCCGCGGAGGGATTCGACATGGACGCCGTTGACCATGACGACGAGGTGGGGCTTAAGACTGTCGCCTTCGAAGACCTCGCGGCGGCGTTCACCCGTGTCGCAGAGCGTGGACAGGGCGTCGCGGACCGTCCCGCCCTCGGCGACGACGACGTCGCGCTCGCGGCCCTCGAAAAGGTCCCGGAAGTAGGCGAAGAACTTAGCTTTGACCGTCATCGACCTTGCCTGTTCCGAGGAGACTTCCGTCCAGGAGCTTTTGGACATTGGGGTCCCGGACATCGAAGATGAGAGGGACGACGGGCGCGATGGCGACGACGAAATCCTCGAGGATCTCCTTCCTGGCGACGAGGAGACATCTCCTGCCGGGGCGCGACAGGGCCTCCCGGAGGGCCGGCCAGAGCCCGCCGCCCAGGAGCTCGAGGGGTCCGACCTCGTCGACGACGAGGAGCTCGCGGGGGTCGGCCTCGCGGATGATCGTCCGGGCCAGCTCGAGGGTCGAGGGCACGAAAAAGAACGGGCCGATCCGCTCCGCGTCGGGTTTCCCCTCCCGCCGAAGGTAGGGATGTCGGCGGCCGGTCTTGAGTTCGAGGAGGTCATAGCCCGTCGCGCCGCATGCTTCGGTCACGGCGACGCTGAGGAATCCGCCCGGGGCGAGCCCGCGGGCCGCCCAGCGCGCGAGCGATCTCTCGAGGAAGGTCGTCTTGCCCCCGTGGACGGGCCCCGAGAGGAGGAGGATCATGCGTCCCTATCGGATGCTGACGCTCGCTTCGCCCGTCTGCAGGACGATGGCCTGCCCCATCGGCGTCCCGGCCGTCGCGCTGGTGAAGCCCAGAGACGTTTCGCCCGGGTTCACGGACGTGAAGACGAGGACGGCCAGGACCCCCCGGCCCTTGAAGCCGCGGCCGCCGGGCGGGCTGGAGAAGCCGATGGTGCATGTCCCACCGCTGATGTTCTTGAGGAAAGGCACTTTATCCCCCAGCTGCCGCAGGCCGCCGCCTTCGAGGACGTCCTTGAGCTTGAGGATCTGGGGGTCGAAGGTGAGGACGAGCGACGCGTTCCCGATCTCCTTGTCGCTCGAAAGCTCGATGTTCATGCGGAACTCCCGGTCACGGGGGGCTTCGAAGCTCGCCGGCGAGAGGTAGACGACGCTTCCCTCGGCATCTTCCGGCTGGGCCGGGGGCTCTTCGGCGACGGCCGCTTCCCCGCGGCTGTCCCTCAGCGCGCCACCCGTGCCCGTGACGCCGGACAGGTTGTCGGGGTCGACCCAGAGGGGCTTCGTGTCCTCGTCGGAGATTTGGATCGAGCGGATGATGTGGGGCGTGATGGTCAGGATGACGTCGGTCTGCTCGATCGTCTTCTGGCTGGCCGAGAAAAGGCTCCCCAGGATGGGCAGATCCTTGAGGCCGACAATTCCCCCCTTGACCAAGCGCTCCTCGTCCCGGAGGAGGCCGGCCAGAAGGTTCGTCTCGCCGTCCTTGAGCCGGACGGTGTTCTTGATCTCGCGGTTGGCGATGATCGGGATGCCGGCGATCCCTTCTCCGGCGATCGAAGAGATCGTGAGCTCGATCTCCAAGGTCACTTCGCCCTCGAGATGGATCCGCGGCGTCATCTTGATGGTGATGCCGATATCGGTGAGGGTGTAGTTGACGATGGGCTGGGTCTGGAGGCCGCCCGCGGCGATGGCCGCGAACTGCGAATTGACGATGGGCACCTTCTGGCCGACGATGTATTCCATCTTCTCCCCGCCGAGCCCTCGGATCCTAGGCTGGGCGACTATCTTGGTGTCCGAATCGCTGCCGAGGAACTGGACGATGGCCGAGGGGACGGTGACCTGGTAGTTGGCGAGGTCCCCGAGGTCGAGCCCCTTGATCGGGAAATAGCCGTCGTCGGTCATCGAGCCGTCGGCCGGGTTGAAGCGGATGCCCAGGATCCCCTTGCTGAGGTCGATGCCGAGCTTCTTCATCCGGATCCGGTTGACTTCCATGATCTCGATGTCGATGACGACCTCGCCCTTGGACTTGTCCCAGGAGCGGAGGAGCTTCTCGGCCAGGGCCACGGCCTGCGGCGTGTCGCGGATCGTGACCGAGTTGAGGTTCTTATCGACCTGGATGGACGGGACCTTGTACATCGTCTTGACCATCTGCGTCAGCCGCATCTGGACGTCGCTCGCGTCGATGTTGGACAGGTAGAAGGTCTTGATGGCGTTGAGCTCGTACTGCATCCGCTTCTGGACGTTGTCGGGAACGATGATGACGGTTTTCTCGTCGATCGTCCGGGAGAAGTTCTTGCTGGCGACGCAGAGGAAATTGACGGCCTGCTGGAGGTCCTTGCCGGTCAGGTCGATGGCCAGGTTGGTGTCCCGGAAGGTGTCGTCGTAGAGGAAGTTCACGTTGGCCACCCGGCCCAGCGTCTGGAAGATCG
>Ga0315276_10006914_pt1 | contig 10473 bp, 7 predicted proteins | sample YL17G05_0_MG_FD_204542 | JGI IMG/M metagenome (GOLD analysis project Ga0315276, IMG submission 204542) | Sediment microbial communities from Yellowstone Lake, YNP, Wyoming, USA - YL17G05_0 | ecosystem: Environmental > Aquatic > Freshwater > Lake > Sediment | place: USA: Wyoming | collected... | reverse complement strand
AGCCTTGGAAATCGAGGAGAGTGACGATGCCCACCGTGGAAGAGAAACCCAAACCGTTCCTGGTCCCTGAGTATTGCAAGGGTTGCGGCCGGTGCGTGGACGTGTGCATCAAGGGCTGCATCGCCTTCGCCGACGAGATCAATCCCATCACGGGGGTCGTTCCCGTCGTGCTGGACCTGGAGAAGTGCACCGGATGCGGCCTGTGCATTGATGCCTGCCCGGAGCCTTACGGCCTGCGCGCCATGGAGCAGGGTGAGAACTACGAGTTGCTGGATCCCGCCAGGATCTTCGGAGCGCGGCAGAGCTCCGCCCCCGAGCCGGTGGACATCCCCGCCCGGCGGGTTCCCCTGCCGAAGACCCAGCCCCTCGTCATCAAGGGCAACTACGCCACCGCCGTCGGCGCGCTGCTGGGCGGCTGTCGTCACTTCTACGGCTACCCCATCACGCCCTCCACCGAGGGCGCGGAGCTGATGTCCAAGCTGCTGCCGAAGCTGGGCGGGGTGTTCCTCCAGGCCGTCTCCGAGGTCGCCACCGTGAACCACATGTACGGCACTGGAGGCGCAGGCCTCGTCTCCATGACGTTCACCTCCGGCCCCGGGTTCTCGCTGATGGTGGAAGGCATCTCCTACATGGTGGGCTCCGAGTTGCCCGGCGTGTTCGTGAACATCATGCGCGGTGGCCCCGGTCTGGGGAACATCGCTCCCGAGCAGTCCGACGTGAAGCTGGCCTGCCGCGGCCTGGGCCACGGGCACACCCACTGCATCACGCTGATGCCCAGCACGCCGCAGGAGATGCTGGACTACGCCATCCTGGCTTTCGACCTCACGCTCAAGTACCGGAACCCGGTCATCATCCTGGCCGACGGGTACCTGGGCCAGATGACCGGCAAGGTGCAGCTCCCCGACTACATGGTGAAGCCGGGGATCCCCGCGTGGGCCGTCTACGGCGACCTGAACCACCGCGCGAACCTCATCTCCTCGATCCAGCTCCAGGAGCTGGACCTGGAGAAGTTCAACGCGCACCTGGAGGACAAGTACCAGTCCATGAAGGTGGAAGCGCGGGCGGAGTCCTACATGACCGGGGACGCCGAGATCCTGCTGGTGGCCGGCAACACGCCCGCCCGCGCCGCCAAGGGCGCCGTGAAGAGCCTCCGCGATCTGGGCATCAAGGTGGGCCTCTTCCGCCCTATCACGATCTGGCCCTTCCCGGTCCAGCAGCTCCAGTCCCTGCTTCCGCAGACCCGGAGCATCGTCGTGGTCGAGGCCAACGCGGGCGGCCAGATCATGGACGAACTGCGGTTGAGCATGAGCCAGGCCGGCGTCGAGAAGCTGCCCCCGCTCACCTACGTTCGCCGGTTCGGCGGGATGCTGCCCCAGCAGACCGAGATCGTCGACCACGTGCAGTCCACCCTCGCCAGGTAAGGAGGCACTCGTGTCCGTCTTCTATCCAAAGTTCGAGCGCCACTCCCACGGCGAGGGCCTGAAGGGCCTGTCCACCCACTACTGCGCCGGTTGCGGCCACGGGCTCGCCCACAAGTACCTGGCCGACGCCATCGAGGAGCTGGGAATCCAGGACCGGACCGTGCTGGTGAGCCCCGTGGGCTGCTCGGTATTCGCCTACTACTACTTCGACACCGGCAACACGCAGGCCGCGCACGGCCGCGCCGCGGCCGTCGCCCTCGGCCACAAGATGGCGAACCCCGAGGCCGTGGTCATCTCCTACCAGGGAGACGGCGACCTCGCGTCCATCGGGCTCGCCGAGACCGTGGCCGCGGCCCAGCTGGGCGCGCCGATCACGGTCATCTTCATCAACAACGCCACCTACGGCATGACCGGAGGCCAGATGGCGCCGACTTCCCTGATGGGCCAGTCCACCGCCACCAGCCCGTTCGGCCGCAACCGGTTCAACGGCGAGCCCATGAAGATGGCCGAACTCATCGCCAGCCTGGACGGGCCCGTCTACGTGGAGCGCGTCGCGCTGTACTGGCCCGCCGGCCGCAAGAAGGCTGCCCGGGCCATCAAGAAGGCCGTGCGCATGCAGGTGGAGGGACGGGGCTACGCCTTCGTCGAGGTGCTGGCCGAGTGCCCGACCCACCTGAAGATGACGCCCGACAAGGCGGAGGAGTGGGTGAAGGAGAACATGGTCCCCATCTTCCCCCTGGGCGTGAAGAAGGACGCCGAAGTCGAGCCCTGGTTCAAGCTCTCCACGCCGAACTTCGAGTCCGGGACCTTCACCGAGACCGTGGAGGCCAGCACCGAAGCCCAGGCGCGCTACTGCAAGGGCTTCCCGGCCCGCCTGAACCCCAATGACATCAGCATGAAGCTGGCCGGTGCGGGCGGGGACGGTGCGCAGACGGCCGCCATGCTGGTGGCCATCGCGGCCATCAACGAGGGCTTCGACGGGACGCACATCCCCAGCTACGGCCCCGAGAGTCGTGGCGGAACGAGCTACGCGGACGTCCACGTGGCGAAGGACGAGGTGCTGAACCCCGCCAGCCCCACCCCGGACGTCCTGATCGCCTTCAACGCGCCGAGCCTCGCCAAGTTCGGTCTCACGGTGAAGAAGGGTGGATTCATCATCTTCGACAGTTCCGTCGCCAGGGACGTGAAGCCGGGAGACCCGAGCATCACCGTCGTGGGCGTGCCCTTCACGGAGATCGCCGTGGGGCTCGGCAAGGCGGTGGTGAAGAACATCGTGGCCCTGGGCGCGCTGCAGGCCGCGACCGGCATCTTCCCCCGGGAGACCTTCATCGCCGCCATCAAGGAAGCGCTGAAGGACAAGGCCAGGCTGATCCCGCTCAACGAGCGGGCCTTCCAGGCCGGCATGGATGCCGCGGAGGCATTCCTGGCTGCGAAGCAGAAGTAGTCCTCATCCGTGCGGACGAAGGCCCGGCGCTTGCCGGGCCTTCGTGCTGCGTAAGCCTGATTCCGATGCGTGTGCGGCGGGCAGCCGGGAGGCCCGGGCCGGCTGGCGCTGCTCAGCCCGCTCGCCGACCGGGCCGCGCTCATCCGATGATCTGGGCCAGGGCCCCGCTGCCTCCGGGTTGCAGGATGCACGACCGGGCGGCCTTCATCCCCGGTCCACGCCGCTGGCTCCTGTTCATCCGGCCTCTGCTCCGCGTATGATTATGGGCAACCATTCCACACCGGTACCGGCGGAAGCGTGGCGCGAATCGACCGCAACATCCAGGCGGCGTCGAGGAGGTCTCGCCCGCGGGGCCGTGCGGGCCAATCCGGAAAGGTGTGCCCCCATTCTTGCGAAGCCTCCCCGCGCTTTTCGTGGCCGTGATGTTCGCGGCGGCCGCCGCCGTCACTCCGGCCCGGTCGAGCATCATCCTCTCGGAATTGTGCGATCCTGCGAGCAACTACACGACGGATCGCTTCATCGAGATCTACAACACCGGCCCCGGCGCCGTGGACCTCTCGAACTGGTCGGTGGTCGCGGTGGCGAACAGCGCGGACGGCACCACCTGGACGCTCGCGGGGACCATCGCTGCGGGCCAGACCAGGGTCCTGGGCTACACGACGCCCGTGACCGCCTTTACCGTGAACTTCCCGAACGCAGCGTGGAACGCCTTCAACAGCTCGGGTGGCGCCTACAACTGGAACGGGAAGGCGGGTGACGGTGCGAAGCTGAAGAACGCCAGTGGGACGGTCATCGACCTCGTCCTCGCGACGGACGCGCTCTTCGAGAACAAGGCCCTCGTCCGCAACGCGAGCATCACCAGCCCGAACTCGGTCTTCACGCCCTCCGAGTGGACCGCGACGGCGGTGACCCTGGCCACCGACGCCAGCCCCGGCTCGCACAACGGGTCGCAGGTCACGGCGGCGGGGCCGAGGATCTCGAACCTCGTGACCGATCCAGCGACCCCGGTAGCGGGTGTGGGGGTGGACGTGCAAGCGGGCGTCGTGGACACCAGTGGCCCGATCGCCTCCGTCACGCTCTCGTGGGGCACGACCTCGACCTCGCTGCCCAACCCCATCGCGATGGCGTGGGTCGCGGATTCCACCTACCGGACGAGCGCCGCGATCCCGGCGCAGTCGGCCGGGGCCATGGTCTACTACCAGGTGCAGGCGGTGGGCGCGTCGGCGACGAGTGCCTCGTCGGTCCTGAGCTACACGCTCGCAGGCGGCGGGGGCGAGGCGCCGACCATCCTCTCCGTGGGCGAGATGAGCGACTCGACGCTGCTCGTCCAGTTCAGCGAGCCGGTGGAGCAGACCAGCGCCGAGACGCCGGCGAACTACACGGTGGGCGAGATGAGCGCGGTCGCGGCGGTGCGCGACCCAATCCAGACGGCCCAGGTGCTGGTGGCCGTCCGAGGCATCCCGGCGGGAGCGCGCACGCTGACGGTGAACGGCGTGGCCGGTCTCTCCGCCAACGTGGCCTACGGCGCCATCTGCAGCTTCAACTACGTGGACGTGAGCGTCCCCAGCGGGTACTACGCCAGCACGATCGGGCTCAAGGGCTCGGCGCTGCGGGTCGCCCTCCACAACCTCATCAAGAACCACACGGTCAAGAGCTACGCGTACGCCCTAACGGCCTTCGCGACCACCGACGTGAAGCCGAATGGCAAGATCTGGGACATGTATTCGGACGTGCCGGGAGGGACGCCGCCCTACGAGTACGCCGTCGGCGAGACCGGGCAGGGTGGTTCGGAGGGGCTCGGCTACAACCGCGAGCACTCGTGGCCCCAGTCCTGGTTCAACGGCGTGTCCCCGCCGTACTCGGACCTGTGGATCCTCTATCCCACGGATTCCTACGTGAACGGCTACCGCGGCAACTACCCGTTCGGGGAGGTCGGCACCGCGTCGGCCACGTCGCTCAACGGGAGCAAGCTCGGCACCAGCGCGAGCGCCGGCTACAGCGGCACGGTGTTCGAGCCCGTCGACGCCTTCAAGGGCGATTTCGCGCGCAGCACGTTCTACGTCTCGACGCGCTACTTCAACGAGGATGCCGGTTGGTCGAGCAGCGGGTCGGCCAACCGCGCCGAGCTGCTGACGTGGGCGGTCGATCAGTATTCGACGTGGAACACGAGCGATCCCGTGAGCTGGAAGGAGCGCCTGCGCAACGGGGCCATCTACGTCATCCAGAACAACCGGAATCCGTTCGTCGACCATCCCGAGTTCGTGGCGATGATCTACGATTCGAATTCCGTCGCGGCCGTGGACGACGTCGCGTCCGCGGGCTCGGTGCGTCTCCGCCAGAACCTGCCGAATCCGTTCGGCGCGCGCACCACGATCGGATTCGACCTCGCCCGGCGGGAACGGGTCGCGCTCCGCATCTACGACGTGACCGGGCGCCTGGTCAGGACGCTGGCGGACGGAAACGTGCTGGAACCCGGCAGTCACCACGTGGACTGGGACGGGCGCGACGAGGGCGCGGCGCAGCTCCAGGCGGGACTCTATTTCTGCCGCCTCGTCGCCGGCCCGGCCAGCGTGACGAAGCGCATGGTGCTCGCGCGGTGATGGAACGAGTCGCGGGATTCCGGGACTCGGCTCCGCCCGGGGCGGCGGTGGCGTAGGGCCAGCTCGGACCGACGCGATTCCGCCACGGGCAAGCCCGGGCTGATGAACCGTCCGGGCTAGGAGGACGCTGGAGCTCGCGGGGCAGGGGTCGCAGCCTGCCTTCCCCTGCGCAGGAGACCCCAGAGATTCACCGCCCCCAGGGCGGTGACGAAGGCGACGATCACCTCGACCGGGTAGCGGTAGCGATCGCGGGCCCACACCACCACGTGAATGGCCATGTGCGCCGCGAAGAAGCTGAGGAGCGCCAGGAGCACCCGGCGCTCGGACCGCGTCAGGCCCACCCAGGCGAAGGGCAGCAGCAAGAAGAAGGGCGCGATCACGAAGCTGCTGGCGAAGACGTGGGAAAGGGACCAGGGCTTCGCGTAACGTCCGTCAAGGTACGGTCGGTATTCGGAATGGCGGACCGCGAAGGCCCAGTACTCTCGGAACTGGAACCAGTAGATGTCCAGGGGCTTCATCGCCGGCCGGCCGCCCCGCAGGAAGAACTCGCGTTCGGCCGCGGTCACCGTGCCCAGCTCGGCCCGCTTCCCGGCCTCCCACGAGCGGAGCCAGTCCTCGCGTGACGGTGTGGCCCTGGTCGCGCCCCCCCCGGTGAGACGCGCTCCGGCCATGGGCAGCCATTCGTCAAGGACCCGCACGGTCACCAGGACCGGTCTTCCGAACGCCACCTGGTTTCGCACCTGATAGGGCACCATGAACACGAGCAGCAACGCGAAGACGATCGCGGACCGCTTCAGGGTCGCGCGTGGCGAGCCGCTCACGATGAGCATCATGACCGGCACCATCAGGCTCAGCGGACCGAACCGCACGTCGGTGTGGATCAGCAGCGCGAGCGCGAGAGCCAGCAGTGCGAGCCCCCGCGTCGTGGCACGGGTCGCCGCCCGCAGGGTGAGGACCAGCACCGCAGCCAGGAGAAAGCCGATCAGGGTCTCGCGGAGCGGCTTCGCGCACATGCTGATGCGATGCGGATTGGCCGCGACGAGCAGCCCGGTGAGCAGGGCGACGGGCCATCGCACGAGCGGGCGCAATCCGATCAGGAGGATCCAGACCGTCGCCCCGCCGAGCAACGCCTGCACGACCTGCAGCGTGAGGATCTCCGGCCCGGGCAACACGTAGGCGAACGCCATCAACGCGGGATAGAGCGGTTCGCGGAACGCGAGCGGCGTCGTCCACCAGTTGCCGGCCAGCATGAGACGCGCGAAGGCATCGTAGGTGAACGAGTCGTCCTGCAGGCTGATCGCGACGCCTCCCCCCGCGACGGCGACATACGCCAGCCGCAGGCCCACCGCGAGCGCCACGAGCCCCAGGCCGATCGCGATGTCCGCGCGGGACATCGACTCCCACCGGGGGCTGTCGATCTGCGGTCGCCGCGTTGCCGGCCGGGCGTCCACCACGACGCCCGGGAAGATCACGCGCTGGTAGAACACGAACTTCGCCATCAGCGCGAGCACGAGAATCCCGACGAGAGCTGCGACATAGTGGATCCCGAGCAAACGATGGCAGACGACGAAGGCCGCGTACTCGGCGCCACGGAAGCCGCCGGATGCCATTGCGAAGAGCAGCAACTGCCTGCGGAAGTCCTGCGCCCGCGCGTCGAATACGACGTACCGGCAGGCCAGGAAGTTGATGCAGAACACCACGACCATCGCGATGGCGAGCGCCGCCTCGGGGATCAGGCCCACCTTCTCCTTCAGCAGCACGGTCAGGCCGACGTTGGTGAGGAAGCTCACGCCGCTCAGGCCGAGGAACCGCGGCGCCCTGGCAAGATCGATCCTCACGCGGTCGCCCCCGAACCGCGCTCCACGCACCATTCGACAGGATCCCGGCCCGGCGCGTGGGTGCCTTCGCCCGCCATCAAGCCGATCCCCGCTTGTGGATCATGTCGGCCACCAGGGCGAGCGTTCCGGCGTTCACGCTCAGCACCAGCACGATCAACGTCTTGTCCGTCAGGTTGTGCAGGTGGAAGAGGTCGTAGCTCGCGCTGCCGACGAACAGGAGGAGCAGCGCCATCGTGGGAGGCACCAGCGTGCGCAGGGGTGCGAAGTACATGCCGGTCCTGAGGATCAAGACCAGGAAGCGCAGCGTGTCCCCGACCGGGTCGATCTTCGACCTCCCGACCCGTTTCGCGTAGCCGATGGGGATGTAGCGGACGGTGTAGTAGCTCATGAGGAGGGCGATGGTGATGGTCGTCGTGAAGCTGAAGCCGTCCGGCAGCAGATGGAGGAAGCGCTCGGCGAGGTCCTTGCGGAAGATCCGCAAGCCCGAATTCATGTCGGCGATCCTGTGGCGCGTCACCCACTCCGCGTAGTTTCGCAGGAAGGTCCTCGGCAGGCGTCTCAGCCACGGATCGTGGGCTCCCGGCGCGGTGCGCGCCCCTACCACCATGTGGGCTCCGTCGGTGGCCGCGAGGAGATCGCCGATCCGCTCATTGGGGTAGGTGCCGTCGGCATCGGTGATGCAGATCCACTCGTATCGTGCGTGACGCAGTCCGGTCTTGAGCGCCGCGCCGTACCCGCGGTTCGAGTCGTGTCGCACCACGGACACATCCGGCAGGTCCCGTAGGGCTTCGCTCGTGCCGTCGGTGGACCCGTCATCGACGACGATGATCTCGTACGTGAGCCCCGGAAGGGCGCTCAACGTCTGGACGAGGGACGCGAGCACCGTACGGATCCCGCGCTCCTCGTTGTATGCGGGTACCACCACGGAGACGGCCTGCGGGGATGGCTGGACGGGTTCGACGCGCGCGTTCGTCACGATCGAGTTCACGGCGCCCGGCGCGCGCCGGGCACGGCCGGCACGGGCGGCGCCGTTCCGCTCCTCCGAAGAGAGGACGTGAAGAGCATCGTGTGGTGGGAGAGGGCCACGTTTGATCTCCGGAGGAGGGTCCCAACAAGGCAGCGAGTATTCCAGGGAAGGCGCGATCTTACCTCTTGACTCCGGCCCCCGCAAAATGGCCGAACACCCGCCGCCATCGGTCCCGCGCGCCGGCTCGGGGCCGATGGCGAGCCTGGTGCTGGCGGGGCTCGCAGCTCGCGCCGCGGTTGCGCGGGTCGATTGCATGCGTTACAAGGATGAGAGCGGTCGGCGAACGGCCGCCCGCCGCCCTTCTTCCCGAGCGAGGAGCCATGACGGCACCGCAGCCCGAACTCGTGGTCATAGCCGCCGGCGTGGGTTCGCGCTTCGGCGGTCTCAAGCAGCTCGAACCGGTCGGTCCCGCCGGCGAGAAGCTCCTCGACTACTCGATCTTCGACGCGTTGCGCGCCGGTGTGGAGCGCGTGGTCTTCGTCATCCGCCGGGAGATGGAGGCCGACTTCCACGCGCTCGTGGGCGCGCGGTTCACGGGCCGGGCGGAGGTCGTCTACGCGCACCAGGAAATCGACGACCTGCCGGCCGGCTTCGTCCCGCCCGCGGGCCGCACCAAGCCATGGGGCACGGCGCACGCGATCCTCGCCGCCGGCCATGCCGTGCGCGCGCCGTTCCTGCTCATCAACGCGGACGACTTCTACGGCGCCGCCGCGTACGCCGCGGCGGCCGAGTTCCTGCGCGCGCCCGGCGACCGGCCGCCCGAGCGCTGGGCGATGGTCGGCTATCACCTGGCCAACACGCTCTCCGCGCACGGCACCGTCTCGCGCGGCGTGTGCGCGGTCGGCCCCGGTGGCCTGCTCCGCGACATCGTCGAGCGGACCGCGCTCGCGCCGTGCGACGGCGGCGCTCGCGAGACCGGGCCCGACGGCTCCGAGCGCCGCTACGCGGGCGACACGCCGGTCTCGATGAACTTCTGGGCGTTCACGCCCGCGATCTTCCCCCACCTTACGGAGCGCTTCGCCCGCTTCCTGGAGGCGAGCGGACAGGACCTCAAGTCGGAGTTCTACATCCCGGCCGCCGTGAAGGAACTCATGGACGAGGGCCTCGCCACGGTGCGCGTGCTCGACTCGCTTGACCCCTGGTTCGGCCTGACGTACCGCGAGGACCGCGACGCGGTCGCGGCGCGGCTGCGCGGATTGGTCGCCCGGGGCGATTACCCGCCGAGGCTCTGGGGCTGACCCCGGGCGCTTCAAGAGCCCGCCGCGCTCCTTGTCGCGTCCTCAGGTCCGCTTCTCGAACAGCTTCTCGGCCTGGTGGGCCGCGGTCACGATGCCCATGATCATCGCGGAGCTGAATCCGTGATGCTCCATCTCGTTGAGTCCCGCGATCGTGCATCCGCTCGGCGTGGTCACCTTGTCGATCTCCCCTTCCGGATGGGAGCGCGCACTCAAGAGCAGGGAGGCCGCACCGCGGGCTGTCTGTGCCGCCATGACGAGTGCGTCGTCCGAGTGGAAGCCGATCTGGATGCCCCCCTGGGAGGCCGCACGGATCGAGCGGAGGAAGAAGGCGATGCCGCAGGCGCAGAGCGCGGTAGCCGGGACCATGAGCTCTTCGTCGATCATGAGCGTCGAGCCCAGTGCGTCGAAGAGCGCCCGGGCCTCCACCAGAGACTGAGCGGGGACGCGGCTCGAGGCGATGCAGGTCATCGACTCGCGGGTTTCGACCGCGATGTTGGGCATGGCGCGCACCACGCGCACGGGCTTCCTGAGGGCCGTGACCACCTCGTCGGCGCTGACGCCCGTCACGATCGAGATGACCAGATGCCGTGCCGGCGAGACGGCGCCGGAGATCTCCCTGAGCAGGTCCGTCAGCTGCTGGGGCCGGACCGCGAGGATGACGACGCGGGCCTTCCGGACGGCGTCCCGGTTGTCCTTCTGCACGACGAACCTCTCCCGCCCGAGGGGCTCGAGGAGTTGCGACTGCCGCCGGGTGAGGATGATGTCGCCGGGGACGTAGCTGCCGGCCGCGACCAGCCCGCGGGCGATCGAGACGCCCATGTTCCCGCCGCCCAGTATCGCCAGAGGAGCCGCGGGCCCCGCCTTGGCCTTCGCTCGAGTCGCCATCCGTAGTCGCCTCCCGTCTT
>Ga0315276_10006912_pt1 | contig 10474 bp, 7 predicted proteins | sample YL17G05_0_MG_FD_204542 | JGI IMG/M metagenome (GOLD analysis project Ga0315276, IMG submission 204542) | Sediment microbial communities from Yellowstone Lake, YNP, Wyoming, USA - YL17G05_0 | ecosystem: Environmental > Aquatic > Freshwater > Lake > Sediment | place: USA: Wyoming | collected... | reverse complement strand
ATTGCCTCCCGCCTCTCCCAGACCCCGCTGATGGGGTTCTGGATCCCGCGCCTGAGCGATGTCAGGTATGTGGCTGCAACGAGCGCTGGCCTGGCTCGTCGTCTGCGCGCCAGGATCCGCGCAAGACCTCAGCGCACCCAGGACTAGGAGGATCCGGGTGCGGCAGACGTAGCGCCGGCCTCGAAAAGCGGTCAAGATGCGGCCGACATGGGGATCCGATGGTAGTGCGGCACCCGGGCGGGACCTCCACCGTCGCCTCGCTGGTGGAGCGCGTTGCCCGCGAGGATCCGGCTCGGGCGGCCCTGCTGGCGCCGCAGCGGGTGCCGCTCGACTATGGCACGCTCTTCGAGCTCCTCGGCTCGGCGACCGTTCAGCTCCGCGATCGCGGGGTCGAGTCGACCGATCGCGTCGCCCTCGTGGTGCCGAACGGGCCTGAAGCCGCGACAGCGTTCCTTGCACTCGCCTCCGCTGCCGCGTGCGCACCCCTGAACCCGGCGTACCGTCGTGCGGAGATGGACTTCTATCTCGACGATCTCAAGGCGCGGGCTGTCGTCGTCTCGCGCAGTCTGGATTCACCGGTCCGCGAAGCTGCAGAGGTCCGTGGCATCGCCGTGCTCGAGCTCGACGTCGACCCGGGCATGCCGGCCGGGGTCTTTAGCCTCGCCGGCGTGGCCGCCGCGCCAGCGGCTACGACACCACGACGCGCCCATGACGACCTCGCGCTGTTCCTCCACACATCGGGAACCACATCGCGGCCAAAGCTCGTGCCGTTGACGCAGCGGAACCTGATCGCGTCCGCGCGACACGTCTCGGAAACACTGGCGCTGCGTCCTGATGACCGGTGCCTGAACTTGATGCCGCTCTTCCACATCCATGGGCTCGTCGCCGCGCTCCTCGCATCGATCGAGGCTGGCAGTTCGGTTGTCTGCACGCCGGGGTTTCACCCGATCCGAGTGTTTGACTGGCTCCGCGATTTCCAGCCGACGTGGACGACCGCCGTGCCGACGATGCACCAGTCACTGCTCGCGCGCTGTGCTGATCACAGCGACGCCACACGCGACCATCGTCTGCGCTTCATCCGCTCGTCGTCGGCATCTCTGCCCGTCACGGTCTCCGAGGAGCTCGAGCGAACGTTTGGTGTGCCGGTCGTCGAGGCGTACGGGATGACCGAGGCGGCGCACCAGATGGCGAGCAACCCGTTACCGCCGGCACGTCGCAAGCCGGGCTCCGTCGGACCGCCGGCTGGTCCGGAGATTGCCATCCTCTCTGCGGAGGGGGACCTGCTCCCGGCCGGGTCCACCGGCGAGGTCGCGATTCGGGGCGAGTCCGTGTTCGCCGGGTACGAAGACAATCCCGATGCGAATGCGGCTGCTTTTGCGAACGGCTGGTTCCGAACGGGCGACGAGGGAGTGCTCGACGAGGACGGCTACCTGACGCTGTCGGGTCGGCTCAAGGAGCAGATCAACAGAGGGGGCGAGAAGGTATCGCCGCTCGAGATTGACGCACGACTGCTCGCCCATCCGGCTGTCGCCGAGGCCGCAGCGTTCGGCATGCCCGATGCAAGGCTCGGCGAAGAGGTCGCCGCAGCGGTCGTGCTGAAGGCCGAAAGCGACACGAGTGAGCCGGCGCTGCAGGACTTCGTCGCACAGACGTTGGCCCCGTTCAAGGTCCCACGACGGATCCTGATCCTCGACGAGATCCCGAAGGGGCCGACCGGGAAGATCCAGAGAATCGGGCTTGCCGAGCGGCTGGGTCTGTCGCAGGCCCATGAGCAGCCGGGCGAGTACGGCGAGCCTCGCACCTCGTTCGAGCGATCGATCGCGCGCATCTGGGCGGACGTTCTCCGCATACCTTCGGTCGGCATTCACGACGACTTCTTCGCGCTCGGTGGCGACTCGATCCTTGGAGCCGAGGCCGTGGCTCGGATTCGGGAGTTCACCAGCAACTGGGATCTCCCTCTCGTCTCCATCGTCCGTGCACCGACCGTCGCGGCGATGGTGCGTGAGCTGGACACAACCGGTGCCGTCCTTGCGCGCTCGGGTCCGATTGCGCTTCGCTCGGATGCAGCCGGCAGCGCGTTCTTCTTCGTCCACGGCGGGGACGGCGAGGTGCTCAACTTCGTCGCTCTTGCGCGAGCATTCGGCACCGACCGCTCGATGTATGGGATCCGTGCCCGGGGCATCGATGACGGCGCAACGCCCTGCGCGAGCATCGAGGAGATGGCCGCCGGGTACGTCGACGCCGTGAGGTTGCTGCAGCAACACGGGCCCTATGTCCTCGGCGGCTTCTGCCTCGGCGGCACGGTCGCACTCGAGATGGCACACCAGCTCGTCGCCGCCGGGGAGGCAGTCTCGGCTCTCGTGCTCGTCGACCCGCGCCTTCCGGTCCCGGGCGATCTTCGGTACCACCTGTGGCTCGCGGTGCGCCTGCTCCGACGGCGGAGCTCGTTCCGTGCGGCTCTCAGACGGACCCTGCGCCGGTCCCGCCCCGATCCCGCAGCGAGCTGGATGTCCGAGATCGAGCGCCTGATCGCTCGGATGCGGGAGAACTACGAGCCAAGGGCCTACCTCGGGCCGGCGTCCGTGATCCTGAGCAATCAGCACGAGCAGTACGACATTCCGGAATGGCACCTGAGGCGAGTGATCCGCAACGCGCGTACGGCGCGCCTCAACCTGGACCACACGCCGATGCTCCAGTCGCCGGGCGTCGGCACCCTCGCCCGTGAGATACGAATTGCCCTGGAACTCGGGGTCGAGCGGTCGACGTGATCGATCACCCGGCGCGCGCAGGGGACATCGACGTCTGGGTCTGCGTCGCGCCCGCCGAAGCCTCGGACGCGGTTGTCCGCCAAGCTCTCGGCCGGTATCCCGGCGTCTCCGCGGCCGCCGTTCGGGTCGTGCGCGATGCGCGCGGACGACCGGTCGTCTGTGGTCGCGACGACCTTGGCGTCTCCGTCAGCCATAGCATGGGCTTGATCCTCGTCGCGATCGGGCAGCACTGTCGCGTCGGCGTCGACGTCGAACCGGTCATGGACCGCGGCCTGGCACGGCTTCGGTACCACGCACTGACCGACGCCGAGCTCGCCGAGCTCGAGCTTCACGATCGATCACGCCAGACGGAGGTGCTCCTCGGCTACTGGACGCGGAAGGAAGCGCTGCTCAAGGCCGCCGGACTTGGCCTGGCCGTCGACCCGCGGCTGATCGAGCTGCCGCCGGCAGATGGGTCGCCGCATCCACTCGCCGTACCGGAGGAGCTAGGGCGGTCGTGCGAATGGTGGATCGTGGGCCTCGTCATGGAAGGGTACGTGGCGGCAGTCGCGGCCGACGTGAAGGCGCCGCGGGTCCGCCTCCTCCAGCTCACGTAGTTCGGGAACGTCACCCCGGCCCGCTCCCCGGCGCCTCAAACGGGCGTGGACGCCAGGTCGGCCGGCAGCATGTCTGGGGCGACGGGCGGCCCGCGCCCGCTGCTCGACAGACCCTGCAGGCGGGGTCAAGTCGACCGGCGCCGGCTGTGGGACACTCGCGGTGCCCCAGGCTCCCAGCGCCGTTCACCGGGAACCTTCACAGTGATGCTCGTTGCTTCTCACACGCGGCTGTGAATCCTTGAGCGGCCCTCCAACGTAAGCCAGGTGATGTCCCTGAGCGCCAGACCTGCGCTGCGGCGGCTCGCGGAAGTCGTCTCCATCGCGATTCCGAGGATTGCGCGCACGTCCGCACTGGTGCTTCTCGAGGACCTCGGGGGGTTTCTGTTTCTGCTTCCGGCGCGACGTCGATCATCGATGAAGCGCCGCGAGGCCCAGCGTCCACACGGCGAGGCCCAGTGGTTCACGCCCGATGAGGCCGACCTTGTCCACGCGCTTGCGTGCGTGATCATCCCTTCGGGCGAGGATGTGCCGGGGGCGGACGACATGGAGTTGATGGGAATGTCGGCCGTGCGGCAGATAGACCGCCTGGTGGCTGCCGGGCAGGCGAGCCGTCTCGTCTACGCTCGCGGGCTGATCGCCGTTGACGAGATGGCTCGGCGCACTCACGGCCGCGCGTTCACTGAACTGGCAGGCGATGAGAGGACCGGCTTCGTATCCATGATCGAGTCCCTGCAACAGCGGCACGTTGACCCATCACGAAGCGGGTTGGCCAGGAAGACAACGCATGCCTTGGGCATGTGGGGCGGCAAATCGGCGGCCGCCGCACTCTACGACGTCCTTCGCTCCGACACGCTGAAGGTCTTCTACTCGAGCGAGATCGCCTGGTTGTGGCTGGAGTACGACGGCCCGCCGATGCCCCTGGGATACGAATCGCTCGAGATCGCCCGGAGTCCCAGGCGCGTCACGCCCCTGCCCGCCGTGGACTCGGTGCCACGCCGCACATCGGCCGACACCGCCGACACTGCCGACGTCGTTCTGATCGGCTCCGGCGCGGGCGGAGCCGTCGTCGCGAAGGAGCTTGCGGAGGCCGGGCTGTCCGTGGTCGTCATCGAGGCTGGTCGGCGGTACGTTCCGCTGGCCGACTACCTAACCGATCGCGCGGACTTCGAGACTCGCGGCAAGGAGGTGTTCCGACCCACTGACGAACTGCGCGACGTGTACACGACACCCGGACGGCAGGGCTTCTCCTACAGTCGCGTGAAGGGTGTCGGCGGATCGACGCTCCACTATGTGGCCATGTCGCCCCGTCTGCATGAGACGGACTTCGCCACCCGGAGCATCGACAGCGTGGCCGACGATTGGCCTATCAGCTATGCGGATCTCGAGCCGTACTACACGCGAGTGGAGTATGAGTTGGGCGTATCGGGTCCGGATGGCGCGAATCCCTTTGAACCCCCGCGCAGCCGGCCCTACCCGACGCCGGCGCACCCCTTCAACCTGGCGAGCCGGGCAGTCAAGAGGGGTGCCGATCGCCTTGGGCTGCACCTGGTCCGCGAGCCGCTCGCGATCCCCTCCGTCGACTGGCAAGGTCGCTCGGCCTGCGTGGGCGCAGGGGTCTGCCACATGGGCTGCCAGGTTTCTGCCAAGTCGAGCATGGATGTGACCTACGTGCGCAAGGCTGAGGCGACGGGCCGGGTCGACATGCGCACCGAATGCATGGCGCGCGAGATCGAACTCGATGCCAGAGGCGACGCACAGGCCGTGGTCTACATCGACGCCGACGGTCGAGAGCAGAGGGTCGCCGGCAGGGCGATCGTCGTGGCCGGAAACGCCGTCGAGACGCCGCGGCTGCTGTTGATGAGCACCTCGAGTCGACACCCCGACGGCCTGGCCAATTCGAGCGGCCTGGTTGGCCGCTACTTCATGGAGCACCTCGGCGTGTTCGCCTTCGGCCTGTTCGACCAGAGGGTCGATCCATGGCGAGGGACGCCGTCCGGCGGGATCATCCAGGACAACTACGCGACCGACGGTCGAAACGGCTTTGCGAGGGGCTGGACAGTCCTGGTCACGGCAAACTCGCATTGGCCCTACACGGTTGCCAGTCGTATCCCCGGATGGGGTGAAGAGCACAAGCAGCGCGTTCAGCGAATGTTCGGCCACTACGCTTGTGTCGCCACGATAGGGGAGCAGCTACCAGACCTGCGCAATCGCGTCATCCTGGATCCTGCCCAGAAGGACCTGTATGGATTGCCGGCGCCGCGTCTCATCAACGAGGCGCGCGAGAACGACGTCGCGATGATCGGCAAGATGTCGTCGAGCCTGAAAGAACTCCTGGAGGCCTCCGGCGCGAGCGAGACGTGGGGCAATGAGTACTACCCCGGATCGTCATCTCACTACCTGGGCACCTGCCGAATGGGTCACGATCCAGCGAGCTCCGTCGTCGATCCCTGGGGCAGGACGCACGACGTGCCGAACCTGTTCATCGCCGATAGCAGCGTCTTCGTGACCGGCGGAGCGGCAAATCCCGCGTTGACCGTCTCGGCGCTCGCGCTGCGCACTTCCGAGGCGATCATCGCGGCGTTTCGTCGCAGCGAGCTCTAGGTGCGGGGATCGTCTCAGTGCCGTGCGGCCGTGGATGGCACCTTCTGCGGGCCGACGTTGTGGAGATTCGGCCCCGGCGTGACGAACGCAATGAGGTGCGTCTTCAACGGCGGAAGGGCGCCCAACAGTGCCGCCAAACGGCGCGATCGCGGCGCAATCCGGCGGGCGATGGGGGGCGCCAGCGTCACACGGTGGGTGCGGATCTGGCACCCCGGGAACAGGCGGCTGACCTCGTCCCTGCTCAGTCCTCGAGTGTCTGTATTTGTAGGGTTCGTGACGAAGTCGTACGACATCACGAGGCCCGACGGGCGACAGACGCGGATCATCTCGGCAGCCACCCGCCGACGCACCTCTTCGTCGAGGATCGAGCTGAGTGTCGTCAGCTGCATGACCACGTCCATCGAGCCCGTGGCGTATGGCAATTCGGAGGCGTCGCCCGTCACGATCTCGCACAGGGGAAGCCGGTTCTTGGCTGCGGCGATCGCGTCGTCGCGTAGGTCGACACCATGAAGTCGCCTTGGCTCCGCTCCATAGGCGATGAGCCGCGCCAGCTCACCACCGGTCCCGCAGCCCACATCGAGGCAGTCGAGGTTCACCGGGTCCCATCCCCGCCGCGCAAATTGCCCGAGGAGGTATCGCTCTCGTTCCTGAACGGCCATGAGGCTCGCCGCCGACGTCAGTGAATACCGCGATCCGACGCTGCGGGCGTTGCGGGCCTCGTACACAGCGAGGACGCGCTCAGCCTCCCCCCGCCGCCTTCTGTCCCAGTCGGAGGTCCGCTTCTCGTCCATCGGCTGGTGCCGCCCTCGGTCCAAGCTTGAGGAATGACCGTCGGTGACTCGACGGTGCAGCTGCCAAGGACAACGCAGCCACCGCCCATGAGCATCACGCAATCGAACTCAGTGCGAGCATAACTGACTTCCTGACGTCACTGCTGGACAAGAGAAACCGGGTTCAGAAGCTGTTCTTTGCGGCAGCAGGCGCATCCACTCTCCTCTGGTGATCCTGCCTTCTCTGCAGTTTCGCTGGGACCGCTTCCTGTTCCCGTTAGTCCCGATGGCGCTGCCGTGGGCCGCAACCGGCATTTCGGCGGTCGGCAACATGGTGGCGCGCCTGTTCGTTCGCTCAGATGTCGCCGCCCAGAGGCGTCGCTTGGTGTTTGCGGGCACGGCGACCGTGGCCATCGCGCTCGCGTCGATCCCGAGCGTTCGATATGTCGTTGGTGTAGGGGAGTTTGCGCAGTCGACCGCGTACGACCTGAGGTCGGCAGGGCTCTGGCTGAGGGATCGGCATCCCGCCACCGTCATGGGCATCAATTAGCGCCGTTGTCCAATTACTACGCCGGCGCGACTTTCGTCTACCTGCCATGGGCGCAGGAGGACATTGCGTTGAGGTACATCCGTGCGGTACGGCCCGACTTCATCTATCTATCTTCGCCACCACGGCGATGAGCCACAGGCTCCATATATCGAACAGTGGCTGGCTGACGGTATCCCGGACCGCTGCGCCGTTCCTGCGCAAACCTCTTCGCAGGCCGGCGGCGGGCTACTGACAATCTTCGAGTGGCAGTGCTGATGAATCCTCTTGGTCACGTGCCGATCGTTGTCGGCAGCGGAGCATCCTCGCGCCTGACGGTATTCACCGGTGGCGGCGATGACGTGACGGATTTCACGGGTTTTGGACACCCTGTTTCGCGCGAATTGGACACCCCGTTTCGCCGGAAACGGCCACCCTGTTTCACGGGTAATGGCCACCCCCTCGTGAGGTCGTCGGCAGCAGCGCCGGCATGAGGCGCCCCGGACCCGGCACGCTCGCCTGGATCGCGTTCACACCGCCCCAGGAGAGATGCCGGTGCCCCGTCCCCGTGCTGCCATGCGCAAGATCAGAGAAGCCCTGCGGCTTTGCCTCGCCGAGGGCCTGAGCCCGCGCCAGGCCGGCATTGCGACAGGCCTGCCCCGCTCCACCGTCCGCCGCTACGTCGTGCGGGCGCTCGAGGTCGGCCTCGGCTGGCCCCTGCCGCCCGACCTTGACGACCGCGACCTCGAGGAGCGCCTGTACGGCCGGGCGGCGCCCCCACCGGCAGACCAGCGCACGATGCCGGACTGGTCCGTCGTCCATCGCGAGCTGCGGCGCAAGAGCGTCACCCTCCAGCTGCTGTGGACCGAGTACCGGGCGGGCTGCCCCGACGGCTTCGGGTACACCTGGTTCACCGAGCAGTACCGCGCGTACGCCGGGCGGCTCGACGTCGTCCTGCGCCAGGACCACCGCGCCGGCGAGAAGCTGTTCCTCGACTTCGCCGGGCAGACCATCCCGATCACCGACCCCCTCACCGGAGAGATCTGGCAGGCCCAGCTCTTCGTCGCCGTCCTTGGCGCCAGCAACTACACGTACGCCGAGGCGCTGCCCTCCCAGGCCGAGATCCACTGGACCGCGGCCCACGTCCGGGCCTTCGAGTTCATGGGTGGAGCCCCGGCGATCCTGGTCCCCGACAACCTCAAGGCCGGGGTGATCAAGCCCCACCGCTACGAGCCGATCCTCAACCGGAGCTACGCCGAGCTCGCCGCCCATTACGGGTGTGCGATCCTGCCGGCTCGCCCGAAGAAGCCAAGGGACAAGGCGAAAGTGGAATCCGGCGTTCTGGTGGCCGAACGCTGGATCGCCGCGGCCCTGCGCAACCGGACGTTCTTCTCGATCGCCGAGGCGAACCGGGCGATCGCCGAGCGCGTCACCTGGCTCAACAACCGGCCCTTCAAGAAGCTCGAGGGTTCCCGGGCGAGCCTGTTCGCGGAGCTCGACAAGCCTGCCCTGCGGCCGCTGCCCGCGATCCCGTACGAGTACGCGACCTGGAAGCAGGTCAAGGTCTCGATCGACTACCACGTGGACGTCGACCACCACTACTACAGCGTGCCCTACACGCTCGTCGGCGAGCAGGCCGACGTCCGGGCATCGGCGCGCACGGTCGAGATCTTCGTCCGCGGTCGGCGGGTCGCGAGCCACCTGCGCAGCGGCGCCGTCGGGCGCCACACGACCACCGACGCCCACATGCCCGAATCCCATCGTCGCCATCTCGAGTGGACGCCCGGGCGCCTGGTCGCCTGGGGCCAGCAGACCGGGCCTGCCACGGGAGCCCTGGTGGCGGCGATCATGGCGTCCCGGCCCCACCCCGAGCAGGGCTTCCGCTCGTGCCTCGGGATCTTCCGCCTCGGGCGCCGCCACGGCCCCGAGCGCATGGAGGCCGCCTGCGCCCGGGCGCTCGCGGTCGGTGCCCTGTCCTACCGCAGCGTCGACTCGATCCTGAAAGCCGGCCTCGACCGGGCACCCCTGCCGGAGCCCGCCCCGGTCCGGGTCACCAGGGTTCACCCCAACGTTCGCGGCCCCGGCTACTACGAGTGACGGCCTTGGACCGTCACCGCATCCGTCACGGAGGAGATCACGTGCTCACCAGCCCCACCCTCGACAAGCTCTTCAGCCTCAACCTCGCCGGCATGGCGCGAGCCCTCGCCGAGCAGCGCGAGAGTCCGGCCTATGCCGAGCTCCCCTTCGAGGACCGTCTCGGGCTGCTCGTCGACCGGGAGGCCACCGAGCGCGAGAACCGGCGCCTCGAGCGCTACCTGCGGGCCGCGCGGCTCCGCGTCGCGGCGTCGATCGAGGACATCGACTTCCGGGCGGCGCGGGGGCTCGACCGGAGCGTCCTGCTCGAGCTCGCGGCGTCGCGCTGGGTCGCGGCGCACCAGCAGGTCCTCGTCACCGGACCGACCGGTGTCGGCAAGACCTACCTCGCCTGCGCCCTCGCGGGCGCCGCCATCCGCGCGGGGCACACCGCCCTGTATGTCCGGGTGCCGCGCCTGCTCACCGAGCTCGCGACGGCACGCCTCGACGGACGCCTGCCCCGCCTGCTCGCCGCCTGGGCGAGGCTCGAGGTCCTCGTGCTCGACGACTTCGCCCTCCAGCCGCTCACCGATGCCCAGGCGGCGGACCTGCTCGAGGTGATCGAGGACCGGGCGGGCCTGCGCTCCACCATCGTCACGAGCCAGCTCCCGGTCGCGCTCTGGCACGAGGGACTCGGCGAACCGACCGTCGCTGACGCCATCTGCGATCGCCTGCTCGCCGGAGCCCACCGGATCGAGCTGTCGGGCGCATCGCTGCGCCGCTCAGAGCCACGCACAGCTTCGGCAGGTCCGGCGAGCGACGCTCCGGCGGGCCTGTCGTGAGGCCCACGGGCCCGCAGCGCGCCGCCGCCGGCGTGCCACACTACCCAGCCATGCACCCGGAACCGCAGGGAGAGGAGGTGAGGATCAGGGGATGAGAGCGACGCCCCGCGTCGGCCGCTGACGCGGCCTCCGAGGGGGTGGCCAAAACCCCGATCCAGGGTGTCCATTTCGCGCGGACTGGCGTGGCCAATTCAGCGAAATGCGCACCTGGGTGATCCGGGAACCGGGAAGACACACGTCCTCATCGGTCTCGGCATCGCCGCCTGCGAGAAGGGTCTCCGGGTCCGCTACGCGACCG
>Ga0315276_10006909_pt1 | contig 10475 bp, 22 predicted proteins | sample YL17G05_0_MG_FD_204542 | JGI IMG/M metagenome (GOLD analysis project Ga0315276, IMG submission 204542) | Sediment microbial communities from Yellowstone Lake, YNP, Wyoming, USA - YL17G05_0 | ecosystem: Environmental > Aquatic > Freshwater > Lake > Sediment | place: USA: Wyoming | collected... | reverse complement strand
GGCTTCCAACAAAACCTGCTCCACCAGTAATTAAAATTTCTTTCATTCTTATCTACCTCTCAATATTTTTTCTAATTCATCTATTACTGTATTTTGATTCTCCTGAGTCATAGTATAGCTCATCGGTAAAGCTAAAAGATTTCTATAAAGCTTTGTAGAATTCTCTAATTTACCTACTTTTCTAGTGGTTGAACTAAAATAATATGGCTGTAGATGTAAAGCATATGTTCCTATCTGTGTCTCTATTCCTTTTACCTTGAGTTTTTGGATTATCTTATCTCGTATGCCTTCTTTCATTATGTAAATTGCATAGGTTTGGAATGTATGGTATGCTTCTTCATCATAATGTGGTATCTTTAACCTTAAATTTACTAATTTTGAGGATATCAAAGCATCAGAATAGTAACGTGCCATTTGTATTCTTTTTTCTACTATTTTGTTCAATTTGTCTAATTGCACTGATCCTATTGCACTATTAATATCACTTAATTTGAAGTTAAGACCTTCTGATAAAAATTTGTATTCATTAGATACCTTTTCAGAGCCAAAGAATTTAAGTCTTCTGAGCTTATGCATAATTTTGCAATTATTTGTAACAATCATGCCACCTTCTCCTGTCGTGATAACTTTTCGTGGATGCATACTGAAACATGTTATATTAGCCAAGTTTCCTGTTTTTATATCATTATATGATGAACCTAGACTACATGCTGCATCTTCTACTATACTGATATTACTTTTTATGTTATTCAATATAGTTTTTAGATGGGCTAAATCTAAGGGATTTCCTCCCCAAGATACAGGAATTATACACTTTGTTCTTTTTGTTATTGCTTTTGATAATTGGGCATAACTTATGTTATATGAATCTATATCAACATCTACTAAAACTGGTGTAGCTCCTAACCACTTTACCACATTTCCTGTTGCTGGGTGAGTAAAATCTGGAAGAATTACTTCATCTCCTTGCTTGATACCCAATGATTTCAATGCTAAATATAATGCTGTTGTACATGATGTAGTTGCAACTGCATAGCTTACTCCAATATATTTTGTTATTTTCTCTTCAAATGATCTAGTTACTACACCTTCTGATAGCCATCCAGATTGCAAAACTCTATTTACAGCTTCTATTTCTTCTGCACCTATTCTTGGTTCATCTAATTTAAAAGTCATTTTCATTCACCATTAATTAATTTCATATATCTTTCGTATGCTGTTTTACTGTCTATTTTATTAGTATTCCATTCCAAGAATATTTGACAATATTTATCATACTTTTTTAATGCTTCTTCTCTTATTTGTGGAAAGGTTTTATCATATAATTCTCTAAACATTTTATTGTATTTTTCTTCTGTTGTTTCCATTTTAACATTCACCCATCGCTAATTCAGCTACTGCATTTAAAATATATTTATAAAATACAACAATTAAAACTATTGTTACTATGCAAATTGTTCCTAATATTAATTCATTCATTTTTCAATCATCTTCTGGAAAAGTGTTTTCATATAGTTCTTTGAACAGTTTATCATAGTCTTTCATTTTTATCCCTCAATAAAGTGAATCTCTAAGTTTCCTTCTTTAATAAAGAAACCAATAAGACCATCTTCATCTATTTCTATCTTCTTTTTGAAAGCTTTTGCTAATTTCTCAAGTTCAATATTATCTAATATAATATAAATGCTCAACTCGTCAAACATTGCTCCTTTTAGTAACTTGTCATAATAAGGAAAATGAATGTTTATTCTTTCAACTGGCATAACATCATATACCTTTCCAGAACCATTACCATATTTCATATTATTTTTTTCTTTCATTCTTTAATCAACTCTTTTTCAGGACAAACTAGTGAATTTTTATTCGGACAAGTAGTTCTCATTGTTGGAGCACCAATTTGTTTTTGGCACTTACCATCTTCTATTTCAACTTCTGTTTCAACTACTCTGCAATATTTTTGTGTCATTTAGTAACCAACTTCATATATATGTTGTTCCAGTTATTAAAGTTTTTGTTTTCATCAAAATTCTGTGTTGCATAATCCCTTGCAAGTTCACGTTCCAGATGTATAAGATTATTATTTGATATTATAGCTACCAATTTGTTAGCCAAATCTTCATGATCAAATTGTTTGTAATGAAAAAGAGCACATGAATCTGCTTTTTCACCTATAATATTATTTGTAGCTAAAACAGGAGTTCCACATGCTAATGCCTGACGATTTGCCTGACCTAGACCGAAACCTTGTGTTCTTTTAAATAACCTTCCTCTAAAGAAAGTATAATTTGTAATTGTATCCACAACTAAATCTGAACTTGCTAGATATTTTGGCATCTCATCTTCTGGAACTCTGCCAATGAACTCTATATAATGTTTTACGTTTAATTCCTCTGCTAAATCTTTAAGTTTTCCTTCTTCTGGTCCACCACCAAGAAGAATAAATTTTATGCTACTTATTTCTCTAGTGATCAATGGAATTGCTTTAATTAATATATCAACAAAACAATCAGGTTTCCACCACGCAGTGCATAGAACTAAATATTGTACATTATAAATATGCTTTAAATTATCCATAGCTTTTGGTGAAAATTTACTTAAATCTACACTCCATTCTTGAACAAACACTCTATCTTTATTGCAACCTAATTCTAATACTCTATTTTTTGATGTTTCGTCTGAGACATGCACTATGTCTGATGTATTTAAAGCATATTTTATGAGTAATCTAAAGATTATGTTGATTTCTGGAAATGTTATTATGTCACTTCCCATTATTGTATGTATTAGTGGGTGTTTTCCTGAAAGTGATGCTATTAGTCCATTGTTTGCAAGATAATATGTGTGTATAATATCTGGCTTGATTTTTCTTATCAACCATAATGTCTTCAAAACTCTTAATGGAATAAAAAGTTTTTTGTTTGGTACATAATGTATCGTTATACCATTTAGTGGTGTCTTGTTGTATGTTATCAAATGGATGTCATGATTAAGCTTTTTGTAGGACTCTAATTCTCTTACTGTATGTACGCTTTGTCCATCAGCTAGGTATAATATTTTCATTTTAGATTGTTCCGTTATTGTTTTTTACTATTGTCTTCGTTTGCGGTGGATCATTGAACATTATACATGATATTCCTATACACCAGAATGTCTCAACTATTATCATTGCCCAAGCATATCCATTGCTTACGCCTTTGCCATCTCTAAATTCAGGTATAACTATGTTTGTAAAGTCTGTACCAAACATTACACCACCAATTGCAAATGCTATTATAGGAGCAATTAACACAAGAAACCACATTATCGCTTCGTACTCTGTTTTCATATCAATCACCTCTCTCATGCATCATTTCCTTTAACATTGATGGAAGTAGAAAAACAAAAAATGCTTCTATCACCAAAAAACATAATGATATCACCCAAAGAACACAATTGAATAACGATGTCAGAAACGCTGTTGCAACTATCTGTATTAGGAAATGTACTCCAACTATACATCTTGATTTCCAGCTACTATGATATATTTCCATCTTCATCAGTCTTTTCTGGGGGAGCTACAATTATTACCTTCCGTTCTTCTTTTGGTGATGGTAATTGCGATAGTACTGAAGCATTACTTGCCAATTCTTTTACATATTCCCCAAGCTGTTTTATCTCACCATTTTGTTTTGTAATCATCAGATGACTCATGAAAACTTGTTCAACAGATTCAACACCATATTTTATTCCCCAAAGCTTGTTCTTGAGGAGATGCCACAAAATTCTCCAAGATATTGCATCATCGGGAACATTTACTTTGATTGTTCTTCCAAGATTTCTATCCCATGTTTTTCTTGGGATAAGAATTTCTGGTGGAGAGAAACCAAAATGTACTTCCTTTTTCTCACCATTCACTTCCAGAGTCCAGATAAATTTGAGAAGTTCCATACCATGGTATGTTGTCATTTGAATATCTTTGATTCCAAGACTATTCAAAAGATTAATAATATCCATTTTAGTTTGACTTGCTGGTATTTTTGTGTTATGATATGGCAATTTATTTGGATTGTTAATTATCACTTATGTTTTTCCTCCTTTGAGAAAGCTTCATGCAAAGATTCAATCATGTAATAGAAATAATTACCACGAGCCGTATCTATGTTTTTTGTGACTTCATCGAGGGAGCTTCCTGTTACTATATTGCCAAAGTTGTCCTCTGCAACATATATTATTTCATCATTCAGTTTTTGTAGAGTAGTCCTTATTTCGTACAATATAGACATCACTTTCACCTATCCTTATTTTACTCATTGCTGGTATTTAAACTTTCTCCTGAATTTGTACTCACAACTCTAAACCGTACAACATTAGAACCATAAACTTCATACTTATTAATATTTTCCTCTATATTTTGAAACCCTTCACTTCCAAACTTACACTTAACATTTCTAGCTGTAATATGTCCTTCTTCATCTTCTAAATCAACTAATATTATATCACCGATTTTTAATCTGCTTGTATCTATCATACTTCAAACTCTCCTGTATCTTCAAATACTAATGGATACAATTCTTTGCTTTTTTCAAGTATTACTTCTGCAACTTTCCTTATTTCCCACTGTGCGTGTTTATCAAGTCTCATATATTCTATATGTAACCATTGTCTAAGATTTGTTTTTACTAGAATATTTGTTTTACATGCATTAGGAAGAACAAATCTTGCGTCTTCTTCGATTTTATGTCTTTTTTCTTCTTCAAATTGTTTACCTTGCTCTATATACCACATATACTTTTCCGCAGATTCTTTCATATCTTGTCTAAATCTAGTTTCAAACCTTGTTCCTAGATAAATTTCTGGAATGACATACCAATCATCACTATCTACTGATATCCTTACTTCTCTTTGACTTTGTTGAAGATAAGTTACTAATCTATGTCTCACAAGTTGGTGCGAACAGGCTCTAGATATTCCAGCTATATCTACTATCATATCTGGAATTTCTAATACACCAAAATGTTTCTGAGTCTTAACATCTAACATATTCCTTTCACAACATCTATCAAATTCTGAACATTTTATTACATGATTAGCCATCATAGTTCTACAATTAGTTATCTCATATAAAGTCCATTTCTCTTCTATAAATTTTCTTTTACATTCCATTAACCAATCTGTTTCATTAAGTATTTGTGTGGTAGATTTTTCAGATCTTGTACTCTTTTTTCCAGCACAAGCTATTTGTATTAGATAGTCTGCTTCTTCTTTATTTCTTGGGAACAATATGTTTATTTCCATTTTCTTCACCTATTCTTTTTTTACTAATTTCCCAGCACTTATCTTCTTCACTAAAATTCCAAAAGTATTTCTTCTTTTCTAACCTAAAAAGTATGTGTGCAAATTCATGTGCCATTAATTTGCCTAAATCATTAGTTTTTATTTTTTCGTGAAAAAGAATTACATACTTATCCTTATGCTCTTTGTATGGTTTCCTTAACCAATATGAATCTTCAAAAGTAAGCCAAATAACTGCTAAAGACATTACTATGAAAAACATTGTTGCTTGCCACATACCAAAAAGGATATTGAAAGCATAACTTCCTATAGTAACAATTCCAATTTTGAATACTCCAAATAAAATAGTATAACACAAATCAATAGTATAACTTCTGTGTGTATCTAACATTGAAGCTTTTGCAATTCTAGGACCACCAAAGGTTAAAACTACATCTTCTTTTTTAATCTCTGGAAATAACGAAAAAGTATTGTCGAATGCATATTCTATATCTTTTTTGTTAAATATCATTTTTGATTTACCTAAGTTTATCAATTTCAGATTTAAGCTTATGTTTTTGAGGATCATCCATTTATTTCCACTTTCCTGATAACATCATTGCCATATAAGTTGCATAATTGATAAGATCATAAATTGTATCAAGGAGATTCTCATCTTCAACTTGCTGTTCTGTGCCCTCCCAAAGTATGTTTTTTAATCTAGCCATTTTATCATGTGCTCTTACAAAACACCCTTTTGCACCCAAAGCTGTAAGATTATTATCTCCATAATCATGATTTTTTCTTTTTGCTATCTCCCTACAAATTACATGGATTTCATCTATCCCTTTCAGAAAATTTTCTTCATTCATCTTTTATCTCCTCATTATTAAGTAATAACGTGATTTCAGAGTCACATGAATTACAGGTTAAATTTAATGATATAACATCACCATTCTTACTCATCTTTAGATCTTCACCCAATTTATATGTTCTTCCTGAGGTATCATCTGGACTAATAATGGTACTGCATTTTGGGCAAGGAAATGCACCAGAATTATTTTTTAACTTTTCAACATCAACAACATACTTTTTTTCAGCAATTTTTGTGTATGTTTTGTTCATCAAATTCACCTATTATGTGTTTTGCTGTCTGGTATTTAAATGTTGTTGTTTTTTTGTTTCCCTTAAACAATATGGACAAACAGATTTATGTCCTTTGGCTGCTAAGAATAATGATTTAGAGAAAATTGCATCCCTATGGACTCTTACAAATACTTTTATGACATGGCAATGTGGATCTTTACATTCAAACCAATTTCCATGCACAAAATGTAGAGGTTTCTTACAATCAGGGCATGGTATTTTTAGTATTTTGCTTGTGTTTTTGTTATTCTTCATGAACTTGCCTTCATTACCATTGCTGGGCATACTTTTTCAAGATGAGGGAATTTATGGGCATATGTAAGAAATGCAACAAGATGGATGAGACGATCAAGTGGGTCACTCGTAACCGAACACCTGTATTTACAATTGCTCAGTGCCTTATAAAGTTCTCTCTGATGATCCTCATCTTTAATGATTTCATTATTCCTGATGGCATAATACCATTCTTGGGTAATTAATGCAGGGGTTAGACCATCATTTTTGTAGACATCTTCTATCATTTCTTGGGCTTTCTTAAAGTGACCATCATAGGCAAATTTTAGGGCATCAGCAGCCACCTTAAGTTTTTCTAGGCTTACAAGATTTTGGACTGTAATTTGCTTCTTTTCATCAACTAATTTCTCCAAATTATTTAAGGCTGCACGAAGATCTCCATGACTTGACTTCACTAAGTATTCAAGACCGTCTCTGATCTTTGACTCATTTTGATCAAATGTTATACCTTCTGATTTAATGACCTTTACGATTATTGTGCTGACATCAGCATCACTAAGGTTCTTGAATCGAATAATGATACATCGACTCAGAATTGGTTCAATGATATTTGATTCATCATTTGTGCTAAAGATTACAGTTGCATTCTTGGTTTTTTCAAGAGGTCTACGAAGTGCATTCTGAGCCTCTTCAGTCATATCACATTCATCCATAAAGATGATTAATTCTTCTTGAAGCTGAAGAAGGGGTATAATTGAATCACGAACAGCATCTATTCCTCTTTTGCTTGATGCATTAAATTCCTTTGTGTGTTTGCGCCATTCATCACCAAAACGTGATCTTGCAATACATTCCATCATGCTAGTTTTTCCACATCCTGACGATCCAACAAACATAAAATGTACCACATTTTGTCTACTTAATACATTTTTGACTATACTAAGTGCGCTGGTTTGCCCAATTAGATCTGAAAAAACAACAGGTCTATACTTCTCAACATACTTCACTATTGATCACCATTAGATATTACTATTTTTTTTCTTTGCTTTTCATCTACTTTCTTAATTGTTTTTTAGTTATCATTTTTAGAAACACAATAATATCTTCAAGACAAACTTCTTCAAAATCCTTATCAGGTTTGAATGTAACCTTGTATTTACGCCAACCGCCACGCCAAGAAATCTCTCCTAAATAATCATTATCTTCTTTTGTAAATATTCCATATACTGAAGTTTTAGGTTTCTCGCCTATTTTATAGAAATATATGTATTTTCCTTCATAGGCAATCTTTGGTGAACCTTTTGGATAGACGCAAAGTTCATTCATTTTTATATCTTCTTCTTTCCTTTATCTGAATAGTTAGTATGTTTTGGGCAATAAATATCAGAAGAACCCACAGAATTATAACATCCTGCAACAGCACAAATACGACTTTTTGCAGGTAATTCCAAAATAAGATCATTCTTTTTTATCCAATATTCTTTATCAAGTTCCTTTACCTCTTCCATTGTTAAATTCATAACTACAAGAACTTTCATTTTTATATCTTCCTTTTCCTGTTTCTTTCTATGAAAGGAAATTCTAGATATTTCTCACTACGATGCCCCCACGTTTCAAATATATGTTGCTCGCCTTTTCTGGAATTACATTGATAGATCCATTTGTCTGGATTTATTGATACTGCAATTTTCTTTGTCTTTCCATGACAAACAGGACAATGTGGATTTTTCCAAGGCATTATTATTTCTCCTTCTTTGCATCCAATAAAGTTGCTGTTACCTTTATGTGATAATTCTTGAAATGTTTTAACCTAAACTCACCTATAATCCATTCTGGTATTCTATGATCATCTAAAGGTTCTGGAAGTTTTGCACCTTTTCTGGTGGAAGCACAAATAAAACCTGATTTTGATCTCCAATCCTCTCCAATTTTAATTTCAAATTCATCTGAAATTTGTTTCTTTAAATAAACAGCATCTTGTGTCTTTTCATGCCAATCTTTACAGCTAATACCCATTTTTTCAAGTTTTTGTTGTGCCTTCTTCTTGGAATAATCATTTGAATTTAAAAGAATTCCTTCAGAACCATTTATATCACAGATCCAATCGTGGTAATCACCATCTATATAATCATCGTTCCATCCAAAATGACGATTAACACAAGTCCAACAGTTCTTTTCTTTCATATAAGATTCTCACTTATGATTTTATTATACTATCCAAAGCTGGATACAGATCTTCTCCAAGTTTAACAATTTTTTCCATAATGAAATCATCTTTTAGTACCACATCAGCCAATCTCCTCTTTTTCTTAGCATGTTCAGCATATTCTTTTCCAAAAATCTCTTCTCTGTCAAATGGCTCAAATGGCTTTGCATCGCTTTCTATTCTTTTCTTAAATATAGGAAATAGCCAATCCTCACTACCACCTCTAGACTTCCATTCAAAATATTCATTTAGAAGATAAACCTCAACCTCTGATAAAGATAATTCTTTACCCTTTTTTTCAGCAAATTCTTTTCTTTTTAAACTTTGTATAGCAGATTCTAACATTGTTGTTGCTAAAGTCGGAATAGGTTTATAATTCTTTAATATATCATCAAAATAAGAGCCTTTTCCCTGAAGAACTTCATTAGCCTTTGTTTCTTTTTCTTTTAATTCTTTTTCCATTTCTGTAATAAATTTATCAAATCCATCTTCTTTTGCTAAAAACATTGCTGGATCTACAATTTGTATATTTCCAATCTTTGGAAGACCTTCTGTAATTTGTGAACTCCTGAATTTTTTGACTTCTTTAGCATAAGTCAAGACAAGAATAGCAAGAATTTTATCTATTAATTCTTTTGGTGTATCCTCTGTAAACTCAATATACTCATCTCCTGCAAATAAACCACAATCTTGAAAATAAATTTTGTAACCATCAACAGTGAATGAACCATAATCTACACGCCCTTCTTCACATCCAAATCCATTACTTCTTGTTCTCTTAAATAAGATACCCTTTTGTTTCTTAATTTCTCCATATAATTTTTCTGGTCCCACCATTCTCAACATTCCAGTTGTTATAGCAATATCGTGTACATTTATTCTCATTAATTTCATCATTCCTTAATAAGATATTTGATTTTCTAGTTAATAAATGTATTCCTTAATCACAATTGTATGTCATTTCTATTAACTCAAGAAGTTGAGCTTCAAATTTTTCCATTTCTTCAAGATATTCTAGATCATTTAAGTGGATAAACATCACTCTCATTAAAACCTAACAGATATAATGCACCCCTAATTGCATGTCGTGCCTGACCTACATCCTTTTTCTCCAGACATAATAATGCATATTTTAAAGATGATAAAGGAGTCTTATACCTTGGTATCAATTCTTCTATTTTTGTTACTATTGGATTAAGATTAATATACTTTTTTTGTCTTGGTTGCCAAACATTTTTCTCTTTTGCACATTTCTGACAGTATCTCTTTTGGCTACTTCTGTGTTTTTCAATACTTTCTTTTTTGCCCATAATTTGATGACACCTAGTATTTCCTTTGCCTTTACATGATGTCTTAGAGATTATAATTTCTCCCTCTTCAAGTTCTTTTCCACAACAACAACAATTTGGAATTTTTCCTTCCATAGCAATTCTTTGTTGTAGATACGTACTTGTTACTTTAAACATCAGTCTATTTGGTATGTTTATCTGCTCCTTCAGTTTTATGGGATACTCTGAAAAGACGCAACTTGAACACCAAAGGCAAAATAGAAGGAAACATCTTTTCAGAGCACCTTTCCACACTCACTTTTTCTTGTTTTCACGCATTCCTATTTCTGATCCTACAATATCTTGAATTT
>Ga0315276_10006908_pt1 | contig 10475 bp, 10 predicted proteins | sample YL17G05_0_MG_FD_204542 | JGI IMG/M metagenome (GOLD analysis project Ga0315276, IMG submission 204542) | Sediment microbial communities from Yellowstone Lake, YNP, Wyoming, USA - YL17G05_0 | ecosystem: Environmental > Aquatic > Freshwater > Lake > Sediment | place: USA: Wyoming | collected... | reverse complement strand
CATAATTATGTCTGTATTAGCTGTTATTCTTATAGGCGGTTTTATTGCATGGAAAATTCCTGGAAAACATAAACCGGTTACCCTAGAATTCTGGAGCGTCTTTGATGATACTGATCAATACGCATCCTTAATCGGTAAATTCCAACAAACTTATCCCTGGATAGAAATCAATTATAAAAAATTTACTTACGAAGAATATGAGCAAAAACTATTGGAATCATGGGCAACTGGCAAGAGCCCTGACATTTTTTCAATCCATAATACTTGGCTGCCAAAACCAAACATCCAGTCAAATATTTATCCCCTGCCTCAAGACAAAAAAAGCATCTTGACTGCGACAAATTATGGAAAAACTTTTATGCCAGTAGCCGAACAAGATTTTGTAAGAAATGGCCAAATTTACGCTATTCCCCTATCAATTGATACTCTCGCTCTTTATTATAACGAAGCGATCTTCGAAGAACTCTATCGCAATAATCCTGACCAAAACTGGATTTTAACTCCGCCGAAAACCTGGGATGACTTTATTAAAACTGTTAATTATGTGACTAAAAAAGATGAATGGAGCAATATCGAAAGGGCGGGCGCAGCGCTAGGCACTTATAATAATATCAACCGCGCTTCTGATATTTTGGCGCTCATTATGATTCAATCAGGAACTCAAATGATCAGTAGCGATTTTCAAAGCGTCGCTTTTAACAGAACCGTAACTGTTGACGGCAGCGCCTATAATCCGGGCGAGCAATCCCTTAAATTCTACACCGACTTTGCCAATCCCCGCAAAGAAGTTTATACCTGGAACATCCAAAGAGATTATTCCATTGATGATTTTTCTGAAGGCGATGTTGCTATGACATTCGGCTATTCTCATCTAATCAATACCTTAAAGCAGAAAAATCCGGATTTAAGATTTAAGACCAGCCCGATGCCTCAAATCAAGGAAAGCAAAATACCGGTTAATTATGCGAATTATTGGGGGCAGACCGTTTCGCGCCTATCGCAACATCCAAAAGAAGCCTGGCAATTCCTCGTTTTTGCTTCTCAAACTGACAATCTTTATCTTTATCTTGACGCGACCAATCGCCCAACTTCACGGATGGATATGATTTCCTGGCAAGAAACCAATATGCCGCAGCTTGGAGCTTTTGCGCGCCAAGGGCTCACAGCGCAAAGCTGGTATCAAATTGACACAAATGCCATTGAGAAAATTTTCTTGGAAATGATTGAAAAAGTTAATCTAAATAAAACATCGTTATCTAAAGCGATTAACGATGCGGCAGAACAAATTAATATCATGATGGCGCCAGCTCCAATCCCGCCAAAACCAATGAAAATGCCTCAAGATTTATTATAAAAATATGAAAACCGTTAAATTTCTTATTATTGCCAGCTTATTAATTTTCTCTTTCTTTAATGCTCAAAATGTTCTAGCCATTGCCTCGCCTGGTTCCGTTAGGGCCGAGCAAACTGGAGGTAATACTGTTTACGTTTCATGGGGAAGTGTTGCTGGAGCGACAAAGTATACTATTGAGCGCCAAGAAGGAAGCGGCGGTTGGCAAATCCTGCCAGAAACAACATTGCCTGGTTATACCGATACTGGTGTTTCTAATAATATTCCATATACTTATCGAGTAGTTGCTGTCGGATCCACCAATCCTATCACTGGACAAATAGATTTTTCTTCTCCAGTTAGTAGTAATTCTGTCACGCCAGTTGCTGGCGGAGGAGGCGGCGGGGGCGGAGGAGGTAGTGGTTCGTCCGGCCTTCTTCTTCCCATTATTCAATGCGGGAATGAACCAGGAGACATGTGTACGCTCTGCGATATTTTTGAAACGATCTCAAGGGTGATAAATATTATGTTGATTTACGGTTTTGCGATCGGCGGCGGGCTTTTGGTTGCTGGCGGCATTATGATGTATTTTGGCGGAGCAAGCCCGGGACTTTTAACTAAAGCTAAAAGATTAATCAAAGATGTCATTATCGGTATTGTGATTATGCTGGTTTCCTACCTTATTGTCTTTACAATCATCTCTGTGCTTTCCGGCGGCAATGCCAACAAAGTCTTTAACATCAAAAACGGCGGATTTTTGATCGAATGCGAAAGCTAAATGCTAATAGTCACGAATCTTTAACGAATTGCTACGAATTACAAATCTTAGAAATATAATATTACTCAATTAACGTATTAACGAATTAATTGATTCAAAAAATTTCAATTTTCAATTAGAAATTAGAACATTAGAAATTGATTAGAAATTAAAAATTAGAAATTAAAAATTAGAAATTAGAAATTTATGTGTATTTTATAGGATGAAAATTAAATTATCTAAAATACTCTTTTTTCTTATCTTTCTTACTTTTACATACGCGCCTTTTTTGTCATTGGCAAATGGAGGCAACAATGCTGCTAATCGGCTCGAATGGAATGTGCCCGATATTTCTGGCGCAGGAGGAGATTTGCTTAGTTTTATTAATACCATTGCCAATTACCTGTTATGGATTGCGGTTGTTGCCGCGCCCTTAGCATGCGTTGTTGCGGCATTAATTTTCCTGACAGCCGGCGGCAATGACAGAAGAATTACGACTGCCAAAAAAATGCTAACATGGGCGGTCATTGGCATTACTGTTGCTTTAGTCAGTAAAGGCATTGTTTATTTGGTAGCTAATTTTATGGGATCAAAGACGAATCCGTAGAAAACTATAAACTTTAAACAATAAATAATGAATCATAATATGGTAAAAAAACATTTAAGAACTATTGTTCTATTAACTGGCATCGCTTTATTATTCTCTCCCTTTCTTAGTAATCAATCCTTTGCTGGCAACGCTCCATCCAACGCAAATGTAATGAGTATTCAGGTTAATAACCCGATTGCGTCGGAGGATCTCTTGGCTTTGATTGAAACGATTGTCAATTATCTTTTATGGATTGCGGTAGTAATGGCGCCTTTGGCTTGCATTGTTGGAGCTTTAATGTTTCTGACAGCTGGCGGCAATGATAAAAAGGTTTCAACTGCCAAGAAAATGATTACTTGGGCGATTGTCGGATTGACTATTGCTTTAGTAAGCAAAGGCATTGTAACTTTGATCCAGAATTTTCTTGAATCAACAAGATAATTTTTTATCCACAATTAGTTCTTTTGTTTTTTATTCTTTACTATAGTATAATTGTTATAACAATGAAAAAATATTTTTATATTTTTCCAATAATTTTTATCTTGGCGCCAGTTTTTGTTTTGGCAGGAGGCGGCGGTAATTTCGGCAGCGGCAATGTTGCTGTTCCTCCTCCCCCAGGCACAATCAACGATATAACTGCCAATGATGTTGTTATAATGATTAAAACATTTTCCAACTGGCTTGGAGGGATTGTTTTAATTGGCGCAACTCTCACAATGATTATTGCAGCTGCAATCTATCTTACTGCCGGCGGTAATGAAAAAAAGACTCAGGTTGCGAAAAAAATGATTGTCTATACGATTGTTGCTGTTATCGTTGTTTCTTTGGCTTATGGCATTGTTTCGCTTATCACAAGCCTTATTACGGGATTAAGGGGACGCTAATGTCTCTTTTTTTAAATATTTTTTATGCTAAAATTCAGGTTTTTTATCACTATCGGAGCATTATTTCTGTTAGGATCGGCAATGTATTGCCTTGCTGGTAATATTGCCCAACCATTTTCAAACGACAATGCAGTTCAGCCGGTCATCAATGGCCCTGAAGGAATTGACCAGTTAAATGATATAGATGCGAATTCTCTTGCGCTCATGTTAATTAATTTCCGCAACTGGTTTGCTGGCATTGTCTTGATTCTTTCCACTTTGTCGGTTTTAATCGCCGCCTTTCTGTATATGACTTCTGGCGGAGATCAAAAAAAATCACAAAAAGCGCTTGGCTGGCTTAAGGGCGCGATTATCGGAGTTCTTGTTGCTACGGTTTCTTTTGGAATTGGTTCTCTGGTGATCAAATTAATTGTAGGATTAAGCCAAGCTGGATAAGATAGTAAAAACAGCGCTATTAATCAATCAACATTAATTGGCAATATAACTTAATTAAAAAACCGAAAAATTATTTGTAACCTTGTTCTTTCTTCCTTGAAAGGGGGTGAAAAAAATGAAAATTATAAAAATATTATTACCAACGATCTTGATTGGATTGTTTATTGGAATACCTTTTGCTTTCGCCGGAAATGTTAGTATTAATCAACCAACAACTCTAACCCCAAATGTTGCTCAGCCTGGAGATTTACAAAGCCTTAATAATGTGGGTCCAAATAACCTTGCTCTAGCAATTCTCAATCTACGCAACTGGTTTGCCGGCATTGTCTTGATTATATCTGTTTTGGTAATCCTTTATGGCGCTTTCTTATATATGACTTCTGGCGGAGACACAAAGAAAACAGGAACTGCACGAGGATGGATTATTGGTGGCGTAGTCGGTACAATCATTGCCCTTATTGCCTTTGGTCTAACCACATTCATACTTAATATGATTAAAGGATTTGCAGAAATATAATAAACTTATTCCTTGATTAAATGTTTAAAAAAGACCTTCTTATTATAAAAAGAGGGTCTTTTTGGTTTTATCGTGGCTGTGGCTACAAAATTTCAAAAATCATTGATCTCGAATAATAATTTTCTCTAGGAACCTCTCGAAATAAATCTATTCTTGACTTTAATAAGTAAATAAATTCCTTGGATTCCCAGTATTTGCGATTATTAATAAATAAATATTTTGCTGGGAAATAATCTTTAATAACCTGATAAATGCTTAAAGCATTTTGGGAACTGCAAATTTTCTGAGAAGCAGAACATTCTTGAGTATCGCAGGTTATGCCGTCAAAAATATGCGCCCAGAGCCAATAAAGTCTGTGATTATAAACATACATAAAAGTTGGATCCATTGCAGAAATATAATAATTTTTATCATTAAAATAAAATAACCCGGGGAAATCTGACCAAACAATATGCAAAATCAATTCTTTGCTATCTGTATTTTCTTTCAAAAAAGTGGCTGTTTCCCTAAAAGCATAAAAATTATTCTCGTATTTATTGGGAAAAAGCCAAAACGAACATTCTAAATAACTTAAGATTAGAAATACGAAAGGAAAAACAAAGATGAAAACTCTTTCAAGTTTAACTAAACGATGATTTTTGATAACTTGTTTTTTGCCTATCGCAAAAAAATAACTTAATGCTACTCCAAGTGAAAAAACTGTTAAAGGCACAAAATATTCAAGAAATCTTTCGGCAAAAAGAGAAAAAATTAAGAAAATACTTGTAAGGCAGAATAAATAAAAAATTAGGAAACTTTTTTCGCTTTTTAGAATAGCTTTTTTAGAAAAAAACACTAAAAATCCGCAAATCGGCACAATCAACCAACTTATCAAAAGAATTACCAGATATAACGCCCCTAATTTACCAGAAATCACTGATGAATAAGCAAGCGTAATGGCGTTAAAGCCGATAATTAGAATAAAAAGATAGAAAATAATGACTTTTTTGACTCCGTTTGTCGCCTTATGGCTAAATTTGTAAAAAACCAAAAAAGCCAAAAGTAAATAAACTATCAAAATCAAAATTCCCCATTTATCAAAAGGATTGAAATAAGATAAAAACTCTACTCCAAAATTAAGGCCGACGCCTTTAAGTTTATAAAAAATCGCTAAAAAATTCTGAATAAAGAGCATCTTAAGATTATTGGGAAAATCTGGCCGTAACACCAAGCCAAAAATAACACCAGGAATAATTGCAGTTAAAATTCTAAAATCAAATTTCTTTTTATAAATAATCTCTAAAATAAGATAAACAAGGCCAAGAATCGCAAGAAGAATAAATCCGGCAGGATAAGTTAAAACAAAAAGCCAAGAAATCAAAAAAAGCGCAATATATTTACGCTTAAAAATGAAAAAAATACCTAAAAAAAGATAAATAATAGAAAAGATAAAATCGCGCGGCAAAAATAATCTAAATAAAAAACTAAAATTAACTAATAAAAGAAATCCTATCCAAAAAAAAGGAAATTTAACTTTGAGCTTTTTTAGCAAATAATAGAAAACCAAACAAAATAGCGCGGAAAAAATAACCGATGACAATTTGGCGCCAAAAATCAAATCTCTAAAAAAAGTGAAGGGAATAAGCAGCAAATGATACCCAAGCCAAATATCTGATGGATATTTACTTAAAATTGAATATTGAGTCCAAGGAAAACTTCGAATTGCAGATAATCCTTCGGTTCGAATAAGATAAGTATGCTTAATGTGATAATATCCATCCGGATCAAGCGAGCCCGCAAAAGAAAATTGTAAAATGGCAAAAAAAATAAAAAAGATAAAAAAAACCAACAAATACTGTAAATAATCTCTCTGAGAAACAAACCTAATGATTTTTTCTAATTTTGAGATCATAAAGAATCGAAAACATATGCAATATATTTCTTATACCATCGCTAAGTGGGCGAAGTTTTGATGGACCATCTCGTCTTTTTTTTATGTTTATTTTTTTTTCCTGCCATTTAAGTCCAGAAAAAATCACACGCGCCTTAATGTCTTCAGAAAACGACATGCCGTTGCTTAATTGAGAAATATTTATTTTTTCTAAGACTTCCTTTTTATTAAAAATCATCATGCCAGATTGAGAATCCCTAACATGAACACTAAAAAGAAGATTGAAAAATAACCCCTGAATTAAATTTCCCAGAGAACGACTCAGGGACATTTGATTTTTTAAAGCGGGAAATCGAGAACCCCAAATAAAATCTAAATTGTTATCGATCAAACGATTAATCAAAAAGGTCATGTCTGAAATATAATGTTGATTATCGCCATCAATTATAGCGACTATATCACCGGAGCTTTCCAAAACACCTCTTTTTATGGCTGATCCATAACCCTGAACAATCTCTCGGACAACAAAAACCTTACGATAATTTTCCGCTATAAGCGGACCCTTGTCTGTAGAGTTATTATCTACTACAACAACCTCATCAACGAAACTTGGTATTTCTTTTAAAACCAGACCGATTGTCTTTTCTTCATTATAGCAAGGAATGATAATAGAAATGATTTTTCTAAGATACATTTTTAATAGACACAGTTTCTTTCTTGTAGCACAAGAGCATTATCATAAATATGGTTTCTTTTGCATAATTGTGTTAAAACATTCTTTAAAATAGCGTCCATTTTTTGAACGCGTTTTATAATATATCCCTTTTGATTCTCAAAAATAACTTTATAATAATTACTGGTTTTCAGAAAATTAGCAATATCAAGAAAATAAGATTCATCCTCTTTCAATAAAACAATGCATTCAGCATCAGCGACTAAAGGAAAAATATAAACCTTTTTCTTGTCAAAAAGGTGTGGCAAATTTCTGCTGAAAGAAGAACAGGCAACATTTTCGGCGCTACGAGGGATAGCGATAGTCAGCGCCTCAAACAATGATCTGTCTGGACTTCTATAATTCAGATTGTAGATAATATTTGGCAACGAAAAAATAAGAAAAAACTGTACGACAATAATTAATGGCACAATAATTATTAAAAAAGATAGCTTCTTTTTAGAAATAATATTTTGCCAAAACCAATGCTTGTTTAAGAATCCTTTAAAAGAAACATATCCTAAAATAAGCACTAAAACAGAAATCGGTAAAAAATCTATATCGTAGTGATAATGGCCAATTAGCCAATAATTCGGATTGTTTCCTAAGATTCTCTGGAAAACTGTTGGTATAAATAATAAAAATCCTGCTTTCGTAAAAAAAATTCCGGGGAAAACACAAAAAAGATAGAAAAGAATTGGCGTCCATTTTTGAACTGGAAATATTAAAGATTTGAAAAAAATATTTAAACTGCTAAAAACATTGTGTGTTTCTATAATTGGAAAAAATACGCTATGGGGATAATGACCGACTCCAATTAAAGGTATTGCACAATAAATAATTAAGCAAAAAGAAATAATTCCGACTAAAAAAAGCGTAATCCCTTTTTTTCTTTCCTTCCGATTGCTGAAAAAAATAAATAGACCTAAAAATGCCACAAATAATATGGCATTTTCTTTATTCAAAATTAAAAGACCTATAAAGAACCAAAATAGATAATTACGTTGTTTCAGATAATAATAGAAAGCTAGGAGAAAAATCAAGGGGAATAGGGTTTCTGGATGATAATCATATAGAGCCGCTGATGTTATTGCAGGAAAAAGAAAATAATATAATACTAAAAAAACAACAATTAGGTTATTAAGTTTAAAAAATTTTGCTATTAAATATAAAGGGATAACGCCTGCAACTAAAATTATGTTTTGTAAAATTAATAACGTAATAGGACTAGAAAAAATTTTAAAAATAGGCACCATCAAAAATAAAAGGGGCGAGAAATGAAGCCCCAAATAGTTATTTCCTGCATATCCACTAAAATAAAGATTCATGACAGAGCCATTATGCCCTGAATGAGTAATATTCCATAAAGTGTTAGCGGCTAATCCTAAATCAAAACCACTAAGATAATTTTCGTGCTGTTTAATGCTGGCAGTCGATAAAATAATAATAAAAAAAATAGATATGCAGCTAATAAAAATTGGAACAAAAGATCTTTTTACATTCATAAATTATTTCTTAGCCAATATGGCAAAATTGATAGCTAAAAATTTAAAGGGATGGGATTTACCTAAATTTTTGCTTAAATAGTCATTAAATCGATTAAGGCCAAAATTAAATGGGTAAAAATGAAATCCCTCTGTTTTAATAATGCAAAATCCTGCTTCCTGTAATACTTTCGTCAATTGTCGATGCGAAAACCATAATTCATTGCCTTCATACTTTCTTATCTTTAATAAGTTCGCTATGAAAACTAAAGGAAACCACAGTTTATTTGGTGTAGTTAGGGCTAAGTATCCGTTTTTCTTTAAAACCCTATATAGTTCATTAATTGCCTTCTTTTGATTTTCAACATGTTCAATAACTTCTGTACAAACAACCACATCGAAAAAATTAGACGAAAAGGGTGTCTTGATTATATCACCCTCAATAAGATTAGCCCCACATTTCGTCCCAACTTCTTTTAAAAGTTTCTTACCGACATCTAATGAATAAACTTTTGCGCCCAATCTCTCTGCAAATTGGCTAAACCAGCCAGTTCCACAGCCAGCGTCTAATAAAAATTTCTCTTTCAAGTCTATGTCTCGCAACAATTCTCTAAATACGACGCGCAATCTCGTATTCAAATCATAAGTATTCATAATAGAATCGAAATTACACGCTATATTTTCATAAAAGTATTTCTTGCGATAAAAAGAAAAGGTTTTTATTTCCTGCCTTAAAATATAAAATTCGCGCACAACTATTGGCAATCTTTTTATTAAAGAAAATCGGGTTTTCCTTTTTTCAATAATTTCTATCGGTAAGTCTTTAATTTTTAACCCAACGATATCTGCTTTTAATAAAAACTCTGTATCAAAAAGCTCATGCTTCGTCCTAATTGTCTGAATTAATTGAATAATCTTGTCTTTTTTAAAAACTTTGATGCCGTGTGTATCGGTTCCTGAAAAACCAAAAAATAATCTTAAACATTGATTAAAAATTCTAGTAATAATTCTGCGAGTAAATGGTCTTTTGTCTTTACTCTTTTTATGAGTTTTGGAAGCTATCGCTATATCGACATCCTTGGATTCTATATACTTTAATGATTTGCTTAAAAATTCAATATCCCAATAATCAACATTAAAAATTGCCAAAATATCGCCACGTGATTTCAAAATTCCTTCTTTCATCGCTTCTCCGTAGCTTTGTTTCGATAATTTTAAAACCTGAACTTTTTCCTGATTAAAAACAATTCTGTCTAAAATTTCCCTTGTATTGTCTGTGCTACCATTTTCGCAAAAAATTATTTCATAATCATATATTATTCTATCAAGCTTCGACTCTATTTCTCGTTGTAATAACCTAAATTCTCGTTCTAAAATCAAGGATTCATTATAACAGGGAATAATAACTGAAATTTTAAGCTTTTTTGTATTTTCCATAAAGCTGCTACAAAACTTTTCCAATTAAATATTCCACTGGCGAATAGTTGTCGGTTAAAATGGGGGTTTGAGGAGGAATGATTAAATTATTTTCAAGATTTTTGAAATAATCTGCAAATTCGGTGCTGGAAATGCTATCTGTCATTTCTGATAAATCAAAATTGTTGTTTTTTAAGGCGACTATCATTATGTTCTGAACAGTTTTTTGGTCTTTGATCTCAACTGGAAAAACCAAAATTTGCGGAAAAACACTTTTCAGCGTTTTGTATTCTGCCCTGAAAAATTCCCCTTTTTCGCCCGACATCGCTGAAATCACATTTACAATCAAAATGCCCTGGTCGCTTAAGGCACTCGCCATCTCTTGAATCGCTTCTTTGGTAGTGAGCTGATACGGAACCGTGTATAAAGAACTAAAAGCATCATTATAAATCACATCGTATTTTTCCTGATTCCTGTTTAG
>Ga0315276_10006907_pt1 | contig 10476 bp, 10 predicted proteins | sample YL17G05_0_MG_FD_204542 | JGI IMG/M metagenome (GOLD analysis project Ga0315276, IMG submission 204542) | Sediment microbial communities from Yellowstone Lake, YNP, Wyoming, USA - YL17G05_0 | ecosystem: Environmental > Aquatic > Freshwater > Lake > Sediment | place: USA: Wyoming | collected... | reverse complement strand
TCAGTTGTCCAGGTAGGTGGCGTCGAGCGCACCGACCAGCACTTGGCCACGGCCATCGAGGTCTACGACCAGCCATCGCCCCGAGCGAGGTGTGAGCGGCGGTTTTGCGAGTCCGTGTAGCCACGCACTGACTGCGGCATGAGCTTCGGTAGTGTCTCCGACGATGCTGGCGTAGGCGGAGGTCGGACCGAGAAAGCCGTGCTGACACGCCTCGTCGAGGCCATCGAGAACCTGCACCACTGTACCTACTTGGCCGTGGGGATCGCGAATTCGCATGGGTTACCTACCTGTCGTTCGTGACGAACGACGCGAAGACCGGGTTGAAGAGAGCCTTCTGACCACCACCGAGGATTCGCCGTTCGCGAATCAAGGACACCGCGTCAGGGCCTCGATGGCCAAGCGAGCGCAGCGTCATGCCCGTGACGAGTCCCGAGCGGTTCGCTCCCATGGCGCAGGTGATGAGCACGCGCCGCCCGGCCAGCACTTCCTTCGCGAGCATCGCGCCGACGATCTGGACGTTCTTCGCGTCGGCGGCAGGCACAGGCTGGTAGGGGTTGTCGTCCATCGGCACGTAGACGGCTTTTTTCGTGCGTGGGAGCGCCCGGAAGCGAGGTTGCAGCTCTTCGGCGCAGAACACGACGATGTCAAAGGGGCCGAAGAGTTCGATCGGCGGCTTGGAGTAGGCGCCTTGCGCCAGCTTTCCGTCCAAGATCCAGTGAAAGTCGAGTTTTTGTGGCATCTTCGGCGCTCTACGTGTGCCACAACGCGCCCATAAAAGCAAGCGTTTTCCTAGTGTGCGTGGTGCTCCTATGTGGTACGCTCGGCGGTCATGGGATACCAGGAAGCGTGGGCAGATCGCGAGCAACCCCTCATCGACGCGGTGACGGGCGCGACGCTCGACAACGAGGTCGACCGGGCCAGAGGTTTCGGTAGCGAGGTTGCGGAGGTGCTTGCGGCGCCGCCGAGGGGCACGCGATCGAGGGAGCTGCTCGCGGCATTTCTGCGTGCCATGCCCGAGGAGTTGCGAGAGGATCTGGGGAAGATTTCCGAGGGGCAGATCTCACAGAAGACGGCGGCGAAAGCGATCTATCACGCCTCGCTCGCCATGAGCTACGGCGTCACCGCCGAGAGCGTCGTCAACCTGGGCTACGATGCAGCCAAGACCGCCTTTTGCGCCGCGCAGTCCCTCTGCCTCGCGCTCGGCTACCTGGAGCTGGCGGAGGCGCTCCGTGTGACGGTCGACCCGAAGATCTCGTTCGAACGTGGACAAGGCGACGAGCTTGTCGTGAGCTTCAACGGGTACAACGCCCAGTTCGTGGATGCAGTGAACAACCGCAAGGACATTTTTTACCGTCCCTTCAAGCGAGACGGCGTGTGGTTTCGAAGATTCAAACCGCACCACCTGCCGAACGTCATCAACGTCCTGACGATGATCTGGCTCGACGCTTTCGTCCTCGGCCCCGACGGAAATCTCTCCGTTCTGCCGACGAAGCAAGCGCTCGAAGTTCCTTTCCCCATCGAGCCACTCCCCCGCGACGAGCACATCCGCGCGACAGGCGAAAAAGCACCGATGCCCGTCCTGCGCATCGGGGAGTTCGCGCAGTACAAAGGCAAGGACTACGTCGTGGTCGACGCCGCGCCGCAGTTCCCGCAGCGGGTCGGCTTCCGCGCCATCGACAAGCGTGAGGGTCCGGCAGACTTTTTCACGGTGCTTCAAGACCTCAACAACGTGAAGATGATCAACGCTCGTGAGGCCGCGCTGCGGCTCCAAGCGATCCGCCTAGAGGAGGCCAAGAGGCTAGGCGAACAAGGGCCGCCCATCCTCTCCGAAGACGAGGGAGAGAAGCTCGCGCGGCTCACGATCCCCGACGACGCCTTCCCCCACCAGATCGACGGCATCAAGTTCCTCTGGCTCAACGGCCGCGCCCTACTCGCCGACGAACCCGGCCTCGGCAAGACGCTGCAAAGCATCGCGGCGACGGAGTTCCCCGCTCTGGTCGTCTGCCCGTCCAAGCTCAAGATGAACTGGGTTCGTGAGATCGGACACTGGCGCCCCGGCGCAACCGTGAGCGTCATCTCCGGAGGCGAACGGCCGAGCGACGAAGCGCGTACCGCCGACGTCGTGGTCATCAACTACGACATCCTCACCCGCCACGTCGACTGGCTGATGTCGCATCGGTGGAAGACGATCATCGCGGACGAGGCGACCGCGCTCAAGAACCTCGAATACAAGAGCGTCTACCTCGAAGAGCGCGACGAGCGGGGCTACAAGAAAATCGGGTTTGAGATCGCTGCGGGTTCCCCCGCACTGGCGGCGGCGTTCTACCAGATCCAACGCGCAAACCCCGAATCCCGCCTCTACCTGCTCACCGGCACCCCGCTGATGAACCGGACCAAAGAGCTGTTCCCGCTGATGAACATGATCGATCGACGGAACAATCCGTTCGAGGTCGTGATCGAAAATCGCTGGGAACCCACCCGGAAATACTACCCCTGGCAGGACTACCGCTACTTCTGCGCCCGATACTGCCACGAGTCGGGCGGCCGACGTCGGCGGTTCGGCGTCGGCAAGGGCATCGCCTGCCAGGGCCGCTCCAACAGCCTTGAGCTGAACGAGCTGCTCTCAAGCCGCTTCATGCTTCGTCGCGGCAAGGCAATCCTGAATCTCCCACCTCTCCAGAGACTCGTGAAGCACGTGACGCTCAGTGAGCAGGGTGCCCGAGACTACCGGAAGGCTGCGACGGACCTCGTAGCCTACCTCCGAGGAATCAAGGGCACAGCTGCCGCAATGAAGGCGGGGCTCGGCGGCGCGCTGGTGCTGCTCGGGACGCTCCGGCGTCTCTCTGCGATGGGTAAGGTCGAAGCGTTGATGCAAGAGATCGTGAGCTTCCGCAACGGCACAGGCCGCCCCCTCATCGTGATGGCTGTCCACAAGGGCGTCACCGCTTCGATCCGCAAGGGTATCGACGAGCTGAACGAGAAGGTCGGCCATGGGGGTGCGCTCAACACGAAGATTCGCTACGGCGTCATCGACGGGGATGCTTCGGCGAAGGAGGCAGATCAGATCGTCCGTGGCTTCCAGGGTGTCGACGCCAAGTGGCAAAAGACCGAGCCCACCTACGACGTGGTCATCATGTCCATCAAGGTCGCGACCGGCATGACCCTCACCCGCGCGAGCGACATGTTCTTCATCGAACGCGAGTGGCGCCCCGCCGACCTCGTCCAAGCCGAAGGCCGCATGGACCGTCTCGGACAGGTGAACAACATGACCGCGACCTACCTCGATGCCCCTGGCACGATCGACGAGTTCATGGCGAACCTTCTTCTCGCGAAGGCGAAGGCGGCTGCGGCTGTCGTGGATGGCGAGGAGCTGGACGACGCGGAGGCGCAGCGTCGAGTGATCGGAGTGTTGCTCGGCGTCGATGCCGACAACCTCGAAGACATGGCACGCGGCATCGCGGACATGCTCTCGAAGCAGCTCTCACCGAACTCGCGTGAAGTGACCGGGCTCCCCTTCACGATCGCACCGCACTTTGGTTGATGCGTTGTCAGACAAGTGCCATACTGTCGCCCCTATGGACACACAAGCACAACCAGCTGCGGATGCGACGGATCTGAGGATTTCCATCCTGTACCGAAAGGCGGCGGCGGAGGCGAAGTTGTCGTTCCATACAGAGATCGCCTCCAAGGGAACCAAGTCCATCGGCGCTCGGGCGACGTGCGGGGTGCTGCTCATCGCGCTCGGCTGCTTCGAGACTGCGTTGGGGGCGGGGAACGCACCACCGCTCAATGGCTTCGAGGACTGCGTCGTCATCGACACGGCGACGAGGGGCATGTATGCCACGAGCCGCGACGCGGATGAGGTATGCCTGGTCGTGAAGGCGGCCATCCGTTTTTTCGCGAAAAAGGCAGGGATCGAGTCGATGTCGGAGTCGGTGACGGCGACCTTGATCAGTGAGGCCGTGCAGGTGCTCAACGCGGACGACACGAAGCTCAACGCGCCTGGCGGTGCAGCGTGATCCGCTTCCGCCTGATCGAAGACGAGCGCCGCTATCTTCTCCTACGCGCCGAGCTGTATCTGCGCCTGTCTCAGTCGGGCGTGGACGCGGCTGTCCTCTCCGATGTGTTGCGGAACCTCGGAAAAATCGAATCGTTCGCCTACGCCGAGGGCATTCGCCAAGGAGCGGTCGCTCACGCGGGCAGCGACGAACAGACCGTCGGTTTTTCGGCGCTTGATCTCCACCATGAGGTGTATGGGCATGCGGACACCCCTCTGCGCGAGATCGAGAAAAAGCGATGGGGGTCCGATGCGACAGCCGGCGTCTTCGAGGAGATGCCGTTGGAGTTCGCGCCGCTCACGCTCACTGAGGCGAGGAAGTTCTACACCGGGCAACAGGCGGCAGCGGCCACGGTTGACGTGCCGGCGCTTCTCGCAGCGGGTGAGCAAGTGCGTACGAAGCTGCGTCAGGAGATCTCCCTAGACGACACCCCCCTCCCCGACGACGCGGACAGGCACAACGGCGAGGAGGACGACCTTCTTTTCGACGTCATCGGGATTCGTCGGCCCGAGGGTGACGACATGGCGAACGAGCATCTCTACGAGGTGTCGTCGCCGGACTTTCTGGATCGAGTCCGGGATGAGCTACTGGCGGCACAGGAGGGGGGCGCGGTGTTCAAGCAGTGGGAGGATCTGATCTACCATCTGCACATCGCTCTCGGCATCGACGCAGGGGCGCTCGACTTGCAGCTCTCGACCCACGAAGGTCGCGCGATTCTCGATCAAGCCGGATTCTTCAACTTCCCTCCGGCAAGTGATTCGTTCGACATGACACGCTTTCTCGACGTTTTGCCACCGGAAATCACGACGCCGTGACCTCTCGCGGCAACCTACTCGACTTTTTCGGACCTTCGAAGGACGAGGAGGCCGAGGATGTTGCGGCTCGAAGGCTTTCACCACCCCCGCAGTTGAAGGCGCGTCGTGGGTCGGTGAAGCGTGGTTCGGTACGGCGGGGTTCGCGTCGGCGGACTTCGAGGCGGGCAGGTGGGCATGAGGCGGCGCTCGCGACGCTTGCGGTCGTCCGAGAGACTCTTGCGGTCTGCGACGACTGGGTGGCGGACTCGCACGCGCCTCGTATCTACAAGCGCTTGCGTGAGGCTTGCGAGGCGGTGCACAAGGCAGCGCGAGCGGGAAACTTGTCCGATCTTGTCTTCTCCCGAGCCTCTGCTGCGGCATTCGCTGCGCAGCGGGCTGCGACGGCGGCCGTAGATCTGTTCCGCCTCCCGGTCAGCAGTGCAGCCATCAGCAACGTCCGCGACTATGTCGCCGCCGCTCGAAAAAAGCTCATGGCGGCGGAGCATGCGTACAGCTCGGCGGCTGTTGCTGCACCGTCTCGTCGCGTGCCGACGGTCGGTGCCATGCGGGAGGAACTACGTGGGCTGCCGATGGAGGCGAGACTGGCGGAGCTTTTTGCGACACGGCGAGAGGAAGTGGAGGCGGTAGGAGAGCCACCAAAGCATCCGCCGGAACTCATTGATGACGAGGTCACGGGGTGGGTGCGTTTGCTACGCTTCGTGCCGAGGATCGTGGGACGACTCGGTATCTCTGCACAGGTCAGAGACGGCTCTCTTGCGGACCACTGGCTTGGCAGTGGTGCCTTCGCCGCTGCGTTCGAGCTGCCCGATCCCACGTACGTGCTCAAGCTGACGACCGACCCCGAAGACGCCTACGTCGCGATGAAGCTCGCCGAGGCGAACACCGCGCTTCCCGGACTCATTCGGACCTACACGGTCTTCCGCATCCCGTTGCCGTTCAAAATCGAGACACGCATCGGCGGCCCCGTCGACACGCTCTACGGCATGGTCACCGAACGTGTGCTCACGTTGGAGGACTACAACAATGGGGTCCAAGAGACATTCTTGATCGATAAGGCTGCCGAGGCACTCCATGCAGACGCGGACAAGGCACACCAACTCTTCGAACAGACCCGCGAAGCGGCACTCGATTTTCTCGGCGACGTGAACGAGGAGATGTCTGTGGAAAAAGTTCTCACAAGACGCGCAGAAGACCGCGTTTCACAGATCGACCGCGATTTTCGTTTCGGGGTCGCGTGGTGCAACGCGAACGGAGTGCTGTTCGGTGCCGATGCGCATCTCGGCAATTTCGCCATCGCGTGGCGCGGCGACAGGTTCATGTGTGTGAAGAGCGATCTCGGGTACAACAGCGTGACGTCGGGCCGAGACTACGCCTCCGCACAAGCCGCCCAGCTTCCCCTTGCAGCAAATCGCAGACCGCGCAAAGATTGAGCCCCATGCCCAGAGACTTTTTCGGGATTTCTGACGACGACAGTGACGACAGCGCGATGGAGCAGTTCTCACTGCCCAAGGGCTTGCGGGTGAAGCGCAAGCCCGCCGCGAAAAAGCCGTCGGTCAAGCGTGCTTCTGCCAAGCGTGGCTCGGCGAAGAGAGTCTCTGCGAAGCGTGGCTCGGCGAAGAGAGTCTCCGCGAAGCGCGGTTCACCGAGGCGTAGCTCGCCGAAGAGAGTCAGCTCGAAGAGAAAGACATCGAGGCCAGCGCCGGCGGCTGTGCGTCCGGTGGCAGCACCGCGTCCGGCGGCTGAAGTGCGGCGAGTCTCGATCCCTCGACCCGCTGCCCCTGCTCGCCCCGAGCCACTTGTCGCGCTCCCTGAGAAGTTGGAGCTACCCCCGGCTCGCCCCTTCGGCGGCCCGCAAGCGCGGCCAGTGGAGGAAGCTGCCCCGGCGGAGCCACCGCTGTGGCAGGGGTTGCAGCCCGTCGCACCTGAGAACCTGCTTCGTGCCGCGCAGGCACTTCAGGCTCGCGGCGGTGAACACGACTACCTGGAGGCCGTTGCGGCTCTCGTGAATGCATCAATCCGTGCCGATGCGGACAACTACGAAAGAAAGTACGAACTCGTTTGCGATGCGGCGCGAAGACCCCACACCGGACTGCGCGCCGCTGGCGGTGTCGACGCCGCCGACATCGCGCACGAGGTCTACCAGTACGCCCAGATTTTCGCGAAGGAAGCTGCGGAGAGGGGAGCGAGTCCGGCCGTCAGAGCGCATGCAGAGATCGCCGACCAGCTCTCTCGTCGTGTGCACGGCAGTTTCCTCATCGCCGCCGGCTCCTATGCCCGAGGGGACCAAAACAACGCATTGAGGGCTTTCACTGATCGTGCGGCCGATGATCTGCGACAACTGCGAAAGGTCCATCCACCCGAACGCGCCCCCGAGCGAGCCCCCGAGCGAGCCCCCGCCCCAGCCTTCGGCCGTGCCCCCGTGCAAGCTCCGCGTCCGGCTTTCGGCGCGGTACGGGCAGAGCCTCGGAAGATCCGCCCACAACCACTCCGCGCAGAGATGGAGCAAGAACTCTCAAAGCTCCCGTTCGAGATGGCCAAACCCGGCGCAATGCCCGGAGCACCCACGAAGGCCCCCTACGGTCTGAACCGAGAGGGACTCGGGAACGTCCGCGAGATGGGCGCCGCCTGGACGAAAGTTCTGAAGCTGCTTCCGGTGACGATGGAGCGACTGGGAATCAAGGACGAGATCCGTAGCGGCGCCTTCGCAAGCCGATGGCTCGGCAGTGGCGCTTTTGCTACGGCGTTCTCGATGCCCGACCCCTCGAAGGTCTTCAAGATGACGACCGACGTCGAGGACTTGCATGTGTTCAAGCTGCTCGCCGAGGAGCACAAGGCACTTCCTGGCCTTGTGCATGTGTACGAAGTCTTCCGGGCGGAGCTACCCTTCGCAGTGGGGCAGACCGACGCGAGGAGGTTGCAGGCGGCGCCGGTTAGCGAGGTGTACGGCATCGTCACGGAGCGAGCGGTCACGCTGAACGACTACACGGAGGGCAAGAACCTGGAGCCCATGGTCGAGCAGGCAGCGGCGGCCCTCGGTGACAGCCGTCAGGCGAAGCGGCTTCTTGCGGAGGCTGTGAGCGGGACGAGGGAGGTGGTTGATCGGATCTATCGAGACCTGAACGACGGCCTAAAAACCGATTGGCGAGCCATTTCCCGCATGTCCGAGTACGGCCAAGAACTCGCGAATGGACGCGAGTGGGCCGAAGATCACAGGATCGAGTACCGTGCGGACGCACACCATGGCAATTTTGCGATCGTCTGGCGAGACGGCAGGTTCCAGGCCGTGAAGAGCGACCTCGGCTTCCACAGCGTGAAAGAAGGCATCGAGTACGCCCGAGAAGAGGCGAAAAAGCTCCCCTTGGCCGCGAACCGTCACTGGTCCGAAGACTGACCAATGGCCCGCAGTACCTCACGCCGTCGAACGTCGCGAGCACCACGAACTCAGCGCCTCGTGCGGAATCCGAAGATCGTCGGGTTCGCTCTGGTGCCCAACATCGGGGTGCTTCGTCAGACCTTTGCCGGGTGCCTGAAAAAAGCACAGCGAGCGTTCCCAGATCTCGGGCATGTCGGCTTCGAGGTCAACAAGGACGCAGGGGATGCCGGAAGGCACTACGCCTACTGCCAGCAGCATCCGAACGACTCGCTGTCGATCACTTTTGCGCCGAAGGCAGCGCGGCTGACGCAGAAGCACCTTCTCGGGCTGATGTACCATGAGCTAGGGCACGCGATTGATTTTCGCTACCCTCCGCGCGAGTTGACGCAGCGGATCGGTTCGGGTATTCCTTCGGAGCGAGAACGGCGTGCGGACGAGATCGCACGCCGCACCTTCAACCACGTCATCCAGTACGACCCGAAAATCGGCTTCGTACAGTGCGTGCGCTGCCATGGCGTGTCGCCCCGCCCCCGAGGTCTCCGATGAGCGAAAGCGTCAAGTACAGCCACTACAAGGACAAAGCGGGCTTTGTCGTTCGTGGTGGTCCGAAGGTGCAGCCACCGACGCACGACCTGCACATGGCGCGCACGTTCTATCTCGTCTCACAGCTCGAAGCCGCCAACTGGGGCACCGTCCAGAACTACGACGGCGCTGCAATGTCCGCAGGGCCACTGCATGTCATCGGCGTCTACCCATCGACCGGCAGGCAAGGCCCGCTCTGGGGGATGGTGCGCCGGGTCTTCGATGCCTCCTCGTCAGGCGAAGTGCTCGCGCTGAAGAACAAATTGGCAGCGATCGGCTGGGTCGTCGACTCAGGCGGCCTCGTGCGCAGCACAGACGGCACAGCCATCCCCGGCTCAGCGCTCGTCACCCAGCTCTCAGGCCCCGGCGGCGTCGTACCCCCGAGCGGCCCCGTGTATGAGCGCGCGAAGTCGTGGGCTATCGCCTTTCATCGCGCGTTCGCGGACCCTGCGTCCTACTCCGGGCAGTACGAAGGCACGCTCGACTGGCTCCTTGGAAACTTCGATTCCGAGGCAGACGCGTACAGAAAATACGTCCCCGGTCTTTCAGGCGACGATGCACAGGTCAGGCAGTGGGTGCGGACGGCGGACATGGCGCAGGTTGGTGCGTACCTCGACCTCGCGATGAGCGTCTATCACGCGTTCAGTGTGAATGCGCCGGGTCGAGCCAAGCAGATTCTCGATCGTGTCCTGGCGCAGAGCCACGACGTACGCGGCTTCGCGAAAGCATTGGTCACCGCGCTCGGCAACGACTCCTACGGGAACTGGGTGGAACGCGGTCGTCGGACCATGCTCACTGTTTCTCGTAGTGGGCTCTGGCCGCCCGAGGTCGTCAAGGACATCTATCCGGGGGCGACGGCGGCTTCGATGATCGCATACGCGGCCGAGGGCGCTCCGTATGTGCTGGCGCTGCTCCTGCTGATCGGTGGAACGGGCCTCTACCTCTACCGGCAGAGCACGTAGGCCAAGCCCGATGACCTACCGCATCGTCCTGCTCGGCGACAGCCACATGGAGGCGCTCGCGAACGCCCTGCCCCCGCTCCTCGCGGGGCAGGAATTGCAGGTCGTGTACGCCGAAGCGAACCGTGGCAAGTCGACCGCGTGGTACGTCGCGCAAGACAAATTTAGCGAGATCGTTCGGCAGTACCAGCCCGACGTCTTGCTCATCGAGCTAGGGACGAACGACCAACCCAACGCCCGCTACGAGGCGACGTTGCAGGCAGCGGTCGCTCAGGTCCGCGCAGCCGGTTCTCCCGAAATCGTCTGGTTCGGGCCATCTTTCAGTGCGACGTCGCTTCAAGCACGCCTTCGAACTGTGAAAGATCGGCAAGAGGCGACGCTGCCTCCCCTCGGCGTCCATTGGTTCGATTCCTGGCCGATGACCCAACACGGGCACGGCCCCGACGGAGTGCATTTCACCCCAGCCGGGTATCGAGCTTGGGCAGCGGACATGGCGAGCCAGATTGCGGTAGTTCCTCGCCCTACACCTGTGCTACCTTTCGTGGCGCTCGCGCTCGCGGTGGTAGGGGCCGTCCTTCTCGCAAGGGTTTTTAGATGAGGTTCATCACCAACATCCCTGGAGGATCGGGCGGTGGAGTCGGCCCGCCAGGACCGCCTGGACCGCCGGGACCGCCGGGACCGCCTGGACC
>Ga0315276_10006904_pt1 | contig 10478 bp, 9 predicted proteins | sample YL17G05_0_MG_FD_204542 | JGI IMG/M metagenome (GOLD analysis project Ga0315276, IMG submission 204542) | Sediment microbial communities from Yellowstone Lake, YNP, Wyoming, USA - YL17G05_0 | ecosystem: Environmental > Aquatic > Freshwater > Lake > Sediment | place: USA: Wyoming | collected... | reverse complement strand
CGGTGGATATAAAGTCCCGCGCTTCCAGCCCAACATCATGGAAGTCGATCCGTAGAGCGTAGCTCCGCGTTCAGCCTACTTGGAGGCTGGCTGCCGTAGGAAACAACTTTGTGCTGTGCGCTCCTCCCCATCCGGGGAGAAGACGCGGAATTGCTAGGGGCCGCAGAGATGCGGCTCCTTTTCTTTTGCTGCGCGTCCCGCCTCTTCGTGCAGCGTCGCAGGATTGCTTGAGCGTCGCTGCCACTCGGCGAGACAACGTAGAGCTGCACACAGCGGTTGAGAATGAGACTTGGTTTAAGCGCGGATGTAATTCACTAACCGGCTATCGCCGCGCCCCATTTTGCGCTAGAATCTCAGTTAAGAGCGCGCACTGCAACTTCCAGCGCTCAAGGCAGGGCACGGTGATCCGTCTATTCGACATGGTGATGGGGCTGTGCACCGCGGCTGACCTGGTCAGCCCCGCTGTGGCCAACCACCATAAGCGCGTCGCCTATATCAGCCTGAGCATCGCCGAGGAGCTGAAACAGTCCGCCGAGGAGCTGCACGACATCGTGCTGGCCGCCTCGCTGCACGACATCGGCGCCCTCTCCCTGCGTGAGCGCATGGACCTGCTGGCCTTCGAGAGCAACGGCGTCGGCCGGCACGCCGAGCTGGGCTACCTGTTCCTGCGGCGCTTCCAGCCGTTCGCGCAGGTCGCCAGCATCATCCGCTACCACCACCAGTACTGGAACAACGGCGCCGGCTCGCACGTCGACGGCCAGCCCGTGCCGCTGGCCAGCCACGTGCTGCACCTCGCCGACCGCATCGACATCCTCATCGACAATACGCGCGGCGTGCTGGGGCAGGCCGCCGGGATCACCGCGCACATCCGCGAGCGCAGCGGCGCAATGTTCATGCCCGAGCTGGTGGCCACCTTCGAGAGCGTCGCACCCAAGGAGTTCTTCTGGCTGGACATCGTCTCGCCGCGGTTGGACAACGTGCTGCAGCGGCGCGTGGGCGAGGTCAGCATGGATCTCAGCCCCGAGGGTCTGGCGGTGCTGGCCAAGCTGCTCTCGCACATCATCGACTTCAAGAGCCCGTTCACCGTCACGCATTCCGCGGGCGTTTCCGCCACCGCCGAGGCGCTGGCCAGCCTGGCCGGCTTCTCGCCCGCGGGCTGCCTGCAGATGCGCATCGCCGGCTTCCTGCACGACCTGGGCAAGCTCGCCATCCCGGCCGAGATCCTGGAAAAGCCCGCCGACTTGACCAGCGACGAGATGGACCAGATCCGCACGCATACTTATTACACGCGGCGCATCCTCGAGGACATCCCCGACCTGAACACGATCACGCACTGGGCCTCCTCGCACCACGAGCGGCTGGACGGCCAGGGCTATCCCTTCCACAGCACGGCCGAGGAGCTGCAGCTGGGCGCGCGCGTGGTGGCCGTCGCCGACGTGTTCACCGCGCTGACCGAGGACCGGCCCTATCGCCAGGGCCTCAGCCGCCCCGCCGTGGAGGAGATCATGCGCAAGATGGTCAGCGACGGCAAGCTCGACTGGACGGTGTTTGACCTGCTGGAGCTGTACTACGACGACGTGAACGGCCGCCGCCTGGCCGCGCAGGCCGAAGCCGCCGAGGAATACCGCCAGCTCGCGCCAGCCTAGCCCTGTGCCGCTCCCGCTTCCTGCGCCGGCTCCCATTGCATGTACAGCGCCTCGCTGAGCGCCGAGGCCGCTGCGCTCTCGGCAACCTGCGCATCGGCCAGCGCTCCTGCCGCCTGCTCGCGGCGCTGGGCATCCTCGTGCTCGCCAGCGCCGGGGAAGGGGAACAGCGCCGCCACTTTGGCCATCTCCGTGGCGGCCGTCTCGTAGGCCTTAGCCGCACGCGCCAGCGGTTCGGCGACCAGCGGCTGGCGCGCCGCGACCCGGGCCAGGAACTGCTGCGCCAGGCGCGTGCGCTCGGCGTAGCACTGCGCGTTGTAGGCGTTGCCGAAGCCGGACAGCTTGCCTTCCCGCAGCGCGGCGATCCAGGTGTCGTACGACGCCAGGCCGAAGCCGTAGTTGGCGAACATCGTCGGCTGGCGCAGCAGCCGCGCGGCCAGCCCGACGGCGTAGCGGTCGGTGAAGTCGTCGCCGGCGTGATGAGCCGCCGGCGTGGGAAACGCCAGCACGTAGGGCCCGCCCGGCGCATCCAGCGCGTCATAGGGGATCGGCGGCTCCGGCTCGCCGCAGTGGCCCTTGATACTCTTGACGATGTACTGGCCCTTGTCGACGCCGGTGACGACAGCGAACTCCGGCAGGTACGCGCCCCACAGCACGCAGGGCCGGCCCGCCGCCACCTCGCGCTCGGCCAGCTCGTAGGCCACGCGGCAATGCTCGCGCGTGCGGTCGCAGGCGGTGTCCTTGGTGTGGCAGTCGCTGCAGCCGAACGCCAGCGTGCTGCGGCCCAGCATGTTGACCCCGCCATCCAGCATACCCCAGTCGCACATCGTGGGCCCCGAGGGGCACAGCCCCTCATTCACGCACTGCATGAACGCATAGCCGCTGTAGCCCGCGACGTCCGCCAGCTCGCAGTCCACGCCCAGCGCCCGCAGGCACGTCGTCGTCGCGCCCACCCAGGACAGCCATGCCGGCATGAACTGAATGTCCATCGGCACTCGCGCCGTGATCTTCATTCCCGCCATTCGATCCTCCTCCTCCACATGCTGGACCTTCCGATCCACTACTACACATCAGTATAGCACCGCGTACTGCTCTGCGCAACTGCTGCTAAAGCGTTCTTGCCAGCATACGTCTAGGTTTCCAGTCGAGGGCCAGTGCCGCTGCCCTGCCCCAGCAGCGCGTTGACGATCTCCTGCAGCTGGCGCGCGTTCTTCGCCGCGTTGGCATGCCGGTGGTTGTTGAACATCACGTAAATCGTGTCCATTTCCGACTTGAGCAGGCGCGCCGCCAGCTTGCGCAGCTGTGGCTCGCTGTACAGGTAGTCGTAACGCGACGCCGCGTCGCCCGTCCACCACGTCTCCTCGCGCCGCCCGTGCAGCCGCAGGTAGCGGAAGGGGACGCTGGCCGGTGGCGCAGGCATCTTGCCTGCGTCTTCAACTGGCAGGCTGGAAGCCTGCCCCACCGGAGCGGCCAGTGACGGCCGCCCTCCTGCTGAGACACTGGTCTCGTCTGTGGCAAACGCCGACGGCATGCCGGCGGCTTCGGGCGCGTCGATGCCGCAGACCACGATGCCGTGCATAAGCAGCTCGGCGCGCGGTTTGGCGCGCAGCCAGTCGGCGTGGCGGAACTCGGCGATCAGCCGGTTGGGCGCCAGCGCCTCAGCCAGCGCCAGCACGTAGCGCAGCGCCTCGCTGCTGATGTGGAAGCGCGGCGGGAACTGCGCCAGCACGCCCAGCAGCCGGCCGCTCTCCGTCAGCGGCGCAATGTCTTCCCGGAACTTGCCGGCGTGCCCGCGCCAGCCATCGTCGATCTGGTGCGTCAGCGCGGCGTAAGCCTTGATGGTGAACTGAAAGCCCGCCAGCGGCCTGAACTCGCCCTCCAGCAGGTTTACCGTGCGCCGCGGGTCCGTGCGCGCCAGCATGTTTTCCAGCTGCTGCGGGCTGGTCTCGCCGTAGTAGGTGAAGTTCAGCTCGGCGATCGGGAACTGGCTGGCGTAGTAGGTCAGCCATTCGCTGCGGCGGCCGGCCAGCCCCGGCGGGTAGAAGCGCTCCGCCCCCACCCACTCCTGGTAGTCGTAGCCGCTGGTGCCGCAGATGATGCGCACAGCGTTAGTTTCGCATATGCCGCGCGCGCATCCGCTGCGCCCCACCCCGCCCCGCAGCTGCGAGGCGCTAAACTAGAAGCAGCATGACCCACTACGACGTAATAGTGATCGGCAGCGGGCCAGCCGGACAGAAGGCAGCGATCAAGTGCGCTACGGTCGGCCGCAAGGTGGCGGTGATCGACGACCGCGAGGTCGTCGGCGGGCGCTGCCTGCACATCGGCACCATCCCCTCCAAGACGCTTCGCGCGGCGATCATCTACCTCTCGGGCTACTACGAGCGCAAGCTCTACGGCGAGCAGTACCGCGTCAAGCAGGAGATCACCGTGGAGGACCTGTTGTTCCGCGCCACGGCGATCATCCGCCGCGAGATCGAAGTCATCCAGGGCCAGCTGCGCGCCATCGGCGTCGATGTCTACAACGGCCGCGCCACTTTCGCCGATCCGCACAGCCTGAGCGTCGTTGCCAGCAGCGGCGTGACGCAGCTTTCCGGAGACTACATCATCATCTGCACCGGCTCGGCCTCCAAGGTGCAGGTCAAGCTGCCGTTCGACGGCGTGCGCGTGATGAACACCGACGACATCATGTCGCTGAAGTACCTGCCAGCGAAGCTGATGATCATCGGCGGCAGCGTGATCGGCATGGAGTATGCCAGCATGTTCGCGCTGCTGGACATGGAGGTGCTGCTGGTCTCGCCCTACGAGAAGCTGCTGCCGTTCGTCGACCACCAGTTGATCGAGGCGCTGACGGCCTTCATGACCCGCCACGGCGTTAAGTTCTACATGTGCGACGACGTGGCGGAGATCAAGATCGCCGGCCCGCGCCGCGTCACCGGCAAGCTGAAAAGCGGCACGCCATTCGACGTCGGGCAGGTGCTCTACGCCGCCCCGCGCTGGGGCAACACCGCCGAGCTGAACCTGGCGGCGGCGGGTCTGGCGCCCCTCGTCAAGGGTTATCTCAAGGTCAACCAGGTCTACCAGACCGACGTGCCGCACATCTACGCCGCGGGCGACGTGATCGGCTTCCCCAGCCTGGCGTCGACCAGCATCGACCAGGGGCGCAAGGCGGCCAACCACCTGCTGGGCGTCAAGGATGTGCCCTACGCGCCGATCTTCCCCTACGGCATCTACACCTTCCCCGACATGTCGATGGTCGGCGCCTCCGAGGAGCAACTCAAGCTGGAAGGCCAGCCCTACGAAGTGGGCATCGGCCGTTACTACGAGAGTGCGCGCGGGCAGATCATCGGCGACGAGGACGGGCTGGTGAAGCTGCTGTTCGACCCGCGCGACCGCAAGCTGCTCGGCGTGCACATCATCGGCAGCGAAGCCACCGAGCTGATCCACATCGGCCAGAGCGTGCTGATCCACGGCGGGCTGATCGACTTCTTCCTCGACACGGTGTTCAACTACCCGACGCTGGCCGAGGTCTACAAGATCGCCGCCTTCAACGGCTTCTCCAAGCTCCCCGCCTCCCTCCCCGCCGAGCATCTGTGAAGTCGCTCTTCAGCAGAGGCGAAGCCATGCTTCGCCCATCTTCTGTAGGGGCCGGCCTTGTGCCGGCCCGTCTTCAGTGGGGCGGGCGGCCCGGCCCGCCAGCAGAGGTTCAAGGTTCAAGGGTCAAGCAGACCGGAAGCGGCGGCGTCTCGCCGCCGTTTCCTGTGGCGGCGGCTTTAACCGTCGGTCGTGCAGGCCCCGTGCCAGCACACCAGTAGCGCAAGCCCCCGTGCTTGCGCAACTAATCCCGCACCAGCCGGGGCGCTTGTGCTGCTACTCAGGCGCGCCCTGGGCGCGCTCAGAGCCAGTGGGGCCGGCGGCACGCCGGCCTCGCAGGCCGGACCGGCAGCCGTAAACGGGCCTGCACGGGAAGGCCTTCCCGGCCTATCTCTGTAGGGGCGAGACTTGTCTCGCCCTGCTCGGGGCGCAGCCGTCACGGCGGCGTCTTCTCGGAACGGGGCCTGCCAGGCCGCATCTTCCAAATTCCTGCACCACGGAGAACACAGAGGAAACAGAGAAAAAGACCTGAAGCCGCGACAGCGCTGGCAGCCAGCCGTCTGCTGTCACCTGTAACCTGTCACTTGTCACCTGCGACCTGCCTGCTGTCAGCTGCTGGATGGCGCAGCAGCGGCGGACAGGGCCGTCCGCCGCACTGAAGACGGGCGAAGCATGGCTTCGCCCCTACTAAGAACGGGCCGGCACAATGACCGGCCCCTACAGGATGTCGGCGGCAAGGTGCTGCACAGGCGGTGGCGCAGGCGCTACCACGGTGGCACGGGCGCCGTCGCCCGTGGCCCGCAGGACGGCGGCACGCTGCCGCCGCCACTGCACGCTATCTAATGATCCCCTGCGCCGCTACCCCTCTTGCCGGACCCCGGACCACGGACCCCGGACTCTTATGCTGCCTCTGCCCGCTGCCTGCTGCCTGCTGCCTGCTGCCTGCTTTCTTGCTGCTACTACAGGAACGGCGAGGGGACAGTCTCATCCTGCAGCAGGCCGCTGCTGGGCTCCTCGACCGCGCAGTTGTTGGTCACGGAGGTGACGCCGGGCACGGCCTTGGCGATCTCGCTCACCGCGTCGTACTCCGCGTTGGTGCCCAGCTTGCCGGTGATCAGCACCGTGCCGTCCTCCTGCGCGCTGACCTCGAACTGGCAGGACGAGGTGCGCGAGTCATGGCCCAGCGCGGCGAGCACGGCCGCCTCGAGGCGCGACGTCTTGAGCATGGTGCAGGCGGAAAGCAGCACGGCGATGGCGATGAGCAGAATCGTGATGGCACGCATAGCGGGATTATAGCTCGCAGGTGCGCCTGTCTCTCTCTGGCTGTGCTACAGCTCGCCGGGCGGTTCCAGTTCGCGGTGCGTGGAGAACAGCGTCAGCCCGTAGACCGGCCCGCTGCCGCCGCGGCGCAGGGCGCGGGCGCAGGCGCCGAGCGTGGCGCCGGTGGTCATCAGGTCGTCCACCAGCAGCACGCGCTTGCCGGCCAGCCCGGCGCGCTGCTTTTGCGGCACGGCAAACGCCCCGCGCACGTTGAGCAGGCGCTGGTTGGCGCTCTTGCCGACCTGCGTCTCGGTGTCGCGAATGCGCGCCAGCAGCTCGGGACGCAGCGGCACACCTGCCGCGCGGGCCACGCGCTGGGCGATCAGCTCGGCCTGGTTGAAGCGCCGGTGGCGCAGGCGGCTTTTATGCAGCGGCACCGGCACGGCGAAGTCGAAGCGCAGGTCCGGCTCGCCGTACAGCGCGCTCAGGCCCGCCCCGGCCCAGGCCGCCAAGGGATCGATCAGCGCCAGGCCGGCGCCGAGGTGGCCCTTGAACTTGAACTCGGCGAGCAGCGCGCGCCCCGTCTCGTTGTAGATGTACAGGCTGCGCGCGCGGGTCACGCCCAGGCTGCGGCCGAAGCACTCGCTGCAGTCGGGACTGGCGAACTCAGTCAGCCGCCGCCGTCCGCAGCGCGGGCAGCAGCGCGGCCCCACTGGTTCGAGGCCACTGCGGCAGCTCTCGCAGACCACCTGCGGCCCCAGCTGCTGGCACAGCGCGCAGCGCGTCGGCAGCAGCAGCTGCACCAGCCGGCTGAGCAACCCGCCGCTCACTTCCCCTCACAGATCCGGCGGATGATCTCGGTGGTGGAATAGCCCGGCACCAGCGGCACGAGCTCGACGTGCCCGCCATGGGACTCGACGAAGTCGCGCCCGACGACCCGATCCAGCTCGTAGTCGCCGCCCTTCACCAGCACGTCGGGGCGGATCAGCCTGATCAGCTCCAGCGGCGTGGGCTCGTCGAACAGCGCCACGCTGTCCACGCAGGTCAGCGCCAGCAGCACCTCGCTGCGGGCATGCTGGTCCATCACCGGCCGCCCGCTGCCCTTGCCCAGGCCGCGCGCCGAGGCATCACTGTTCAGCCCGACGATCAGCACAGCGCCCAGGCTACGCGCATGCTCCAGCAGCGAGACGTGACCATAATGCAGGATGTCGAACACGCCGTTGGTGAAGACGATCTGCATGCCGCCCGCGCGCCACTGCTCCAGCTGGGCGGCCAGCAGCGGGCTAAGCGTGGCCATAGAATTCCTCCAGCTCGGTGCGCAGCTCAGCGCTGGTGACGGCGGCGACGCCCAGCTTGCCCACGGCGATGCTGCCCGCCAGGTTGCCCAGCTGCGCCGCGTCCGCCAGCGGCAGGCCGGCTGCCAGCCCCAGCGCCACGGTGGCCAGCGCCGTATCGCCCGCGCCAGCTACGTCGTAGACCTCGCGCTGATGCCCTGGCAGGTGGGCGAACTTCTCGCCGGCCAGCACGAACATGCCGCGCCCGCCGGCGGTGATGATCACGTCGCCCGCCTGCGCGCGCTCGCGCACGGCGCGGCAGACGTGCTGCATGCCCACCGCGTCGGGCTCGCGCTCCATGCCCGCCAGCCGCAGCGCCTCGCCCAGGTTGGGCTTGATCACGTCCACGCCGGCGAAGCTGGCGATGTTCGCCGGCTTGGGATCGGCCAGGCTGAGCACGCCCGCGCGCTTGCACAGCGCCAGCAGCCGCTGCACCAGCGACGCGCTGAACACGCCCTTGTCGTAGTCGCTGAACACCATCACGCTCAACGTGTTGATCTGCGCGCCGGCCAGGTGGAACAGCTCGGAAGCGATCGACTCGTCAATCGCGGCCGTCTCCTCCTCATCGAAGCGCACCAGCTGCTGCGCCTGCGCCACGACGCGCGTCTTGATGGTACTCGCGCGGTCGGGCAGCAGGATCATCCCGCGCAGGTCGGCGCGGCGCTGCTCTAGTATCGCCCGCACTTCGCGGCCCGCCTCGTCGTCGCCCAGCACGCCGAACAGCGAGAGCTGGGCGCCGAGCGAGAGGATGTTGTGGCCGACGTTGGCCGCTCCGCCGGGCTGCGTCGCGCGCTCGCGGATGTGGACTACGGGCACCGGCGCCTCGGGGCTCAGCCGCGTCGCCGAACCATAGATGAAGCGGTCGACCATCAGGTCGCCGATCACCCCGGCCCGCAGGGTGTGGAAGCGGCCGAGCGCGCCAAGCAGCAATTCAAGCTGGCTCACGGCGCCATTCTAGCAGGCTTACCTGGCCTCGGCGACGTTGGCCGATGCCTCCGCCTCGCCGCTGCCGCTCGTGCTGCGCGAGGGCGGCGTGACGGGCGCACCGGGCTGCGGTGCTCCGCCGCCCTGCTGCTGCTGGAACACCCCCGGCGCCGCCTGGAATCCAGCGCTGCCCGCCGCGGCGCCTTCAGCCGCCGGCGTAGGCAGGTCGTTGCTCTTGCCCTGCCCCTGCACCAGCCCGACGAAGGTGAACACGTCATTGGCCGTGTCCACGTAGACCTGCGCGGCGTAGATCTCGCTGTCCGCGTCAGGCTTGATGTGCACGTTGTCGCGCATCAGGAAAAACTTCGACGTCTCGTCCTGCACGATCTCGCCCGCAGTCAGCGAGCGGCTGGCGCTGGTGATACTTACAGTGCCATGCAGCTCGAGGCGCTTGCGGTCGAAGTTGTAGGTCAGCGTATCGCCTTTGGCCTGCAGCGGCTCAGCCAGCGCCTTGGACAGGTCATCGGAAACCTGGTCGCGCTTGACCAGCTCGCCGGTGAACAGCCACTGGCCGTCGTTCTGCGCATAGACCACCTGCTTATCGGCGCGGCCCTCGGCAGCAAAGTCCTTGGTCTTGTCGTTGACCTCGATGTAGCTCGCGGTCACCGAGCGCGAGGGCTGGCTGAACACCACGTCGCGGCCGGGGACGGAGTAGAACTGCGCGACGCCGCTTTCCTCGGAGTACAGCATACGGTCGCAGGTGATCTTGGTGTCGCCGTCGGTCAGCGCCTTGATCTTCGGCGTATCGCTCTCGTCCATCAGCTGGTTGTCAAAGATCCAGTTGTACCTGGTGACATTCAGTACCACCGTGCCGTTGAGCGCGTACTCTTTCGTCGCGTCGTTGTAGTCGATGCGCTCCATCGAGCCGTTGAAGCTCGGGTGGACGATGCGCACTGAGCTCAGCGCGGTCAGCTCCTTGGACTCCCAGCCGTAGAACAGCTGCTTGCAGTACAGCTCGAAGCTCTGGCCGGCGAAGTATTCGCGCACGCGGTCCTTCTTGGGCTTGGACAGGTCGGGCTTGCTCTTCTTGGGATCCTCGGCCTTCTTGAACTCGATGAAGCCGTTGGCCTCGAACTTCTTCTCCTTGAAGTTGATGCGCAGCTCGTCGGCCTTCATGGTGTACTTCGGGTCGTCGATCGAGACGTTGCCGGTCAGCACCGCGACTTCGTTCTTCTCGTCGATGTCGGCGACGTCGCCCTTGATTACCACTTCGCGGTAGTAGATCAGCAGCCCGCCCTCGATGTGGAACTGCTTGGTCTCGGTGCTGCCCTGGATCGTGCCGGTGGGCACGACGACGCGGGCGAAGTTTTCGTCCAGGTTCGAGCCGGGTGAAGCTTCGGCGGTGGCGATCTCCTGCGCCACTTCGCCAGGCGGCAGCTGGCTGGGACCAATCAGCGATTCGAAGCCGGGCGCCGCTGGCTGCTGCTGCGCGAACAGGTCGCCGGGCTCAGTCATTTCAGGCACGGTACCTGGCTGCTCCTCGACAAAGCCCGGCAAACCCAGTTGCTTCAGCTCCTCGGGCGTCAGCCCCGTCTCCGAACCCGGCGCGGCGGGCTGGGCTGGCGCACCCGGCGCGCCCATCGTTGGCGCGGCAGGCAGGCCTGGCGGAGGTGGCTGCGGCGGGAGCGGCCCGACGAAGCCTTCAGGGGGGGGCGGCGGCGGGACT